>Ga0302323_100002620_pt1 | contig 14624 bp, 11 predicted proteins | sample Fen_T0_3_FD_201950 | JGI IMG/M metagenome (GOLD analysis project Ga0302323, IMG submission 201950) | Peat permafrost microbial communities from Stordalen Mire near Abisko, Sweden - Fen_T0_3 | ecosystem: Environmental > Terrestrial > Soil > Wetlands > Permafrost | place: Sweden: Abisko... | reverse complement strand
CACCTTCATGGACTACCTCCTGCCTAGCTCGCTGGAAGTGCCCTCCATCCGCATCGTCGATCACTGCACGCCCTCGCCGCTTACCGAATTCGGCCAGAAAGGCTCGGGCGAAGCCGGCTACCTGGGCAGCCCGGCCGCGATCGCCAGCGCGGTCAACGACGCGCTGGTCCCGGTGGGAGCGAGCATCGATGCCCTGCCGATGACTCCGCACGCGCTCTGGCTGGCGCTGGCGCAGGCTGCGCACAAGTCGCGCTGACAGGCCGCCTTGAAGGCCCCCTGCGCTCGTTGGCACTTCTTTCTGCTCCCTACCCTAAACCCCTGACCCGACATTCCGGAGACTAACAACATGAGCAAGCACCTGCTGGTGGAACAAGACGGCCGCATCCTGCGCGTCACCTTCAATCGCCCCGAAGATAACGGCATTTCCGACGCCATGGCCGGCGAGTTCGTCGAAGCGGTGAACAACGCGCACAAGACGTCCGACCTGGTGCTGGTCAAGAGTATCGGCCCGGACTACTGCACCGGCCGCGTGCGCGACCCCGGCGCGCCGCCGCCCGCCACCGAGGCCTACGCGCGGCGCCCCGAATACAACGGCATTTTCGACAGCTACAAGGCGATCCGCAATTCTCTGGTGCCGGTGGTCACCGCCATCGAAGGCCGGGCGATGGGCTTCGGCGCGGCCATCGCCGGCCTGTGCGACGTCTCCTTCGCCAGCGAAACGGCCACCTTCAACATTCCCGAGATCGGCCACAACGTGATGCCGACCATGGTGATGTCCGCGCTGTATGACCGCATGAGCCGCAATGCGCTGATGTGGATGGCCTATTCCACCGACTTCATCGACGCCCAGCGCGCCCTCACCTACGGCCTGATCGGCAACGTGGTGCCGGCCGCCAAACTAAACGAGGAAACCGAGGCCTTCTGCAAAGTGCTGCTGAGCCGCCCGCGCCCGGCCATCCTGGGCCTGAAGGAATACCTGCACGTGGCCCCGCGCATGGACGAACTGGGCGCCATCGACTACGCGCGCAGCCTGCATTCGATGGTCAACACCTCGGCGGAGATGAAGCGCAAGCATTAGCAGCAAGCAGTAGCGGCGGCATGCCGGGACGTCACCCGCGCCGCCAACAATAACTAGACGAGCCTCAAACGGAGACAAACATGGGACACGGGAGCTGGAAACGCAGGGACTTCATGCTCGCCGCCGCCGGCGCCGCCCTGACGGGCAAGGTGCTGGCGCAGCCGGCCGCCACCGGCAAGGTGGTGAAGATCCTGGTGGGCTTTCCTCCCGGCCAGGCCACCGACACGGTGGCGCGCCTGCTGGCCGAAAGAATGCAGGCGGCCACCGGCAACGCCTACATCGTGGAAAACCGCCCCGGCCAGGGCGGCAGCCTGGCGCTCGGCCAACTGGCCAAATCGCCACCGGACGGCAGCGTGATGATGCTGGCCCACATGTCGGCCATGGCCACCAATCCCCACCTGTACAAGAGCGTGCCCTACGACTCGCTGAAGGATTTCGACGCGGTCGGGCTGGTCGGCGACCTGCCCTTCGTGATGGTCTGCAACCCGGCGCTTCCGGTGCGCACGGTGGCCGAGCTGGTCGCCTATGCCAAGGCCAATCCGGATAAGCTGACCAATTCGTCCTCGGGCAACGGCACGGTCTCGCATCTGGCGATGGAAGAATTCAAGCGCCAGGCGGGCATCAGCATCGCCCACGTGCCCTACAAGGGCAGCGCCCAGGGCATCACCGACGTGATCGCCGGCAATGTGGCTATGGCCCTTGAAACGGCGCCGGCGGTCCGGCCCTTCGTGCAGTCCGGCAAGCTGCGTGCCCTGGCCGCCGGCACTACCAATCGGCTCTCCGGCGTGCTGGCCGTACCCACCCTGGCCGAACTGGGCTATACCGACATCAATGCGGTCACCTGGCTGATGGTCCTGTATCCGGCGGGCACGCCCAAGGCCATGATCACGGCGAGCTTCGAGACCGTCAACGGCATCGTCCGCACCCCCGACGTGGTGCAGCGCTTTGCCAGCCTGGGCGTCCTGCCGCGCTCGAGCAGCAGCCCCGACGAGGCACAGGCCTATATCCGCACCGAATATGCCGCCTGGGGCGCGGTGGTCAAGCGCAGCGGCACGACCCTGGATTGATGGCCGTGCCGGCCTTGATGATGCGCGCCGGGCGCGCGGCCCTTGCGGCAGGCGCCGGGTGCCTGTTGTGGCTGTGCGCAGGACTCCTGCCGGCGCACGCGCAGAACGCCTGGCCGTCCCGGGCGCTGCGCATCGTGGTGCCCTATCCGGCGGGTGGCTCGACCGACATCCTGACCCGCCTGGTGGGCCAAAAGCTCGGCGAAGCGCTCGGCCAGCCGGTGATCGTGGAAAATCGCGGCGGGGCCAACGGCACGATTGCCGGCAGCTATTTCGCCAAGTCCACGCCGGACGACCACGCCTTCCTGGTGGTCTCGCTGCCGATGATGGCCATCAATCAATATCTCTATGCCAAGCCCGGCCACGACCCGGATGCCGATTTCGTCCCGATCGGCCTGATGGGCCAGACCCCCAACGTGACGGTGGTCAGCCCGGGCCTGCCGGTTCATACCATGGCCGAACTGGCCGAATACGGCAAGGCGCATCCGGGCAAGCTATCCTATTCAAGCTCGGGCGTGGGCAGCGCCGGCCACCTGCTCAACGAACTCTACAAGTCCAGCGTCGGCATCGAGCTGCTACACGTGCCCTACCGGGGCAACGGCCCGGCCATGCAGGCTCTGCTGTTCAGCGAGGTGCAGTTCACCACCGACAATCTGCCGCAGCTCCTGCCGCATATCCGCGCGGGCAAGCTGCGCGCCATCGGCGTCAGCTCCGTACAGCGCTGGTTTCAGTTGCCGGAAGTGCCGACCTTCGCGGAGTCAGGCTATCCGGACCTGACGACCAGCGCCTGGTTCGGCCTGGTGGCCCAGGCCAGGACATCGGGCGAGGTGGTCACGCGCATGAACCACGACCTGGGCATTGTTCTCAGGCGCCCGGATTTCATCGCCAAGCTGGCCGAATTCAGCTTTGAACCCATGCCGGGCAGCCCGGCGGACATGAGCGCCGCCGCCCGCAAGGAGCGCGAGATCTGGAAGCGCGTCGTGGCCATTTCCGGCGCCAAGGGCGAGTAAGGGTCGTGGCCCCCGGCAATGGTCGTGGCCGCCGGCCGCTAGGCTACTGCCGCTGACGCATCCTCGCCGGAGTCAAAGCGGCGGTTCATCTCTTGCAGGCCTAGCTCGCCGAGCACCGCGCGCAGGCGCTCGGCAGGGCGTCGCCGCGGCAGGTTCCTGAACTCGGCAATGATGAGTTCGTTTTTCATCGAATGCTCCCAGCCCACCAGCTCCGTGACGCTGACGTGGTAGCCGTGCGCTTCCAGTTGCAGGCAGCGCAAGGCATTGGTCACCTGGCTGCCGAACTCACGGGTGTGCAGGGGATGACGCCAGATCTCCGCCAGCGGACTGGCGGACAGGGCGCGCGCCTTGTTTCTGCGCAGCACGCTGGCCACTTCGGCCTGGCAGCAAGGCACCAGGACCACAAAGCGGGCCTGCCTGGCGAGCGCGAAACTGATGGCGTCATCGGTAGCCGTATCGCAGGCGTGCAGCGCGGTGACCACATCGACAATGGGCGGCAACAAGGGCGATTCAATGGCCTGCGCCACCGACAGGTTCAGGAAGGACATGGCCGGAAAGCCCAGCCTGGCGGCCAGATCGCGGGACTTGACCACCAGTTCCTCGCGCGTCTCGATGCCATAGATATGCGAGGCATCGTCGCCTGGCACGACACGACCTGGTGCCTTGAAGAACAGGTCGTACAGAATGAAGCCGAGATACGACTTGCCGGCGCCATGATCGACCAGTATCACCTTGCCCTTGTCCTCAAATACCTGCTGGAGCAGGGGTTCGATGAACTGATAGAGGTGATAGACCTGTTTGAGTTTGCGCCTGCTGTCCTGGTTCATCTTGCCGTCGCGCGTCAGGATATGCAGCTCCTTGAGCAACTCGATGGACTGGCCGGGCTTGATTTCGTGCATTTCGTTCATCCGGGTCAACAGGCGGGCGCATACCGATTGCCGCCCGGCCCGCGCCGGACGTGGCTAGCGCACAGCGGACCAGCGCACAGTGGCCATACCTTCATGATAACGCACCCACCGCCCAAGAGCGTCGGCCAGCCAGCTACACCCTTGGCCTGGAGGGCACCCGAGAACTGGTCGCCCGGGTCGAGAAGAACACCGACGTTGGCTTCCGGGCATGACCACAAGCGCGCCCGGACTGGCCTGGCGCGCGTGAAAGCGCCCCATCGTCAAGGCGATGCATTCGGGCGGCCTTTGAGGCCATGCGCCCTCAAGGCTTTGCACGGCGTGATGCGTGGTTCCGCCTATCTATCGCAGGAATCTGGTTACCATATCGCGTTATCCGCCAATAGAGGCCTCAAAATGAAATTTGATACCCGTTTCGCCTTGACCAGGCTGGGCCCCCTGTTTGCCGCGCTCATGCTTGGCCTGCTTCTATGCTCCAGCGCCCAGGGCCAAACGGCACCCGCCAACAAGGTGGTGTTCCAGGTGAGCGACGCTGAACCTGCCAAATGGAATCTCACGCTCAACAACGTCAAGAACCTCCAAGCCGATCTCGGGGCGAAAAATGTCGAAATCGAGATCGTCGCCTATGGCCCGGGCATCGGCATGCTTAAAGTCGATTCGGTGGCGGGCAATCAGATCCGTGACGCCATCGCCGGCGGTGTTTCGGTAGTCGCCTGTGAAAACACCATGAAAAATCAGAAGCTCGCGCGCGAGGACATGCTGCCCACTATCGGATACGTACCGGCGGGCGTGGTGCAACTGATGAAACGGCAGCAGCAGGGCTGGTCCTACATCCGCCCCTGATAACAGGCAGATTGCGAAGAGTCAAGCCAGCCCAGTCGATTCAGGCGGGGCACTTGCGCATTGCGTAGGCTCGCTGCGGCAGGAAGATATGGCGAAAGCGAGGCGTTGATGCCTTGCGTCCACCGCACGGTCCCGGCAAGCGCCGGGCCGGCACATCGTGAGCAGCCCGTTACGTGCGCATGCGTTCTCGCAGCAAGGCGGCGAGCGCCTGCGCCGCCTCGGCGGCACCGATGACTGAGGTATCCAGGGCCAGCGCCGGTGCCGCTGGCGCTTCGTAGGGTGCCGAGACCCCGGTAAAATCGGGAATCAGCCCGGCGCGCGCCTTGCGGTACAGGCCCTTTGCGTCGCGTGCCTCGCACACCGCCAGCGCGGTCGACACATATACCTCGATGAAGCGTTCCGCGCCGATGATGGCGCGAGCGGCGGCGCGGTCCTCTTCGTAGGGCGAGATCAGGGCGCAGATCACGATCAGCCCGGCCTCGTTCATCAGCTGCGCCACCTCGGCGGCGCGGCGGATGTTTTCAGTGCGCGCGTGCGGCGAAAAATCGAGGTCGCGGTTCAGGCCCTGGCGCAGGTTGTCGCCGTCGACGACAAAGCAGGCGCGGCCCTGCGCCACCAGTTGCTGCTCCAGTTCGGCGGCGATGGTCGACTTGCCTGCGCCGGAAAGCCCGGTAAGCCAGACTGTCGCGGGCTCCTGCCCGAGCAGGGCCGCGCGCTGCGCCGCACTGACGCGGCCGGATTGCCAGGTCAGGTTGCGCACCGACGGCGCATCCGCCCTGACATCCGCGAGGCCGCTGCGGCGGTCCACAAACATGATGGCGCCGACGGTGGCGCAGCTCTCGGGGTCGATCAGGATGGCGCCGCCGGTGGCGCGGTTGCGCTGATATTCATCCAGCGCGAGAGGCTGAAACAGTTCCAGGCGGACGCGGCCGATTTCGTTCAATTCCAGTTGCACCGCCGGCTCGCGCCTGAGCGTTGCCGGGCTGACCCGGTAGGCCAGGCGTGCGCACGTGGCGCGCACCATGCCGCTGACGTGTTGCAGCAGGTAAGTGCGGCCCGGCATCAGGGGCGCATCACCCATCCATACCACCATGGCTTCTGCTTCGCGGGTGATGCGCGGCTGGTTGTTCGGGTGCGCGAGCATGTCGCCACGGCCGATGTCGATTTCATCGTCCAGGGTCAGGGTGACACTCATCGGTGGAAAAGCAACCGGCAGGTCGCCATTGAAGCTGACAATGCGCGCGACCTTGCTGCGCCGCCCGCTCCTGGCCACCGCGATCTCGTCGCCCGGCCGCAGCACCCCGGAGGCCACCTGGCCGCTGAAGCCGCGAAAACCGGCGTTCGGGCGCACTGCCTGCTGAACGGTGAAGCGCAGGTCGATCAAGTTGCGGTCGCCGGCGCTGTAGACACTTTCCAGATGGCGAAGCAGGGGCGGCCCGGAATACCAGGGCATGCGGCTGCTGGCGTGTACGACATTATCGCCAGCCAGCGCGCTGACCGGGATGAACGTGAGGTCGCGGAAGCTCAGGCGGGCAGCGTAAGCGCCGTATTCAGAGCGCACCGCATCAAAAGCCTCGGCGGAAAAATCCACCAGGTCCATCTTGTTGACCGCGACGACCAGGCGCGGTACGCCCAGCAGCGAGGCGATAAAGCCATGGCGCCGCGATTGCAGGCTGACACCGCGGCTGGCGTCTATCAGTATTACGGCGACATCGGCGGTGGAAGCGCCGGTGGCCATGTTGCGGGTGTATTGCTCGTGGCCAGGGGTGTCGGCCAGGATGAAGCGGCGCCTGGGCGTGTCGAAATAGCGATAGGCGACGTCGATGGTAATGCCCTGCTCGCGCTCGGCCTGCAGGCCGTCGGTAATCCACGCCAGATCCATGGGCGCGGCGCTGCGGCTCTCGAGCGCAGCCACCTGGTCTGCATAGAGGGCGCCGGCGTCATGCAGCAAGCGTCCGATCAGGGTGGATTTTCCGTCGTCGACGCTGCCCGCGGTAGCCACGCGCAGCAGATCCTGACCGCCGTCCGGCGCCGAGCCGGGCTGGGGCGCCGCCATCAGAAATAACCCTCGCGCTTTTTTTGTTCCATCGAGGCATCGGTATCGTGGTCGATGATTCGAGTGGCCCGCTCGGGTTGCCCCCATACCACCAGTTCGGCGACAATCGCCCGCGGCGTCGCGGCTTGCGAAGCCACCGCGCCGCTGCAATGGTGGCAGCCCAGCGAGCGGAAGCGCACCACGCGTTGCTGCACGGTCTCGCCAGGCGCCAGGCGCGTGCCGGCGACTACCGGGATGATTTGTCCGCCGCGCTCGACCACGGCCCGGGTTTGCGCGAAATACAGCGGCACCACCGGAATATTCTCCTGGACGATATAGGCCCAGATGTCACGCTCGGTCCAGTTCGAGAGCGGAAACACGCGCACGGTCTCGCCCTTGCGCACCCGGCCGTTGTACAGGTTCCACAGTTCGGGACGCTGGCTTTTCGGGTCCCACTGGCCGTGGCTGTCGCGGAAGGAAAAAATGCGCTCCTTGGCACGCGAGCGCTCCTCGTCACGGCGCGCACCGCCTATGGCCGCATCGTGGCCGCCTGCCTCCAGGGCCTCAAGCAGTGCGCGGGTCTTCAATTCCGCGCAGCAGCGTACCGTGCCGTGTTCATGCGGATTCATTCCGGCTGCCAGGGCCGTTTCGTTGCGATGCACACGCACTTCCACGCCCAGTTCCTCGCGCATGCGTTCGCGAAAATCATACATCTCGGCGAACTTGTAGCCGGTGTCTATGTGCAGCACCGGAAATGGAGCTAGTCCCGGGAAAAAGGCCTTTCGCACCAGGCGCATCAGCACCGATGAATCCTTGCCTGCAGAATAAAGCAGCACCGGATTGCTGAACTGGGCAGACACTTCGCGCAGGATGTGCAGGCTCTCCGCCTCGAGCGTGGCAAGAGCGGAGAGCGAATAGGATAGTGCGGGCATGATGGGCATGATCGGATGGCAACACCATATCATCCCCCTTGGGCAATACGGCGCGATACCGCAATCTTAATGCCTGCGCCCAGGAAAAGTATTGCAAACCGGCAGTATCGGCGGCGCAACCCCCGGCGCCTCGAGATGCCTGGCAGCGGGTACCGATGCTGCGCCAGCAAGACTGCCCCGGGAACAAGCCCATATGTCGCCCCAGGCGGACGCCTGCTACGAAGAAAGGCTACCAAAAGCCCCTTTATTCGGAAAATCGGCTGAAACTGCCAAAGGTACGATTCGGTTGAGGCTGGACTCCAGACGATTCCGGCATCTTCAGATGCCTGTTGCTTGCGCCTGAAATATGGAGGCCATCGGCTTCACAGATTGACCTGCGGTTTGCTGGCCCAACAAATCCAACAAGCGTCCATCATTCTCCGAACCAATCCGAATGCAATCCCGCATATCCATAGATCAACTGAAGGTGGGCATCTACATCCATCTGGATATGCACTGGATGGACCACCCATTCAGTTTTGGCAGCTTCAAGATCAAATCCGAAGAGCAGATTCAAACCCTGCGCGAACTGGGTTTGCAGTCCGTACGCTTCGACCCGTCGAAAAGCGATGTACCACCGGCAGCGCCCGCGTCCGTCCCGGCTCCGGGCATCCCTGCGCCTTCGGCCCCCGCACCGCGCGCGCCGGACGATCCGGCACTGCTCGCCAAGATGGAACGGCAGGAGCGCTTGCGAAAACAGCGTGAATCCGCCGCGCGGATCGAGAGGCAGTATCTCAAGGCGGCTACCATGGTTCGCGGCATGCAGGCAAATCTGCAATCAAATCCGGCCCATTGTGTCGCCGAAGTGAAGAACTATGTGGAGCTGCTCGCGTCCCAGTTCCTGACAGAGCAGGAACTGACCATCCACGCCGTCCTTTCCCGGCCCGGCAGCGCCGACACGTATGTACATTCCCTGAATGTGGCCCTGCTCAGCCTGATGGTTGCGCGGGAGATGGGCACGCCCGAGGAGCAGACCTGCCTGCTTGGCCAGGGCGCCCTTTATCACGACATCGGGCTGCGCGACGTACCTTCCCGCATACTCCGGAAGACCGACCCCTTGACGTCCGCGGAGCGCGCGGCCCGGGAGTTTCACTGCGAAGCGGGCGTGCGTCTGGGCCAGTCCCTGGGCCTGCCCGATCCCATCCTCGACATCATCGCGCAACACCACGAGTTCTCGGACGGCACTGGCTATCCCAACAAACGCAAAGGCGACGGCATTGCCCCGCTCGCCCGCGTGGTCGCCATCGTCAACCAGTTCGACAACCTCTGCAATCCGGTCAACATCGCCCACGCCCTGACACCGCACGAGTCGCTGTCGCAGATATTCACCCAGCAAAAGACAAAATTCGATGCGAAGGTGATGCAGGTGCTGATCCGTTGCCTGGGAGTCTACCCGCCGGGTAGCCTGGTCATGCTGTGCGATGAATCGGTGTGCATGGTGACCTCGGTCAATACCGCCCGCCCGCTCAAACCGACCGTGGTGGTGTACGACCCGGCGACACCGCGCGAGCTCCCCATCATTCTGGATCTGCTGCACGAGCCTGAACTCAATATCAGCAAGGCACTGCGGCCGGCGCAGATTCCTCCTGCCGTTCTTGACTATCTTTCCGGCCGCAGCCGCGTGTCGTACTTTTTCGACACCAGTCCGGCGTAACGGCATCCCTGATCGTGACCACTCGCTCCCAATACGACACCTTGCTGCTGCGCCATTCGTGCGAGCTGCTGATGGCGGTTGATCCGGCGAGTTCAGCCATCGTTGCCGCCAATGGCGCCTTGTGTGGCCGGCTGGGTCTGGCACTTGACCATTTGGTGGGCCAGCCCATCACCGAAGTGGACATTTCACTGGCCAGCGCAATTTTCTGGAACGAAGCAGCCAACGGAAATCCGCAACCACTGCGATCGGTCGAGACGCAATACCGATGCGCCGATGGCCATACGATCGATGTCGTTCAAAACGTTTTCGTCGATAGCCTCATTGCACCGGCAAGGCTTGTAATCCGCGCGCAGGACTCCGCCGTGCCGGGTATTTCCGGCAGCCCCACCGTCGATTACACCGGGCAGTTGCGCAGCATCCTTGAGGCAACCGCGGACGGGATACTCGTGCTTGATCGGATGGGCAAGATTGCCAACATGAATCGCCGGCTTGCCCGCCTGTGGGACTTTCCGGAGGAATTCGCGAGTCAGGGCAACGATCAGGACGTTCTCGCCTTCATGGCCACCCGGCTCCCGGATGGCAAGGCGTACCGGGAGAGAATCCGCTCCATTTGCTCGCGGGCCGACGAGGAGACGCATGACGTGCTCCAGCTGGTAACCGGCCGGACGCTGGAACAGCGCTCGCGGCCCCATCATGTCAATGGCCGGCGGATGGGGCGCGTCTTCACCTTCATCGACATCTCCGGGCATACCCAATCGGAAAAAACCCTGCGCAACGACCGGGACCAGCTGGTCGCTCTGGTGGTTGAACAATTTGCCGACTTGCGCAGTGCCAAAGTGGCGGCAGAAAGCGCCAATCAGGCCAAGACCGAGTTTCTCGCCAACATGTCGCATGAAATGCGCACTCCCATGCACGCCATCCTGAGCTTCGCGCAGATAGGCCAGAATCGTGTCGCAAATACCGCCCCGGAAAAGCTTCGTGCCTATTTTGAGCGGATCACGGTGGCCGGCGAGCGCCTGCTAAGGCTGCTCAACGACCTGCTGGACCTGTCGAAGTCGGAGGCGGGCAAGCTTTCCCTGAGCCTGCAGCCCAGCGATGTGTGCGGCCTGGTGCAAGAGGCGGCCAGCGAGTTCTCCATGCTTGCCGTTGCCAAGCACATCGATTTCCAGTGCGACCTTCCCGACCACGGGGTGATCGCCCAGGTCGATGGCCTGCGCTTCGGACAGGTGGTGCGCAATCTGCTCTCCAACGCCATAAAATTCACCCCCACCGCCGGGCGGATATGCGTGCGCCTGACCGAAATCGACGAACAGGTCAACGGATCGGGCTTGTGCCTGGAGGTCGTCGATAGCGGTGTCGGCATTCCGGAGCACCAACTTGACGTCATATTCGAGAAATTCGTTCAAAGTAGCCTGACCAACACTGGTTCAGGGGGCACTGGCCTGGGACTGGCCATCTGCCGGGAAATCATGCATGCCCACATGGGTAGCGTAAGCGCCCACAACAACCCGGATGGCGGAGCGACATTTCGGCTCCTGTTGCCGAGAACCCAGGTCGCCCAGGCTGCGTGACCAATCACCGCGATGCGCGCCTCGCAACTATTGATCATTGCCAAAAACATGACAAGCTCGCCAGAGCCGTGTTTTTGTCATTATTTATGTAATTCTCAATAATTTCCGGGTCGTTCCCTGACTGACGGGTCAATGCCCGCTCCGGCATGCCGCCGCCGCACGGCAAGCCCGTCCTTTCACCGCGCCAGCGGGGCCCGCCACTCCGAATCCGCGCCAGCCCCGCCCTGCCAGGGCGGCTTGGCCAGCCACTTCAATCCTGCCCGGGCACGCGCAAACAGTCTCAGCAGGTGAGAAAGAGAGTTGACTGCGCGTCCACCAGACGGGAAGATGTTCAAAACACCAGGAGACACGCATGGAAATCGGTGCCGAGCTCGATCATCTGCAGTTGTGTTCACCGGACCCGGAAGCGATGGCGCGCTTTTACGAGCGCGCCTATGCCATGAAGGCGTCAAGTCAAGGTGCGGTGTGGTTCTGCAAGGGCCCAAACCGCGCAATCGCATTGGTCAAAGGCCACGCATACAAGCTCGATCATGCGGCCTTCCGGTTTGGCGACGAGACTGCATGGACGAATCTTCGCGAGAGTATTTCCGACGCAGAACGGCTGCCCGCCCCGGCCTCTCCCCTGATCGACGTGCCTGCCTTCGCGGTTCGTGATCCTGAGAACAATCTGCTGGTCTTTCTGCTTCGACCCGATCCCGTCGATGCCGCGGCGACCGCGCCGGTCCCGGCAGCCCATTGCCAGCACTTTGCGCTGCGTACGCCGGACCCTGGGCGCATGCTTGATTTCTATACCCGGACGTTGGGCTTCGTGCTGTCGGACCAGGTACGCGATGCCGAGGGAGTGCTGCGCGCCTGCTTTCTGCGCACCAACAGCCTGCACCACGCCCTGGCGCTGTTCATGGCGCCGGAGTCCCGCTTCGATCATCAGTCCTTCGAGGCGCCCGACTGGCTCGCGCTGCGCCAGTGGGCCGACCACATGGCAGGGCTGAAGGTACCCATGGTCTGGGGCGTGGGCCGCCACGGACCCGGCAATGATGTTTTTTTCATGGTCGCCGATCCGGACGGCAACCTGGCCGAGATCTCCGCCGAGATCGAGGTGTGCGCCGAAGACCGCCCGGCCGGCCTGTGGCCGCACGAGCAGCGCACCCTGAATCTGTGGGGTAGCGCCATCATGCGCAGCTAGAGCGGGCCAAGCGCGATGGCCAGCAGTGAGCGCCTGATCCAGCTTCTCGGCTTGTTCAGCACGGCCCAGCCCGTGCTGACACCGGCGCGCGCGATGGCCGCGCTCGGAGCCTCGCGAGCCAGTATCTATCGCTATCTGGGCCAACTGGAGGCCGCCGGATTTGTCGAGCGCGTACCGGAGCGCGGCTATGTGCTGGGCCCGGCGATAGTCGAGCTGGACCGGCAAATCCGCATTACCGATCCGCTCCTTGAGGCGGCCGATGGCCTGATCGACAAGCTCAGCGCGGAGACCGGTGGCACCGTGCTCCTATGCCGTTTCCATGGCAACAAGGTGCTCTGCATTGAACAGTCAGTCGGTCCCCAGGCGCCCGCCACCATCAGCTACGAGCGGGGTCGTGCCATGCCCTTGTATCGCGGCGCCACCTCGCGGATCATCCTTGCTTTTTTGCCCCGGCCGATGCTCGAATCCCTCTGGCGGAGCTACCGCAAGGACATGGTCAAGGCGGGTCTGCCGTCCAGCTTCGCAGCGCTGCGCGCGGCACTCGCTCCTCTGCGCGAAGCCCGCTTTTGCGAGACGACAGGTGAGGTGGACCGCGATGCGCGGGGCTTCGCGACCCCCATCCTGGATGGTGCGCGGGTGCTGGGCAGCCTGAGCGTGGTCCTTCCAGCGGGGCCACTCAAACCGGCCCAGCACGCGCGCATTGTCAGCCGCCTGATGACCGCGGGCGCCCGGATCGAAGCGCGCATCGAGGCCACGCGCTTGAATGCGCGTCAAAAGAAGTCCCAGGAAAGCAGAAAATGAGCGACATGCAGCACTATCCGGTGGTGATCGTGGGCGCCGGCCCGACCGGGCTGGTCCTGGCCAATCTGCTCGGCGTATACGGCGTCCGTTGCCTGCTGATCGAACGCCACGCCAGCACCGTGGGCGAACCGCGCGCGGTGTCGATAGACGACGAGAGCCTGCGGACGATCCAGAATCTAGGCGCAATCGATCAGGTGCTGCCCGATATCGTGCAGGGCTATGGGGTGCACTACTACTCCCACACCGGCCGGGTGTTCGCGCGCATCGAGCCGACCTCCTGCGAGTACGGCTACCCGAAGCGTTCTGCTTTCCGCCAGCCCCGGCTCGAATCCCAGCTCTTCGCGGCGCTGGCGCGCTTTGCGCACGTCGAGATCCGCATGTCGTGCGAACTGACATCTCTGCAAACCGATGAAAAACAGACAGTCCTGCAAGTGGAACAGGCAGGGACAGCAGGCACGATAAGCTGCGACTGGCTGATCGGCTGCGATGGCGGACGCAGCACGGTGCGGGAACTCCTGGGCATCGCCCTGGAGGGCGAGACCTTTGCCGAGCGCTGGCTGATCGTCGACCTGAAAGACCGCTCCACGCCCTTTCGCCATACCCGCACCTACTGCGACCCGGCGCGCCCGACCATCCGCCTGCCCGGACCGCATGGCAGCCTGCGCTATGAATTCATGCTCCATGAGCACGAGCAGCCCGAGGAAGTGCTGGACGAAGCCCTGATCCGCACCTGGATGGGCGCGCGCGAGAGCAGCGATGCGCAATTGCCTATCGTGCGCAAGGTCGTCTACACCTTTCATGCACGCATGGCGCAGCGCTGGCGCAAGGGCCGGGCACTGCTTGCCGGCGACGCCGCCCACCTGACGCCCCCGTTCGCCGGCCAGGGGATGAATAGCGGCGTGCGCGATGCCTTCAATCTTGCCTGGAAGCTGACGCAGGTCAGCAGGGGCAGCCTGGGTCCGGCGCTGCTGGACAGCTATGAAGTCGAGCGCCCGCCCCACGCCTGGAGCCTGATCCGCATGGCCCTGCGCATAGGCCGCTTCATGCAGCCAAGATCGGTACTCTCGGCAACCCTCATGCAAGGGGCACTGTGGTTGATTGGGCTATATGCGCCGGCGCGCGATTACGTGTTGCACCTGAAATTCAAACCCAAGCCACGCTTCGCGGCAGGCTTCTTTGTGGCAGAGCCGGATACCGATCCAGCGTCCATCCACGCTGGGCAGCTGTTCATACAGCCGGAAGTCGAACTCCCGGACGGCAATCGCACGCTTCTGGACTGCGTGCTTGGTGCGGACTTCTCCTGCCTGCAGTGGCATGGCGCCGCGGATGCCGCCGCGCTGCCCGCGTCCCTGCCACTGGAGCTGCCCATGCGCACGGTGATGCTGGTGCGCTGCCAGGACGATTTTCCGCCGCCGGGGTCCGGCCATGCGGGCATCGTGATCGTACGCGACTGCGAGGGGTTGATCGAGCGGGTCATGCGCGCATCCCGCGCCAGGGCGGTCGTCTTGC
>Ga0302323_100002618_pt1 | contig 14625 bp, 8 predicted proteins | sample Fen_T0_3_FD_201950 | JGI IMG/M metagenome (GOLD analysis project Ga0302323, IMG submission 201950) | Peat permafrost microbial communities from Stordalen Mire near Abisko, Sweden - Fen_T0_3 | ecosystem: Environmental > Terrestrial > Soil > Wetlands > Permafrost | place: Sweden: Abisko... | reverse complement strand
GCCGTGCGATGTCGCCCATGTCCTGATAGCCGCCGGCGATCTTCTTCCAGTGCTCGAAGACGATCTCGCGGCCCGTGTAGAGCGCGCGCAGGTTGTGATGGAAGGCGTCCTGCTGGCGGGCGTGGAGCTCTTTCCCGGTCGGGTAGAGCTCGTCGACCAGCGCGGTCAACCCCTCGCGGGCTGCCCCGAGGAAACGGCCGACCGATGTGTTGATGCTCACGCGCACGGCGGTCTTCTTGTCGCTCTGCTTCTCCGTGAAGAGCTTGGCGACCGCTGCGAGCAGCGCCTCGAGCTCGGACGAAGCTGCCGCGAAGCACTCGTCGAAAGCCCTACCTTTGCTGACGGCCAGCTGTTCCTTGAAGCCTTGCTCGCGCTGATTGAAGATCTCGGTGCGCAATTGGCGAGCGCGCAGGGCCTTCCTGCGTTCGCGCGCCTCAGCCTCACCGGCGTGCACGGCCTTCGACGAAGACTCGCGACCGAGGACCTGTTCGAACTTCTGCCCCTCGGGCACAAAGCGGGCTCGGACGAAGGCCTTCGCGGCGCCCTCAACTTCTTCTTTGGTCGCGGGCGTGGCGGCCGACGCCGTGGTTCCCTGCGGCACCAGCGCGACGGCCTTCTCGAATACCTGACGGCGCGCGGCGATCTCGGCCGCGGGCTGGGCCACCATGACGAAGTTGCCGCCCAGCGCCAGCCACGAACCGAAGTCGAGCTGCGCGACGTTGAGCCCAGCGGCCAGACGGGTGAGTGCCTGGGTCAGATACGTATCGCGCGTCTTGTGGCGCTTGTAGCGCTTGAGGCGTTCCTCCTCGGCGATGGCGTCCTGGGCCTCGTCGGCCGCGATGAGCTGCTGCACGATGCGCGCGTAGACCCGTTGCGCGTGCGCGACCGCCTGGCCGCGCGCGTCTTCGCCTTTGGCCTCAGCCACCGCCGTGAGCGCCGCCAGGAGATCGGCCGCGCGCTGGCGTTTGGCCTGCATCTCGGCGCGCAAGCGCTCAACGACCTGCTCGCCCAGACCAATGGCGGCGTAGCTGCCGCGTCCCTCGCCGGCCAAGGTGTCGCAGGCCGCGAAGAACATCATCACGTCCTGGTACGTCAGCATGCGCGTGGCGCGGCCCGAGACGCCGTCTGTGAGGGCCAACGCCGAGCCCGGGTTGCCCTCGAGCATCAGGCCCGCCAGCTTGGCGGGGTCATCGATCAGGTCGAAGATCTCCTTGAAGGCAATGGCGGTGTTGAGCACGTCCGCGCCCTGGAGCTCACGGTTGTAGGAACGACCCGGGCCCTTGAGCCTGAGCACGAGCGCGTGGACCGCGCCAGCGAGCGGGATCTCGAATGTGTCTGCCCCGACGCGGTATACGACCTGACTCGCCAGCAGCGCATCGCGCTGCGCCTCGGGCAAGTCCTTGATGCCGACCCAATGAGCCAGCTCACCGCCGTGCACCTCCGCGTTGGCGCGCATCTGATCTTCGGAAAGGCCGGTGTCGGAGAGGATCTGCAGCACGCGATCTGCGATCTGCGTGAGCTGTGTATCGTCGGTGTAATAGAAGATGTCCTGGGTCGAGGACATCGTCGAAGCGACCAAGCGGATGTCGCCAGGCACCACAGCGGCCGGGAACTTGTGCTTGAGCTCCGCGATCGTCTTCTGGTCGCGGGAGTCGTCGAGCCCGAAGGCCTCGTAGACGCGCAAGGCCACCCGGCGCCTGCGATCGAGCGCCTTCTGCCGCCGGGCCTGTTCCTCCGAGCCCTTTGCCAGGGCGTCCACGATCTTCTGCTCGGCAGCCAGCTCGGGGAGTGTGCTGAAGCCGTGCATCATCAGGAGGACCAGGTTCTGCCCCTCCTCGTCAAGGGAGTACGTCAGGTGCTCGCCGGTCTTGGCCAGGATCTCGAAGATGCGATTGCCGGCCGAGTAGCGGATGTCCTGGACGGGCTTGTACTCCGCAGGCAGGACCACGCGGCCGCGGCCGCCGCGCTGGCCGCGAGCCAGGGCGCGCGCGATCATCCAGGCCTTGTAGAAGACCATGAAGCGCTGCACTTGCTCGCCGCCGATGATCATCTTGCCGACAGCCCACTGGGCCGCGAGGTTTCCGACGAGCGTGTCGCCGTCACTCACTTCGTGCCAGGGCTGGCCCAACCGCTGCATGGCTTCCGCGATCTTGGTGACGTTGAAGACCAGCACGTCCTCGCTGCGCAGCTTCTTGATCCCGAGGTACTGCGAAACGTAGCGCGCCAGCTCCTTCTGCGAGAGCAGCTTCTTGGCGACCCACATCTGCCACTCGAAGTCGGTCTCGAAATCGCCGTAGTGCAGGATGGCTTCCTTGCTGAGCGCCATCACCACGTGGTGCATGGCCGGCGGGATGCCCATCTGGCGCAGCTTGGTCTCGCTCTTGAGCTCGAGCACAAAGGCCAGGAACAACCCGTCCTTGGGTACACAGTAGCCGCCGTAACCCTCGGAGGCCGGCGGCGTGCCGCGGTCCTCGTCATGGCGCAGGAACATCTGGTCGGCCATGAGCTGTTGGTCGCCTTCGCGCACGGAGTTGATCAAGAGCGCCACCGAGTTGGCGAAGGCCTTGCCGGCCGTCATGTTCGCGTTCTCGCTGGTCTTCTGGATCTCCTGCCAGGCGAGCGCGGGACGCACCTCGACGCCGGCCTCGTTGATCAGCGAGTAGAAGTCCCGGCCAGCGTTGCAGGCGGTGCGATCCGCGCCGCCGACCCACTGGTTCCAGCGCACGATCGAGTCCATCTCCTCGGCGCCCAGATCCACACGGCTCGGGGTGTAGAGCAGGTTGTAGCGCTTCTTGCCGCCGGCCGCACGGTAGTTGTAGAGCGGGCTCTCGGTGAGCTGCTGCGCGTTGTGCTCGGCGATGACCGCGCGACGGGCAAAGGAGACCGCCAGTTGCGTGTGGTTGCGCAGGTACTCGCCTTGCGTCCGGAGCAGGTTCAGCTCGGGAGACGTGCGATCCAGCTCCTCGAGCACCTCCTGACGCGCGATCGAGCGGACGTAGTACTCAAGATCGGCCGCGAAGTCCGCATCGGCAGCGATCGCCGCGCGCGTCGCCTTTGCGACGGGTAGGCGCTTGGCCGTCGCCAGCTCCTCGATCTGCTGCTGCATCGCGCGGCCGTTGGCCTCGACCACCTTGGGGATGGCCAGTGCCGTTAGCCGGCTGCGATGGGCCTTGATGTGTTTCGCGACCCAAGCCGGGTCGTCGGTGCGATCGAACTTCGGCGCTCGGCTGTTCCGGCGTTCGTCTTCTTCGATCAGCACGGCGAGGCGCGCGATCTCCTCGGCCACAGGACGATTGGTGGCCATGATCATCCCGAGCGCGGCGGTGCGCGGCGCACCGTTCTCCGCCATGGTCTCCTGGACCACCGCTTCCATGCCCAGCTCGGCGATCACCTTCTCTGAGATGGCGCCGATGCGCGTGCGGTACTGCCCGAGCTTCTCCTGGACCTGCTTCTCCCAGGCCTTGGCGCGGATGACGTTGACCAGCGCCATCTCGGTCTCTATCCAGGTCTGAACGTAGCCCTCGGTCATGCCCGCCGACTCGGTCGTGAGGATGTGCAAGGTCGAGATCGGACGGCGCTTGCGATACGCCAGGCGCGCGAGGCGCTTGGCCCGGGCGCTCAGGCCCCGGCTCTCAGCCAAGGCAATCGCCGCCTCGGCCAGCCCCGCACCCTGCCTGCCGGCCAGCTCGGCCAACGCATTGCCGGCCTCGGCCGTCAGGCCGCTGCCGAGCAGCAGTTCGCGCAAGGCGTCGAAGCGCGAGACGTCGCTCTTCTCCATGTGCGCGCCGACGCGCTCGATGAGCGCGGCGTAGCTCTGCTCGACTAACGCGGCCACTGCGACGACTGCGTCGGCCAGCCCATGCTGCCGCGCCAGATGCTCGAAGGCCTGCTCCTCTGTGGCGTGCGAATCGGCGAGGTAGGCGCGCAGCTCGTCCGAATCGAGCCGGCTGATGAGGAACTCACGCGCCACAGCCACATGTTCCGTGTCCACGACCTCGTCGCAGTTCTCAGCCCAGAACTGCGCGGCGAAGCGGAAGAACGCCTCCATCCCGCGCTGGTCGACCTCGGTCTCGATGCGCTCGACGATCGACTTCTGGCCGCCGACCACCACCGGCACCTTGACGATGCGCTCCTTGATGAACATCGGGATGGCTTCGATCCAGTGCTGGCACTTGGAGATCCAGCTCACGCTGCGCGTGCGGCCGTCCTCCTCGACGGTTCCCGAGCCTTCGGAGGCGTAGCGGTTGTGTCCGCCCTTGCGCGTCAGGTCACGCAGCTGCTCGATCTTGCCGGGGTGCGTGTCGCGATTGGCGTTCGCCAGCGCCATGAGCTGCGTCTCGCCGGGGAAGAAGCGCTGCTGCAGGATCAGGAAGGCCGCGGAGCGGCGCGGCGCCACGTCCAAGGCGGAACGCAGGCGGTTGCCCAGCGCGAACAGCTCGTTGACGTGCGCATTGAGAGCGGTGATCTCCTCCTGGTAGCGCTCGAGGCCGCGGCGGTCGACGAGCTTTTCGGCGTCGGCCTCTTTGGCGCTGTTGATCTTCTTCGTGCGCTCGGACTGGTACTGGCGGATGCCTTCCTCGAAGTGCCAGAGCGCCCCACGCAACTGGGCTACGGAGACTGGCGCTGTCTGCAGCACGAGCTTGGCCAGGCGTGACACCTGCGTCGAGAGCGCCGGCGCGTTCTTCGTTTTCTCGACGAGTTGGTTCACCAGGGTGACCATGCCGCTACGATCGACATATGTGGCGTTCGAGAGCAGCTGCGTCTGGTTGCCGAAGGCACGCGAGATGCGGCCGCAGACGATCATGCGGCCCTCTTCCTCGATCTGGCGCGAGAGGCGCTCGATGTTGTCGCCCTCGGCGCGGCGGTCGTAGCTGGCGGAGATCTCCTGGTGGACGGCGCGGCGCTTGGCGTCGATGTCCTCTCCCAGCCGCTCGCGCAGCAGCTCGAACGCGATCTCCTGGCTGTAAGGCACGTCCACGGGCTCTTGGCCCATCAGCCATGTGATCCACTTGTCGCGCCACTTGAGCGCCCAAGTCAGGTTCGTGAGCGCGTGGCTGTCCCGCTTTGCGGCCGCGGCCTCGGCGCGCGCGTTCAGCTCAGCGTTGGGCAGGAAGATATAAGGTGCGATGTCCGCGTCGTCGACCTCTTTGGCCAGTTCGGCATCGGCAACAGACTCGAGAAACAGCGCGAAAACGTTGCCGCTGTCGAGGAAGGGCGTGCGCAGGACCTTGAGCGCGGCGGAGAGAGCCGCCTTGTCCTGGGCCACGACCAGCCCGAAGAAGTCGAGCATACGGTGCAGCGCCTCACGCTGGCCGAGGCCCTTGCGGTGGTAGGCCTCGTGCAGCTGGGCCAGCGCGGCCAGCAGCCGGAAACCCGCGTGGATCTCGCCCTTGGCGATGGTCTCGCGGCGGCCGAGCAACTCAAAGGTCACGTCCCGCCCCGCAAGACCGTCTCCTGAGAGCGAGAATCCCAGGTCGCAGGCGACGCGGGCGTCGAGGATCATCTGGCCGTCGCGCACGGCGGCGAGGTGCTCTGCGTCCTCAACGATCACCACTTCACAGCCTGAGAGTGCCACCAAGGCCTCATCTACGAGCGCCTGGCCTCTCTTTTCCGCCAAGAGCTCGAGCCCTAGCGCGTACGCACGCGCGGCCACCCGGGCGGGCTCGTCTGGCGTTCCATCGAGCTGGATCGCCAGGCCGCCCGGCGCATAGCGCCCGCGAGCGACCACACGTGGCGGTTCCTCCGGCGCGCGGCGACGAGCACGCCAGCTCGTCTTTGCCGTTGGCGGCTGGGCCACCATGCGAAGGGGGAGCGCCGAGCCTACCTGGCTAGCGCCGGTCATTCGTTCTCGCTGCTCTGTAATCACGGGCACAAATCCTCTCCTTGCCTCTGGCTAATGAGCGCTCCAGGACCCCAGGCGAAGAGCTTTTGCCCCATGTTCGGACTAAATCGCATCTTCCGCTCACGGTCCCGCCGACGTGGGCTCAACGGCCTCCCCCCCGGGACCGCGATTGCGCCGGAATCGTCCAAATCAAGCGCCCGTTCACCAGCGCCTGACTCGGGACATAGAATAGCGCCCGGACAGACCTTCGTCAATGCATTTGTCTCTCTATCGTCCAAGTGCTCGCGCGACGGTCGCCGCACGTCCGCGAGCCCGACCGAAGGCGCTGCAACTTCGCACCAAGTAATGAAAAACAGACACTGGCGGGTCGGCTTGAGCCGGGAGCCGCACCTGCCGTGGTACTCGCCCCGCGGTCACCTGCGCGCGAGACAGATGATCGAGCTACCGAAGGGCAGATTCACGCGTCGCACGACCGCCGCCTCGAGTCTGAGTAGGGCGCCGAGCAGGGCATTGACCGGCGCGGGCGGGATGCGGATCTCGCTGGCAGCGCTGTCGACTTCATCGGAGACCGGAAGGCCGCCGAGACGCTGGACGAGGCGCACCAGGAAGACGACGGGAAACAGAATCGCGTTGGTGTGGGTGATACGCAGGACTTCAAAGCCGGCGCTCTCGAGGATCTGGCGCAGACGGCGGCGGTTGTAGCGTCGGACTTCGTGGGAAAGCACCGAATGGTTGCCCCAGAGCAGGTTCATCGCTGCCACGTTGAGCAAGACGTGGCCGCCTGGCCGGAGCACACGGAAGATCTCGGCAGCGGCCGCGCGCTCGTCTTGCTCGACCAGGCACTGGAACACGTCGAACGCGGTGACGAAGTCGAACGCGGCGTCGGCGAAGGGGATGCCTGCGGCCGAGGCGCAGGCAATGCGGCGCTTGCCTGACTCGTGCGCGAACTCGAGGGCGCTCCAGGTGAGGTCAAAGCCAAAGGCGGGCCCGAGGGGCTCGAGCAGCGTCAGATTGTTGCCGGTCCCGCAACCGCAGTCCAGGATGCGCCGGGGCCGGGAAGCGCCGGCCACCTGCGCGAGCAGGGGCTTGATGAATGCGCGGAAGCCGCGGAACCAGAAATGATCCCGCTCGGCGAGCGCCGTGGCTGAGATGAGTCGATCCATTGCGCAAACTGCCGCGCCGACGCAGGCACTTCGCGTCAGCGCGTGAAGCGCGCATTCTAGCCCGAATCCATCGCACCTGTGCGCCTCTCGCCTTGCTACAATCGCGCGCGGTGAACTGAAATGGCCAAACCCAAGACACGCACGTTCGGGATCCTGACCAGCGGTGGCGACTGCCCTGGGCTCAACGCCGCCATCCGCGGGGTGGCCAAGTCGGCGACGCAGCGCTTTGACATGAACGTGATCGGAATCTCGAACGGCTTCCGCGGGCTGATCGAGAACGACGCGCGCTTGCTGCGGCCGGACGACTTCTCCGGCATCTTGACGCTGGGTGGCACCATCCTGGGCACCTCGCGCGAGAAGCCGTTCAAAGAGACTGAGCGCGACAGCTCGGCCGCGCTGAGCAAGGCCGGCATCCTCAAGGACAACTACCGCAAGCTCGGGCTCGACTGCCTCGTCGTTATCGGGGGCAACGGCACGCACAAGACGGCCTTCCAGCTTCAGAAGGAAGGGCTCAACGTGATCGGCCTGCCCAAGACGATCGACAACGATATCCAGGGCACCGACGTGAGCTTTGGCTTCGCCTCCGCGCTCGACGTGGCCAGCGAGGCCATCGATCGGCTGCACACAACGGCCAACTCACACAACCGCATCATGGTGATCGAGGTCATGGGCCACCGCGCCGGCTGGCTGGCGCTCTCGGCAGGCGTGGCCGCGGGCGGGGACATCATCCTGATCCCGGAGATTCCCTACGAGTTCGAGAGCATCTCGAGTCACCTGATGAAGCGCTACCGCGATGGCAAGAAGTACTCGATCATTGTCGTGGCTGAAGGTGCTGTCTCGGTCGAGGAGGCCAAGGACAAGGAGAAGCGCAAAAAGAAGGACGCCTCGGCAGCCTACCGCGTGGCAGCGGCGATCGAAGACGCGCTTGACCTCGAGACACGCGTGACTGTGTTGGGCTACGTCCAGCGTGGGGGCTCGCCGTCGCCGCAGGACCGCCTGCTGGCCACGCGCTTCGGCACGCACGCGGCGAAGATGATGGCCGAAGGCGATTTCGGCAAGATGGTCGCGCTCAAGTGCAGCGAGGTGACGTCCGTGGGCCTCGACGAGCCGGCGAGCAAGGCCCGCTTGGTGCCCACAGACCATCCTCTTATTGAGAGCGCGCGGCTCGTCGGCACTTGCTTCGGCGACGACTGACGGCGGCCGCCGGCCGGGCTGCCCGCGGCCACGCCAGCAGAGTCTCTTTGTCGCAGCGGCGTAGCGCCTTGATCCGGTACTCCTCCCGCAGAGCTTGACCCCAAGTGCGCAGTTTGCGGAACCACGCGAGCGCGACAGGCAGCCGAGCGCGAGTGTAGCGCGAGGCGCGGCCCGCCTGATGCTGCCGCAAACGCGCCGCAACGTCCTTGGTGGCGCCGGTGTAGAGTGAGCCGTCGCAGCAGCGCAGAATGTAGACGAAGGGCACGGACGATTATAGGCGTCCTGCGTCGAGCGGGAGGCCTAGCTCAAGCGCAAGAGATGGAGATGATCGTTCAGGACCTTTGCACCCAGGGCCAGCAGGACGAAACCGGCCAGTGTCTCGATGCGCCGGCCGACCCTGGCGGCCAGAGATGCGGCCAGGCGCATGGCGCAGAACGTCGCCAGGCCCGTGACTACGCCAAACGTCGTCACGGCCAGCGCGATCGGCGCGCCCGTGGCCGGCAACGTGATTCCAGCCGCGAGCGCATCGATGCTGACGGCCAGCGAGAAGCCCACGAGGCTCAGGCCCCGCGTGAGATCTTGCTTGCTCGCCGCCGGCTGCTGTTCGGCGCGCGCGGCGCGGATCATGCGCAAGCCGAGCAACCATAGGAGGCCGCAGGCGACCCAGTGGTCTGCCGGCTCGACCCAAGGCAGCAGGACTGTTCCGAGCAGGGCGCCGACAAGCGGAAGCAGCGCCTGGAATAGGCCGAAGTGAAAGGCGAGGCGAAAGATCTGGCGCCGCGTGCCATAGCGCACGCCGAGAGCGGCACCGACGGAGAAGGCATCTGCGGACAACGCCAACGCCAGAAGGAAGATCTCGAGATGGCTCATGCGCAGAACGCCGGGCTCATGGTCTCACTCGCGGAGCTCGGGCACGCCGACAGGCCCTTCCTCTGTCAGGATGCCCAGGCGCACGTACACCGGCCGGATGTGAGCGCGCAGCGCTGGCAGGCCACGCACAAAGAGCGCTGTCAGCGCGAGGCACAGGCCACCACCCACCAGCACTGTCGTCGGCGCACCAAAACGGTGCGCCGCTGCGCCGGCAACAAGGGCGCCCAAGGGCACCATGCCCATGTGAGCCATGGCGAACAGACTCATGATCCGTCCGCGCTTGTCGTCGTCAACGACCGTCTGCAGTAAAGTGTTGCTGCCGGCCAGGTGCACCATCATCGCGCCGCCGGCCACGAACGCTAGGGCCAGCGCGCCGGCCAGGTTTCGCACAAGGCCGAAGCCGATCAAGCTCAGGCCGACCACGCCCACAGCCGCAGCGATGATGCGGCCCAGCCCGCGCGCGCTCGGTCGCGTGGCCAGCGCCAAGACCCCTGTCACCGCCCCCAGGCCGCCAGAGGCGAAGAGGAATCCGAGCGTGCGCGCGTCGCCCCCGAGCACGTCGCGTGCGAAGACAGGCAAGAGCGCTATGTATGGGTAGCCGACGAGGCTGGTGCCCATGAGCAGCAGCAGAACGTTGCGGATGGGCACGAAACCGAAGGCGTAGCGCAGGCCAGCAGCCAGCGTGTGCAGCACCGGCTCGGCGGGGTCGGCTCGGCGCGGCGTCGGCGCGACGCGCATGGCCAAGAGGGCCGCCAGCACCGCGAGGTAGCTGATGCCGTTCCAAAAGAAGACCCATCCCTCGCCGATCCAGGCGACGAGCCCGCCCGCGATCGACGGACCGATCAGGCGCGAGGCGTTGAAGATCGACGAGTTGAGTGCGATGGCGCTCGGCAGATCGTTCGTGCCCTCGACCATCTCGACCAGGAACGACTGCCGCGCCGCCACCTCGGTACCGTTGACGCAGCCCAAGAAGGCCGCCAACGCGATGAGGTAGCCGATGTGGACCGAGTCGGTGAAGACCAGCGCTGCCAAGGCGAAGGCCTGGACCATTGCGAGCACCTGGGTCGCGATCACCACACGGTAACGACTGACGCGGTCGGCCCAGACGCCAGCGAAGGGCGAGACCACCAGCACCGGGAAGAGGGCCGCGAAGGTCAGCAGCCCGAGCAGAAACGGCGAGCTGGTCAGGCGATAGACGAGCCAGCCCAGCGCCACCTGCTGCATCCACGTGCCCGAGAGCGAGACGAGCTGGCCAGCTGCGAACAGACGGAAGTTGCGGTGCTTCAGGGCACGGAAGGCGTGGGCTATGCGGCCGGTCTCGAGCGACACAGCGCTATCCTAAGACGACGGTGCCGTGGCGCGAAATCGACGTGTCGCGGCGAGCGCCATGCCCCCTCCGAACCACGGACCGTGGTAGATTCGTAGAGAAGGCGCGAGAGAGCGACAACTCGACCAGCGGCCAGAACGCGCCAGTCCAGTCGAGCGCTTCGATCATGGCTCAACCAGAGTCGCAGCCGAAGAAGGCCGCCGCGTCGCCGAAGACCCCAGCAGCGATCGAGATCAAGGTCTCCTGGTGCAAGGGCTGCGGCCTGTGCGTCGACTACTGCAACCTCGGCGTGCTGGAGATGAACGGCCCCCGGCCTCAGGTGGTCAAGCTCGAGAAGTGCACGCGCTGCATGCAGTGTGAAGTGATCTGCCCGGACTTCGCGATCCGCGTGACAGAGGCGCCACCGCCCGCAGCCGAAGGTGAGCAGCGCAAGGAACGGCCATGAGGGACGCTGCGGCCAACGCCGTTCGCATCATGTCCGGCAACGAGGCCTGCGCCGAAGGGGCGCTTGCGGCCGGGCTGCGCTTTTACGCCGGCTATCCGATCACGCCATCTTCGGAGATTGCCGAAGAGCTGGCCGTGGCGCTGCCGAAAGTGGGCGGCGTGTTCATTCAGATGGAAGACGAGATCTCGGCCATGGGTGCGGTGGTCGGCGCGTCGCTGACGGGCCTCAAGGCCATGACCGCGACCAGCGGGCCAGGCTTCTCGCTCAAGCAGGAGAACCTCGGTTTCGCCTGCATGGCCGAGGTGCCCTGCCTGGTGGTGAACGTTCAGAGAGGTGGACCGAGCACGGGCCTGCCGACGATGCCTGCGCAGGGCGACGTCATGCAGGCGCGTTGGGGCACGCACGGCGATCACCCGATCATCGCGCTCGTGCCCAACTCGGTGGCCGAGACCTTCGCCTTGACGGTGCGCGCGCTGAATCTGGCCGAGACGTACCGGACGCCTGTCATCTTGCTGCTCGACGAGATCATCGGCCACGTCAACGAAAAGGTGCAGCTGCCGGCGCAGGGGACTGTCGAGATCGTGGACCGCAAACCGGCCGACGTACCGCCGGCAGAGTACCGGCCTTACCGTCACACCCCAGACAGCGTGCCGCCGATGGCCGCCTTTGGCCGCGACGGTTACCGCTTCCACGTCACCGGCCTGTCGCACGACGAGACCGGATTCCCGACCAACGATCCTCAACAGATCGACCGGCTCAACCGACGCCTGCACGCCAAGATCGAGCAGCACCGCGACGCGATCGTGGAGGTCGAGCAGAACGACTGCGCCGACGCCGAGGTGGCCGTGTTCGCCTATGGGTCGGTCGCGCGCTCCGCACGCCGGGCGGTCGAGGAGGCGCGGCGCATGGGCATCCGCGCCGGACTGATCCGGCCGCGCACGCTGTGGCCTTTCCCGGAGCGCGAGGTTCAGGAGCTGGCCGAACGCGTGCGGACCATCGTCGTGCCGGAGATGAACCTGGGTCAGATGGCGCATGAAGTCGAGTGGGCGGTGCGCGCCAAGTGCGGCGTCGTGCCATTCGGCCGCGTCGATGGGCAGCCGATCCGGCCAGTGCAAATCCTGAGTCTCATCGAGCGGGCCGCACATGCGCCTCGCGAAAAGGTGACCGCCTGATGGACTACGACAAGTACCTGCGCCTCGACAAGTTCCCGCTGATCTGGTGTCCGGGCTGTGGCGATGGGATCGTGCTCAAAGCCATCCTGCGCGCCGTGGACCGCATCGGGCTCGACCGCAACGAAGTCTGCATGGTGTCTGGCATCGGCTGCTCGAGCCGCACCTCCGGGTACGTGGACTTCAACACGCTGCACACCACGCATGGCCGAGCCCTGACCTTCGCGACCGGCGTGAAGATGGCGCGTCCGGACCTGACCGTGATCGTTGCCACCGGCGATGGCGACGCCACGGCCATCGGCGGCAACCATTTCATCCACGCCGCGCGGCGCAATATCGACATCACCGTCATCCTCTATAACAACTGTATCTACGGTATGACCGGCGGTCAGGGCTCGCCGGCCACACCGGTGGGGAAGCGCACGGCTACTGCGCCGCTCGGTTCGATTGAGCCGAGCTTCGACATCGCCGCACTGGCAGCCGGCGCCGGTGCCTCGTTCGTGGCGCGCGAGACGGTCGCCAAGCCATTGCTGCTCGACAAGCTGATCGAGCGTGCCATTCGCAAGAAGGGCTTCTCGCTGGTCGAAGCGATGACACCCTGCCCGACGACATACGGGCGTCTCAACAAGGCGGGCGACGGTATGGCGATGACGAAGTTCCTGAAAGACCATTCGGTCTCAGCGGCCAAGGCCGAGACGCTCTCGCCCGAGGAGCGGACTGACGCGGTGGTCACCGGTGTCTTCGTCGACGTGGACAAGCCCGAGTACACCGAGGAGTACGCGCGCGTCGTCGAACAGTTTGGGGGGCCGGCGCGACCGGCCCACCGGCAGCTGGGACAAAGCGCATGAGCTTCCGATACGAGATACGGTTGAGCGGAGAGGGCGGTCAGGGTCTCGTGTTGGCCGGAAAGATCTTGGCCGAGGCAGCGGCGATCTACGATGAACGCAACGCCACACAGAGCCAGTCCTACGGGCCTGAGGCACGGGGCGGCGCCAGCAAGTCGGAGGTGATCATCTCCGACGGCGAGATCGACTATCCCAAGGCCGAGCAGCTCGATCTGCAGCTGGCGTTGACGCAGGAGGCCTTTGACAAGTACCACAAGGACCTAAGACCTGGCGGCTGGCTGGTGATCGACTCCGATGCCGTCACCAAGGTGCCGGCAGGCGACTGGCGCATGGTGCGCGTGCCGTTCGTGCGCCTGGCGCGCGAGAAGCTGGGCAAGGCGATCGTCGCGAACATCGTCGCCCTGGGCGTGATCGTGCGCTTGTCCAAGGCCGTGAGCGAAAAGGCCGCGGAAGAGGCCATTCTGGCGCGGGTGCCCCGCGGGACAGAGGACCTCAATCGCAGCGCCTATCGCCTTGGCCTCGAGACCGCCAGCGAGTGGGCCATCGCTGCGCAGTAGACAAACACCTGCCCTGACAGGCGATCGAGTCGCGGCTAACATGGGCGCTGATGCACGACGCATTTCAGCCGCTGGTGGCGCGGGTGCGTCCGCTCGGGAACACCAGCCGCAAGTACCTACGCACGATCGAGCGTGACGGCGATGCCTTCTTAAGCCGCCTCGAGTTGAGCGGTGTCCTATCGAGCATCCACCTCGATCGGACCTCGCCGGCTATTGGCGAGGACTTCCAGCGCATCGCCGCAGCCGCGCGCGGCCCCGAGGAGACGCTGAGTCTGCTCGGCACCTACTACGCCGTGCAGTTTCTGCACCAGAACGCGCGCACGCTCGAGCAGCTGGCCTATGATCTGGCGGAGCGCTCGGCGCGGCAGCAGTCCTATGCGTCGTTCCTCGAGCGCAACGAGGCGCAGTTCTCGCAGTTGGTCTCGATCTACATCGAGCACGTGCTCCGGATCGTGACGCCCGCCGGCGCCGGCCGGTTTGTGATCCTCAATGTCGGCACGTTGGGCCACCAAGACGACATCGACATGGCGGTGCTGCACGACGGCTGCGGCAGCAGTGTGGACGTCGATCGCGCCGTGGCACGACTGGCCAGTCAATGTCAGCGCTACGCCAGCCCACTCGACAACTACTTCGCCGCTGACGTCGGCGCAGCCGGCTTCTGCCTGAGCGTCGACGAGCTGCACAGCGCGTTGCGCGCCGGAGGCGTCGGTTTCGTGCTGGTGACGGAGTTGCTGCGCGCCGAGCCGGTCTTCGGCGAACGCCAGATCCTCGAGCGCCTGCGCCAGGAAGTGACAGGGGAGTACTACTTCCGCAGTGGACACGACAACGCGCGCCACGAGCTCTACCTGAGAGGCATCCTGGGTGAGAGCCGCTCCCTGCTGTTGCGCCCGCCACCGGCTTCTCATCTCAACCCGAAGGACGACGCCTTGCGGCTGATCATCGGCCTGGCCATGGCGTTCAAGACCATCGACGGCATTGCGGCCAACGCCACAGCGTCCATTCTGCGCGAGGCCATGGAGCGTCGCCCCGAGTTGCGTGAGGCGCTCGCGCGCCTCGAGCAGAGCCTCGTCTTTCTGGAGACGTTTTGGCAGACGGCGCAGCTGCTCGTGGCCTTGGACGAGGAAGTGGCCATCGAGGGCCAAGCCGCGCGCGAGAACCTGGAGAGCATCGCCACAGCGATGGGCTATCGCGAGCGCGGCTCGGTGCAGGCTGT
>Ga0302323_100002616_pt1 | contig 14632 bp, 12 predicted proteins | sample Fen_T0_3_FD_201950 | JGI IMG/M metagenome (GOLD analysis project Ga0302323, IMG submission 201950) | Peat permafrost microbial communities from Stordalen Mire near Abisko, Sweden - Fen_T0_3 | ecosystem: Environmental > Terrestrial > Soil > Wetlands > Permafrost | place: Sweden: Abisko... | reverse complement strand
CATCTATCTCACGCTGATGGGTGAGGCCTTCTTCGGCTACCTCCTCCCGTGGGGCCAGATGTCCTACTGGGGCGCGCAGGTCATCGTGAACCTGTTCGCGACGGTTCCGTTCATCGGCGAAGGCCTGTCGCAGTGGATCCGCGGCGACTACACGATCTCCGACATCACGCTGAACCGCTTCTTCGCGTTCCACGTCGCCGCGTTTCCGCTGCTGCTGATCGGCCTGGTGGCAGCGCACCTGATGGCGCTGCACGAGACCGGTTCCAACAATCCAGACGGCATCGAGATCAAGCAGCAACCCAAGGACCCGAAGACCGGCCTGCCGCTCGACGGAATCTACAGCCACCCGTACTACACGTACAAGGACATCGTCGGCGTCATCGTGTTCCTGGCGGTGTTCTCCGTCGTCGTGTTCTTCGTGCCCGACATGGGCGGCTACTTCCTCGAAGCCAACAACTACGTCCCGGCCAATCCGCTGCAGACGCCCGAGCACATCGCCCCGGTGTGGTACTTCACGCCGTTCTACGCGATCCTGCGCGCGGTGCCGTCGAAGCTGCTGCCGCTGCTGCCGGCCACCCAGTTCTACGGCGTGATTGCGATGGGTGCGGCGGTGATGGCGTTCTTCGCGCTGCCGTGGCTCGACCGCGGCAAGGTCAAGTCGATCCGCTACCGCGGCACGCTGTACAAGTCGTGGCTCGCCGCGTTCGTGATCGCGTTCCTGATCCTGGGTTACCTGGGCGTCGTGCCGGTCACGGTGTGGGGACAGTTCAAGGAGGGCCTGCCGGTCATCGGCGGCGCGGACAAGGCCACCGTCGTTGCGCGGGTGCTCACCGTCGTCTACTTCCTGTTCTTCCTGCTGATGCCCTGGTACACGGCGCGGGACAAGACCAAGCCCGTACCGGAAAGGGTGACGTGGTGATGAACAAGCTCGCCTTCCTCCTGGCTGCCCTGCTGTTCGCGGGTGCTGACGCGGCGCTGGCCTCCGGCGGCGCCGACCTGCGCATGGAACCCGCGCCGGTCAATCGCCTCGACGTCGCGTCGCTGCAGCGTGGCGCGCGCAACTTCACCAACTACTGCCTCAACTGCCACAGCGCGAAGTTCATGCGCTACCAGCGGCTGACCGGGCTGGGCATCGACGCGTCGATGGTGCAGGACAACCTGATGTTCGCCACCAGCAAGATCGGCGACCCGATGATCGCGGCGATGACGCCGGCCGATGCCAAGGCATTTTTCGGCGTGGTGCCGCCGGACCTGTCGGTCGAGGCGCACGTCCGCGGCACCGACTGGCTCTACAACTACTTCCTCGGCTTCTACCGCGACGACAAGTCGACGAGCGGCTGGAACAACCTCGTGTTCCCCAACGTCGCCATGCCGCACGTCGCGTGGCAGCTCCAGGGCGCCGGCCGGCTGGTCGAGACCGAGTACGAGGACCACGAGAAGGCGATCGCCGCCGTGATCGCCGTCAAGGGCCTGGCCAAGCTGGAACCGGCCAAGGGCGGCAAGTGGATCGTGCAGACGATCGAGCAGGACCCGGACGCGCCGGGCGCGCTGACGCCGGTGCAGTACCAGCTGTGGGTCGCCGACCTCGTCAATTATCTCGACTACATGGCCGAGCCGGACAAGAACAAGCGGATCAGCTTAGGGATAATGGTGCTGATCTACCTCGGCGTGCTCTTCGCGTTCGCCTACGCGCTGAAGCGCTCCTATTGGAAGGATCTCCACTAGCCCGGCATGCCGACGCATGCCGGCGCGGGGCACGGGCGACGTTCGTGCCCCGTTGACATTTCCCAGCAGCAACCGATACACCGCACCGCGCGCATGTTTCCGCGCAGAAGGACCAGACCATGATGACCCTCTACTCCGGGACCACCGACCCGTTCAGCCAGCGTTGCCGCATCGTGCTTCACGAGAAGGGCATGGACTTCCAGATCATCGACGTCGACCTCGACCACAAGCCCGAGGACCTCGCGGTGATGAACCCGTACAACCAGGTGCCGGTTCTGGTCGAACGCGACCTGGTGCTGCACGAGTCGAACATCATCAACGAATACATCGACGAGCGCTTCCCGCATCCGCAGCTGATGCCGGCGGACCCGGTCATGCGCGCGCGGGCGCGGCTGTTCCTGCATCGCTTCGAGAAGGAACTCTTCGTCCACATCGACGCGCTGGAAGGCAACAACCAGAAGAACGCCGAGAAGGCGCGCGGCCTGGTCCGCGACTCGCTGTTGCAGATCACGCCGGTGTTCGCCAAGCACAAGCACATGCTGGGCGAGGAGTACTCGATGCTCGACGTGGCCATCACGCCGCTGTTGTGGCGCCTCGACTACTACGGCATCCCGATGGGCAAGCAGGCGGCGCCGCTGATGAAGTATGCCGAGCGCCTGTTTGCGCGCCCGGCGTTCTCCGAGGCGCTGACCTCGGCCGAACGCGGCATGAGGAAGTAAGCGCCGCCTTTGGCCTCCGCGGCACCCGCACTTGACCGTGCGGCCCGCGGGCGTAGTATCGTTCTCCCATGTCCGAGCAATCCGCCAAGCCCTACCTGATCCGCGCCATCTGCGAATGGTGCGCGGACAACGCGCTGTCGCCCTATCTCGCGGTCAAGGTCAATGCGCAGACGCGCGTGCCGATGAGCTTCGTCAAGAACGGGGAGATCGTACTCAACCTGAGCTCGACGGCCACGCGCAAGCTCACCGTCGACAACGAATGGGTGCAGTTCACCGCGCGCTTCAACGGTGCGTCGCAGGAAGTCTCGGTGCCGATGAGCGCCGTCACCGGCATCTTCGCCAAGGAAACCGGCTACGGCTTCTCTTTCTCGGGGGCGCAGGACCCGGTGGCCTCGCTGGTCGAGGCGACGGCGCCGCGCGACCCCGAAGCCATCGAACCCGAGCCGGCGAAGGATGCCGTCAAGCCCAAGGCGCGGTCTTCGCACCTGTCGATCATCAAGTGATGCGCGATCGCGGGCCGGGTCGCCGCGCGCGATAAAATTCCAGCTTTCGCCGGCATAGCTCAGGGGTAGAGCAGCGGTTTTGTAAACCGTTGGTCGTGGGTTCAATTCCTACTGCCGGCACCACAGACAATTCGCGCCGCATTCGCCGCCGGCGCCACGCAGCAAGTCGGTGGCGCCAACGAAGGCCGAAGGCCGAACGCGAAATGCGATGTCCACGAGCCCGCGCTCCTCCGGAAAGCCGTTCGTTGCGGGAAACTGCGCAAATGCGGACTCGGGATCTTGCGGACGGCTCCGACTCGTCCTGGGCATGACGCTGGAGTACTTCATGTCGCGACCCAACAACAAGGTCGTGGCTGGAGGTAAAATGGAGCCCGCGATGCAGATCATCCTCACCCTGTTGGCGCACCGGCCATGATGGCGCTCTTTTCCTCTGGGAGGGTGGTCGACATCATCCTGGTGTTCGTGTTCATCGAGGCGGTGTTCATCGCCGTCCATCGCGGCAAGACAGGCCGCGGCGTCCGGTTGCGCGAAGTCGCCAGCGGCATGCTGGCCGGCGTGTTCCTGCTCCTCGCCCTGCGCTGCGCGCTGGTCGACGAGCGCTGGCCCTGGATCGCCACCTGGCTCCTGTTCGCCCTGATCGCCCACCTGTCCGATCTCGCCGGCCGCCGGCCGCGATGACGCCGCCGCACGCGTCGGAGGACGCGTGCGCGGCATCGCGGCCTTCTACAGAGGCACGCAGGCGAAGACCACGCCCGGCCCGTTGCCTTCGGCCACCCAGCCCATGCCCACCATTGTCTGGCGCGTCGTGAGGCTGGTCGTGTAGCGGTGGTTCGGCGCGGCACCCTGCCCGCTGTTGTACACGCGGTAGAGCGGGCCCGTGCCGGCGGCGCAGGACCCGTCCGTTGCCGGTATGGCCAGATTGAAGACGTCGCCCTCGAATCCCCAGACCGCGCCGGCCTTCAGGATGTCGCACTCGGACTTGTACGGTGTGTAGAAGTGCGAACTCTTCGGAGCAAACGCCGTGCTGAAGAACCGGCATACGCTCAACGTGCCGGCGCCGGCCCCCAGCGCGTATACGTTGAATGCCTCGCCGGTGCGCTTCCAGGCGGCGCTGAGCGGACCGTTGTCGAGAGCGTCGATCTCGCCCGGGATCGGTGTGATGAAGTAGTGGTCGAAGCCCGCGTGGTGATACTCGATGGCCTTGATGACCGTGCTGGTCGTCGGCGGGCCGGAGCCCGGCGCGACGACGCCGCCCGTGGCCAGGAACACCGCGGCGTCGTAGATGCCGTCGGCGGTGTCCGCGATGGCGATCTTCACGTGGGCCGGAACGCTGGGCGTCACCACGGCCACGCATTCGAGCGGGACGGTCATGCCGTCGAACTGCGTGTCGCGCGCCTTGTTCGTGTTGTCGATGTAGAAAGCCTGGTTGCTGCCGGCGTTGATGGAATTGATGCTGACCGGCAGGCCATTGTAGGAGGCGCAATTGACGCCGTTGACGAAGATGGCCAGCACGTCGTTGTACGGCGACCCGACATACTCGTTGTACTCCTCGGAGGCGAAGACGAAGCGGATGCCGATGGTCGACTGCGCGGTCGTGACGTCGAATTCGAGGATGGCGGCGTCCTGGGTCATGTAGGGCGCCACCAGCGCATCCAGCGCCGTGTCCCCCGGCTGCAGCAGGTCTTGGCCCGAGGAATCGGAGTCGTTGGGCCCGCGCACGTCGACGATGTCGCCGGTGGAAAGCACGACGCCGTCGGCAATGCCCACGCTTGCGGATCCGCCGGTGAACGTTCCGGCGGCCCGCGGCGAGCCCCTGAAGATGGCATTGGACACCGTGACGCCCGAACCGGCTATGGTGGCGGCCAGTGCGGCGGCGCTGGCTGCATAGGTGGTCGAGCCAATCTTGGGAACAGCGCGCGCGGCATCGCTGCGCGGCAGGCGCGTCTGGGCAAGAGCGGGGTCGATGCTGCAGGCTGCCAGTGCGAGGATCCCGGCCAGGCAGAAGCGAAGCGAGCTGTTCATGGCGATCTCCGTTCGGTTCAGGCCCACATGGGTCGACTGAAGTATGTTCCGCGAACACGGTGGCGGCAATTGCACGGGCCGGCGGACGGAAGGCGAATATTCACGCCCTGGTCCCGCCGGTCGGCGCGGTGTTTCACCTGTGCTCGCGTGGCATAGAATCGGGCCTGCCGCGGGGGCGCCTGCTTCCGGCAGGGAATAGGATCGAACAATCGTATGCCGCTCGTGGGGTTCCGGCCGACCAAAGCTCGGCTCATTATCGAGGACAGCAAGCAGAGCGTCCTGGTGATGAAGGTTGTCGTCTCCGCCGGCGACACGGTCAGGCTCGCGACGGGCGACCGCCTGGAGGAACTCACCGGCGTGCTGCGCATCCGCAGCAGCGACAACGGCGCGCGCAACGGCGCGAAGGACCTGGGTTCCCTGGTGTACATCGCGGAGTCGGACCTGGCCGCGGATCCGTCCCCGGCCAAGTACCAGGTCAACATCGCGATGGCCGCCGCCAAGTTCGACACGCTGGTTCGGATCGCGCTTTCCGGGCGGCTGCCGACCAAGTTCTTCGTCGATGCCGGCGGACGGATCTCCCGCGTCGATGCTCCGGGCATGGGCTACGAAGTCCGGGCCGGCAAGCGCACCAAGTACTGGGACAACCTGGCGCACCGCGCGCTGCTGATCACGAATTTTTCGTTTATCCTGCCCATCGACGTGCCCGAAGCGCGCGGCGACGAGGCCGCGCTGGCGGATGCCGGACCGGAAACGTCGGTGGCGACCAACGCGCAGGTGGCGGAGCTGATCGACAACCTGCTGGTGTTCCACGGCGAGACGAAGAACACGCTGTTCGCGCTGATAGGCATACTCGGGGTGCTGGCCTTCGCGGCGCTGGTCATCGGGCTGGTGTTGTTCCAGCGCGCATGACGGCGGCCCGCGCGATCGCCATTCCCCAACGCAGGCGACTCTGACGAAAGCAGATGATGAATCAACTCGATTTCAAGGGCAGGACGGCGGCGGTCACCGGCGGCGCGGCGGGCATCGGACTCGCCGTGGCGCGGCGCCTGGCCGCGAGCGGTGCGCGCGTTGCCCTGTGGGACCGGGACGAAAAGATGCTGGCGGACGCGAAGGCCGCGATCGGGGGCAGCACGCTCGCGTTCGCCCTCGACGTGACGGACGCCGCGGCCGTGGAACGCGTGACGCAAGCCACCGCGGCGGCCTGCGGCGGCATCGACGCGCTGGTCTGCTCGGCGGGCATCACAGGTCCCAACGTGCCGCTGGCCGAGTATCCGGTCGACGCCTGGAAACAGGTGTTCGACGTCAACGTCCACGGCGTGTTCCTGTGCAACCGTGCCGTCGTTCCGGTCATGCGCGCCAAGGATTACGGCCGCATCGTCAACATCGCGTCCGTCGCCGGCAAGGAAGGCAACCCGAACGCGTCGGCTTACAGCGCGTCGAAGGCGGCGGTGATCGGGCTCACCAAGTCGCTGGGCAAGGAACTCGCCAGGACGGGCATCCGCGCCAATTGCGTGACGCCGGCGGCCGTGCGCACGGCGATCTTCGACCAGATGTCGCAGCAGCACATCGACTTCATGCTGTCGAAGATTCCGCTGGCGCGCTTCGGGACTGTCGATGAAATCGCGGCGATGGTGTGCTGGCTCGCCAGCGAGGACTGCTCGTTTTCCACGGGCGCGGTGTTCGACCTCTCGGGCGGCCGCGCGACGTACTGATTCGGCGCGTCGACCCGGTTACGGGCCGGCGCTCGGTTGCCGTCCCTCAGCTGCCAACTCTCAGTTGCCAACTCTCAGTTGCCGACTTTCCGTTGCCGACTCTCAGTTGCCGACTTTCAGCATCACCTTCCCGATCAGCTTGCCGGATTCCATCAGCGCGTGCGCGTCGGCGGCGCGCGCCAGCGGCAGCGTGTCGTGGATCACGACCTGCAGCCGGCGTTCGCCGAACAGCGGCCATACCTTGGCGCGCAGCGAGTTGGCGAGTTCCACCTTGCGCGCCGGTGGGCTGGCCCGCAGCGTCGAGCCGGTCACGGTAAGCCGCTTCATCAGCAAGAAGCGCAGGTCGACGTTGACGCGGCTTCCCTCGAGAAACCCGATCTGCGTCAGCCGGCCCTCCAGCGCCAGGCACTTCAGGTTCTTCTCGACGTAGTCGCCGCCGACCATGTCGAGCACGACGTTGACGCCGCGCTTGCTCGTTATGCGGAACACTTCGGCGACGAAGTCCTGCACCTTGTAGTCGAACGCGTGATCGGCGCCCATCTTCGTGCAGAACGCGACCTTTTCCGCGCTGCCCGCCGTCGTGAAGACCGTGGCGCCGAACGCCTTGGCGAGCTGGATCGCCGTGAGGCCAATGCCGCTGGTGCCGCCGTGGATCAGGATCGATTCGCCGGCAACGAGCTTCACACGGTCGAAGACGTTGTACCAGACAGTGAAGTAGTTCTCCGGGACGCCGGCGGCATCGTGCAGCGACAATCCCGCGGGGATGGGCAGGCAGAAGCCCGCGGGCGTCGTGCAGTACTCCGCATAGCCGCCGCCCGGCGTGAGCGCGCAGACCTCGTCGCCGACCTGCCAGGTGGTGACGCCTTCGCCCAGCGCGGCGATGCGTCCGGACACCTCGAGGCCGACGACGGGCGAAGCATCGGTGGGCGGCGGATACGCGCCGGACCGCTGCAGGCAATCGGGACGGTTCACGCCCGCATACGCGACCTCGATCAGCACCTCGCCAGGCTTGGGTTGCGGTACCGGGCCGGTCGCCTCGACCAGCACGTCGGGTGGACCGGGTTCGCGCATGGCGATGTAGCGCATGGTGTTCGGGAGCGGCATGGCGTATTTCCTGGTGGAGTTCAGCGCAATTCTACAAGCTGCGGGCCGACCGCCTCTGCGTTCCTTCCGGGAAGCGTGCCGCGCGCCGCGACCAGCCACACGAACGCGGCGGCGAAGCCGAACGCCAGCACCCAGAGTGTGGGGCGCAGGCCGATGGTTTCCGCGAGCACCGCGCCCAGCAGCGCGCCGGCCGGCGTCAGCAAGCCGCCCGCGACCTGCCATGTGGCCGCCGAGCGCCCGAGCGCCTCCTGAGGCAGCAGGCGCTGGCGCAGCGTCGTCTCGTTGACCAGGTAGACCGTCATTGCGCCGTCGCCGACGATCTGCTGCGCGACCAGGAACAGCATCGCGATCCACGGTACGGCAGGGGCCAGCGGAATGAATACCTGCATCACTGCCGTCAGCGCAAGCGACGCCATCAGCGTGCGCCGCGTGCCCCAGCGCGCCGCTGCAGGCGCGGCCAGCGCCGCGCCGATCAATGCGCCTACGCCGCCGCAGCCGATCGCCACGCCGAGTTGCGTGGTCGACAGCCCCAGTTCGCGCAGCGCAAACAGCGTGTACAGCGACGCCATGAAACTGCCGCACAGCGTGAACAGCGTCATCGCGCAGAAGAGCGTCCTGATCGCCGGCGTCCTCCAGACGACGCGGATGCCGGTGCGCACGTCGTCGACGAACGACGTCGTTGCGGTCGGCTTGGGCGGCGCCTCGTGCTTGCCGATGCGCGCGATCAGAAGCGCCGAGGCCACGAACGTCGCCGCGTCGGCCAGGATGGCGATGGGTGCTGTCCACAATGCAACCAATGCACCGCCGAGCGCGGGCCCCGAGATCTCGGCGACCGAATCGACCGCGCTGCGCTTGCCGTTGGCATCGAGCAGCCGCTTGCGCGACACGAGATCGGTGATGAAGACGTGATCGGCGAGATTGAACAGCACGGTGCAGATGCCGGTGATCGCCGCGACGGCGTAGAGGACGGGCAGCGACAGCACGTGGCCCAGGGCCGCGAGCGGAATGGCCGTGAGCGCCACCGCGCGGATCAGGTCGGTCGCGATCAGCAGCGGCCGGCGGCGATGACGGTCCACCCAGCCGCCCGCACCCCACGCGACCAATACGCCGGGCAGCGACAGCGCAACGGCCAGGAACCCGAGTTCGTACGCGCTCGCGTCGATGACCAGGATGGCCGCCATCGGCAGCGCGGTGCGCGTGATGCGCGAGCCGACGGCGGAGATGCCCTGGGCGCTCCAAAGCAGCAGGAAGTCGCGGTGACGCCAGAGACCGCGGCGTTGAATCAGTAGATTACCTGCACGTTTTCGGGCTGCAGCCACTCGCGCAGTCGGTCGAGCAGCGCGTCGTCCAGGTTGACGCGCCACGCCTCGGGCAGCGCCACGTCGCCGCCGATGCGTTCATTGCGGTACGACACGGTCACCGGCTTGTCGCCCGGACGGAACGGCTGCAGGATTTCCGCGAGGCGGGCCGCGGAGGCGTTGCCGTTGCACGCGAGCTTGAGGCCCTTGGCGAACTTGCGGCGGATCGTCGGCAGGTCGTAGATGTTGTCGGCGATGATGCGCAGGCCCGCGTATTCGCCGTCGTCGGTCATGCGCTGCGTCACCTTGACCTCGGCGATCACCAGCTGGTCGTCGCGCAGCAAGTTGCGCACGCCGTCGTAGATCTCGTTGTAGACCATGATCTCGGTCGAGCCGCGGCCATCGTCGAGGGTGACGAAGGCCATCCGGCCGCGCCGCCCGTTCTGCACGCGCATCTGCGTCACGATGCCGGCGACCAGCACGCTGCCGTTCCGGGGAGCGAGGTCGGACAATGCGGTGCGCACCACGGGCGCCAGTTCGGCGGCAAAGCCGTGGAACGGATGCCCGGACAGGTAGAACCCGACCGCGGACTTCTCATTCTGCAGCCGCTCGGCGTCGGACCATTCGCGTGCGGCCACCAGCCCGATCGAGCGCTCCGCGGACTCTTCGCCGAACAGCGAGACCTGCGCCGCGTTGGCTTCGGCGCGCTCGGCGGCCTCCAATGCCATGCCGACCGATGCCAGCAGCGCGGCGCGGCGCGGCTCGACGGCGTCGAACGCGCCGGCCCGCACCAGCGCCTCCACCGCGCGCCGGTTGACCGCACGCTTGTCCACGCGCCGGCAGAAATCGAAGAGATCGCGGAACGGGCCGTCGGCCGTGCGGGCCGCCACGATCGCGTCGATCGCCGATTGACCGGTGCCCTTGATGCCGCCCAGGCCATAGCGGATCTGCTTCGCGTCGACGGGCTCGAAGCGATAGTTCGACGCGTTCACGTCCGGAGGCAGCATCGACAACCCCAGCGCGATGGCGTCGTCGCGGAAGTGGCGGACCTTGTCGGTGTCGTCCATGACCAGCGACAAGTTGGCCGCCATGAACGCGGCGGGATGATGCGCCTTGAACCACGCGGTCTGGTACGCGATCAGCGCGTAGGCGGCCGCGTGCGACCGGTTGAAGCCGTAGCCGGCGAACTTCTCCATGTCGTTGAAGAGCAGCGTGGCGCGGCCCTCCGTGACGCGGTTCTTCACCGCGCCTTCGACGAAGATGCTGCGGTGCTTGGCCATCTCCTCGGGCTTCTTCTTGCCCATCGCGCGGCGCAGGAGGTCGGCGCCGCCCAGCGAGTAGCCGCCGATCACCTGCGCGATCTGCATCACCTGTTCCTGGTACACCATCACGCCGTAGGTCGGCTCGAGGATGGGTTCGAGGCGCGGATCGGGCATCGGCACGCGCTCGCGGCCGGACTTGCGCGCGACGTAGTCGGGGATCAGCGCCATCGGTCCCGGCCGGTAGAGCGCGACCAGCGCGATGATGTCCTCGAAGCGCGTCGGCGGCGCCTGTTTGAGGAGGTCGCGCATGCCGCGCGATTCGAACTGGAACACGGCGACCGTGTTGCCCGTCTTGAAGATGTCGTAGGCAGCGCGGTCGTCGAGCGGCAGCGCGTCGAGCACGATGTCGGCCTGCGGGTCGAGCTGGCGCACGTACTTCAGCGTCCAGTCGAGGATGGTCAGCGTCGTCAGGCCCAGGAAGTCGAACTTCACCAGCCCGATGGCCTCGACGTCGTCCTTGTCGAACTGCGAGAGGATGGCGTCGGCGCCGGGCTGCACGTACAGCGGGCAGAAATCGGTGAGCTTGCCGGGGGCGATCAGCACGCCGCCCGCATGCATGCCGACGTTGCGAGGCAGTCCTTCCAGCTGTTCCGCGAGTTCGAGCAACTGGCGCACTTCCTCCTCGGCCGCCTCGCGCTCCACGAGCAGCGGCTCCTGCTCGCGCGCGTAGATGGCGTTGGCGTCGCGGTCGTCCTTGTTTGCCGGTGGCCGCTGCAGCAGCACGTGTTTGCCGGGCTGAAACGGGATCAGCTTCGATATTCCGTCGACGAAAAGGTAGGGCATGTCGAGGACGCGGCCGACGTCGCGCACGGCGGCGCGCGCCGCCAGCGTGCCGAATGTCGCGATCTGCGAGACGGAATCCGCACCGTACTTCTGCTTGACGTAGTCGATGACGCGGTCGCGCCCGGTCTGGCAGAAGTCGATGTCGAAGTCCGGCATCGACACACGCTCCGGGTTGAGGAAGCGCTCGAACAGCAGCGCATAGCGCAGTGGATCGAGCCCGGTGATGCCGAGCGAGTACGCGACGAGCGAGCCCGCGCCCGAGCCGCGGCCCGGACCGACGGGAACGTTGTTCTGCTTCGCCCAGTTGATGAAATCGGCGACGATGAGGAAGTAGCCGGCGAATCCCATCTGCTGGATGGTCTTCGTCTCGAAGTCGAGCCGCGCCATGTACTCGGGACGCTTTTCCTCGCGTGCGGCGGCATCCGGAAACAGTTGCGCGAGGCGCATCTCGAGGCCGGCCACCGCCTCGTTGTGCAGGTGTTCGTCGATCGTCACGCCGGCCGGCGTCGGGAATTCCGGAAGGTAGTTCTTGCCGAGGGGAATCGTCAGGTTGCAGCGCTGCGCGATGGCCACCGTATTGGCGAGCGCTTCGGGCAGGTCCGCGAATTTCGCGGCCATGTCGGCGCTCGTCGTGAAGAACTGTTCGGGCGTGAAGCGCCTTACCCGCCTCGCGTCGGACAGGATCGCGCCCTCGGCGATGCACACCCGCGCTTCGTGCGCGCGAAAGTCGTCGCGCGCGAGGAACTGCGTTGGGTGGGTGGCCACGACCGGCAACGCGAGCCGGCCGGCGAGGGCGACGGTGGCGGCCACCAGCGCGTCGTCGTCGGGGTGCCCGGCGCGCTGCACTTCGAGGTAATAGCGCTGCGGGAACCACGCCGACCATTCGCGCGCGGCGCGTTCCGCGGTGACGGGATTGCCCTGCAGCAGCGCGTGGCCGACGTCGCCGTCGCGCGCGCCGGAAAGTGCGATCAGGCCGTCGGTGCCTTCGGCGAACCAGTCGCGACGCAGTTCGGCGTGTCCTCGGTGCTGGTTGGCGCGGTAGGCGCGCGACAGCCAGTCGCACAGCTTGAGATAGCCTTCGCGCGTCGCCGCCAGCAGGATGGCGCGAAACGGGCGGTCGCGCTCGGTGTCGTGCGTGATCCACACGTCGCAGCCGACGATCGGCTTCAGGCCCGCGCCGCGCGCCGCCTTGTAGAACTTGATGAGGCCGAACGCGTTGGCCAGGTCGGTGATCGCCAGCGCAGGCATGCCGTCGCGCGCCGCCGCCGCCACCGCGTCGTCGATCCTGACCGTGCTGTCGACGACCGAATATTCGCTGTGCAGCCGGAGGTGGACGAAGGACGGTGCGGTCATTTCGAGGGAGGTCCGGACTGGTAGAATTCTACCCTGTTCGTACCGCAATCCATTCGCGCGTCGGTCGCGACCGCGACGCTTTCACCGGAACTTCCGCGATGTCCTTGATTCGTTTCGCAGTTGCCCTGATGCTCGCCGCGCTGGCGGGTTGCGCGACCGTCGCGCCCTCGCCACCGGCGGAGTCGGCTTCGCCCGGAAAGGCGCCGACGGCAACGCCTGCGCCGAAGCCCTACGTCGAGCCGCCGCCTCCGCCCGTCAACCTGCAAGGTTTCCCGCCGACGTACCGCCTGGGGTTCGGCGACGGCTGCGCGACTGCGCGCGGCACCGATCAGAAGGACGCCGCGCGCTTTTCCACGGACGGCAACTATCGCACCGGGTGGCAGGACGGCGTCGCGCAATGCAAGAAGAAATGAATCGTGACCGAGAAATGAATCGTGGCGGCGCGCCGATGAAGCCTTCTGATTCGCTGTTCATCGACGTCCGCGGATTGCGCTACCACGTGCGCACGTGGGGCGAGGCGGGCGCGCGGAAGCTCTTCCTGCTGCACGGCTGGATGGATGTCTCGGCGTCGTTCCAGTTCCTGGTCGACGCGCTGAAGGCGGATTGGCAAGTGCTCGCGCCCGATTGGCGCGGTTTCGGCTTGAGCGCGTGGCCGCACGAGGGCTACTGGTACGCCGATTACGTGGCGGACCTCGATGGCCTGGTGCGCGCGCTCTCGCCCGATGCGCCCGTCGACATCGTCGGTCACAGCCTGGGCGGCAACGTGGCGCTGATGTACGCCGGTTTGCGGCCGGCGCGGGTCCGGAACGTCGTGTCGCTCGACGGCTTCGGCATTCCCGGCGAGGGTCCCGACGTCGCGCCGAAGAAATTCACGGCCTGGCTGGACGCACTGGAAGCGCCACCGGCGCTCTCCGCATACCGCAGCCTCGCGTCGGTTGCCGACCGCCTGCAGAAGAACAATGCGCGCCTGCCGCGCGATAACGCAGAATTTCTGGCGTCGCATTGGGGCGAGGCGATGCCCGATGGAACCGCGCGGCTGCGCGCCGACCCGCGCCACAAGCTGCCGTTCCCGAACGTCTACAGGCTCGAGGAAGTCTACGCGATCTGGCAGCGCATCGAGGCGCCCGCGCTGTGGGTCGCCGCCGACGATTCCGACATCCCGCGCTGGCTGGCCGGCGGCGGCGATCCGGCAGCGGAGATCGCGCGGCGGATGGCGCACGTTCCCGGCGCACGACTCGTCACCGTTGCCGATGCCGGGCACATGCTCCATCACGACCAGCCGGAAGCGGTCGCGCACGCTCTCGAGACGTTCCTCGCCTGATGCCGCGACGCCTGTCCGTGCAGTCGCAGCGCGGCGCGTACATCGCACTCGCGTTCCTCACGCTGATCTGGGGCAGCAACTGGGTCGCGATGAAGTTCGCGCTGCAATCGGCGCACCCGGTGATCCTCAACGTGCAGCGGACGTGGCTCGCCACGCTGATCCTGTTCGCGGTGCTGCTCTGGCGGCGCGGCCCGATGCTGCCGGAATCCTGGATCGCCGTGATCGTCACCGGCCTCTTCCAGACAACGATCAACTTCGGGTCGACGACGATGGCGCTGGCCGGCGGCGGCGCCGGCCGCACGTCGGTGCTGGTGTTCACGATGCCGTTCTGGACGCTGCTGCTCGCGTGGCCGGTGCTGCATGAGCGGATCAAGGGCTACCAGTGGCTGGCAGTCGCCTGCGCGCTTGCGGGCATGGTGTTGCTGGTCGAGCCCTGGCAATGGCATGGCGAGCTGGCGCCCAAGCTCTGGGCAGTGCTGTCCGGATTCGGCTGGGCAGCCGGCACGGTGGCCACCAAGTATTTCCGGCGCGGGCACCGCTTCGACGCGCTCAATTTCATCTCGTGGCAGATGCTGGTCGGCGTGCTGCCGTTGACGTTGTTGCCATTGTTCCTGGACCTGCCGGAAACACAGTGGAGCGTGCGTTACGCGCTGCTCCTCGTGTTCGTCGGCGCGCTGTCCACGGCGCTGGGCTTCCTGCTGTGGATCGCCATCCTGCGCTGGCTGCCGGCGGGCACGGCGTCCCTCAACATGTTTGCCATTCCCGTCATC
>Ga0302323_100002615_pt1 | contig 14632 bp, 17 predicted proteins | sample Fen_T0_3_FD_201950 | JGI IMG/M metagenome (GOLD analysis project Ga0302323, IMG submission 201950) | Peat permafrost microbial communities from Stordalen Mire near Abisko, Sweden - Fen_T0_3 | ecosystem: Environmental > Terrestrial > Soil > Wetlands > Permafrost | place: Sweden: Abisko... | reverse complement strand
TCTCTTGGTTGGCGTCCAGCAAATCCGTCAGAAGCCCGAAGCGCAGATTCTCGTCCTGGTTGGCAAGGTATCGAACCTCCAACCCCTCGATGAGATCCGCGATGGCCGCGGCACTTGAGAGCATGGTCGGAATCACGGCCAGGGTGCGTGATTCCGGCGGAATTCCTTCCGAGTAGTCCATGCGGGGCAACACATGGGGCGTTGCTAGCAACGTCGCCAGCCAGTCCACCAGTGCCACGGCAAGCTGACTTGTACACACCAGCGCAAGGATCCCTGTCACAGCGAGAAGCCAGGGTGGGCCGCCGTCGCCATGCACGCGGGCCACCAGGGCCAGCGTGCCGGCGGCTGCCAGCAGGGCAATGCACCCTGCATAGACGAAGAAAGGAAAACGGCCATCTGGCCTGCGCAAGCCCCAGTTCATTGCGCCGCGCACATGCGCCGCCCGTTCCAGTTGCGGCAGTCCCTGATCAATCAAGTAGAAGCCCACATGCCTGCCGCGTTCATCGTCGCCGGCGTTGCTGGCGGTGCCGGTTGTGCCGGCTTGGGCAAGCCGAATCGCCTCACGCGCAACCTCGGTTTCCGTCAGCGAACTTCGCCGCGCGATGTGCTCCACGGTGCGGCGGTAGCAATCCCGCGTGCCGAACTCCATGCCGCGGTAAATGTCGGTGGGATCCTCGCGCAAGATCTGCTCGACTGCGCTCACACTTTCCACGAACTTGCGCCAGTCGGTCGCCCCCAGGATGCGCAGGCTGCTGATGCTGTTGCTGATGGAGACTTGATCGGCCGCCTGTTGCTGGTTTTCCGCGTGCACCATGCGTTCGATGGTCGTATTGGACTCGGACAGGCGCTGTTCGATCCAGGTGAGCGGCAAGGTCAGGCTCAGTCCCTGTAGCCGGTGCGCAAGCTCGGCCACGAACGAGCCGACCATCGGTGGATTGGCCCGCGCCATGTCCGCGGTCACCAGGATGAGGCTTTTCGGATCTTCCTTGGCCACGGCCGCCATCTGTTCTGCCCAGGTGGCGGCATGGTCGCGTTCGATGCGCGCGGCGGCGACCCGCGCACTGACCCGCCGCAGGTTCTCGATAAGCGCCAGACGCAGCATGATGGGCACGGCCCAAAGTTCACCCAGGGTCAACGTGGTCACCGTCTGGTATGCCGCCACGAAGCCTTCCAGGCTTTCGGGGTCAACCCGTCCGTCGCCGTGCGAGATGGCCTCCAGGGCGATGTCGTAGACGCGCGGGAGATCCGCCGAGGGGCCGCTGCGCAGACGGGGCAACTCGCGGCTGTAGTCTTTCGGTAAATGCCGCCTGGCTGTGCGGATTTGCTCTTCGACCAGATAGAAATTATCGAGCAGCCATTCCCCCGCCGGAACGATGCGACGGTCAGCTTCCAAAGCGGCGGTCAGCAACCGGCACGCTTCGATCAGGACCTTCTCATTGTCGGCAAGCCGGGACAGCAAGCGATCGGGGGCCCATCGTCGCGCCAATTCGTGCGCCGCCGCCAGGGCTTGTCCGTGTTGCTTCATCTGGTCATTGCTGAGCAACTCTGAGCGCAGGGGTGGTTCATTGGCCACATTGCCGGCGGCAAGAACATTTCCGCGCAATCGGCCCATCCACGAAAACAGCATCGTCCCCGCCGTCTTACGCGTCATGAAGACTTTGGAAGAGACGTGCCCAAGGCAACGTCCGACCTGTACCGCGAGGACTTTTCCGTCGCGTTCCCACCTACCGCACGCACCTTCGTAAACACGAGGTAGTGTACTCCCTCGCGCTCAGAAGACCACTGCCGTCGCTGACTATCCGCAGAACCGAATTGCGCCCGTCGAACCCGTCATAGACGGACTCGGGGTTGTCGGGGTCCACCGTGGTTGTCTCCCTATCGAGGAGCAGCTTGTACTCGTATTTGCCGGGGGCCAAAAACAACTCGATGGAGTAACAGTGTTTGCGTTCGTCCCAGGGCATGGGCTCGGCCGCTCGATCCCACCCATTGAAGTCCCCGATGACGTGAACGGAGCGGTAGGCCTGGGCGGCGAATGGGCCCATCGAAAGATGCGTAGAGGTATCGGGCCTGGAGAAACAGACTTGGTTTCTTCCGGCGCGTTTGGCGACGTACATGGCCCCGTCTGCCTCGGCCATCAGCGATTCTGCGGTTTGGGCGTCGCGTGGGAAAGAGGCCATCCCCAAGCTCACTGTCAACGGAATCAGTCCCTCCCCAGGCCAAGGCAAGGGCGTGGTCGAGATCAACGCTCGGATATCCATGGCCAATCCCTCCGCGATGTGTTTGGGGGTTTCCGGAAGCAGGATCATGAATTCGTCGCCGCCGTAGCGACCTACCACGTCGGTCTCCCGCATGAAATTGCGTAACAAGACAGCCACGTGTTTCAAGGCGGCGTTGCCCGCCAGGTGGCCGAATTTGTCATTGATTTCCTTGAAACCGTCCAAATCCAACATGATCAGCGAAAGCAGCCGGCGGTAACGGGTCGCCCGTTTGATCTCGCCTTCAAAACGCTCTGAAAGGCTGCGGAAATTCGGCAATCCGGTGAGGTAGTCGATAAAAGCCATGCGCACCAGGCTTTCATGCGGCGGCTCTTGTACGACCCCCTGGTTCCTCAAGTTGCCCTCCAGCCGATCGAGCAGATCGAGGGCCGCGGTTCGAATGCCGACAGGACGCTTCAAGGCCTCGCACAGCACGTGAACATGCGCCACCAGGGCACCGAAGATGACTCTGGCAATTGTCTCAGGCACCGTCATGCCTGTGAGTTCGAGTGCCAAGGCCTGCAAGTCCGTGGCGACTTTCGCGTGGGCATCCAAGCGCGCCTGGATTTCGCCATTGGGCTTGTCCCAATAGACCAAGCCCCGTAGCAGGTCACATCCCGTTAAGGTGTCCGAGTTGGTAAGGTTCATGGCAACTCAGTGCTCGGAGGTGGATCGCTCCCGGTAGCCCTCTCCAGCGCCTCCAACATGGCGTGGGGATCGACTGCCTCTTGCATGGCGTTGGCCTCGTGATCGATGCGGTCCCTAACCATGGGCAGATCACGGCGAAGCTCTTCGACCAGCGCTATGAGCTTGGCGACTTTGTGCTCGGCGAGCAGGTTCACCTGCAGATCCAGGTGCGAACGTTCTTCCGCGTTTCGCGTCTGGCGATTGGCCGTGATGAGGACCAACGTCGTCATGAGAAGGGCGGCCAGCGCGACCATTCCCTGCAACCAGAAAAACGGCGGTGGATCGATACACCTCCAGGAAAGCACTCTAGGTGAAAGCCCATTGAGCACTACCCATCCCAGAACGAGCGATAGAATGGCATAGACCGTGCGCGGCCTTCCCAACGCCGCGGTGAGCACTTCCATCATCCGCTGGTGTCTATCCAAGCGCAGCTCGGCGCGGGCTCGGATGGATGCGACGGATTCAACCTCTTGGGGCATGTTGGGAACCCCTAGAGAATGTTGATGGAGATGCGCAGGCCGGGATGAAAGCGGTTGTACATGTAGTAGCCATCATCGGCGTAGACCACGTAGACATCGTCCGAGTAGCCCCATTGGATTGGCCACGGATCAACGAAGCCGAAGGCGTAGCCGCCATATTGAAAGCGCCTATGATTGTAGTCTCGCCGATTGACGTGGAAGCTGTGCTCGCGGCCGAATCTGTTGGCGTAGTGCGCGTTCGAAATGCGTCCGTGCTCCTGTCCGCCCTTGAATTGCACCGCGGGCTGCTGCGGCCGGGCGCGCCCATGGTCCTGCCCAGGGGTTGCGATGCGGGCCGGGTGCTCTTGCCGCGGGGCCGGCATGGCGTGCTGAGGTGGTTGGCGAGCCGCGGGCTGATCCTGCCGGTGTTGCTGCATGGGTCGGCTTTGCTGCATGGGTCGGCTTTGCTGCATGGGTCGGCCTTGTTGCTGCGCGGGCCCTGGTGGCTGTCGATGCTCGCCTTGGCCCCTTCCTGGCTGCGCTTGGGCGGAAGCCGAGAGTCCAGGAAGCAGGAGGAGAAGTGCCATACAAAGTGTGAATTTCATCGGGTTTGCCTCATTGCCTGGGCTCACGTACAGCAGCTTTCGCGCCATCCATGCGACGCCAGCAAGTTCAGGGACTTGCAGGAAAGAACAGGTTTGCACATTGGCTCGCCCAACCAAGATGACGTGCCTTCGTCGTCAATTTGGATGAGTGCGAATCGAGATCCTTCATTCACGACTTCCTCCGGCCGGAGGTGGCGACTTGCCGCCACGGGAATGTTCGGCGACGTTTGCGGAATCCGCCGCGCCCGCGGGCATGGCGCTCGGGCGCTCGTCGGCTGGCGGCGGCGCCTGGTCAGGTGCTCGTGCTCCGCTTTCCTTCCCATCGGGCGAAGCGTCCTCGATAATGGCGTTCATCTCTCCACCCATCAGCAAGATGAATCCGGTGATGTAGAACCAGGTTAGCAGCACAATGACTCCACCAATCGAGCCGTAGGTGACATCGTAGCTACCGAAATGGGAAACGTAGATTCCGAAACACCAGCTGGCCAGGAACCAAACCAATGTCCCGATGACCGAACCAGGCGTGATGAACTTGAATTTCTGCCGTACGTCCGGCAGCAGGTAGTAGCTAAGCGCGGCGGCCAGCATAATAACGAGCGTGGTTATCGGCCAGCGGATCCAACTGAGGACGGTGATGTACTCGTTGGCAACGGCAAAATGCCGGGCTGCCCACAGCCCAGCGCTGCCACCAGCTACCAGTAGGGCGATCCCAACCAGAACGAGGAACCCTCCTCCCACGGTCATGCCGAAGGCGAGAAGCTCGGTCTTCCACAGCGGGCGCGACTCTTTGACGTCGTAGGCACGGTTCAGGGCCGTACGCACACTGTTCATCCCACGCGACGCCGAGTAGATCGCTACCGCGAGGCCCAAGGTAAGCAGGTGTGGCTTGGAACGGGCCACCAGCCCACGCAGGTGCGGCCCGATGATGCCCATGGCCGCGGATGGTAGAAAAACGCGAGCACGTTCCAATAGCGTATCGAGGGAAACTCGCACGTGCGGGATGAACGCAGCCAGCGTGGCGAGAAAGAAGAGAAACGGAAATAACGCGAAGACGAAGTAGTAGCCGAGCGAGGCCGCGCTATCCGCGACCCCGTGTTCCTCGTAACGCTTGTACAGGCGCTTGAAAAAGCCCAGCCAGCTAAGTTGCAAACCTTGTCGCAAATCCGTAGTCCCTTCCGCGATTCCATGAAAGCAGGTATCGAGCCAATGTCCGGCAGGGCGATCGCGGCGTATGCAGGGCCAAGGCCTGGTTCTGGCCATCAAGATGAATGGGCGTATCCATCAAATCGATGGATAATGTGGACGTGGTTGCGCGCAAGCCCTTGTCAGCTGTCACCGATCTTCGCGTCACGGGTTGGCGTGTCTGTTGCAGAAGACTCCAGTTCTTGTTGAAGGGGACACGCCTATGCCCGGGGCCATTCGCCGTCTCGCCGGCTTGATAGTGCTTTTTCTTGCCGCAATGCCTGCATCCGCCCAGGCCCGGCTTGTCGTGGACCGCATCGTGGTGCGTGGTACGACGAACGTCACGACTCGGGTGCTCGCGGCGCGCATGCATCTCTACTCGGGGGACACGCTGGATTTCGCACTGCTCAGCGCCGCCGAGCAGCGGCTCATCGAGAGTGACTTGTTCAGCAAAGTCAGGGTGCTCATCGACCTGCCCACGGCCGAGGCGGTACGGCGGATGTATCTGGACGACACGACATACCCGGTGGAAGTCGTGGTGGAGGCTGTCGGCAAGCAGGCCTGGTTCGTGTTTCCAACGGCCAGTCTTGGCAGTGGGGATTGGGCCGGCGGCGCAGTGTACGCCAATCAGAATCTATTCGGCCGCGATGTACAACTCATCAGCGCCGGCCAAATTGGCCAGTCCCGCAGCTACGTCTTCGTGGGTTACCGGGATCCTCTCGTGGTAGGGATCCCGCTGACGTATGCGATGAGCGCGCTCTACCGGCGTGAGCGAGTCCGATTGTTTGCGAACCACGCCGTGGTCCTGCAGGTACCAACCACGGTGGCCGGCGGCGATGCTCAAGTCGGCTGGGTGCTTTCTCCGCATACCCGTGCTCTTGTCGGCGTGTCGGCCCGCTACCAGACGGTGGAACCCATCGCGGAGCTTGCACCAGACACAGCACCCCTGCCCTACAATGCCCGCGGCGGCCGCATCTTCCTTCTGCAGTTTCAATTCCAATATGATGACACCCGTGCCGTGGAAGGGCTAAGGCAGGGAACCCTCATTCTGTTCAAGAACGAGGTTTCTGACCGCTATTGGCTTTCCGACTTCGACTACTCGAAATTCGAGGCGCGGGTAGAACTGTACGGCCACTACTGGTGGAACTACCCATCGGTCATTCTGAAAATGGTTCTCAATGATCCGACCTCCGAACGAGGCGTCCCCGTGACTGAGATGCTTCGCATCGGCGGGTCCAACTTGCGCGGCTATCTCACGAACGAGTTTCATGGCGACACGCTCTTCAGCATGCAGGCCGAGGATCAGGCAGTGCTTCTGCGACTTCGACTTCCATGGACGCAAGTGCGCTTCAACGTCGCGGCGGCGCTTTTCGTCGACGCCGCGACACTCCTTGACCGCTATCCCGGTGGCACCGCGGTTTTGCCGCCCGACACCTTGCCTTCCCCTGCCCGATCCAAGCTCAACGATATCCACGCCAGCTTTGGCGGCGGTGTGCGGCTCATTCTGCCGGGCGTGGTGATCCCGGCCCTCAAGATCGATGTCGGGTATGGCATCGACGTGCGCGACGTGGCCGTGACCATCTCTATCGCGGGCGGTGGGCTGATGTAGCCCTATGCCCCGCTCTCGTTGGCCGGGGTCTCCTTGCAATCACAATGCAGCTTTGCCTTTAGAGCGTGGCGGAAATCACTTCCGGTCTTGGGTGCCAACAGCAAGGCAGCCCCAACACCGACCAGCAAGCCGATGCCAAAGGTGCCCAGTCCTCCGAGCAGTCGATTGGTGAAGGAATGCTTGGTCTCGAGGCCAAGGAGGCCGAGGAAGTCGTCTTTGTCCATGTTCCTGATGTCTTGCAATTTCATTGGTCAGTCTCCTTCGTTGTGTCCGACTTTGGTTTGGTGAGTGATTCGACGATCTGTTTCTGAAGTATGGGCAGTGCCGCCATCAGGGCGATGCGCAGGCCTGAACCCAGAATTCGCGAGGCAACCCGGGTGAAAAGTCCGCCGCCAAGGGCGAAACCGATACCCGCTGCGCCCGCGACCATCCCATACGGGTTGCGTTTCAGTCGTCCCGTGATGTCGAAGATCTCGCGTAGCACGCCACCATCGAGAACGACGGCCATTCCGGGCTTGGATTCGGCATCCATGGTCGTATTCACTGTTGGTGCCGGGCAAGGCGTGCCACCAGGTAACCGAGCGCGACCGCGCCTACCAGACATGCGGCGGGGTGGTCCTGAATGAAACTCGTCACGCGGCCGTTCATGCGCCCGAGCTGCTGTTTCGCCTCTTCGATCTTGGGACGTATACGGTCGCCCAGGTCGTCTACGGTGGTCTTGAAATTGGCTGTATCCATGTGCTGTCTCCTTGTGTTTTGGGTGTCGCGAAGCCTCAATGTTTCCGTCCGATCAAGAGGCCAATGGTGAAGGCGATCGCCAGTGCCGTGCCAGGGCGGCAGCGAATCCAATCACGCCAGTCAAGTGTGTGCGCGATCTCTTGCTCCAGCGCTCCCATCGAGACGACCAACTGGTCGCGGGCGCGCGTCAGCTCCGAGGTTGCACGGCCAAGTTCAAATCGCCGTTCCATCTCAGTGGACACGCGCATTCTCCTGGGCCGGCGGTGTAGTCGCAGTCGTCGCCTTGTCTAGTGCGGCCAAGCTGCTGTTCATCGCGGCCTTTGAGCGGCGCATGAGCCGGCCACGGTGCGGACGGAGCGGCGAGAATAGAAGGCCTACACCGGCCCCTGCGATGTGAACCAGCCCAATAATGACAAGAGGGAGCCCCAGGTCGCTGTGGCCTGCAATGACAGCCGCGAGTCCTGCCATCGCCAACCCGTAACCAAGCGCGACGAGGGTTGCCAGGACACCGATCAGGCAGGCGCGCTGGCCCATCCCGTGCATTTCCGCCTGGAGTTCAAGCCGTGCCACCTTCACGTGTTGGCCGAGCAGGTGGCCGAGATCTAGCGCGGCCTCTTTGGCAAGCACTGCAACCCCTCGGGTCGATACGGTCTTCATAACTGCGAACCTCCTGGCAGGGTGCGTGCTTCCGAAGCGTGCTTCTCGCCGTGAAGGACGGCCTCGATGGCGACTTCGCTACCAGTCTCAGCGGCCTTGGCCAGCGCCTTGTGGTCGGTGAGCACGCGCGGGGACAGGTACCCGCGTAGCCAATGGCGTTCGACGATGGGGTAGGCGGCCACCAGCGGTAGCACCAAAACAGCGCCAATGATCCCCTGCAATTTGCCCCCAACCAGAAGTGCAAGGAGGACGGACAGGGTTGATATCTTGAGTTTGTTGCCGTAAACGCGTGGAAGAAGAAAGTAGGTCTCAAAGAGATGATAGGCCACATACGCCACGGCGACTGTCAGCGCGGCGGCGGGCGAGACTGCCAGGGCAAGCACCACGGCCGGGACCGTGGCCAGTAGAATGCCCAGGATGGGAATGACGTCGCACAATCCAGCGATGACGGCCAAGGGCGCGACGGCGGGTACCCGAAGGATGCTCAAGAGGACGGCCGTGAAGACTGCAAAGAGAAGTGCCACAAGGAGTTGTCCGCTGACGTAGGCATGCACCACGGCGGAGACCTCGTGCATCGTGGTGGCAATCTTCTCGCGATGGGAGCGCGGTATGAAAGCTAGTATCCAAGCATACAGACTCTTGCCATGAAGGAGCAGGTAGAGCGTCAGAACGAGAACCACCACCGTCACCACCAGTCCCGAAACAGCGCTTTGGCCCCAGGCAAACCAATGGTCAAGCGTACCTGTTACCTTGGGTGAGGACGAGGATGCGAATAGATCATGGATGAGCTTCTGGACGCCGGGATAGCGCGCGGGGATCTTGCTCAAGACACGAGTTCGGAATTCTGGAAGATTCTGCAGCAGGTGGGTCATCTGTGAGGTCAGCGGTGGCAGGATGAACGCTACGAATACCGCCAACACAACCACGGCCACGGCTGCAATCATGGCAACACTCAAGGCGCGTCCGATTCTCTTCTCTTCCATCCAATGAACCGCGGGATGCAGCGTGACCGCCATGAGGACCGCCACAAGAAACATAAGGAACTCGGGCCACAGCAGCATTATCGCCCATAGCGCGAGGCCGCTTCCGATGACCTTCAGAATGGTCGACATGGGGATACGGATATCCCGTGTGTGGCGAGGCGGAGGAGGCGCGATGAACGCCGTCGTCTCGTTGTGTTCACTTGACACGAGCTATTCGATCCCTTCTTCCGAAACCAGCGGATAAGCATCCATGTGAGGCAATCCGGAGGCCACGGGTGTGGGAGCACCCCGACCTCCAAGATTCCAAGGCTATTCTAGGTAAACCCAACACTTCAGCGCGCGCTGATATGGGTCGGTTGAATGATGATCTCGACCCTGCGGTTGTTGGCCCGGTTCTCGGCGTTCTTGTTGTCAAGAAGGGGATGGCTTGAGCCCATACCGACGGCAGTAATCTTGTCGCTCTCCACGCCACGTGACACCAGGTAGTCGCGCACGGCGCCCGCCCGGTTTTGCGAAAGGGGCTGGTTGATGCGGTCTGAACCTTGGCTATCGGTGTGGCCTTCGACCACCATGCGCCGGTCCGAGTCCTGGGCCTTGAGCGCCTCGGCCACTTGATCGAGCTTGGTCATCGCAGTGTTGAGCAAAGCGAATTTGTTCGAGGCGAAGAGAATGCTCCCGGAAAGGGTAATGATCAGCCCGCGGCTGTCTTCCTTCACAGCGGCAATCGTGGCTAGATCTTTCATCGCCCCGGCCAACTTGGCTTCCGCCGACTCGCGCGCCTGCTTCTCGATCGCCAGCTGCTCGGCGGTCTTCTCAATCTCGGCGGTCTTGGCATTGCTGTCCCGGCGCTCTTCCTTGAGCTGCTCGCGCGTCGAGGTCAGCGCGGCCCTGGTGTTCTTGACCTGGGTGTCCCGCACCACGACGCCGGCCTTGACCGCCTCGGCAATCTTCTGGCGATCCTGCTCGGTGCGGGCCTTGACATCGGCCAATTGCAACTTGCGTTGGGCGATATAGGTGTAGTCGCGGCACATGGTGGTGTCGCCGTTCTCGTCGAACTCTTTGTTGGCCTTGGCCAGGACGGTCCAGGCATCGTACAACTCTGTGGGCGCTAGCTTCCCCGCCAACCCATTGTTCGATGCCGTATAGGCACTTCGCGCCTCAATCAATTGGGGAGAGGCAGTGTGGGCACAGGCACTTATCAATCCTGCAAACGCGACGGTCGCAAACAGACTCGTATTCTTGATATTCATGGTGGATTCCTTCGCAAATCGGGTTGATGGAAACTACGGAGTGCCGCGGTCGCGGACCGCCTTCAGATCTTCGGTCGCTCGGACGGCTTCGGCGTGTACCGAAACTTCGCGGGCCAGGCCGAGCGCAAGCTCAGCGTCGGATTCAGCGCGTGCCAGGACCAGCAACGAGCGCTCTTCGCCATTGGCCGCCATCTTCTTGGCCGTGTCGGTCTGATCCTTGGCGAGCTGCAGGTGCAGCCTGGCTTCAGGCACGCCGCTCGCGCCGACCTCTTCCGCACCGCGGATGCTGGCCTCCGAGCGTTGAAGGCGATCGGCAGGGATCTGCACGGCTGTGCAACCCGCCAATCCGAGGACCGCTACCGACATCATCAGTTCTTTCATCATGGACAGTTCCTTTGTGAGGTGTTTGTACGAATACAGCGAAATTCAAGGGCGACTAGAGTGGGCAGCCGTTGCCCGGAATGGAGACCACGTTCGAGTCGAAGATGTACGCGCCGGCACCGCCCACCCACGCCCCCGCCATGGAGCGACCGCACGCGGTAGAGCCGGTCTTCATGGTGATATTGAAGGCGGCCAGGATAGAGCCCTGAAACTCCGAGTACGAGCCAAGGGTCGCCGAGCTAGCAACCTGCCACCAGACGTTGGATGCCTTGGTCCCGTTGGTCAGCAGAACGCGGGCATGGGCCCCTGGGCTGGGCGCGCCGTCCGAGGTCGTCAGTGAACTTGCTGACTGGAAGACGAAGGCGGCGTTCGGATCGCCTTGGCCGTCCAGGGTGATATCTCCGGTTATCAAGATCGACGTGATGGACGTATAGACGCCTGGTGTGAACCAGTTGTCCCCGAGCACGAGCGGGCTGCCAGCCGCGTTCCCCAAGGTGGTTGGGGCTGCCATGGCGATGCCGCCAGCCAATGAACCAACCGCAGGTGGGCCGGCCAACGGTGTAAGGCTGAGGAATGCCGCGTTCAGGTCAGCCTTGATGGCGGCGGCGGTGGTGGTGTCAGGATACACGTTCGTGATCACCGTGCCGCTGATGGTTGGCGGCATGCCTCCGCAAAGGCCAAATCCTCCCGCGTTGTCGACGGTGACCGCATTGCAGGTTTGGTCTGGCGTCAGTACCACGTCACCATTGATGTGGGTGATTGGAACGGTGATGGTGTTGGTGACCCCGGCCGTGGCCGCAATGGCAAACGGTTTGGCCAAACCGAGGTTCACGATGATCGCTGGCCCCGGTACTGTGCCGTCGATGCCGCCCACGTCGATTGCCTGGGTGTCCATACTGACAACGTCCGGTGTTGCGGTGTCTGCGATTGTGGCATCGATGAGCCGGGGGCCTTCGATTCTGGAGGCGTCAAGGATAGGTGCGTCGGTGATTCTCACGTCCCCGATAGGAACATCGATGGAACCAGTGTCGGGGTTGGCCACGTCGATAAGGCGAGTGTCTGCGATCAGTGCGTCGATGCCACGCGTGTCTCGATTTCCCTGATCTGGGGTTTGGGAATCGACCATAAGGCTATCCACAATGGCGCTGTCGCGCGGTGCTGTGTCTGGCATTCCGGCGTCAGGGATGGCAACTTCGATGCTCGCGCTATCGGTCGTTGCGACGTCAGCGATCCCCGTGTCTGGCTTTGCGCCATCGGACTTCGCGGTGTCAGTGGTGGAAGAGTCCGCCTTTCCGCCATCGGCGTTGGGGAATTCAACCAGCTTCCCTCCGCACGCAGGGACAAGAACCAGTACGAGAAGGAGTACACGCGGCTTGAGTGTTTTCATATTACTTGCTTCCTTCATTGAGGATGGTGAAGTAGACCTCGAACTCGACCCGGCGGTTGTTCTCGCGGCCGGCAATGGTTTCATTGGTATCGATCGGAACCGAAGAGCCGAAGCCCTTTGAAGCAAGCCGCTCCTTGTCGATGCCGTGGGTGACGAGATAGTTCAGGACAACCTCGGCGCGCTGCTCGGAGAGAGTCTGATTGTGGTCATCACTCCCCTCTGACGACGCATGCCCCTCGACTTGCACGCGGAAACCCTTGTTGTCGTTCAGGGCCTGCACGACTTCATCCATGACGGGGAAGGAGACTTCTTCAAGGACTGCTTGATCCCAAGCGAAGTACAGCTTCTCCTTCAGTTCGAGCTTGTCTCGCCGAACGATGAGCTTCTTGTAAGCAGGGCAACCCCAGTTGTCCATCGGGCCGGCAACGTCTGGGCAGCGGTCAACATTGTCGGGGACACCGTCTTTGTCGCGGTCTGGACAGAAGAGCGTCTCCGTGTAGACAGTACGCACTTCAGCGGGAACGGCTACGGGTTCACGCTGCACGCCCAGTCCGACTTCCAGGCTAACGCCTAGGCTCAGGATCTTGGCGTCTGTGCCATCGAAACCATCTCGATCCCGCTGCATGATTTGGAAATAGCGAGCGAAGGGGCCGATGGAGAAAACGCGGGCCCTTCCGATGGGGACCGCGACGCCTGCGGCGGCAGCGAAGCCCGGCCGGTTAAGGCCGCCCGTACGCACATAGAGCAGATCCGCGTCGACCCATGGCGACATGGCCAGGAACGTCTCCGGAGCGTTGCGAGCACGCCTGAGGCGCAGGCTTCCCCCGAAGGTCCATGCATTCCCGGCTTCTGCACCGGAGGTTTCGCTAGGCAAACTTAGAAACGTGGCGCTGGGGCCGATGTCCATGTACTCGTTCACCACCCAAAGGGCCTTGATCGTCGCGCTGCCGCCGGTCTTGAAGAGACCAGATTGGGGATTGGTGAGCGGCAGAGCTATGCCCGGTTCAATCTTCAAAGCAAAGTCACCGATCTTCGCCGGCAGAGACCTGAGGCTTGACGTCTCGGACTCGGAGGCCTGGCCGAAAGGGGTGAATAGGAGCAGGGCAGCGCCTGTCAGTGCGGTCCTCGCTTGAATCGACAGTGGGGATCTCATGGTCATTGTGGTCTCCGTGTGAACTGGCTCTCGCGCAGCAAGTCTTTGCGCAGCAGATTCTTTGGGGCCCCGCCATTCCGGGCGGCGACCCGACATCTCGGCTGGCCTCTACAGCAGCAATCGGGCCAGCGAGAAGACACCCATGAGTTCAAGCACTTGCGTTGCAGACCGCCGCGAGGAGATGGTCAGGTCAATCAAGATGACTTGGTCTCTCATTCAATTCGATAGTGCCGTGGGCTGCGGAAAAACCACGAGCGTCAGCTGTCCAGCCTTGCCCCACTCCGCGGCAAAACCGTCCCGGCCGTTCACGCGTAGACCGTGCGCGGGATCGAGGGTAAGGACTCGCTGCTTCTGCCGGTTGATTCCCACAACGACTTCGTAGTGGGGAAAGTTATGGAAGAAGTATCGTTTCATCATGCCGACCAGGACTGGATGATGTCGATGGATCTCGCGGTCCAGGTCACCTGGCCGCCCCTGGACAAGAAAGGCACGCAGGCCCAGGCGAATGGCGATGTCGCGAAGAAGCCCTGCCCGAAGGGCGCTGTCGGCCGAAGGCAGGTTGGCGGTCGTTATCTCGCCAAGGGTGATAGGGCGGCCCCAGTAGTTGAGAACCATGGCAAGTGCGGCGGCGCCACAGTCCTCTTGGGATGCTTGGCGTACCTGGGGTACGGCCGCGATGATCTCCCACCCACCTTCGCTTGCCAATTCGGCGGGCGTGGTACTTCTGGCGGAGCCCAGATAGCAACCGCTCGGCAGCAAACATGCCAGAACTGCAAGCCGCTTCGGCCATCGAGCGCTGGGGCTCACAGTGTTGCCAGCGGTGAAGGTTAGTGGACGACCAGCACAACGATGACGACGATCAGCGCTACCACAAGCGCACCCGTGCCAATGTAGATTCCGCCGGCTCCTCCTGCGAATCCGGCGAGTTGTGGCGCCGCTGCCTGCCGGGCGGCATAGTCCCGCGCGCTGTCCTCCCCATCGTCCACTGGCACGGCCTGGGCGAGTTTAGTACCAGGAACTCGGCTTGCCGAAGCCTGCGGGGCACGTGGGACCTCGGCCTGGGCGAGGGTTGGAACGCAAGCGAGCGCCACTAGCAGCACGCCCGTAATGAACTTCTTCATGGAAGAGCCCTTCGACCTTGGATAAGGCGGATGACGACTGCCACGACCGCCAGAACCAGCAGAATGTGGATTAGCCCTCCCACGGTGTAGGAAGTAGCGAATCCAAGTGCCCAAAGAACCAACAAAACTACTGCAACTGTCCAAAGCATGTTGAGGCCTTTCTCGT
>Ga0302323_100002614_pt1 | contig 14640 bp, 13 predicted proteins | sample Fen_T0_3_FD_201950 | JGI IMG/M metagenome (GOLD analysis project Ga0302323, IMG submission 201950) | Peat permafrost microbial communities from Stordalen Mire near Abisko, Sweden - Fen_T0_3 | ecosystem: Environmental > Terrestrial > Soil > Wetlands > Permafrost | place: Sweden: Abisko... | reverse complement strand
GATCCGCGCAGGCCTCGCCCGCCGCGCCCGGCGGACCGGCACGCCGGGCACCCGGTACGGCACGGACGGCACACTCCGGACAACACGCACGCTCCCGACGGACGGCGCGCAGCGGGACGACCAGGATCGGATCGGGGCGACCCGCTCGGCCGGTCCTGACGACATCCTGAACGACAGGGGGCACCCGACCCGCGAGCGACGGCAGGCCTGACAGCGTGGGACGCCCGCCCCCCGGCTCGCCGCGGTCCACCTGCACGGAAGGACGTCCATGCCCGGAACGACCGTTCGACCCCCTGGCGCCGTCGGGTCGGCACTGACCCGGTTGCTGCCGTCGCCGGCGGCGGCGAAGGTGCCGGAGATCACCGTGGCGTTCTGGGTGGTCAAGGTCCTGACGACGGGCACCGGCGAGGCCGCCTCGGACTTCCTCGCCGCGCGCAACCTGGTCGTCGCCGCGGGGCTGGGCCTGATCGGCCTGCTCATCGGCATCGCCGTGCAGCTGCGGGTGCGCCGGTACGTGCCGTGGGCGTACTGGACGGCGGTGACCATGGTGGCCGTCTTCGGCACCATGGCCGCGGACGCCGTCCACGTCGTCCTCGGCCTGTCGTACTGGGTGACCAGCGCCGGGTACGCCGCGACGGTGGCGCTGATGTTCGCGGTGTGGCACCGGGTGGAGGGGACGCTGGACATCCACAGCGTCCGGACCACCCGGCGCGAGCTGTTCTACTGGGCGGCCGTGCTGGTCACGTTCGCGCTGGGTACCGCGGTCGGGGACCTGTCCGCGATCACGGTCGGGTTGGGCTTCCTGCCCTCCGCCGTGCTGTACGGGGCGATGATCGCCGTCCCGGCCATCGCCTGGTGGCGGTTCCGGTTGAACCCGGTGGTGGCCTTCTGGTCGGCCTACGTCCTGACCCGCCCGCTGGGGGCCTCGATCGCGGACTGGCTCGGAAAGCCCGCCGGGCGCACCGGGCTCGGCCTGGGCGACGGCCCGGTCACGATCACCGCCACCGGCCTGATCGTCGCCGCCGTGGTGTGGCTGACCATCGCCGACCGCCGCCGCGGCACGGGGGTACCGGTCCCGACGTCCCGATCGGACAGAGCATGACCACCCGCCCCCTCGGTGCCTCCCGGCACACGGGCACCGACGAGCCCAGGACCCGATGGTTGACCAAGGTCCCCCTGGTCACCGCGACCTTCTGGGTCATCAAGATCCTCTCCACCACGGTCGGGGAGACGTTCTCCGACTACCTCAGCGTCAACCTGGGTCTCGGTCCCCTGGTCACCGACGGGACGGTGTTCGCCGTCCTCACGGCGGCCCTCGCGATGCAGCTGCGCGCGCGGCGGTACGTGCCGTGGAACTACTGGCTGACCGTCGTCCTGGTCAGCATCTTCGGCACCCAGGTCACCGACTTCCTCACCGACACCCTGGGCGTGAGCCTCTACCTCAGCACCGCCGGGTTCGGCGTGGTGCTGGCCGTCGTGTTCGTGGTGTGGCACCGGCAGGAGCGGACCCTGTCGATCACCTCGATCGACACCCCGCGCCGGGAGGCCTTCTACTGGGGCGCCATCCTGACCACCTTCGCGCTGGGCACCGCCGCCGGGGACCTGGCCACCGAGGCCCTCGCCCTGGGCTTCCGCAACGGGGCCCTGATCTTCGGCGGGCTGTTCCTGGTCATGCTGCTCACCGGTCGCCTCCTCGGCCGGCAGGTGTTCGCGTTCTGGGCGGCCTACGTCCTGACCCGTCCTCTGGGCGCGTCGGTCGGTGACCTGCTCACCCAGGACCGGCAGTACGGCGGTCTGGGCGTGGGGGCCAGCCGCACCAGCGTGCTCTTCTTCGTGGTGATCGTCGCGCTGGTCGTCCGGGAACAGCGGGTGATCGCGCGCTGGGGTGTGGCGGCGAAGGGATCCGATCCGGGCGGCGGCGCCGTGCGGGACCGGCTGTGGGCCGCCACGGCGACCGTGGCCGTCGCCGCCGTCGGTGCGGCCTTCTCGATGGTCGCCCCCGGTCCGGACCCGGCCCCGCCGGTGGCGTCCGTGGCCGTTGCCGGAGGCGCCTCCGCGAGCACTCCCGCCGCCGCCGTCGCCGCCCCGACCGGAGCGGGGACGGGGACGGCCCGCCCCGTCGCGCCCGCGACGCCGCGCGCTGCGGCGGCCCCGGCCCGCCCGGCGTCCGCACTGGGCGACCTGACCACCTTCGTCACCATCGTGGCCGACGTCCAGGCGCGGGCCGACCAGGGCGACCTCGGCGGGGCCAGGACCCGGGTGAAGGACCTCGAGGTCGCCTGGGACGACGCCGAGGCCGGGCTCAAGCCCCGCTCCCCCGCCGACTGGCACGCCGTCGACGACCGGATCGACGCCGTCCTGACGGCTCTGCGCTCCGACCACCCCACCCGCTCCGCCGACGTCACCGCCCTGCAAGCGCTGCGCGACACCCTGGACCGGCTCCAGGGCACCGCCTGACTTCGGCGCGGCCCGGGGCAGGTCGCCGTGACCGGGCCGGCTGTGATCCCATCGGCGTCGGGTCCCTTCGGGCCGGCGCCCGTCGCCGGTCCGGTGGAGGGCTCACACGACGAGGGAGAGTTCTCGATCATGGCACCCTTCAGGGTGGGGTTGGTGGAGGACGACGAGCGCCTGCGGGCCAGCGTCGAGCGGGGGCTGCGGCAGGAGGGCCTCGAGGTGCGGTTCGCCGTCGGCTCGGGCGCGGAGTTCCTGCGGGCCCTGTCGGGCCCCGGGACCGATGAGCGCGAGCAGCCGAGCGCGACCGGTGGCACGACGGCCGCCTCGCCCCGGATCGTCGACGTGGCGGTCGTCGACGTGGCGGTCGTCGACGTGGGCCTGCCGGACTGCGACGGCCGCGACCTGTGCCTGGCCCTACGGGCCCGCGGCGTCGACGTCCCGGTCCTGTTCCTCACCGCCCGCACCGCCGTCGGCGACCGGCTCCTGGGCTTCCACGCAGGCGGCGACGACTACCTGACCAAACCCTTCGCCCTCGCCGAGCTCGTGGCCCGGGTGACCGCGCTCGCCCGCCGTCACGTCCGCGCGACGCGGCCTCCCGAAGGGGTCCACCTGGACCCGACGACGCAGACCCTGCAGGTCGACGGGGACCTGAACGGTGGCACAGCCCTGTCCCCCACCGAGTTCCGGGTCCTGTCCGCCCTGATCGCCCGCCGCGGCGAGGTCGTCCGGCGCCGCGACCTGGTCGCCGCCGCCTGGGCCGACGGGTCGATCGTCAGCGACAACACCCTGGACGCCTACGTCGCCCGGGTCCGGCGCAAGGTCCGCGCGGCGGGCGCGGACCTGATCATCCGGACCGTGCACGGCATCGGCTACCGGGTCGACCGGTGAGGCCGCACGGGCGGGTGAAGCGACGCCTCACCCGCATCGCCGTCGCCATCGTCGCCGTCGCCCTGGCCGCCATGACGGCCGTCTTCTACGTCGTGCTCTCCCGATCGCTGGAGGCCGACGCCTACAACGTCCTGGTCGACCGTGCCGCCGCCGTCGCCGTCACGCTGACCCGTTCGGGCACCGCCCTCACCGCGGACCTGGCCGGCGAGGAGACCCTCGACGCCGGCACCTGGATCTACGACCCGGCCGGCCGGCTGGTCGAGCGACCGCCCGGGGACGCCGCCGTCCCCGCGGCCGTGACGGCCCTGGCCCGCGCCGACCACCCCACCCGGACCGAACGGGCGGACCTGGTCCTCTACGCGCTGCCGGTCGGGGATGCCACCCATCGCACCGCCGTCGTCGTCGCCGCCCAACCGCGTCGTCCGTTCGAGGCCGCCGAGGACACCGCCCTGACCGCCGCGCTCGCCCTCGACGGCGTGGTCGTGGCCACCATGGCGGCCCTGACCTGGCGCACCGTCACGGCCGCCCTGGCCCCGGTCTCCCGGATGACCGCCACCGCCGCGGCCTGGAACGCGCAGGACCTCACCCAACGCTTCCGGCTCGGACCCCCCACGGACGAGCTCACCACCCTGGCCGGGACCCTCGACGACCTCCTCGACCGGTTGGCCGCCAGCCTCGGACACGAGCGCCGCCTCACCGCCGAGATCGCCCACGAACTGCGCACCCCGCTCGCCCGGATGCGGGCCGAGGCGGAGGTCGCCCTCCGGGGCTCCGGGGCGACGCACGACCTGCGCGCCGCCCTGTCCACCGTGGTCGACGACACCGAACACCTCACCACCACCGTGGACGCCCTGATGCGGTCCGCCGCCGACCGGGTCCTGACCGGGCGCGAGCTCCCGGCCGGCTGCGACCTCGCGGTCGCCGTGCGGCTGGCCGTCCTGCAGGCCGTCGGACCGGCCGACGCCGCAGCCCTCACCGTCACGTACCGGATCGACGACCGAGGTGTCGAAGCGGCCGCCGAGCAGGGGCTCGTCGTGCGCCTGCTGGCGCCGCTGGTGCACAACGCCGCCCGCTACGGCGCCGGCGAGCTGACGGTCACCATCGGGCAGGACGGTCGCGAGGCCCTGGTCACGCTGGACGACGCCGGCCCCGGCCTCACCGACGACGACTGCCGGCACGGCTTCACCCCCGGGTGGCGCGGGAGCGCCGCCGGCGCCACCGCTTCCGACGGCGTCGGCCTCGGCCTGGCCCTCGCCCGCCGGCTGGCCCGCAGCGCCGCCGGTGACGTCGACGCGCGGCCGGCCGGCCCCGGCGACCCGGGCGGCCACCTCCAGGTCCGCCTCCCGCTGCTGCCGCCCGCCGGAGCCGGAGCGAACCGCGTGCCCGGTCCACGCCCGGACGCGCGGCGCGAGCGATGAGGACCGCGCTGGCCGTCGCGCTCCTGACCGGCGTCGCGGCGGCCGGGGTCACGGCGGCGGGTGGCGGGCCGCTGTCGTCGGTGCTCTCGGCGGTCGTCCGCGCGGCGGCCCAGCTCGCCGGCGTGGGCCTGGTCATCGCCGTGATCTTCCGGACGCCGGGGCTCGCTCCCGTCTACCTGACGTTGATGCTCACCGTCGCCTCGTGGACGTCGGCGCGTCGCCTCGGCGGTGGCCGGACCACCTGGCTCGCCTGCGCCGCAGCGATCGGCACGTCGGCGGCCGTGTGTGCCGGCATCGTCCTGACCTGCGGAGCGTTGCCGTTGACGGCGCGCTCCGCCGTCCCGTTCACGGCCCAGCTGGTCGGCGGGTCGATGACCGCGACCACCCTGGCCGGGCAACGTCTGCGCGACGACGTCACCGCCGGTTGGGACCAGGTCGAGGCGTGGCTGGCGCTCGGTGCCCGGCCGGGGACGGCGGTCCGGCCGATGGCCCGCACGGCGGCGGCGCGCGCCCTGGTGCCCGCGATCGACCAGACCCGCAACGTCGGCCTGGTCGTGCTGCCCGGCGCCTACGTCGGGCTGCTCCTCGCCGGCGCCTCCCCCGTCCTGGCCGGCACCGTCCAGCTCCTGGTGCTGGTGGGCCTGCTGGCCGCCGAATCCGTGGCCGCAGCCGTGATCACCTGGGTCCTGTCGGCCCGGCTCGGCACCCGCCGTCCGGTCACCCGCTGACGAGGTGCGTCAGGTCCATGGAGCCCGTCGGCCTGCGCGATCCCCTACGCCGCCGTCCGGGCCAGGAACGTCCGCCACGGCAGGAGGCGCCAGGCGACGACGGTCAGCGCGAGGGGCGTGGCCAGGTCGGTGAGGCTGAGCCCGTGCGCCCGGCCGCCGTAGGTCACCGCCCACAGGATCGGGCCTTCGAGCTGATGGTTCAGCAGCGGCCACGCCACGGCCTGCGGGATCAGGGGCAGCGCCCACCAGCGCCCGGCGAACACCGCCACGACCGTGGTGACCAGCAGCGTCATCAGCAGGACCGGGGCCAGCCCGGGCGTGGCGTCGAGCCGTTGGACGAGCGCCGCGACGGCGGGTGACAGGGCCATCGCACCAGCTCAGCACGTGCGAGCGCCCGGGCCGGGCCCGCCGCCCCGGCGATGGGCCGAACGGCGGAGGGGACGGTCCCACCAGGGCGGACCGCCCGCCGTCCGGTGGGCACGACCGCGATCGTGCCCACCGGACCTCAGCCGGAGATCGACCGGGCGTCAGCCGGCCGTCACCGTGGTGGTGCACGGACGGCCGTTGAGCTGGAGCCCGGTCGGCGCGACGTCGGACGCACGCCAGGTGCCGTTGCTGCCGAACCAGGCGGTACCGCCCGTCGCCAAGTGGGCGTTCCACGGCGCGTTGGTGGCGGTCACGACCGCGCCCTTCTGGGTCACCGTGGCCGACCAGGAGTTCGTCACCCTCTGGTCGCCGCCGAACGTGTACGTGGCGGTCCACCCGGTCAGCGCCGGTCCGGCGTTGGTGACGGTCGCGGCGATCGTGAACCCACCGGGCCACGACCGTTGGACGAGCGTGGCGGTGCAGGTGGGAGGGGTGATCGTCAGGACGGCGGTGCCCGACGGTGAACCCGCCAGGTCGTTCAGGGTGACCGTCGCCTTCAGGGTCGCGGCGGTGCAGGACGCGGGGACGGTGTACGGGGCGCTGACGGTGACGCTCCCCCCTGCCGGCACGGTGAGCGGCGTCAGGACCGGGTCGTAGGCGACGCATCCCGCCGGGAAGCCGGTGCTGCCGGACGGCGGTTGCGGCAGGGCGTACCACTGGACGCGGGTGCTCAGTGCGGCCGTTCCGCAGTTGCGCACGGTCACGTTCTCGGTCGTCGTCCCGCCGGGAGCGACCGAGGCGGGCGTGAAGGACTGGGCGGTGATCGTCGCGCCGCCGGGGCAGTTGCTCGATCCCGCGATCTGCAGGACGGCCGAACCGGAGACGCCGTTGGCGTCGGTCGCGGTGACGAAGCCCGTCAGGCTGGTGGCGGTGCAGCCCGCCAGGACCGAGTAGCCCAGGCTGGCCGTCGTCTGCCCGCCGGCCGGGATCGTCACGGACGTCAGGAGGGGGTCGTAGACGGGGCAACCCGCCGGCAGGGTGCTGCCGTCCGCTCCGGCCCACCGGGCCGTCCATTGCAGGTGCAGGGTGAGCGGCGCGGTGCCGCAGTTCTGCACGGTGGCGGTCTCGGTGGACTGACCGCCGGGCGCCACCGACGTCGGGGTGAAGGCCTGGGACACGAGCACCGCGGTCCCGGCGCACGGGCTGAGGGTCGGCGTCGGCGAAGGACTGGACGTCGGCGCGGACGTCGGCGTCGGCGTCGCGGCGGCTGACGCTCCGGGGGCGAGGGCGCCCCACAGGCAGCAGGCGAGCGCCACCGCGGTGGCGATCCGGCGGGCGTGGCTCACGGGTACCTCCTTGTACCTTGCATCGGGGGCCGGACCGAGCCAGGCACGGCGCGACCAGGGCGTGGAGCACGTCGTCGGGACGCCCGTGAGCGCTCACGGGCGTTACCTGGTCAAGTCGCGGCAGCCCGTTGATCGGTTGCCCGTTCCGACCGAATACCTGCCGGGCCGAGCCGGGGCCTGACCCGGCCCGGCCCGGGTGAGCGGCGACGCGTCAGTCCTTGTCGATCTCGATGACCGTCTCGGCGACGGACACGTCGCGGCCGGGCAGGGGCCGGACGGCGGCGAAGTCCTTGGTGTTGGTCACCACCACGATGGTCGTCGGGTCGTACCCGGCGGCGCGCACGGCGTCCAGGTCGACGGTCGCGAGCCGGTCCCCGGCCTCGACCCGTTCCCCGGTGGCGACGAGCACGTCGAAGCCCTTGCCTGCCATCCGCACGGTGTCGATGCCGACGTGGACGAGCACCTCCACACCGTCGTCGGTCCGGATGCCGTAGGCGTGACCGGTGCTCGCGACCAGCACGAGGACTCCGCTGACCGGGGCGTGGATCGTCCTGTCGGACGGGACGATCCCGACCCCCTCACCGAGCGCCCGCGAGGCGAAGACCTGGTCGCCCACCTCGTCGAGGGTCACGACGTGACCGGCGACCGCGGCCCGGACCGCCGTCGTGGGCCGGACGGCCACCACAACCGCGGACGCCGCCCGGACGGCCGCGGGTGCCGACGCAGCGGGCTCTGCCGCGACCACCACCGAGCCGGCCGCCGAGGCAGCGACCGGCGCGACGACCGAGGCGGCGACCGAGGCAGTTACCGGGGCGGCATGGGCGGCGGACGTCTCCAGGGCCAGATCGGACTCGGCCTGGTCGCGATCGGCCAGCGCCTGCGCCTTCTGCTCCGGCGTCCGGTAGTCGGACACGACCACGAGGAGCATCGAGGTGACGAACGCTGCCGTGATCGAGATGACGTAGAGCGCGGCCGGCGTGAACACCGGGATGGTCAGCAGCGAGGTGAAGGCGAACGCCGACGTCCGCACGCCCCCTCCGATGCCGGTGATCAGGCCACCGACCAGGCAGCCGACCAGCATCCGCGGGTAGATCCGCTTGAACCGCAGATGGATCCCGTACAGGGATGGTTCGGAGATCCCACCGAGCAGGCCGGCGGCCAGGGCCCCGGTCGCGGTCTGGCGCATCTGGACGTCCCGGTCACGGATCGACAGGAACAGCACCCCGGCGGTCGCACCGAAACAGGCGAAGTTCCACGACCCCATGGGCCCCTGGATGAAGTCGTACCCCAGGGTCTGGATGTTGACCAGCATGAGCGCGTTCAGCGGCCAGTGCAGTCCCAGCGGCACCAGGAACGGATAGAGCAACGGGATGATGATGGCGAACAGGATCGGGGAATGGGTGTTCAGCCACGCCAGGCCGGTGCCGAGGCCGGTGCCGAGCCAGATCCCCAGCGGGCCGAGGAGAAACGCCGTCAACGGGATCATGACGATCATCGAGACGAAGGGCACGAACACCATCTGGATGTTGGCGGGGAAGATCCGCTGCAACCGTTTGTAGAGCACCGCCAGAACCGCGACCATGATCAGCGGGACGAACACCTGGCCGCTGTAGTCGTTCAGCTGCATCGGCAGGCCGAACACATGGGCGACGCACGAGGTCGTGCCGAGGGTGCCGTTCTTGGCGCAGAGGGTGGAGGTGGTCTTCGCGGCGTCGCTGAGCTGCACGAAGTTAGGCGTCATGACCGCGCCCATCACGGTCGCACCCAGCCACGGGTCCACGTTCAGCTTCTTCGCCGCGTTGTAGGCGACCATGATCGGCAAGAAGTAGAACACCCCTCGCCACATCGCGTCCACGAACACCCAGGTCGCGGACTTGTCCGTGGCCCGGAAGTCGACCACCCCGAAGGCGTCCAGGATGGAGGCGAACGCGATGATCAGCGAGGCGCCCAGCAGCACCCCCAGCAGCGGGCGGAAACTGTCCGACAGGTACTCGAAGAAGGAGTCGAGCCAGGCGAACCGGCCACGGACCTTCGTCCGGGCCGCCGCCTTCACCGCGGCATCGCTGAGCGCGCCGGAGCCGATGCCCTGCATCGACGGCAACGCCATGATCTCGGTGTACACGGACTCGACGGCGCCCCCGATGACCACCTGATAGCGGTCACCGCCCTGCGGAACGACCCCCAACACCTCGGGGATCGCGTCCAGGTCCTTCCCCGCGACCACCGACGCGTCCACCAGGACGAAGCGCAGCCTCGTCGCGCAGTGCGTCAGGCTGACGATGTTCCCCGCCCCGCCGACCCCGGCCACGATGGCCTCGGGTGCCGTCGCGGTCGGCAGGGAGGTCACTGCTCCTCCCCCGCGGTCGTCGATGCCCGCGCCGGACGGACGGGAGCCAGGTGCGACCCCGGGCCGCGCCACGCGCCGTCCGGGGTGTGCCTGCGGGAGGTCCGGGTCTGTTGTCGGCTCATGATCCGCATTCCTCACGTAGTGCGCCGTCGAGACGCGCTACCGAGGTCCGGAGTAACGCCCACGGCGTCCACCGTGGAACGGGCCGGTCGGGCCCACGGCCACCGGGACGATCCTCATGGCCATCGTCAAGCTACACCTGGCGCCACGGGTCCGCCGGGTCAGCGCCGAGGCGTCCGGAGCCGGCGTCGACCTGCTCGGTGAGCAGGAACCCGGGCCACGCAGGCGGAGTGAGCCGGCAGTCATGAGCTCGCCCGGGCGGCGACCGCTCGGTGTGCCAAGCTGCCGTCGCGCCTGGCCGGTCCGGACCCAGTGCTCCCCTCGCCGCGTACGGATTCCACCCCGAGGTGAGCGAGGTACCCGGTGACGACGACCCTGCCGACCGCCCGCAGCATCGGACCCGATGATCTCCCGGACGCCGGCAGGCCTCGGGACGCCGGCCTCGTCGTCGCGACCCTTCCGTGCACCTACTGCCTGGCGGACGTGGCCGGAAGCTCGTTCCGCCACGTGTCGTCGGTGGGCCGGCTAGTCCGGGCGCAGTGCCCGTCGTGCCGGCGGTGGATGACCCTCCCGATGGCCACCTGGCGACGGTGGACCACCTCGGCACCGCATCGCGCCGCGTGGTCCGCCTCGTGACGGCCCCGCCGGCCTCGGGACCCGCACGGCCGGGCACGGCGTCCGGGCCGGCTCCTGCGAGCAGATTCTCGATCCCGCGCGGACCCCTGCACGGCCGCCGACGGGGGCATGCTGGGGGAAGGCTCCCGAGGAGGACCCCATGACGGACCGCGAGGACGACGCGACAAGCGGCGGGATCCCCCGCCCGGTGCGCGACCTGATCGCCCAGCTCCGTGGGGTGGCCGAGGGACTGGCCGGCCTGACCGGCATCGCGGGGATCTCCGGGTCCTTGCCGGGCGTGCCGGGCCTGCCCTCCCTGCCCAGACCGGCCGCCCTGTCGGTCGCCCAGCTCAGGGCGGTGACGAGCACCATCGCCGCGCAGCGACGCAGCATCGAGGCGATGCAGGCGCAGCTGCGCGCGTTCGACGAGCAGCTCGGCCTGATGGAGAAGATCATCGAGCCGCTGACCGAGTGGACCACCACCCTGGCGGCCCTCGAGGAGACCGTCATGGGCTCGCGCCCGCGCCCCGACACCGACGGCTGACCAGGACCGACGGCTGCCCGGCGGCTACCAGATCCCGCCGACGGCGAGGCCGACGCCGTAGGTGACGGCCATCGACAAGGCGCCCACGCCCACGTTGCGCAGGATCGCGGGCCGTCGCGGCGCCCCGCCCAGGCGGGCGCTGACGGAACCGGTGATCGCCAGCGCCAGCGCCACGGCGACGAAGCACACCGGCACCCTCGCTGCGGAAGGCGTCAGCAGGACGACGGCCAGCGGCAGCAGCGCGCCGGCCGAGAAGGCCGACATCGACACCCAGGCGGCCTGCCAGGGCCTCGTCAGGGCATCGGGGTCGATGCCGAGCTCGGCGTCCGCGTGCGCCGCCAGCGGGTCGCGCGCGCTGAGCTCGACCGCCACCTGACGGGCCAGCGCGTCGGACAGTCCCTTGGCCCGGTACAGGCCGGTCAGCTCGTCGAGCTCCTCGCCCGGGAGGTCGGCGAGTTCCTCCTTCTCCTTGGCCAGCAGGGCCAACTCCGTGTCCCGTTGGGTGCTGACGGACACGTACTCGCCGCCACCCATCGACAGCGCTCCGGCCACCAGGCCCGCCACGCCGGCCGTGACGATCGCGGCGCGATCGGTCGTGGCCCCGGCCACGCCCGCGACCAGGCCGGCCACGGAGACGATGCCGTCGTTGGCGCCCAGCACCCCGGCGCGCAACGCGTTGAGATGTCCGGAGATGCCGCCGGCATGCCGCTCACCGGGGTGGGGGTCGCCGGCGGTGCCAGAGGTCGCCATGCCCCGAGGGTAGGTGCAGCTGCCCGGGACGCCCCGCCGCCGGGATCCCTGCGTGGACCGCTACGGCAGCTGCACGACCTGCGCGGCGTACGAAAGCCCGGCCCCGAAGCCGATCAGGAGCGCGAGCCCGCCCGAGACCCGCGGGCCCCCCGCGGCCTGAGCGGTCAGCAGGGCGTCGATCGCCAACGGCACCGAGGCCGCGGACGTGTTGCCCGCGGTCACGACGTCGCGGGCGACCACCACGTGATCGGGCAGCCGCAGCTTCTTGCCCAGGGCCTCGATGATGCGGAGGTTCGCCTGATGGGGGACGAACGCGGTCAGGTCCGCGGCGCTCACCCCGGAGGCGTCCAGCGCCGCCTGGGCCGCCTTCGCCATCGCGAAGACCGCCCAGCGGAAGACCGACTGCCCCTGCATCGTCACGAACGGCCACGACGCGCCGGGCTCCTCGCGGTACTGCATCCAGGACGACCGGGTGGTGATGACGTCGGCCTGCGACCCGTCCGAACCCCACACGGTGGGACCGATCTGCGGGCGGTCGGACGGGCCGATCACCACCGCGCCGGCCCCGTCGGCGAACAGGAAGGCGGTCGAACGGTCGGTCGGGTCGAGGAACAGGGACAACTTCTCCGCACCGATGACCAGCACGTGGCGGGTCGTGCCGCCCTTGACCAGGTCGCTGCCCAGCGCCACTGCATGGCAGAAACCGGCGCAGCCGGCCGCGACGTCCATCGCGGCGGCCGGGGCGACACCGACCCGGTGAGCGACGACGGCAGCCGCGGACGGGGTCGGGCGCAGGTGCGTGCTGGTCGCCAGGAGGACCGCGCCGATCTCCTCGGCGGCCAGACCGGAGCGGGCCAGCGCGTCCCGTCCCGCGTCGGCCGCCATGTCGATCATGCTGACGTCGGACGGGGCCATGCGGCGCGACTCGATCCCGGACCGTTCGCGGATCCACTCGTCGGTGGAGTCGATGGTCGCGCAGATGTCCGCGTTCGTGACGACCGGGTCGGGGCGGCAGGCACCGACGGACATGATCCGGGTGTGGGCCGCCCCCTCGCGGGGTGCCATCGCCGCCGTCCGGACGGGGCCGGGCGCCGTAGAGGGCGGGGCGGGCGCTGGCGTGGAGCCTCCGGCGGGGGTGGTCACGTCCTGAAGCCTCCGGCAACAGCAGGGTCCACCGAGGTGACCAAGTACCCGGTTCCCGGGGTGACCGGCGCCCGTCGGTCAGCTCGCCCCGCCGTCGGCGAGCCGGGCGCGGACGTAGGCGACCACCGCGTTGGCGTGCCCGTGCCCCAGGCCGTGCTCCGCCTTCAACGCGCCGACGACCTCCATGTGGGGCTTCGTCGCGAGGAGTTCCACCGCGAGGTCGAGCCAGTGCTGGACGGGCTCGCCGTAGGTCTTCTCGATGCTCGCGAAGTACGAGGCGGGTCCCTTCAGCTTCTCCCCCGGCGCCGGCGGGGACGGTGGCAGGACGCGAGGAGTGGTCATGACGGCTCCTGGGGACGGGCGCGCCCCGGCCGGGGCGCGACGAGTGGGGATCGGACGGTCTCCGCGAGCCACCGCTCGTGGCGCGCCGGCCACGACCGTAACAAGGGTGCGGTGGAGCTCACGACCGGTCGAACCGGCTCACGTCGATGACCCCCAAGGACGTCCGTCATTCGCCGAGGGCAGCCTGCGGCGGCATGATGCCGGGCGTGGACGTCGACGAGTACCTCGCCGTGATCGACCGCGCGCTGGACGGCATGGCCGGGATCGCGCACGAACTCGGGGACGGGCGGGTCTGCGAACGCGCCGCCCTGCCGGGGGCGAACAGCGCCTTCGCCCTCGTGACGCACTGCCTCGGCGTCTGCGAGTACTGGCTGGGCGCGCTGGTCGCCGGGCGGTCCGTGGAGCGCGATCGCGAGGCGGAGTTCACCGCGACCGGCACCGTCGCCGACCTCGACCGGATGCTGGCCGACGGCCGGGCACGGATCCGGGCCGACCTCGCCGGGTACCGGCCGGGCGCACCGCCGGCCACGCCGCAGGATCCGCGCTTCCAGGGTCCCGAGGGCGAGCTCACCATGGACGCCGTCCTGCTGCACGTGCTCGAGGAACTCGCCCAGCACCACGGGCAGCTCGAAGTGCTCCGGGACGTCCTGGTCGCGACCCGCGGCTGACGTCGGGCGCAGCGCGACGGTCCACGGGCATCATGGACGGATGCCCGACGGCCCCCCTCCTTCCGCGCAGAGCCTCCGCAGGGTCGCCGAGGCGGCGTGGCGATGGGTGCTGGACCAGGTCCGCTGGCAGGACGGTCCGTGGATCCCCTTCTCGACGAACGACTCGCTGGACGGTCCGAACAGCGACGAGGCCGGGTGGGACCGGGACGGCCTGCACAGCGGGGTGGGCGGGCTGGCGTGCGTGCTGGCCGAGATCCGCCTCCACCGCGGGTGGACGACGCAGGAACAGGAACTGGCGGACGCCGTCGTCCAACGGCTTCGCCTCGTGACCCCCGCCCAGACCGACTGCACCTTCTTCGACGGGTTGGCCAGCTCGATCGGGACGTTGAGCGCGCTGGACGCCCCCGGCACCGACGCGGTGGTGGCCCGGCTCGCGCACCTGGCGGAGGCAGACGGCTGGCCGCAGACCACGATCACGGGGCCGCGCTACACCCCGCAGGCCCGGGTCAGCGACCTGACCCTCGGCACGGCGGGGGTACTGCTGGGAGCACTGTGGGCCCGCCGGACAGGGGTTCCCGAGGCCCGCGCCGTCGCCGATCATGCGGCGACCGTCCTGCTGGCGGAGGCCGAGCAAGAGGCGACCGGCACCAACTGGCTCATGGTGCCCCGGCGGTTCCGCACCGACGACGGCGGGGTCCAGATGCCCAACCTCTCGCACGGGGTGGCGGGGATCGCCACGGCCCTGGCGCTGGCAGGGGCCGACCTGGACCGACCTGAGCTGGTCAAGGCGGCCCGCAGCGGGGCCGAGCACCTGGTGTCGCTGGGCGACGCCGGCGCCGACGGTTTCGTCGTCCCCCGGTACCTGCCGCCCGACCACAACGACCAGGACGAGATCACCTACACCTGGTGCC
>Ga0302323_100002611_pt1 | contig 14651 bp, 20 predicted proteins | sample Fen_T0_3_FD_201950 | JGI IMG/M metagenome (GOLD analysis project Ga0302323, IMG submission 201950) | Peat permafrost microbial communities from Stordalen Mire near Abisko, Sweden - Fen_T0_3 | ecosystem: Environmental > Terrestrial > Soil > Wetlands > Permafrost | place: Sweden: Abisko... | reverse complement strand
GCCGGTGGGCGTGAGCTCCACGTCGACCAAGCCGGTGAAGCGGTTTTCGAGGTTCCAGGTCGACTCGCCGTGGCGAATGAGCACAAGTTTGTACATGGCGGGTGTGTGCGAGGGATTGAATTCGAGCAAGAGAGGCCTGAATTCTATAATTCGCGTTTGCTTCCAACACCCTGGGCCTCCTCGTGAAATTCTTCGTCGACAACTGGTATCTGATCGCGGTGGCCATGATTTCAGGTGGTTTGCTGTTGTGGCCGCGGCTGCGCGCTGGGGCGCAGGGCGGGGGCATGTCCACCGCCGAAGCGGTGCAACTGATCAACCGCGAACGCGCGGTGCTCATCGACGTGAGCGAGCCCGCCGAGTACGCTGCGGGCCACCCGGGTGGTTCGAAGAACGTGCCCTTGGCCAGCCTGGAATCGACCAGCGACCTGCCCAAGAACAAGGCCTTGCCGCTGGTGGTGGTGTGCACGACCGGCGCACGCGCTTCGCGCGCCGTGGCTATCCTGCACAAGCTCGGTTTCGCGAACGCACGCGCTCTGGCCGGTGGCCTGAAGGCATGGCGCGAGGCCAATCTGCCGGTCGAGAAGTCGGCCTGAACCACAGGAGAGATTGAATGCAGGCGGTGAAGATGTACACCACGCAGGTGTGTCCGTTTTGTCATCGCGCCAAGACGCTGCTCAAGCAGCGTGGCGTCGAGCAGATCGACGAAGTGCGGGTCGACCAGGACCCGGCGCAGCGCGACACCATGGTCCAGATCACCGGGCGGCGCACCGTGCCGCAGATCTTCATCGGCAGCACGCACGTTGGCGGCTGCGATGACCTCATGGCGCTCGACCAGCGCGGCGGCCTGGTGCCGCTGTTGCAAGGCGCCTGAGCTCTCACCCTCGTCGTAGATAATCCGAGGCTCAGTCCGCACCCCGGGGTGCGGCTTTTTTCTTTCTACCTCTTCATTCCCGCGAGACCACCATGGCCGACGAAACCACCAACACCCCCGTGTTCCAGATTCAGCGCGTCTATCTGAAGGACCTGTCGCTGGAGCAGCCCAACTCGCCGCAGATCTTGCTGGAACAGGCGCAACCCCAGGTCGACATCAACCTCAACCTGGCGGCCGCACCGGTGGCCGATGGCATCTACGAAGTGACCGTGACGGCCACCGTCACGACGACCGTCTCGGACAAGACGCTGTTCCTGGTGGAAGCCAAGCAGGCCGGTATCTTCGAGATCCGCAACATCCCCGAAGACCAGTTGCAGCCCATCATCGGCATCGCCTGCCCGCAGATCATCTACCCGTACCTGCGCGCCATCGTCTCCGACGTGTGCACGCGCGCCGGCTTCCCGCCGGTGGTGCTGGCCGAGGTGAACTTCCAGGCCATGTTCGAAGCGCAGCAGCAACAGCAGGCGGCCGCCAACGGCGCCACCGCGACCATCAACTGAACCTCATCGGGCACCGATGAACCTGACGCTGCTGGGGGCCGGTGCCTGGGGCACGGCGCTGGCGGTGAGCACGGCGGTCCGCCATGCCACCTGGCTGTGGGCGCGCGACGCCCAGCAGGGCCGGCAGTTGCAGGTTGCACGCGAGAACCGGCGCTACCTGCCCGGTGTGGCCCTGCCGGATGCGCTGCAGATCGGCACCGATTTCGACGCGGCCGTTCATCACGCGCGCGATGGCCTGATCGTCATCGCCACACCCATGGCCGGCTTGCATGAGATGCTGCAGCGCCTGCCCGCCACCGCCGCCGGCGTGTTGTGGCTGTGCAAGGGCTTTCAGGAAGGCACCGGCCTGCTGGGTCACGAAGTGGCGCGGGTTGCACGCCCTGACGCCGCGAACGTCGGCATCTTGTCGGGCCCGAGCTTTGCGCTCGAGGTGGCACGCGGTCAGCCGGCCGCGCTGGTGGCGGCGAGCGCCGATGAGTCGCTGTGCCAGCTGGCCGTCGAGGCGTTTCACAGCGACAGCCTGCGCATCTATGCCTCCAACGACCCGGTGGGGGTGGAGGTGGGTGGGGCGGTCAAGAACGTGATGGCCATTGCCACCGGCATTGCCGATGGCATGCAGCTCGGCCTCAATGCCCGCGCTGCGCTGATCACGCGCGGCTTGGCCGAAATGACGCGCCTGGGTGTGGCGCTCGGCGCCCGCGCCGAGACCTTCATGGGGCTGAGCGGCCTGGGAGACCTGGTGTTGACGGCCACCGGCGACCTGTCGCGCAACCGCAAGGTCGGCCTGCTGCTGGCGCAAGGCCTGCCGCTCGCGCAGATATTGCACGACCTGGGGCACGTGGCCGAGGGCGTGGCCTGCGCGGCGACGGTGCTGCGCCGCGCGCAGGAAAACGGCGTCGACATGCCGATCACCGAGGCCGTGGTGCGGGTGCTCGATGGCCGCATCAACCCGGCGCGGGCGATCCAGGAATTGATGTCGCGCGACGCGCGGCGGGAGACTTAGCCCCCCCAGTCGCTCCGCTCCTGCCCCCAGGGGCGCCACCCAGCAGACCGGCAGAGCCGGATCCGCGGGCGTTGCTTGATGGGCACGGCGCTCTGCGCGTGCAACTAGACGCCCTGCTGATAGCCGTTCTGGCGCCAGGCCTCGAACACCGCCACCGCCACCGCATTGCTGAGGTTGAGGCTGCGCTGCTCGGGCCGCATCGGCAAGCGCACCCGTTGCGAGGTCGCAATGCTGTCGCGCAGATCGACGGGCAAGCCCGCGGTCTCTGAGCCGAAGACCATCCAGTCGCCGGCCTGCCACGCGACATCGGCAAACGGCTGGCTGCCGCGCGTGGTGAAGGCGAACAGGCGCGCCATGTCGGGCTGCACCGCAGTCAGAAACGCAGCCCACGACGCATGACGCTGCACGCGGGCGTACTCGTGGTAGTCCAGCCCCGCGCGGCGCAGCAGCTTGTCGTCCATCGAGAAGCCCAGCGGCTCGATCAGGTGCAGGGCGCAACCGGTGTTGGCTGCGAGGCGGATCACGTTGCCGGTGTTGGGCGGGATCTCGGGCTGGACCAGGACGATGTTGAACATGGGTGCCGATTGTCTGTTCAGCTCAGTCCGCGGGCCGCGGCGTGCGCGCCAGCGCCCAGGCTTCGACGCGCGACGCACCGGCCTGCTTGAGCACGCGAGCGATCTCGCCGAAGGTGGCGCCGGTGGTCATCACGTCGTCGATCACGGCCACCGTGCGGCCGTGGAGTTCGGCGCGGCGCAAGGGCTCCACGGCAAACACGCCGCGCACATTGGCCGTGCGCTGCTCGGGCGGCAGGGCCAACTGGTGCGGGCTGTCCTTCACACGCAGCAGCAGGTGCGCGTCTGTTTGCGCATGCAGTGCGCGGGCCAGGCGGCGGGTCAGCTCCCAGGCCTGGTTGAAGCCGCGTTCGCGCAGGCGCTGCGTGCTCAGCGGCACCGGCAGCAAGAGATGGGGCAGCGGCGACGCCGCGCGTTGCTGGGCGGCTTGCAGCAGCGCGGCCAAGGCCTGTGCGAGATCCAGCGCTTCGTGGAACTTGAATTGCGTGATCAGCGCAGACCATGGGTGGGCGTAGTCCACGCCGGCCAGTGCGCTGTCGAACACCGGTGGATCGACGAGGCAGGCACCGCATACACGCACGCCGGCGGGCACTTGCAGCGCGCAGCGTTCGCAGCGCGGCACTTCTTGTGCAAAGCGTTCGGTGCATGCCGTGCAGACGGACTGCGTGCCCCAGCCGCGGCAGACCGCACACAGGCTGGGAACTTGCCGAAGCAGGCGCGTGAAGAGCATCGGGTCAATATACTGCCGCTCTTCATGAGCGAGCCTTCTGCCTCCACCACGCGACACCTCGACGTGATGAGTGTGCGTGCGTGCCTGAGGCGCCTGGCGCGTGCCGATGAAGCGCCCTGGCTGCACACCGAAGTGGCGCGTCGCATGGCCGAGCGGCTCGACATCATTCGCGCCAAGCCGCAGGCCGTGCTCGACTGGTGGGGTTTCAGTGGTGACGGCGAGGTGCTGTTGGCGAAAGCCTACCCGGCGGCACAGCGCTTCGTCGTCGAACCCACCGACGCGCTGCGCGAGCGCAGCCGCCAGACCGCCAAGGCGCCGTGGTGGTCGGCCCAGCGCTGGCGCGGGCCCGCGCCGCAGGTGATGGCCCCCGACGATGTGCAGCCGGCGAGCGTGCAACTGGTGTGGGCCAACATGATGCTGCATGCCTCGGTCGACCCGGCGGCGCTGATCGCGCGATGGCACCGTGCGTTGGCTGTGGAGGGTTTCGTGATGTTCTCCTGCCTCGGCCCCGGCAGCTTGCGCGAACTGAGCGACTTGTACCGACGCATGGGGTGGCCGCCGGCGATGGCCGACTTCGTCGACATGCACGATCTCGGCGACATGCTGGTTCACGCCGGTTTCGCCGACCCGGTGATGGACCAGGAGACGCTCACGCTCAGCTGGGACAGCCCGCAGGCCCTGCTGAGCGAATTGCATGGCCTGGGGACGAACGCGTCACCCGATCGCTTTGCCGGGCTGCGCACGCCGCGTTGGCACGAACGCCTGCTGGCCGGGCTGCGCGACATGGCCGCGCCCGATGGCCGCATCTCGCTGCAATTCGAAGTCGCCTATGGCCACGCATTCAAGGCGGCGCCACGCGTGCCCCTCAGCGCAGAGACCACGGTTTCTCTCGACGACATGCGCGCGATGGTCCGCAGCAAATCGCCCAAGAGCTGAGTTCGTTGGTGGGGCAAGAAGGCCTGCGTTAAACTTGTGGGCTTGAAAAATGCACGTTCACCCGGGGGTCTTGTGCACGCTGACCAGCGTTTGTGGGGTACTTCTGGTGAATTGGCCAGCTCGAAGCTGTTGGAGTCGTAGCCGCATGCCTGCCACCATCTCGACGGCAGCTTGGCATTCGGGTGCGACCCGCGCGCCATTTCGCCTGGGTCGCGAGTCCAGGGTCGGGGCCGAATGGGCCATCGACTGGGTGCTCCAGCGCAGCAACTCATTGGCACCCAGGCAACTGCTGGCGTTTTATGCCTCGCTGTGTGTCCTGTCGCTGGGTATCGCGGCCGGGTTCTGGGTGCAGGGTGCGCGCATGGTGATGCCTTTTGCGGGGCTCGAGATGCTGGCCGTGGGGGTGGCTCTGTGGGTGGTGGCTCGGCACGCGGCTGACAGCGAGCGCATCGAATTGAGGGACGATCGGCTGACGGTGGAACACGCCAGCGGGTCGCGTATGGAACGCGTGGAGTTCCAGCCGGCTTGGGTCCGGGTGGAACCAGGGCATGGCGACCGGTCGCTGATCGAGTTGTCGGGCCAGGGGCGGCGCATTGCCGTGGGCCGCTTCGTGCGCCCCGAGCAGCGCAGCCAACTGGCGTCGGAATTGCGATGGGCCCTGGGCCGGTGGCGTCAGGGTGGAACGCAGCCCGCTTCGATGTGAATTTTGAAAACTGAAACGACCATGATGAAGATGACGAAATCACTTTGCCAGTCTCTCTGCCGGAGAGCAGGGCAGTTCAGCCTGGCGATCGGTGCCACGCTGGTCACCTCGGCTGCCATGGCCGTCAACAGCCTGCCGGGCGGCCCGGCGGTGAACCAGCTAGACCTGCACCCGCCGGTGACCCAGATTGCGGTCGAGCAGCAGTGGTTGCACAACTTCATGATGATTTTGTGCCTGGTGATCTTCTTCGCCGTGTTCGGCGTGATGTTCTATTCGATCTTCAAGCACCGCAAATCGAAGGGCCACAAGGCCTCCAACTTCCACGAGAGCGTGAAGGTCGAGATCGCCTGGACGGTGGTGCCGTTCATCATCGTTATCTTCATGGCGCTGCCGGCCACCAAGGCCGTGGTCGCGATGAAAGACACCAGCTCCGCCGACCTGACCATCAAGGCCACCGGCATCCAGTGGAAGTGGGGCTACGACTACCTGAAGGGCGAAGGCGAAGGCATCGGCTTCGTCTCGACGCTCGACGTGAGCCAGCGCGAGATGTCCGACGCCGGCAAGCCTTCGGGCGACGACTACCTGCTCAAGGTCGACAACCCGCTGGTGGTGCCCGTCAACAAGAAGGTCCGCATCATCACCACGGCCACCGACGTGATCCACGCGTTCATGGTGCCGTCGTTCGGTATCAAGCAGGATGCGATTCCCGGCTTCGTGCGAGACACCTGGTTCCGCGCCACCAAGACCGGCGACTTCTACGGCCAGTGCGCCGAGCTGTGCGGCAAGGAACACGCCTACATGCCCATCCACGTGAAGGTGGTCTCGGCCGAGGACTACAGCAAGTGGGTCGATGGCAAGATGAAAGAAGCCGCCGCCAAGGCCGACGACCCCAACAAGCTGTGGGTGCTGGCCGATCTGGTGGCCCGTGGCGAGAAGGTTTATGCCGGCACCTGTGCGGCTTGCCATCAGGCCAACGGCAAGGGCGGTGGCCCGATCAAGCCGCTCGACGGTGCCGCGGTGGTGCTCGACGCTGACAAGACCAAGCAGATCCACGTGTTGCTGAACGGCCAGAACAACGGTGCCATGCCGTCGTGGAAGCAGCTGAGCGACACCGAGCTCGCTGCCGTGATCACCTACACCAAGAACAACTGGTCGAACAAGACCGGTCAGGTCGTGCAGCCCGCCGAAGTGGCTGCTGCCCGCAAGTAAACAGAACCGCGCCCCAAAGGAAGACCCATGAGTGCAGTACTCGATCCGCACGGCCACGCGGCCGGTGACCATGGCCACGACGACCATGCGCATGACCACCATCCGCACGGCTGGCGCCGCTGGGTGTACGCCACCAACCACAAGGACATCGGAACGCTCTACCTGCTGTTCTCGTTCACGATGTTCCTGTTCGGCGGCGTGCTCGCGCTGCTGATCCGTGCCGAGCTGTTCCAGCCCGGGCTGCAGATCGTGAACCCGCAGCTGTTCAACCAGCTCACCACGATGCACGGCCTGATCATGGTGTTCGGCGCCATCATGCCGGCCTTCGTGGGCTTCGCGAACTGGATGGTCCCGCTGCAGATCGGTGCGGCCGACATGGCCTTCGCGCGCATGAACAACCTGAGCTTCTGGCTGCTGATCCCGGCCGGTCTCACGCTCGTCGGATCGTTCTTCATGCCCGGCGGCGCACCCGCGGCCGGCTGGACGCTCTACGCGCCGCTGACGCTGCAGATGGGCCCGTCGATGGACGCCGGCATCTTCGCGATGCACATCCTCGGCGCCTCGTCGATCATGGGCTCGATCAACATCATCGTCACCATCCTCAACATGCGCGCGCCTGGCATGACGCTGATGAAGATGCCGATGTTCTGCTGGACCTGGCTGATCACCGCCTACCTGCTGATTGCCGTGATGCCCGTGCTGGCCGGCGCGATCACCATGACGCTGACCGACCGCCATTTCGGCACCAGCTTCTTCAACCCCGCCGGCGGCGGTGACCCGGTGATGTACCAGCACATCTTCTGGTTCTTCGGCCACCCCGAGGTCTACATCATGATCTTGCCGGCCTTCGGCATCATCAGCCACATCGTGCCGGCCTTCGCCCGCAAGCGCCTGTTCGGCTACACCTCGATGGTCTACGCGACCTCGTCGATCGCCATCCTGTCGTTCATCGTGTGGGCCCACCACATGTTCACGACCGGCATGCCCGTCACCGGCCAGCTGTTCTTCATGTACGCGACGATGCTGATCGCGGTACCCACCGGCGTGAAGGTGTTCAACTGGATCGCGACGATGTGGCGCGGTTCGATGACCTTCGAGACGCCGATGCTGTTCGCCGTCGGCTTCATCTTCGTGTTCACGATGGGTGGCTTCACCGGCCTGATCTTGTCGGTGGCACCGGTCGACATCCAACTGCAGGACACCTACTACGTCGTGGCCCATTTCCACTACGTGCTGGTAGCCGGTTCGCTGTACGCCATGTTCGCCGGCTTCTACTACTGGGCCCCCAAGTGGACGGGCGTGATGTACAACGAGTCGCGCGGCAAGATCCACTTCTGGCTCTCGCTGATCTTCTTCAACGTCACCTTCTTCCCGATGCACTTCCTGGGCCTCGCGGGCATGCCGCGCCGTTACGCCGACTACCCGATGCAGTTCGCCGACTTCAATGCACTGGCCACCATCGGCGCCTTCGGCTTCGGGCTGACACAGGTGTATTTCTTCTTCTTCATCGTGATCCCGTGCATGCGCGGCAAGGGCGAGAAAGCTCCGCAACGGCCGTGGGAGGCCGCTGAAGGCCTGGAATGGGAAGTGCCTTCGCCAGCACCGTTCCACACCTTCGAGACGCCGCCCAAGCTGAATGCTTCGGCCACCAAGGTGATCGGCTGAGCAAGCTGCCATGACGCCTGAACAAAAGAAGAACAACCGCCGGCTGGGGCTGATCCTGGCTTCGGTCGCCCTCATCTTCTTCGTCGGCTTCATGGCGCGGGCCGCGCTGTTCGGCCTGTGACCATCGGTCCGTGATGTCCAAAGTCACCGACACTGCGCTGCAAGGCGACAACCGCCGCATGGTGGGCAAGCTGGCCGTGGTGGCTTTGCTGATGTTCGGTTTCGGCTATGCGATGGTGCCGATGTACAAGTCCATCTGCGAGGCGCTGGGCATCAACGTGCTGTCGCTGTCCGAGCGCGACGTGCCGGGCAATTCGAACGCGACGCCGGCCAACACGCAGGTCGATCGGTCGCGCACCATCACGGTCGAGTTCGACGCCAACGCCCGCGGCCCCTGGGACTTCAAGCCCGCGAAGCGCTACGTCGACGTGCACCCCGGCGAGATGACGACGGTGATGTACGAGTTCAGCAACATCCAGAACCGCACGATGTCGGCGCAGGCCATTCCGAGCTATGCCCCCAAGCAGGCCACGCCGTATTTCAACAAGCTCGAGTGCTTCTGCTTCAACCAGTACACGCTCAAGCCGGGTGAGTCGAAGCAGTGGCCGGTGGTGTTCGTCATCGACCCCAAGCTGCCGAAGGACGTCAAGACCATCACGTTGTCGTACACCTTCTTCGAGGTGGTCGGTGGCGTGGCGGCAGCCCCGGCACCACGCAAGGAGCCCAAGTCATGAGCGACGGCCTGAAAGACGCGGTGCAGCGCAAGGGTTCGTTCGGCCAAACCTTGCGGGCAGTCGGCTGGTCGTTCTTCGGTGTGCGCAAGTCGGCCGAGCATGAGAAAGACGTGACGCAGTTGAACCCGGTGCACGTGATCATCGCGGCGCTGATCGGGGTGGCTGTTTTCATTGCGATCTTGGTGTCGCTGGTCAGCTGGGTGCTTTCCAGCGGCGTGGCGACCTGAGTTTCAGCTTCAAGATTTCAAGAGATTCGATTCGTAGGAATTAGGAGAAATAGAGCATGTCCGCAGCGACGCACACGGGGCAGACCCCTTACTACTTCGTCCCCGCGCCTTCGCGGCACCCTGTCATGGCCTCGATCGGCCTGTTCATGGTGATCTTCGGCGCGGGCCAGTGGGTCAATGGCCATGGCTGGGCCGCTTACCTGGTCTTGTTCGGCCTGCTGTGGTGGGCCTTCGTGCTCAAACAGTGGTTCGGCGACTCCATCAAGGAAAGCGAAGGCGGCCTCTACAGCGAACGCATCGACGTGTCCTACCGCTGGAGCATGAGCTGGTTCATCTTCTCGGAGGTGATGTTCTTCGGTGCGTTTTTCGGTGCCTTGTACTGGGCGCGCCTGCACTCGGTGCCCAACCTGGGCAGCCTCGACAACGCCGTGCTGTGGCCCGACTTCAAGGCGTTCTGGCCGAGTTCGGTGGCTGGTATCACTGCGTCGCCGGCGGGCGTCGTCGAGCCCTTCGCGACCATGGGCCCGTGGCCCATTCCGACCATCAACACCGCTTTGCTGCTGACGTCGGGTGTCACGCTGACGATCGCCCACCACGCGCTGATCGCCGGCCAGCGTGCCAAGACCATCGGCTGGATGTGGGTCACGGTGCTGCTGGGCATCACCTTCCTGTGTTTCCAGGGCTATGAATACCACCATGCTTACACCGAACTCAACCTGAAGCTCAACTCAGGCATCTACGGCTCCACCTTCTTCATGCTGACCGGCTTCCACGGCTTCCACGTGTTCGTGGGCATGCTGATGCTGTTGTTCATCACGCTGCGTTTGATGAAGGGCCACTTCACGCCGCAGCGCCACTTCGGCTTCGAAGGCGCGGCCTGGTACTGGCACTTCGTGGACGTGGTCTGGCTGGGCCTGTACATCGTCGTCTATTGGCTCTGAAAGAAACCTTCCCCGCCAACGAAAAAGAGCGCCTTGTCGGCGCTCTTTCCTTTGGCGAAGCACTGAACTTCACTGCCCGATGGGAATCCCTGTCGGGCGAATCCAGCCCATCCAGTAGCTCAGCAAGATGCACACGAACAGCAGCACCGACAAACCGACACGAACGGCCAGCGCCCGCATCATGTTGCTGGTCTTGGGTTTGCCGTCGCGGCCATCGCGCATCATGAACACGCCTGCCGACGCGAGCGCCGCGAGGATGAGAACGAGGGCCACACCGATGAGGTACTTCATGGGCAACGATTATTCCACCCGCCGGGCACAGCATGGCCGCGTGGCTCGCTGACCCACGGCGCCGCGCGGCAATCGTGTTGGTGGCCACGCTGGTGGGGATGGCGATCACGGCCCGTCTGGGCGTGTGGCAACTCAGCCGCGCCGCGCAGAAAGCGGCGCTGCAGTCTGCGCTCGATTCGCGCAGCAGCCTGCCCGAGCTGGGCATGGCATCGCTGCCGACCACCGAGGCCGAGGCTGCGGCGGCGCACTACCGACCCGTGCGCCTGCAGGGCGAATGGAAGCAGGGCGCCACGGTGTTCCTCGACAACCGGCAGATGAACGGCCACCCGGGCTTCTTTGCCGTGACGCCTCTGCTGCTGGGGCCGAACGACGCGGTGCTGGTGCAGCGCGGTTGGTCGCCGCGCGACATGCAGGACCGGGCCCACGTGCCGACCGTGCCCACGCCGATCGGCCGTGTCGAGGTGCAGGGCCAGGTAGCCCCAACACCGGGCAGGCTGTTCGACTTTGCGGGCGCGGCCTCGGGGGTGATCCGGCAGAATCTGGCCCTAGCGGACTTTTCTCGCGAGCTGGGTGTGAGCCTGCGGCCCTGGACGGTGCTGCAGGCAGATTCCCCAGCCACCACCGGCGACGGGTTGCTGCGCCAGTGGCCTCGGCCCGCGACCGATATCCAACGGCACTACGGCTACGCTTTTCAATGGCTCGCCTTGTGTGCCCTCATGGCAGGTTTGTATGTCTGGTTCCAATTCCTCCGCCCCCGGCTCCAACGCGGCGCCTGACAGCGCGGCGGGCTTGAGCTTCACGGTGCATTCGATGCCGCCGCCGGTGCTCGACGAGCGCCGCACGAAGAACGGCCGACTCAAGATGCTGTTGGTGCTGCTGGTGTGCACCGCGCCGGTGGTGGCGTCGTACCTCACTTATTTCGTGATCCGGCCGCAGGGCCGCACCAACTACAGCGAGCTGATCCAGCCGCAGCAAGCGGTGCCTGCCGACTTGCCGCTGACCGATCTGCAGGGCCGGGCTGTCCAGGCCGAGACGCTGAAGAACCAATGGCTGCTGGTGGTGGTGTCCGGCGGAGCCTGCAATGCCGAGTGCGAGAAGAGCCTGTGGCTGCAGCGCCAGCTGCGTGAATCGCTGGGCCGCGAGAAAGAGCGGCTCGACAAGGTCTGGCTGATCGACAATGGCGTGGCACCGCGCTCGCAAACCGTGCAGGCCGTCGACATCGCCGGTGCGCCCACCACGGTGCTGCAGGTTCGGCACGATGCCTTGGCGGCCTGGCTGCGACCCGCAGCCGGCCATGCGCTCGAAGAGCACATGTACATCGTCGACCCGATGGGCAACTGGATGATGCGCGTACCGCCGCAGCCCGACGCCGCCAAGCTGAAGCGCGACATCGAGAAGCTGATGCGCGGTTCCGCCGGGTGGGACCAGCCGGGGCGTTGACGCGGTGTCTGCTGCCCCCGAGCTCTACAACTTCAACCCGCTGCTGTTGCTGGCGGCGTTGTGCCTGCTGCTGGGCGCGGCACCGCTGGGCTGGATCTGGTTTCGCCATCGCCACGCCACACCGGCGGTGCGGTTGCGCGCACTGACCTTCTTCACGCTGTTCCTCACTTTCGACCTGGTCGTCTTCGGTGCCTTCACGCGCCTCACCGATTCGGGCCTGGGCTGCCCCGATTGGCCGGGCTGCTACGGCAGCGTGAGTCCGCTGGGTGCGCATGCCGACATCCACGCTGCGCAGACCGCGATGCCCACCGGGCCGGTGACGCATGGCAAGGCGTGGGTGGAGATGCTGCACCGTTACCTGGCGACCGTGGTGGGCCTTCTAATCACCGTTGCGTTTGTTGTCACGTGGTTCATCGCCTTGAAAGCCATCATCATCAGGTGGCGGACGAAACACCACCAACCTTCAAGCGTTTCGCCATGGTGGGCCACAATCACTTTTGTAGGGGTGTGCCTTCAGGGTGCTTTCGGCGCGCTCACGGTCACGATGAAGCTGTACCCCGCCATCGTCACAACGCACCTGCTCGGTGGGCTGGGTTTGCTGGTGCTGCTGGCGATACAGAGCCAGGCGTACGAGCAAGCGCCGCTGCGTGTGTCGCGCGGTCTGCGGGCTGCAGTTTGGGCCCTGTTTGCATTGAGCGTGATCCAGATCACCTTGGGCGGCTGGGTCAGCACGAACTACGCGGTGCTCGCTTGCACCGACTTTCCGACCTGCCAGGGCCGTTGGTGGCCCGAGATGGACTTCGATCACGGCTTCACGGTGCTGCGCGAGCTGGGTGCCGGCAAGGATGGGGGCTTTCTGCCATTCGCAGCCCTCACGGCGATCCACTACACGCATCGCATCGGCGCCGCTGTCGTGCTGAGCGCGATGTTGTTGCTGGCGTGGCGCCTGTACGCCAGCCACGAGTCGCCGCAGCAGCGCTGGGCCGGGGCACTGGTCGCTGTCGCGGTATGGCAATTTGCCAGCGGCTTGAGCAATGTGGTGCTGGGCTGGCCATTGGTCGCTGCGCTGGCGCACACCGCAGGAGCCGCGGCGCTGATCACTTTGCTGGCAGTGATGCAGGCGCGTGCACGGCAGGCATCGCCGGCCTCGTAAAATGTCGAATTCGCTTGCCGCCATGTCCGAGACCCTCAGCACCCCTCTTTCCGTTGCACCGCGCATGTCGCCGGTGCGGCAGTTCTATGCACTGACCAAGCCGCGCGTGGTGCAGCTGATCGTGTTCTGCGCGGTCATCGGCATGCTGCTCGCTGTGCCCGGCGTGCCCGACTGGCGTCTGGTGCTGCCGGCCACTGCCGGCATCTGGCTGGTGGCCGCCGCGGCCGCTGCGTTCAACTGCGTGGTCGAGCAGCGCATCGACGCCAAGATGGCGCGTACTGCGTGGCGGCCCACAGCCAAGGGCGAGTTGACCAACACGCAGACGTTGGCGTTTTCGGCCGCGCTGTGCGTGGCCGGCAGCGCCTTGCTCTACCTGTTCGTCAACCCGTTGACGATGTGGCTCACCTTCGCCACCTTCGTCGGCTACGCGGTGATCTACACCGTGGTGCTCAAGCCGATGACACCACAGAACATCGTCATCGGCGGCGCCTCGGGTGCCATGCCGCCGGTGCTTGGCTGGGCCGCGATGCGTGGAGACGTTGGTCCCGAGGCGCTGATGCTGTGCCTGATCATCTTCCTGTGGACGCCGCCGCACTTTTGGGCGCTGGCCCTGTACCGCGTCGAAGACTACCGCCGGGCCGGCCTGCCGATGCTGCCTGTCACGCACGGCGCCGAGTTCACCCGGCTGCAGGTGCTGCTCTACACCTTTGTGCTGTTCGCGGCGACGCTGCTGCCCTTCGTCTTCGGCATGAGTGGTGTGATCTACCTCGTGGCCGCCGTGCTGTTGGGCGCCGGCTTCATCGGCTATGCCTGGAAGCTGTGGCGCCACTATTCCGATGCGCTGGCCCGCAGCACGTTCCGCTTTTCCATCCTCCACCTCTCGCTGCTGTTTGCCGCGCTGCTGGTGGACCACTACCTGGGGCCTCTGCTGTGATCAACCAACGCCGAATTCTGCTTCTGGGTGCGGCCGCTCTGCTGGCGGGTTGCGACAAGCTGGGCGGCTCGGCCGCCAAGGCCAGCTTCAAGGCCGTCGACATCACCGGCGCCGAATACGGCCGTGGGCTGTCGCTGCCCGACCAGAACGGGCAGGTGCGCACGCTGGCCGATTTCAAAGGCAAGACGACCGTCATCTTCTTCGGCTACACGCAGTGCCCCGATGTCTGCCCCACCACCATGGCCGAGCTCGCCCAAGTCAAAAAGGCACTCGGCAAGGACGGCGAGCGCGTGCAGGGCGTGTTCATCACCATCGATCCCGAGCGAGACACGCCCGAGTTGCTGAAAGCCTATCTCGGCAGTTTCGACCCCAGCTTCATCGCCTTGCGCGGCACGCTCGAGCAGACGGCGGCCACCGCCAAAGACTTCAAGGTCTACTACGCCAAGGTGCCTGGCAAGAGCCAGGGCAGCTACACCATGGACCACACCGCGGGTTCGTACGTCTTCGATGCAAGCGGCAAGCTGCGCCTCTTCACGCAGTACGGCAGCGGCGCCGAGGCCCTGACCGCTGACCTGAAAACGCTGCTCGCGGCGGGATAAAAAAAACGGCCCCGAGGGGCCGTTTCGTTTTAGGTGCATCGCGTGCGGTGTCAGGCCGCGTCTTCTGTAAGCGTCTTGCGCAT
>Ga0302323_100002610_pt1 | contig 14651 bp, 13 predicted proteins | sample Fen_T0_3_FD_201950 | JGI IMG/M metagenome (GOLD analysis project Ga0302323, IMG submission 201950) | Peat permafrost microbial communities from Stordalen Mire near Abisko, Sweden - Fen_T0_3 | ecosystem: Environmental > Terrestrial > Soil > Wetlands > Permafrost | place: Sweden: Abisko... | reverse complement strand
CGCGGTGCGCTGCATGACCCGCCAACCGGCCCGCAACGTTTACTGCCGGGAGTGGGATCCGGTGAACTCCTGGTACCGCCAGGGCTCATCGGCGATCGCGATTTTCGAACTCGGCAACGGTGCCCTGTTCACCTACCGGGGCAGCTGGTGCGCGGCCGGCGAAGGAACCTCGTGGGAGTGCGCGTGGCGGCTGGTCGGCACACGCGGAACACTGACCTGGGACGGCCATGACCAGCTGCGCGCCGAAACCACGACGTCGCAGCGCACCGATCTCTTCGACGATCTGGTCGCCGCTCCGCTGGACAAGCTCGAAGCGCCGGGCCGCATTGGCGGGCACCTCGGCGTGCTGCAGGACTTCGTTGCTGCGGTGCGTGGCGGCCCGGCGCCCGAGACCCGTGGCACCGACAACATCCAGAGCCTGGCGATGACCCTGGGCGCGATCGCGAGTGCCCGCGCGGGCAGGCAGATCGACATCGTCATCTGAACTCAATCCGAATCCTCCATCCAAACCGAAACCGAAACCGAACGACCCTCAGATGAACGCGCTCAACACGATCCGTATCGGCACCATGGTGCGTGCCAACGACAGCAACCCCGCGGCCACCGTGAGGCAGATCCTGCCGCTTGGCTTCGAGAGCATCGAACCCTTCTTCTGGCAGACGGTGAACAAGGACCTGCCCCGCCTGGCCGGCGAGCTGAAAGAGGCCATCGGCGACGCCGACGTGACGGTGAGTACGCTGGGCATGTTCGGCAACCCGCTGGAGGGCGACGAACTCGACCGCGCCACGCTCGACGGCTGGAAGGCCCTGATCGACCACGCCCATCTGTTCGGCGCGACCACCGTCTCCGGCTTCACCGGCCGTGTGCGCGGCAAGTCGATCGAAGACAGCCTGCCGCGATTCACCCAGGTCTGGGGCGAGCTGGCCCGGCGCGCCGCCGACAAGGGCGTGCGCCTGGCCTTCGAGAACTGCGCGATGGACGGCAACTGGGCGAGCGGCGACTGGAACATCGCGCACAACCCCGACGCCTGGGAGTTGATGTTCAACGCCCTTCCCATGGACAACGTCGGGCTCGAATGGGAGCCCTGCCACCAGCTTGTCTACCTGATCGACCCGCTGCCGCAAGTGCGCAAGTGGGGCAACAAGTTCTTTCACGTGCACGGCAAGGACGCGACGGTGCGCTGGGATGTGGTGCGCGAACACGGCGTGCATGGCCGCCACCCCTGCGTTCAGATGCGCACGCCCGGCTTCGGCGACACCGACTGGACACGCGTCATCAGCGAGCTTCGCCTGGTCGGCTACCAGGGCTCGATCGACATCGAAGGCTGGCACGACCCGGTCTACCGCGATGAGCTAGAGATGACCGGCCAGGTGGCCGCACTCGAGTACCTCAAACGTTGCCGGGGGGGATCGCGTTTCATCCCGAACCCCGCGTGACCTTGTCCCCGCGGGCGCAAGCCCTCGGGTTTTCGGCCCGGCCGCGCAACGGCCAAGAACTTAAGACATGGAGACAAAAGATGACCACAGCATTCACCCCGGCGACACGCCATCGCCTCACCGCGCTCGCCCTGGCGGCCATGGCATTCGGCGTGGCCGGCACGGCCCAGGCTGCCGGACCCACCGACAAGTGGTGCGGCAACGTGAAGATCCGCTTCTTCGTGGGCGGCGCAGAGGGTGATGCCTTCGGCACCATCGTCTACAACGGTGCTCGACAGGCGGCTGCCGATACCGGCGCCAAGGTCGACTACGTGTTCTCGGGCTGGCAGAACGAGAAGATGGTGCAGCAGCTGCGCGAAGCCGTGGCCGCCAAGCCGAACGGCATCGCGATGATGGGCCACCCGGGTGATGCTGCGATCCTGCCGCTGGCCAAGGAGGCCGCCAAGAACGGCACGCGAATGATCTACCAGAACGTGCCCGTGCCAAGCGCCGTGGCGCAGGTTGGCGGCGCCTACATCGGTGCGCAGCAGGAGCCGCAAGGCCGTGCGCTGGGCGAAGAGATTGCGCGCCGCTTCAACGTCAAGGGTGGCGATGTGGCCGTGGTGCTCGGGAGCTTCGACGACTCCAATCGCGGCGCCCGCGAAGAAGGCACCGCCAAGGCGCTTGAGAAAGCCGGCGTGAAGGTCGTGCGGCTCAGCTCACCACCCGAGTGGGCAAGCGACCCCAATCTCGGCATCCCGGTCATCACTGCCGCCCTGCGCGCCAACGCGACGGCCAAGGTCATCGTGTACCCGGGCGGCCAGCTGCTCGGCAATGCCCCGACGTACATGCAAGCGGCGAAAAAGAAGCCCGGCGAGATCGTCAACGTGGGATTTGACACCAGCCCGCAGATCGTCGACGCCTTCAAGAAGGGCTGGGTGCAGTTGACGGCCGACCAGCAGCCCTTCCAGCAAGGCTACCTGCCCATCCTCAGCCTGTGCCAGCAGGTGGTGTACGGCCTCGCGCCGATCAACGTCGACACCGGCGCCGGCTTCGTGACGACCGACAACTACTCGTCCGTTGCCGATCTGGCGACCAAGGGGCTTCGCTGAGCGCAAGCCCTTTGGCTCAAGGGCGGCCCAAAGCGGGCCGCTCGAGCAGACGCTGGTGCATGGAGTTGCCGTGAACGAAAGACTGATCGAACTGAAGAACGTCACCAAGTCCTATGGCCGCGTGTTTGCCGTCGGTGGCATCAACCTGCACCTGGACCGTGGCGAGGTGGTGGGCCTGCTCGGAGACAACGGCGCCGGCAAGTCGACGCTGATCAAGATCCTGGCGGGCGCCATTCCGCCCACCAGCGGTGAAATCCTGGTGCGCGGCGTGCCCGTCGTGCACTGGGACGCATCGTGCTCGCGTGACGCCGGCATCGAGACGGTTTTCCAGGACCGTGCGCTGGCCGTTCAGCAGTCGATCGTGCGCAACATCTTCATGGGGCGCGAGATCACCACCTGGCTCGGCTTCCTCAACGTCAGGAAGCAGCGCGAAGAAGCCGAGCGGCTGATGCGCGAGATCGGGTTCACGTCGAAGGTGTTCGCGCCCGACTCGATCGTTGGCCAACTCTCGGGTGGCGAGCGGCAAGGCGTGGCGCTGGCCCGCGCGATCTACAACAAGGCCGACCTGATCGTCATGGACGAACCGACCACGGCCTTGTCGCTGACCGAGACGGAAAAGGTGTTTCGCTTCGTGCGCACGGTGCGCGAGGGCGGGCGCTCGATCCTCTTCATCGGGCACAACATCCACCATGTGTACGACATCGCCGATCGGTTCGTCGTGATCGACCGCGGGCGCGTGGCGCTGCAGGCCACCAAGGCCGAAGTGGGCTCGGCCGAGAGGCTCATCGCGTTCATGGAACACATCGCCCACCCGCAAGGCATTGCTGGAGTCACTGCATGAGCAGCATTCTCGAAAGAACCGAAACCACTGCGCCAGCACCTGCAGCGCAGGCGCAATACAGCGCCAAGCGGCGGTTCCTGATGGACAACCGTGCCGCCATGGGCACGCTCATGGTTTTCGTCGTCATGATCGGTGTCTTCATGGTTGCAAGCCCCGACGTCTTCACGAGTTGGGACATCTACCACTCCGTGCTGGTGACGCTGCCGGTGGCGCTTTGTCTTGCCGCGCCGCTGGTCTTCGTCGTCACCGTGGGTGAGATCGACCTGTCGTTCCCGGCCACCATGGGTTTCTCGGCATGGATCTTTGCGTTGATCGTGCAGGCCGGTGGCAACCCCTTCTTCGCGATTGCCGCGGCGCTGGCCACAGGCATGCTGCTCGGGCTTTCCGTGGGCGCCCTGGTGGTTTATGCCAGCTTGTCGTCCCTGATCGCGACGCTGGGGATGAACTACATGTTGCGCGGGCTGATCCTCATCGTCACGGAAGGCAAGTCCATCGCCCTGCTTGATCTGCGCGACAGCGGCGCGGCGAGCCTCTTCACCGGCGAGGTGTATGGCCTGCCCGTGCAAATGCTCTGGGCGCTAGGCTTCGTCGTTCTCGCCGGGCTCTTGTTCAACTACCACCGGTTTGGCGCGCGCGTTCACGTCGTGGGCGACAACCCCGACAGCGCGGGGCAGATGGGCATCAACACCCGTCGCGTGCGCGTGGCCACCTTCGCCTTCATGGGCCTGGGCGCAGGCCTGGCCGGGGTGTTCACCACGCTCGTGAACTTCACCTGGTGGCCCACCACCGGGGACGGTTACCTCTTGCCGGCGATTGCCTCGGTGTTCGTTGGCGGCACCCCGACCTGGGGCGGCATCGGCACGATCACGGGAGGCGTGCTGGGCGCTCTCACGGTGGCGTTCATCCAGACCGGCATCGTGGCCTCGGGCCTGAGCGGCTTCTATGTCCAATTCTTCAATGGCCTGATCATCGTGCTGGCGCTGCTCGGCCACCGGTGGAACCAGAAGCGCTATCGCTGAGCCGCCAGGTACTGGTGGACCTGCGCCACCGCCACTGCGTCTTCACCGATGGCGCCACCGACGCGCTTGACCGAGCCCGAGCGCACGTCGCCGACGGCAAAGACACCCGGCACGCTGGTTTCCAACGACGCCGGCTGGACAGACTGGCCCGGCGCCGCCGCACCTGTGCGCACGAAGCCTTGCGCACCCACCGCCACCTGGCAGCCTGAAAACCAATGCGTTTCAGGGTCGACGCCCACAAACAGGAAGACGTTGCGCATGGCCTTGTCTCTTTCGCGCCCGCCGCGGTGGTCGCGCCAGGTCACGCCCGAGAGGCCTGCCGCCAGGTCGCGATGCAGGTGCGTGATTTCGGTGTGCGGCAGCAGCGCGATGTTGGGCGCGGTTTCAATGCGCTCGATTAGGGCGTGTTCACACTAATTGTTCGTCGGCTTCATCAGTTTGCGCTGATCGCCGACGGGCTACGCTTGTGCTAACAGGCCCTAGTCGTCGGGAGACCCCCCGCTCTGTCGGGGTGCAGTAGGAGTTTGACGTTTACGTAGGTGTCCGTCGCAGAAACTTTCAATCGTGAGCCGCCAAGCACACGAAAGGAAGAACTGGATGGACAGGAGTGAAAGCCTACGTCACACGAAATGGGACTCCAAGTACCACTTAGTGTTCATTCCGAAGTTCCGGAGAAAGACGCCGTACAGGCAATTGACGGCACATCTTGGGGATGTGCTTCGGACTAACGACAACGGACGCGCCGCGCCAGCACATTCACACTTCAAGGAATCCAACATGTCCCAGAACAAGCACTTTGCGGCCATCGGCCGTCTCTTGCTGGCCAGCCTCTTCATCCTCAGCGGTTTCAGCAAGATCGGCGCACCGGAGGCAAAGCAAGGCTATATCGCCTCGGTCGGTCTGCCGGTGCCGATGCTGGCCTATCTAGCCGCGATCGTCGCCGAACTGGGCGATGGGATTCTTCTCATGGTCGGATACCGCGCCCGCGTCGTCAGCCTAATCTTGGCGGCCTTCACGGTTGTCACAGCCCTGTTCTTTCATCGCAGCTTCGGCGATCAGAACCAGATGATCCACTTCCTGAAGAACATCGCCATCGCGGGCGGCTTGCTGCAGATTGCGGCCTTCGGAGCGGGCAGCGTCAGTCTCGACGCCCGGCGCCTCGCCACAGCTTGATCCTGCGCGTCGAACGGGCGCGGCCCTCTGTGCATCAATTCTGACTCCACTGAACCGGTTGTAGGCCTGTGGTGTTTGCATCCTGAAGCTTCAACGCCGTTCGCCCCCGAACCGACACGTCGAACCGCGGGGCGCAGAGGCCCATCGCGCGCTCGCCGAGAGCGTGTTGGCCGAGCGCGCTGTCACGCTTCGCTCGGCTGCAGCGGCTCAGTCGACACCGCTCCCGACGCAATGACTGCGCTGCGCGACGCTCCGGCGTTGCGCGTGGTTGGCTCAGAGGAGGCCGGCGCAGGCCGATGGGAGCGGACGACGAAGTCGGCCGGGCCGACCGCCGTGCCAAGCGCGTGATTCCTGCCGTGGACAGATCGACTTTGCGCGTCAGGCACGCGCCCTCCCGCGGTACGCATCGAGGCCCTGACAGTGCCACGTCGAGCCATGCCATGACTTCACCGGCGCACCTCACAGTCCGGCGGCGGGACGGATGCCGACCCTTCAGCGTTCGAGCACGGCTGCTCCACCACGCCGGCGAGGGGTCGATCGGTTCGTTCCACGGAGCGCGTTGGATCATCGCCAGCGTGTCTTCGTAGCCCGCTTGCCAACGAGCCCGCACTCCGCCGGTGAAGTCGATGTCCTTGGTGGTGACTCTCGCCCGCCAACGAGCGGTGAGCAGTCTGAGCACATGCATGGTCGCACCGCAACCGAATGTGGCCAGTTCCTCCACGCCGGGATCCGATTGTTTGGCGGCTGGAATCTGCTTGCCCAACTCTCGGATCACACGACGCAGTTGCTGAATCCGCTTTTGCCGCGCCAGGCCGTGCAACCTATGGGCGCAGCGGCGCCAATGTCGCATCCAGCTCGCCGACTTTCTCGACGACGAGATCGATGAACGCCGACACAGCCAGCGGGAGATGGCGTCGGCTGGGGTAGAGCACATTGAGGCCGTGGCCAGGACGCTGGTATTGGGGCAGCACGGGAACGAGGCGTCCGGCCTGCAAGTCCTTCATGAGGATGGCCCTCGGAAGCAGCGTGATCCCCAACCCAGCCAGCGTGGCCTTGCGAAGGGCCTGCGCCGTGTTGGCGCTGAAGCGAGCGGCAACCTGCACGGCTTCATCTATGCCATCGGTTCCGGCCATCTGCCAGGTCACATGACTGCTGCCAGGCTGCGCAAAGGTCACGCAATCGTGCTCCAGCAGGTCCTGCAGTGTTCTGGGCGCGCCCCTCGCTGCAAGGTAGCTCGGGCTGGCCACCAGCCCGTCGTTGCCCGCGGACAGAACCTGCCGCCCGATGTATTCCGAGTCCTCGAGGGGACCGCCACGAAAAGCCACGTCGATGCGATCCGCGATCAGGTCCGCCTTCGAATCGCTGAGCACCAGGGCAAGTCGAACCCTGGGATAGGTTGTCAGGAACTCGGCAACCCACTCCATCACGAACATATCGAGAAAGTCGGCCGGTGCGGCAATGCGGACCAGCCCACTCGGCTCCTGGCTTTCCGAGCTCAGCTCTTGCCCGGCTTCCAACAGGCCGGCGACCGCACCGGCACAACGTGCGTTGAACTCCTCGCCTGCGCTGGTGAGGGTGAGCTTGCGGGTCGAGCGTTGCAGCAGCCGGGTGCCGAGATGTTCCTCAAGCCCCTGGACGCGTCTGCTGACAGTGTTCGATGGCACGCCGAGGCGCCGCGCCGCTTCCGCAAAGCTGCCGCTGCGCACGACCTGCACGAACAAGGCGATGTCGTTCAGATCGAGCATGAAATCCTTTTGCTTTGAAATTTGGACGGGTGCGCTCCGATTGCACCGGCTAGTCAGTCGATGCTACCGCTCCTATCGTTCACACGTCGACTGCAGCAGCCCAGACGTCATGTCTTCGACGAGCCCACTTCACTTCAACTCCAAGGACGACCGATGACCGCATCACTAGCCATTCCTGGCAATCCGAACCTTGATCACGCATCGAGCGCCGGCGCGCGGGCCATCGTCCACCGCACGCATGGCAGCACCCATGGACCGATCACGCGGCTGGTGAGCCCGAGTGACCTCGGCGAGTTCCTGAAGCCATTCGTGTTCCTCGACCTCAACAGTTTCAGCCCCGGCCATGGCAGCCAGGGCTTCGCGATGCATCCGCACTCGGGCATCGCGACGTTGACCTTCGTGATGACAGGCAACCTTCGCTACGAAGACACGACCGGCAAGAAGGGCGTGCTGCTCGCTGGCGGCGTCGAGTGGATGCGCTCCGGCAACGGCGTGTGGCACATCGGTGCACCCGTCGGCGACTTGCAGATGTCGGGCTTTCAGCTCTGGGTCGCGTTGCCTGCCGCGGAAGAGAACGCACACGCGGAAAGCGTTTACTTGGCACCTTCAGATGTCCCACACGATGGCCCGGCCCGTGTGTTGCTCGGAAGGTACGGCAAAGCCCGGAGCCCGATTCCAGCGCCTTCGGGCATGAACTACCTTGCCGTGAGTTTGAAGGACGGCGAACGCTGGCGATACACGCCGCCCGCCGGCCACACCGTGGCCTGGTTGGCGATCAGCGCGGGACGGCTCGACGTGAATGGGATGGTCGGCCCCGGTGAGCTCGCGGTATTCGAGGAATCGGAACAAGTCATCGACTGCGTGGCCCACGGCGGCACGTCTTTCGTCCTCGGCTCGGCGGTGAAGCATCCACACGACCTGGTGATGGGCTACTACTCGGTGCACACCAGCAAGGCCGCCCTCGCAAAGGGGGAGGCCGAAATTCAACGCATCGGCGCCGAGCTGCGGCGTGACAAGCGGATCGGCTAAGGCACCGTCATCGGCGTCGACCGCTCGGTTCCCACCGAGTTATCCGCAGACTCAGTCGCAACCACTGATTGAAACTCTTTGTCCACCGGGGCCGCTCCATGACCCATGTACTGGCTGCCGACGACGTATTCGTGCGCTGGAAAGGCACGATCCTCGCTGCCGAGGGCAGCATATCTAGTTCCCCACGGAGAATCAAATGAAGCGTAGAGAGATGCTTGTTAGCGGCGCTGCCGTTGGCGCAGCGACATTGCTGACCGCGTCGGCGACAGCGGCAAACAAAGCCGCTGCTGCAGGCGGTGTATCCAGTTCCAAAACCAAAGGAAATGACATGACAAACAAGTGGATGATTGACCCCAACGATGCTGTATTGCTGCTGATAGATCATCAGAGCGGCTTGTTCCAGTTGGTCCGTGATATGGAGTACAGGGAACTCCGTAACAACGTAATTGCTCTTGCGAAGGCAGCGAAGATCGCGAAGATCCCGACCGTTGCAACGGCATCAGTTCCCGGCGGTCCAAATGGTCCGATCATTCCCGATATCCTTCTGAGCAACCCCGATGTGGTGTACGTTCCGCGCAGCGGCCCGATCAACGCATGGGATCACCGCCCCTTTGTCGAAGCCATCGAGAAGACCAAGCGGAAGACATTGCTCATCGCAGGCACGCTCACGAGCATTTGCATGGTATTTCCTGCACTCAGCGCCCTCGCAGAGGGATACAAAGTGTTCTGCATTGTGGATGCCTCGGGCAATTGGTCGAAGATGGCAACCGACATCTCCATTGCCCGGGTCACGCAGGCCGGCGCGATGCCAATTGACACATTCGCGGCGATTACAGAGGTCATGCACACCTGGAATCGCCCAGAAGCAATGGAATTCGCCAAGGTCTTTGTCGACCACGTCGAACCCGCATATGGGGCGTTGTTTGAAAGCTATGACATGGCACAAAAAAACGTGAAATAGGTTCAGACAAAAAACTGGACTTGGGCCACCTGGCGACAGGTGGCCCCTCAGTCTTCAACTTGGAGGAAGTTGCAGAAGAGCTAGACGCCTCATTACGCGAGCGACGCCATGGACCAAAACGCGAAACTTGCCAGCACTGGCGACACCATGGGAGCAACGGTGGTCATCACTCATCGGGTGCGTGATGGCAGGCTGGCTGAGTACGAAGAATGGATGAACGAAATCGGGCCGCTTTGCCGATCGTTTGCTGGCAATCTTGACTGGCAGATCATGCAGCCGGTTCCAGGTTTCTCGTCGACCTACACGGCCATCATCCGCTTTGACACCAAAGCGCATCTGCGGGCCTGGACGGAGTCACCAGTTCGCAGTCAGCTCATCGAAGGAGTCAAGCCGTTGCTTGCCAGTGGCGACGATTTCTCTATTCGTAGCGGTCTGGATTTCTGGTTTACCCCGATCGAAGCCAAGACCAAGGTGCCCTCCCGCTGGCGGCAGAGTTTGGTGACTTGGTCTGTGATTTATCCCCTGGTCCTCGGCGTTCCCATGATCGTCTCACCGGCGCTGCGGCTCCTGGGCATCCCCGACGATCGCTTGTTCACTACTTTTGTTGTTACGGGAACCATCGTCGTGCTCATGGTCTACGTCATCATGCCGCGCTATACGAAGCTCGTGAAGCGGTGGCTGTTTGCCTGAGCGCCTCATGGTCCCTTCCCCTTTCGATGTGGGCGCTGAGGCCGTTAACCGTGCAGATCCGAACATCACCGCGCCTTCGTCGGCTGCTCTTGGACATTGCGCGTTCCGCGGCCATTGCTCAATAGCTCAGTTCGCTGCCTTTGTCGCACCGAAAGTGTCGAGCTTCATCTTCTTCAGCAGCGCCATGAAGCGCGGTTCCTGTCGCAAACCGGACCAGCGTGCGTCGTCTTTCATGTACACGAGGCGCGTGTCCCGAACGGCGTAGGCTCGATCAAGTGCGTCCAGTGCCGCGGTGGTGTTGCCCAGCGCCGCCTGAATTGCAGCGACAGTCGTCGGCGGGACATAGCGCGTTCTTCCCCGTTCGACCAGGCGAGCGAGCAACTCCTGCGCCTCGGCACGCTTTCCCGAACGCACCAGCATCACGCCCAGCGCCGCTGTCGCCTGCGTGCTTCCGTCGGCCAGCGTGTCCGCACGTCGGACCGCATCGAGCGCCTGGTCGGGCTTGTGCTGCGCCATGTACAGGCCCGCTTTCGTGAGGTGCGCAACCCAGAAGTCGCCGTCGATTTCGAACGCTCGGCTCAGTCGCGTCGCCGCCTCCTCCGGCTGCCCGCGGTCCAACAAGAAGCTGGCCTCCAGGGTGTTGAGGATGAGCGACAGTGGGTCCAACTCGCGCGCCCATCGGATGTGCGAGAACCCTTCGTCGGCACGATCGAGAGACAGCAGCAGGAGACCCAGGCCGAAGTGCGCTTCGACGACATTCGGATTGAGCGACAACGCATGCCGGAACAAAGCCTCCGAGCCCGCCCAATCGAAGTCGAACCAGAAATGAATCCAGCCCAGCCCTGCATGGGCTTCGGCCAGGCGCGGAGCCAGCGCCAGAGCGCGATTTGCGGCGACCTTCGCCGGCTCGAAGGCGTCGATCGGAGGCATGTCGGCACCGAAGATCATGCGCCGATAGGACTCGACCAGACCGGCGTAGGCGAGCGCATAGCCGGAGTCGATCTCGATTGCCTTGTTGTAGAGATCGATGCTCTTGCGCAGCCCCGGTTCACGCAGGCTCTGTGCGTGCTGGCGAGCGGCCAGGTACAGCTGGTACGCGTCGGCGTTGCGACTTTCGCCGTCGTGCTTCGGCCCAGAGGCGCTCGCACGAAGATCCAGACGCGGTGCGAGCGCGCTGGCAATACGCTGCGAAATGGCATCCTGCACGTCGAAGACGCCCATCACCTTCTCGTCGAAGGTGCCGCTCCAGGCGGCAACACCATCGGCTGTCGACAGCAGCCGGGCCGTGATCCGCAATTGATCGCCCCGCCTTTGCAATGAGCCATCGACGATCCAGGCCACGTCGAGCTCGCGCGCCGAACGGACGGGATCCTGGTCGGGCCCCGCGTAGCGCCGTACCGAGCCGACCGAGCGCACCACCAGGCCCGGGAGTGTCGACAGGCGCGCAATGAGGCTGTCGGCCATGCCGACTTCCAGGAGTTCGTCACGCCCTTGGGTGACAAGCGGCTTGAACGGAAGCACGGCCAAAGTGTCGCGGGCCGCGGCCTTTGATGGCGAGGCGGGCCCACGGCCCAGCCACCACAGCGTGCCGGCTCCGGCGGCCAGCGCGGCGCCGAACGCCAGGCCGAGAGACAGGCCAAGAGAGCGACGCGCGCGCGATGCTGGCGCACCCGGTGGTGCGGCCGGATCGGTCGCCGCGACGGCACGAATGTCGCCCGCCGATACGGCCGCGACGTCAGGCACCAGCACTCGTTCCGCGACCGTGGCCTGCGTCCGCTCCCGGTTGGCCGCAAGGATCGTGACGGGCGCAATGAACCTGAAGCCGCGGCGCGGCACGGTCTGGATGTAGCGGCTGCCCTGGGCGTCGTCACCGAGTGCGCGTCGCAAACCGGAGATGACCTGGCTGAGGTTGTTTTCCTCGACCACCAACCCCGGCCACAGCGCCAGCATCAGCGCGTCCTTGTCGAGAAGGTCGCCGGCGCGCTGGACGAAAAGCAGCAAAGCGGAGAACTGTCGCGGCGTGAGGGCCAGAGGCGCGCCGTCAGCGCGGATCACGCGTTCCTGCGCCCGCTCCAACGTGAATTCACCGAATGCGTAGCAGTCTGAAGGCGGCATGAGGTGCTTTTCAATCCCTTTTCAGAACTCTTTCAGAGGCGGCTAATGAATTCCGGCGGGGCTCGATCCATTGTGGCAGCACCGGTTTGCACCGGGATCCTTTCAACCCGACCCCATGGAGGCACCATGACATCACTGAAGACATACGCACTCATTGCCGTTTCTGCTGCGGCGACCACCCTGTTGATCCAGGCCTGCGGCGGCGGTGACGCCGTCGCGCAGACGACCACCGACACCGACGCGATCGAAGGCGTGTGGGAGTCCAACGTCACCATCAAGGACTGCGCCAGTGGCGCCGTATTGAGGACGTTCAAGGGGGCAGGCCTCTTCCACCGGGGTGGCTCCCTGACCGCCGACAACTCGCTGCCGCGTGCCACGCAAGGCATTGCCCTGGGCAACTGGAAGCGCAACGCTGGCAAGGACTACACGGCGAATGCCCGGTTCCTGCGCTTCAACGCCGACGGCTCACTGGCCGGCTCTCAGAAGTTGCAGCGGGCATTCACGCTCGCAAGCGACGGCAACAACTTCGTCGGGACGCTGACCGCCCAGGTGCTCGATTCCGATGGGGCGCAGCTTCAAACCATTTGCGGCAGCGAAACCGCCGTCAGGATCTACTGAGAACCGGGTTCGCAGGCCGACGCATGCCAACAACGAAGCTGCTCTCATGACAACTCAGCAAACCCCCGTGCCCAGGCTGCGGCCGACGCGGCACCTGTCCGCGAGATGCGGTGCATGCGCCTTGCTCGCCGCAACATGGACCTGGGGCGGGGCGGCGCGCGCAGCCACCGAGGCCTTGACGCTGCCCGCCGCGCCGGCGGCCGTGACATTGCGCGCTCGGGTTGTAGCAACGGGCCTGCCCGGCGCGCAGGGCATTCGACAAGTCGGGCGTTTCCACAGCGGCAGTCCGATCATGACGAACCCCGAGTTCCTGCTTCAGACGCAACCTGGCCGCGTGCTCGACCCCGAGCGTGTGCTGGTCACCGTCGACAGCAACCTCGGGGCGGCGCTCGGCAACCGAGCGCATGCGGCGGGCAGCGTCCTGTCGATCGACCCGCGTGCCGCCGTGGACGGTCGCCCGATCGCAGTGCCGGCGAACCTGGCCGTGTTGCCACTGCGCCGCGAAGGTGGCCCGCTGCAGATCTATACCGCGCAGACCGACGCGTACACGAACCGCAGCCACAACAGCGGCGCACGCACGGCCGCCTTCGCGGCGGCCGCCGGGCCGCGCTACCTGTCGATCAACAACGCGTTCGGTCGGCCGTGGATCGCGAACGCTCCCTTCGGCTTGCGCGGCGAAGGCAGCGAAAGCGTGGTCGACCCCGATGGCAAGCCACTGGCCAATGCGCCGAGCGACACAGCCGGTGGCGTCTTCGCCGGAGCCGCCACGCCGCGCGAGAGCGTGGCGAAGGCCACCCGCCACGGTGGGTTCGCTTCGCTGTGGAACCGCAAGCCCAGTGGTCAGCTCACGCCTGGAAGACTCGCAAGCGGCGCGCTGGGCACCGCGCTGCTCGGCGCCTCGCCCGACGGCAGTGGCTTCGCGGTATTTGCCATCGTGACCGGCGATGGCGCCGTTGTGCAGGCGCACGTACAAGACGGGATCGATGGGCTGGCACCGGCCGGCACGATCGCCGTCGGCGCCGCCGACCCGGGCGTCATCGGCATGGCCTTCAAGTGGAGTCCGACGCGTGTGCTGTATCTTGCCGACGCGCAGCACGACCGCATCGTGCTGCTGCACCTCGGTGACGACACGCGTCACTTCACGCTGGTGCGCCGAAGCAGCCTGGCATCGCCGTGGTTGCATGAACCCGTCGACCTGGCGGCAGCGATTCCCGAGATCGCGAGCCCCCGCTTCGCGAGCCACACCACGCTGTCCGGCAGTTCAGACCTGTACGTGGTCAATCGCGGCGACGGTTCGTTGCTGCGCATCTCGCAGTCCGGAGCGGCCATCGCGCGTGCCGAGATCGAGATTGCCGGCGAAGGCCACATAGGCGCGGGGCGCCTGCACAGCATCGCGGTATCGGCCGACGCGCAGCGCATCTGGCTCATTGCAAGGCGCGCGGACAGCGACGATTCCATGCTGCTCGAAGTCGAGGCCTTTGACTCAGCGGGGCCCTTCGTGGGACCCGCCTCGCCAGCGAACGGGCCTGCGCACGGCAAGACGCCGGCGACCGACATCTCGACCCGTGGCGCACAGATCTTCCGCAGCAACTTCACGCCGGCCACTGGCCTCGGCCCGCTGTTCAATGCCGTGTCTTGCGTGGCCTGCCACCCCGGCCCCGGCGGCAGCAGCGCGCAAGAGGAACACTTCGCGCAGCGGGTCGCGCGCATGGACTCAGCAAGCGGGCGCATCATGCCGATCGACGGTCAGGCCAACGTGAGCGTGGCGCGGCTTTCGACCCGAGCGCTGGGCCAGGCGGATGCCCCGGCGGCCGGCCTGCCCCGCGCTGCGAACGTGGTGTCACTGCGCATGCCGCCGTCGCTGTTCGGTGTGGCGCGCCTCGATGACATTCCCGATGCCGCGATCGAAGCCCAGGCCGTCGCCAAGGGTGAC
>Ga0302323_100002609_pt1 | contig 14652 bp, 14 predicted proteins | sample Fen_T0_3_FD_201950 | JGI IMG/M metagenome (GOLD analysis project Ga0302323, IMG submission 201950) | Peat permafrost microbial communities from Stordalen Mire near Abisko, Sweden - Fen_T0_3 | ecosystem: Environmental > Terrestrial > Soil > Wetlands > Permafrost | place: Sweden: Abisko... | reverse complement strand
CTCGGCCGCCACCAACCGTGGCGGGTCGCCGCCGCGGCGATCCTCCTGTCGGCGCTCGTCATCGGCGGCGACAGCCTCCAGATCGACTCCGGCCTCCCCGCGGCAACCGTGAACGTCCTCATGGCGATCCTGCTGCTCGCGGTCTTCGGCTTCACCGGGAAGAAGAGGGCAGCATGAGCTTCAGCACCGAGCTGATGACGGGCGCCGTCCTCGGCGGGACACCGATCCTCTACGCCGCGCTCGGCGAGTCGATCTCGGAGCGCGCCGGCGTGATCAACCTCGGCACCGAGGGTTCCATGCTCGTGGGTGCCCTCGCCGGCTACGCGATCACGGCGGAGTCGGGCAACCCGTGGGTGGGTCTGGCCGGGGCCGCGCTCGGCGGCGCGCTGCTCTCCTCCGTCCACGGCTTCTTCGTGCTCTGGCGCAAGACGAATCAGCTCGCCACGGGTCTCGTCGTGCTGTTCCTCGCGCTCGGGCTCACGTCGCTGTTCGGGGTCAACTACGTGCAGTCGACCATCAACTCGTTCCAGACGATCGACGTCCCGCTCCTGAGCAAGATCCCGGTGATCGGCGAGGTGCTCTTCCAGCAGACCGCACCCGTGTACGTGTCCTACGCGCTCGTACCGCTGTTGTGGTTGTTCCTGTTCCGGTCGCGCCCGGGCCTCTACGTGCGGGCCGCCGGTGAGCGGGCGCAGGTGCTCACCTCCTACGGACGGCCGGTGCGGCTCGTGCAGATGCTCGCGGTGATCGGGGGCGGTGCGCTGGCCGGCATCGGCGGCGGCGTGCTCTCCACCGCCTACACCAACGCGTGGTTCGAGAACATGGTGCAGGGCCGCGGCTTCGTGGCCGTGGCCGTCGCCGTGTTCGCGGCCCGGAGTCCGTTCAAGGTGATGGCGGGCGCCTATCTGTTCGGCGGCGCGTTCGCGTTGTCGCCGCTCCTGCAGGTGCGGGGCGTCGGCATCAACCAGTTCGCCCTCGACGCCCTCCCGTACGTGCTCGTGATCGTGGTGCTCACGGTCATCGGACGGCGTGGCACCTCGCCGGCGCCCGAGGGGCTCCAGGCCGTGTTCGAGGGCGGCGCGAGCGAGTGACGCGCCGCCGGACCTCTCGGCGGGACCACCGCCGACCAACCGATCCGGGCCACCCCCCGGGTCACACCGAAAGGAGCACTTGATGCGTCAGCGCAGGCACGCCCGAGTCGGGGTCGTCGCGACCCTGACCGCGGCGGTGATGGCCGTCCTGGCCACGGCGATCCCGGTCACGTCCGCCGGAGCCGCAACCGAGACGTGCGGCAAGGGGGCGGACACGGTCGGGTTCATCTTCGTCGGACCGAAGAACGACTACGGCTACAACCAGGCCGCGTACGACGGCGCCATGGCGCTCAAGAAGAAGTTCCCGAAGCTGAAGGTCCTCACCGCGGAGAACGTGCCCGAGAACGACGACGCGACCCGCGTCATGGAGAGCATGGTCTCCAAGGGCGCCAAGATCATCTTCGCCACGAGCTACGGCCACCTCGACCCGGCCCTGAAGGTTGCCGCCAAGCACCCCGACGTCTGCGTGGTTCAGCAGGGGAACTTCATCAAGGGCAACGTCCCCGACAATGCCGGCACCTACTTCGGGACGGTGTACGAGCCCGTGTACCTGGCCGGCATCGCCGCGGGCAAGGCCACCAAGAGCAACAAGCTCGGGTACGTCTACGCCCTCCCGATCCCACAGACGATCGCGAACATCAACGCCTTCGCACTCGGTGCGCAGAGCGTGAACCCCGACGCGAAGGTCTACACGGTGGCCACGTCGGCCTGGTGTGACCCGTCGAAGCAGGCGGACGCGGCGAACAGCCTCATCAGCCAGGGGGTCGACGTGATCACGCAGCACCAGGACTGCACGTCCACGATCACGAAGATCGCGAACGACAAGGGTGTCGGCGTGGTCGGGTACCACGCGGACGCATCGGCGCTGGCCCCGAAGACCTGGATCACGGGGTCGCAGTGGGAGTGGGCACCGCTCTACGGCGACATCGTGAAGACGATCCTGGCGGGCAAGTTCACCGGGAGCGAGTACAACGACAACTACCGGGTCGGCTACAAGACGGGCTCCAACCCGTTCGTGCAGTCGCCCTACGGCAAGAGCGTCACCGCCGACACGAAGGCCCTCATCGCCGACAAGCTCAAGGAGATCTCGACCACGGGATCGCCGTTTGCCGGACCGGTGAAGACCCAGAGCGGCGGGACGATGTTCCCGGCCGGTGACATCCCCGACTACGCCGCCATCGAAGCTGCGAACACGCAGTTCGTCCAGGGCGTCGTCGGCGACCTGCCGAAGAGCTGACCCACCCGAGGTGGAGGGGCCCGGCAACGACGCCGGGCCCCTCCCCTTCCTCTCCCGTCCTGTCCCGTCCTGGAGGTAGCCCATGCCCCCGCTGCAGCGTTCGGACCCGTACCCGTGGCCCTGGGACGCCGCGATCGACGAACCGCTCGACGCGTCCCGCATCGCGCTGCTGTGCGTGGCAGTGCAGCCGTCGTTCACGGCAGCCACGGTCGGCGCGGAGGCGGCGACCGTCACCATCGGCCTCGCGGCCCGGGCCTTGCGGCAGGCCGGCGCCGCGGTGTTGTGCGTGACCGTCGGGGCCCGGCCCCACCCAGTACGCCCGTCACCCCTTCGTTCCGAGGTGCCCGAAGATCCCGACCCGCTCATCGCGGCGTACTCCGACGCGGTGATCGCGTCGGTCGGGATCGACGGGTTCTTCGCCAGTCCGCTCGAGTCCTTGTTGCGCGACCTCGGGCGCGACCGCGTTGTGCTGTGCGGTCTCGGCGCCGAGACCGCGGTCGACAGCACCCTCCGCTCCGCCAACGACCGCGGCTTCGAGTGCCTCACCCTCGTCGACGCGGTCGCGCCGCACTCCCCCGACGTCGCCGCGCACGCGCATTCGTCCGTCACGATGTCGGGCGGCATCTTCGGCGCCATCGGCACCACTGCCGATCTGCTCGGCGCGATCGGCGCCGCCCCCCAGCTCCCCGACGCGGACACCCCCACGCCGTCCGCGCACCACCCGACCGTGGCCCCCCAGGAGGTCCCCACCCCATGACCGCGCCCCTCGCGAACGTGTCACCCACCGGAGTCGTCGACGCCGACCCGTACCCGTGGCCGTACGACGGTCGCATCGACCCGACGCGCACCGCGCTCGTCAACATCGACTGGCAGACGGACTTCTGCGGGCCGGGCGGCTACGTCGACGCAATGGGCTACGACCTCTCGCTCACGCGCGCCGGCCTCGAGCCGACCCAGCGCGTGCTCGCCGCGGCACGGGACGTCGGCTGGCTCGTGGTGCACACCCGCGAAGGTCACCGGCCCGACCTGTCGGACTGCCCACCCAACAAGCTGTGGCGGTCCAAGCGGATCGGCGCCGGCATCGGCGACCCCGGCCCGGCCGGACGCATCCTCGTGCGGGGCGAGCCCGGGTGGGACATCGTGCCCGAGGTCTATCCGATCACGGGCGAGCTCGTGATCGACAAGCCCGGCAAGGGCTCCTTCTACGCGACCGACCTCGAGCTGCTGCTGCGCGTGCGCGGGATCACGCACCTCGTGTTCACCGGCATCACCACCGACGTGTGCGTGCACACCACGATGCGCGACGCCAACGACCGCGGGTTCGAGTGCCTGCTGCTCTCCGACTGCACCGGCGCGACCGATTACGGCAACTACGAGGCCGCGCTGAAGATGGTCACAATGCAGGGCGGCGTGTTCGGCGCGATCGCGCCGTCCGAAGCGCTGCTCGCCGCGATCGCCGCATGAGCGAGCAGGGCGAACCGCGTACCCCGGCGAGCAGCGAGCGGGGCCCGAGCGGCCCGGCCCGCAGGGCCGAGAGCGGACAGACGTGAACGTCCACGGAAGCATCGCGAAGACCGCGTTCGCGGACGCCCGGTCGGTCGTCGAGATCGCGAGCACGGGACTCGGATGGACGCGTCCGGCGATCGACCTCCAGGTCGGCGGCGGGCCCGCGTGGTCGGCGCCGGCGCGCCTGGGCAGCCCCGAGCTCGGCCCGCTCCACGCGGCCGCACACGCACTGCTCGACGGCACGAAGACCGCGGTCGGGCTCGTCGAGGAGTCACTCGCCGTGGTGGCCGCGCGCGACCCCGAGCTCGGAGCGGTGGTCGAGCTGCTCGCCGGCCCGGCGAGTGCGGACGCGGCCGCGTGCGACGCGGAGCTGGCCGCCGGCAAGAGTCGCGGGATCCTGCACGGCATCCCGGTGACGGTGAAGGACGTGATCAACGTCGGTGGGGTGCCCACCCGCGCCGGGTCGGACGCCTACCACGACGTGCCGACGCAGGATGCGGCGGGCGTCGCCCTGCTCAAGTCGGCCGGCGCGATCGTGCTCGCCAAGGTGGCCACGCACGAGTTCGCCCTCGGCGTGACCAACCCGCAGAGCAGCAACCCGCACGACCCGGGCCGGATCCCGGGCGGGTCGAGTGGAGGCAGCGCGATCGCGGTGGCCACCGGGATGGGCCTCGCCTCCCTCGGCACCGACACCCGCGCGTCGATCCGCGTGCCCGCCGCGCTTTCGGGCGTGGTCGGCCTCAAGCCCACGTACGGCCGTGTCCCCACCGACGGCGTGGTCACGCTCTCGTGGACGATGGACCACGTCGCGCCCATGGCCGCGACCGTCGCCGACGCCGCGCTCGTCGCCGAGGTGCTGCTCGGCCACGGCGGGCTGGTGGACGCGTGCACCCGGGGGGTGGAGGGCCTCACGATCGGCGTGGCCGAAGCCGCGTTCGCCGACTCGGAGGGGCCGGTCGGCGAGCTCGTGCACGAAGCGCTCACCGGGCTCGCGCGGCACGGCGCGCGGCTCGTGGAGACACCCCATCCCTCGCCGCGTGACCTCGCCCGCGCGAACGCGGCGGGCATGGTCATCAGCCGCTGCGAAGCGACCACGTTCCACACCGACCTCGGCCTCGACCGCACGCTCTACTGGGACGAGGTCGCCGAGCAGCTCGACGCCGCCGACGACGTGCGCGCGAGCGAGTACATCAACGCGCAGCGGATCCGGTCGCTGCTCATCGCCGACCTCGGGGCCGCGTTCGCCGAGGTCGACCTGCTCGCGATGCCGACGAGCCCGGTGGTCGCACCGCCGCGCAACGAGTTCGCCGAGTTCCTCATGCTGCTCGCGCGCAACGCCATCCCGTGGAGCCTCATCGGGTTCCCCGCGATCTCGGTGCCCGTGGGCACGGTGGGCGGCCTCCCCGTGGGGCTGCAGCTCGTCGCCGAGCCCGACCGGGAGGACCTGCTGGTCGCCGTGGCACGCGTGGTGGAGCAGGCCGCGGGCCGGCCCGCGCTACAGCGATGAGCGGAGCTTCTCGGGCAGGAACCCGGGCGCCGGGCTCACCGCGTCGTCCAGCGGTACCGGTGTCGAGCTCGCAGCACGGATGAGCACCTCCCCGGGGTCGTCGGCGCCGGCGCCGGACGCGAAGCTCACCGTCATGCCCCGCAGGTCGCCATTGGCGCGCAGCGTCTGCGCGAGGCGGCGCACCACGACGCGCGACTCCTGCGCGTCGCGCAGGTGGCACACCACGACCAGCTCGGCCGGGCCGGTGCGGGCGACCGTGTCGTCCAGTCGGAGCTCGCCGGTGATCACACGGGCCGCCCGGGTCAGCACCGCGTCTTCGACCGGGCCGTCCGGCCGCAGGAAGAAGACCCCCACGGCCGTCCCGGCCCGCCGGGTCCGGGCCAGGGCCATGAGCAGACGGTCGAAGAGGAGCGCCCGCTTCGGCAGGCCCGTCGCCGCGTCGAACAGGCCGACGTACTCGCCACGCGCGGCGTCGTCGAGAGCACGCGGTCCGATTCGATATCCCGCCGCGTCCGCAGCCACCATCGCTGGATCCTCCGTCCCCGCCGGCGGTGACGATCCCACCCGTCCGGCCCCTGCCGCCGGAGTACATGGGAATCGGCCCGTGGGCGGCCAACCTTGAGGGTGACGACCCCCTTCCGGCTACAGGAGTCCCATGACCGACGCCGAGGCCCGCCGAACCGGACGGATCCGCCGCGCGCCACCCCCCTTCCGGACCGTGACGGTGCAGGCGACCGCCGACCTCGGCCCGCGACTGCGGCGGGTGACCCTCGCCGGCGACGCGCTGGTCGACTTCCCCGTGCCGCTCCCGGCCGCGAGCGTGCGCATGCTCGTGCCGTCACCGGGCTCGTCCGAGCTGGTGCTCCCGGCGTGGAACGGCAACGAGTTCCTCCTGCCCGACGGCTCCCGCCCCGCGCTACGCACGTTCACGCCCCGCCGGGTCGACCCCGACGCGGGTGAGCTCGACGTCGACGTGGTGCTGCACGGCCGAGGCGTCGCGTCCGAGTGGGCGCGGGTGGCCGAGCCGGGTGCGGGCGCCGCGATCTCCGGTCCGGGCCGCGGCTACGCGGTCGACCCCGACGCCCCCGCGTTCCTCCTCGCGGGCGACGAGTCCGCGCTCCCCGCGATCGCGCAGCTGCTCGAAGTGCTGCCCGTGCGCGCGGCGGTGCAGGTGCACGTCGAGGTGGCCGCGCCCGACGGCCGCAGCGCGCTCCCCGACCACCCCGGCGCGACCGTCATCTGGCACGACCTCGCCGACCCCCACGACCCCGGGTCCGCGATCGTCGCCGCGGTGAGGACCGAGACGATCGCCGAAGGCACGCGCGTCTGGGTGGCGGGCGAGGCAGCGTCGGTCCAGCGCGTCCGCAAGTACCTGTTCGAGGAGCTCGGCATCCCGCGCGCGCAGTGCACGGTGCGCGGCTACTGGAAGCGCGGCCGGAGCGGCGACGCCGACGACGACTGACCCCCGACGGGGTCAGGCGACGTCGAACCGATCGAGGTTCATCACCTTGTCCCACGCAGCCACGAAGTCGCTCACGAACTTCTCCTGCGCGTCGTCACACGCGTAGACCTCGGCGAGCGCCCGGAGCTGGGAGCTCGAGCCGAAGACCAGGTCGACGCGGCTGGCCGTCCACGTGCGCTCATCTGTGACGCGGTCGCGCCCCTCGAACGTGTCCTCGGTTCCGGACGTCGGCTGCCACATCGTCCTCATGTCGAGCAGGTTCACGAAGAAGTCGTTGGTCAATGCCTCGGGCCGCTCGGTGAAGACGCCGAGCTCGGACCGGCCGACGTTCGCGTTCAGCACCCGCATGCCGCCCACCAGAACGGTCATCTCGGGCGCGGTCAGGGTCAGCAGGTGCGCCCGATCCAGCAGCAGCTGCTCCGCCGCCCGCTTCTGCCCCGCCCCGAGGTGGTTGCGGAACCCGTCCGCCGTCGGTTCGAGCACGGCGAAGGCCTCTACGTCGGTCTGGTCCTGGGTGGCGTCGGTACGCCCGGGCGAGAAGGGAACCCGGATGTCGTACCCGGCGGCCGCCGCGGCCTGACCGACGGCGGCGCACCCGCCCAGTACGATCAGGTCGGCCAGGGAGACCTGCACACCGCCCGCATGGGCGTCGTTGAACTCCCGCTGGATGCGCTCCAGGGCCCCCAGCGCCGCCGCGAGCTCGGCCGGTTCGTTGACCTCCCAGTCCTTCTGCGGCGCGAGGCGGATGCGCGCCCCGTTTGCGCCACCGCGCTTGTCGGTGCCGCGGAACGTCACCGCCGACGCCCATGCCGTCGAGACCAGCTGCGAGACCGACAGCCCGGACGCGAGGATCGTGGCCTCGAGGGCCGCGATGTCGTCGGCGCCGATCAGCGGATGGGTGATCGAGGGAACGGGATCCTGCCAGATCAGCTCCTCTGCGGGGACCTCGGGGCCGAGATAGCGGCTGATCGGACCCATGTCGCGGTGCGTCAGCTTGAACCACGCCCGGGCGAAGGCGTCGGCGAGCTCCTCGGGGTGATCGAGGAAGCGCCGCGAGATCGGCTCGTAGATCGGGTCCATCCGCAGCGCGAGGTCGGTGGTGAGCATCACCGGGGCGTGCGTCTTCGCCGGGTCGTGCGGGTCCGGGACGGTCCCCGCCGCGGCGGGATCCGTCGGCACCCACTGCCACGCACCGGCGGGGCTCTTCACCAGGTCCCAGTCGTAGCGGAACAGCGTCTCGAAGTAGCTGTTGTCCCACGTGGTGGGGGTGGGTGTCCAGGCCCCCTCCAACCCGCTGGTGATGGTGTCGTTCCCGCTGCCGGCGCCGAAGGTGCTCTTCCACCCGTAGCCCTGCTCCTCGATGCCGGCCGCCTCGGGTTCGCGGCCGACGTAGGTGTCCGGGTCCGCAGCGCCGTGGGTCTTGCCGAAGGTGTGCCCGCCGGCGATCAGCGCGACCGTCTCCTCGTCGTTCATCGCCATGCGCGCGAACGTCTCCCGGATGTCCTTGGCGGCGGCAAGCGCGCTCGGGACACCGTTGGGCCCTTCCGGGTTCACGTAGATCAAGCCCATCTGGACGGCCGCGAGCGGGTTCGCGAGCTCCCGCTCACCGCTGTAGCGCTCGTCGCCGAGCCACTCCGCTTCGGTGCCCCAGTCGGTCTCGTCGGGCTCCCACACGTCGGCACGACCACCGCCGAAGCCGAAGGTCCGGAACCCCATCGACTCCAGGGCGCAGTTGCCGGCGAGGACCATCAGGTCGGCCCACGAGATCTTCCGGCCGTGCTTCTGCTTGACCGGCCAGAGCAACCGGCGCGCCTTGTCGAGGTTGGCGTTGTCGGGCCAGCTGTTGAGGGGCGCAAAGCGCTGCATGCCCGACCCGGCGCCGCCACGGCCGTCGTGGATGCGGTAGGTCCCCGCACTGTGCCACGCCATCCGGATGAAGAGCGGTCCGTAGTGGCCGTAGTCGGCCGGCCACCAGTCCTGAGACGTCGTCATCACCGTCTCGATGTCCCGCTTCACGGCCGCGAGGTCGAGGGTCGCGAACTCGGCGGCGTAGTCGAAGTCCTCGTCCATGGGATCGGCCGCGGGAACGTTGCGGTGGAGGACGCTGAGGTCGATCTGCTCAGGCCACCAGTCCCGGTTCGACGGTCCCCGCGTCCCCGAGAACGGGCACTTGGTCTCGCTGTCCATGTCGGTCGCTCCTGTGGTCGCAGAGGGGTTCGCACGGTCCAGGATGCGGGTCGACCGGACAGAAGTCCAACAGATCGTACTTCTCTCTTTGATAAATTGTGCTTATGACTCGTCCCACCCTCCAGCAGCTCGCGTATCTGGTGGCCCTGGCCGACGCGGGCCACTTCGGCCGCGCGGCCGAGGCCAGCCACGTGAGCCAGCCGGCGCTGTCCAGCCAGGTCCGGGAGCTCGAGCGGCGCCTCGGCGCCACGCTGGTCGAGCGGCTGCCCCGCGGAATCCGCTTCACGCCGGCAGGCACGGGGGCCGTGACCCGGGCCCGGCACCTGCTCCGCGACGTCGACGAGCTGATGGAGGAGGTGTGCGCCACCGAGGGCGAGCTGGCCGGGCCGGTCGTGCTCGGGGTCATCCCGACGATCGCACCGTACGTGCTCGGGTCGCTGGTGCCCACGCTGTGCAACCGGTTCGGCGACGCGGAGGTGCGGATCGAGGAGCTGCAGACCGAGCCGCTGCTCGCGCGGCTCCGCGACGGCCGGGTCGACCTTGCGCTGTGCGCGCTCCCCGTCGACGGCGACGACCTGCGGAGCGCGACGCTCGGCGAGGACCCGTTCCTCCTCGCCGTCCCCGCCCACCACCCGCTCGCCTCGGGTCGCGGTCCCGTCTCGGTCGACGTGCTCGGGACCGAGCGCGTCCTTCTCCTGGAGGACGGCCACTGCCTGCGCGACCAGGCACTCTCGGTGTGCGAGCTGGCGCGGGCGCTACCGGCCGATGTCCGGGCCACGAGCCTCCCGACGCTGGTGCAGATGGTTGCCGCCGGAGGCGGCGTGACGCTCCTCCCCGCGAGCGCGGCGGCGGTGGAGGCGCGTCCGGGCAACGGCATCGCGGTGCGGCGGCTGCGCGAGCCGGTGCACCGCACCCTCGGGTTCGTCTGGCGGGCGTCGAGTCCGCGCCGCGAGGCCTACGAGGAGCTCGCGCGTCTCGCCCGGCCGCGCCTGCGCGGCGCCCGCTGACCGGCCACGGTCTGCGTAGTCTCCCGCCGTGGCCCGCGACATCGTCGACGACCGGCTCATCGGCGCGCTCCACGTGCGGGCGCTCACTCATCGCGGGTTCGCGCACGATCCCGCAGCCGAGCGGATCGCGTTCCAGGTGGGAACGCTCGACGCGCTGATCGACGGCCGCTTCGACGGCGACGCGACGATCGGCGAGCTGCTCGCCCACGGCGACCTCGGACTGGGGACCGTGCAACACCTCGGCGGTGAGCTCATCGTGCTCGACGGCGCCGCGTTCCTGGTCGACGCCGACGGTCGCGTGCACGCACTCGCGCCGGACACGCGCACGCCGTTCGCGGTGGTCTGCCGGTTCGACCCGACGGCGCCCACGGAGCTCGACGGTCCGCTGCCCCTCGCCGACGTGCAGCGTGCGCTCGACACGCTCGCGCCCGACACCTCGGTCGTCGCCGTGCGGGTCGACGGCACCTTCACCCACCTCCGGCTGCGCAGCGTCCGCGCGCAGCAACCCCCGTATCCACCGCTCGCGGAGGTGACGGCACACCAGACCGAGTGGGACCTCGACCGCGCCACCGGCACGCTGCTCGGCTTCCGCTTCCCCGACACCGTGGCCGGCCTCGAGGCGCCCGGGTATCACCTCCACTTCCTGGCCGACGACCGGGCGCACGGCGGCCACGTGCTCGACGGCACGCTCGTGCACGGCCGGGCCACGGTCGACGGCGGCGACGACCTCCACGTGGAGCTGCCGCCCGGGGTGGGCCTCGGGACCCCCGGCGTCACCGACCGCGCGCGCATCCGGCTCGTCGAGGGCGGTCCGGGCGCGGAGTGAACCGGCCCGGTTCGGGCCCGGCGACCGGGTAGAACGGTCGCCATGGCGAGCACCCTGAAGGACCAGATCCAGTCCGACCTGACCGAAGCGATCCGGGCCCAGGACGGCACCACCGTGTCCACCCTGCGGCTCGTGCTGACCGCCGTCACCCGGGCGGAGACCGCGGGCGACGAGCACGTCGAGCTCGACGACGACCAGGTGCTCGCGGTGATCGGCACCGAGGTCAAGCGGCGCGTCGAGGCTGCGGCCACGTACGCCGACGCCGGGCGTGAGGACCGCGCCGTCACCGAGCGGGCCGAGCAGGCCGTGCTCGAGCGCTACCTGCCCGCCGCGCTGAGCGACGACGAGCTCGCCACCGCGGTCGCCGAGGAGGTGGCCGCTGCACTCGCCGCAGGCAAGGAGGGCAAGGCCGCGACCGGCGTGGTCATCAAGGCCGTCCGGGCCCGGGCCGGCGCCGGCACCGACGGCCGCCGCATCGCCGACGCCGTCAACGCCGCGCTGGCGTAGGCGGCAACCGCGTCGACCGAGCCGACCGAGACCGCTGAGCCGAAGGGGGCACCACCGATGAGCGAGGACTTCCGGGCGCTGGGCGCCGAGCTGTCGAACTGGGGCCGGTGGGGCGACGACGACCGGATCGGGACGCTCAACCTCGTCACTCCCGAGCGCGTGGCTGCCGGCGCCGCGCTCGCGCGCACGGGCCGGGTGTTCGACCTCGGACTCACCCTCGGGTCGAACGGACCTCAGGTCGGCTCCGGTGGGCGGGGCAACCCCGTGCACCTCATGTCGGTCACCGGCGACAACCGGCTGCCCGACGGTGGCGGCTACACCGACGACTTCGTCTTCATGCCCCTGCAGTGCGCGACCCAGTGGGACGGCCTGGCCCACGTCTTCTATGACGACCTCTGCTACAACGGCGTGCCGGCGAGCTCGGTCACCGGACGCGGGTCGGCCGAGCTGAGCATCGACCAGCTCGCCCGCGGGATCGTCGGACGTGCGGTGCTCCTCGACGTCGCGCGGCTGCACGGGGTCGACCACCTTCCCGCCGATGCGTCGATCGGGCCCGACGATCTCGATGCCGCGGCCGCGCGTCAGGCTGTCGAGGTCGGCTCGGGCGACATCGTGCTGGTGCGCACGGGGTGGATCCGCGTGTTCCACGAGCGCTCCGCCGCCGAGTACATGCGGGCGCAACCCGGGCTCACCGTCGAGTGCAGCCGCTGGTTGCACGAGCGCGACGTCGCCGCGCTCGCGTGCGACAACTGGGGCGTCGAGCGCTACCCCAGCGGTGAGGACGCGGTGCTCCCCCTGCACTACGTGTGCATCCGCGACATGGGGATGACCCTCGGCGAGATGTTCGATCTCGAGGCCCTCGCGGCCGACTGCGCGGCCGACGGGGTCTGGGAATGCTTCCTCTGCGCGCCGGTGCTCAAGTTCGCCAACGCCGTCGGTACCCCGCTCAACCCACTCGCGATCAAATAGGTGTGCGGATCCCGGCGCGCGCCGGTGGTGCTCGTTCCACCATCGGAAGGCAAGGCGACCGGGGGACGACGCACGATGGGCGCGGGTGCGTTCGACGCGGCGTTGGCCGAACCTCGACGCGTGGTGATCGCCGCGCTCGCGAGTTCGGTGCGCACGGGCACGAGTGCGGCACGGGTGCTCGGCGTGGGCGGCGATCTGCTCGACCGCGCCCGGGCCGCGACCTTCACGCTCGCGGACGGGACCGCGCCGCTGATGGCCGCGGCCGACCGGTACACGGGCGTGGTCTGGGAGCACCTCGGGCCGCTTGCCGCGGCCGATCGGCGGCGGGTGCTCGTGCCGTCGGCGGTGTACGGGATCACCACCGCGGCCGACCCGATCGCCGACTACCGCCTGAAGCTCTCGGTGTCGCTGGCCGGGGTGGGCCGCCTCGACCGCTACTGGGCCGCGCCGATCACCGACCTGCTCGCGACGCGGTACCGGGGCCGGGTGGTCGTCGACCTGCTCCCTGCCGAGCACGCCCGCGCGATCGACTGGACCGTGCTCGAGCCGGCGGCCGACGTTGTGCCCGTGGCGTTCGTGCGCGCCGACGGCGCCGGCGCGGCCGGGCACGCGGCCAAGGCGGCCAAGGGACGCTTTGCCCGGGCCGTGCTCGACGGGGGGCTCGACGCGGCACGGTCATTCGCGTGGGAGGGCTGGCGCGCCGTGCCGACCGGCGACGGGATCGACGTACTCGCGCCGTAGCGTGGCCGGCCATGAGCGGCCACTGGACCCCCCGGGACATCCCCGACCTCACCGGCCGCACCGTGGTCGTCACCGGGGCCAATGCCGGGCTCGGCCTGGAGATCACCCGGATCCTGGCCGCCAACGGCGCCCGCGTCCTGATGGCCTGCCGCAACCCGGCCAAGGCCGAGGCCGCCGCGGCCGACGTGCTCGCGGCGCAGCCCCGGGGCACCGTCGAGGTCCGCCCGCTCGACCTCGCCAACCTCGCTTCGGTCGACGCCCTGGCCGATCGGATTCGGGCCGAGGAGCCGACGCTGCACCTGCTCGTCAACAACGCCGGGCTCATGGCCGTCGACGAGTCCCACACCGAGGACGGCTTCGAGATGCAGCTCGGGGTGAACCACCTCGGGCACTTCGCGCTCACCGCGGGGTTGATGCCCGTGCTGCTCGCCACCCCGGGCTCACGCATCGTGAGCATGTCGAGCATGGGCCACCGGGCCGGGCGCATGCGCTTCGACGACCTCAACGCCCAGCGTCACACCTATCGGCGGTGGCCGGCCTACTTCCAGTCGAAGCTCGCCAACCTCCTGTTCACCCTCGAGCTCCAGCGGCGTCTCGGGCCCGACGCGCCCACGCAGGCCCTCGCTGCGCACCCCGGCGGGTCGCGGACGGACCTCGGCTTCGAAGGCCGGAGCTGGACCAACGCCGTCATGCGCGGCCCCATCGATCGGTTCCTGCAGAGCGCGTACGCCGGCGCACTCCCCACGGTGCGCGCCGGGGTGGACCCGAACGCGCGGGGCGGCGAGTACTACGGGCCGCGGTACCTCATGGTCGGCCGGGCCGTGCGGGAGACCCCGAGCCGACGGGCCCGCAACGCCGCCGACGCGCGGCGGCTGTGGGAGCTGTCCGAGCAGCTGACCGGACACGTCATCACCGTGGATCCCGCGGCTGGCGCGTAGGCGGAGGCCGCGGCTCAGTGACGACCGGACGTCACCCGGGCCTCGGGGTTGGCCTCGATCGCCGCGAGCAGCGCGGGCACCGCCTCGCGCCAGTCGGCCACGATCCCGACGTCGGCGACGGCGAACACCGGCGCGTCGGCATCGGGGTTGATGGCCAGCACCGTCCGCGCGCTGCGCACACCGACCATGTGGTTGAACTTGCCACTTGCTCCGATCGACACGAACAGCCGCGGCGCTATCGACCGGCCGGTGATCCCGATCTGGCGGGCGCGCGGGAGCCAGCCGTTGTCGGTGACCTTGCGGGTGGCCCCGAGCTCGGCCCCGAGCACGGCGAGCAGCGGCTCGAGTGCGGTGTAGTCGTCGGGATCGACACCCCGACCCACGCCGACCACTGCGTCAGCCTCGGCCAGCACGTCGAGGTCGTCGTCGCGCTCGCGCGACAGCACGCAGACGCGACTCGTCGCATCGGCCGCCCACGACTCCCGCACCGGGTCCGCAACCACGCGCGGCTCGAGTGACGGCAGCACGCCGACGCGCACCGTCGCCATCTGCGTCGGCGAATGCGCGTGGATCGCGGCCACGAGCTGCCCACCGAAGGCAGGCTTCCACGCCAGGAGCCGGCCGTCGTCGACCTCGAGGTCGACCGCGTCGCCGGTGAGCCCGGACCCGGTCGC
>Ga0302323_100002608_pt1 | contig 14653 bp, 13 predicted proteins | sample Fen_T0_3_FD_201950 | JGI IMG/M metagenome (GOLD analysis project Ga0302323, IMG submission 201950) | Peat permafrost microbial communities from Stordalen Mire near Abisko, Sweden - Fen_T0_3 | ecosystem: Environmental > Terrestrial > Soil > Wetlands > Permafrost | place: Sweden: Abisko... | reverse complement strand
CTGGGTCGTCACGTGGGCGGCGGTCACGCGCATCGGTGCCGTCGCCACGCCGGTGAACACCTTCTCCAAGACCCCCGAACTCGCGACGATGTTGCGCCACGCCGACGTGCAACTCCTCGTGACCTGTCGCGCCTTCGAGCCCCACGACTACGCAGCGCGCCTCGTGGAGATCGCGCCCGACCTGACCACGTCCGCGGCGCCCGAGCCGTTGATGCTGCCGTCGCTGCCGCAGCTCCGCCACGTCCTGATGTGGGAGGAGTGCGCCGATCTCCCGTGGGCCGAGGCGATCACCTCCGTGCCGCCCGCGCCCGAACCGCTCGCCACCGTGGTGCGGGCGATGGAGGACGACGTCGTTCCCGCGGACCCGATGCTCATCACGTACACGTCGGGATCGACAGGCGAGCCGAAGGGCGTCGTACACGCGCACGGCTCGCTCCTGCGCCACGCGTGCAATCTCGCGGCACTGGCCGGGCTCGGCCCCGACGACCGGATCTGGACGCCCATGCCGCTGTGCTGGGTCGGCGGGTTCGCGTTCACGCTGCTGCGCACCCTGGTGGTCGGCGCGGCCTTCGTCACCCAGGAGCGCATGGACCCCGGCATCGCGCTCGACCTCCTCGGGCGCGAGCGGGTCACCTGCGTGAGCGCCTGGCCCGCCACCGGCGCGGTGCTCCTCGCGCACCCCGACTACGCGCGCACCGATCTCTCCGCATTGCGCCTCGGCACGCTGTACGAGGCCCGACCGCCCGCGCACCGTCCGGCCGATCCCGGCCTGGCGGTCACCTCACTGGGCATGTCGGAGACGATCGGCCCGCACACCTTCTGGACCGCCGAGGAGGACCGCACCGGCGCGCCCGAGGAGTTCCGCGGCACGTTCGGGCACGAGGTGCCCGGCGTCGCGCATCGCATCGTCGACACGGATGGCAACGACGTCGCCGAGGGGGCCGAGGGCGAGGTGCTGGTGCGCGGCTACTCGCTGATGCTCGGGCTGTACCGGCGGGAGCGCCACGAGGTGTTCGACGCCGACGGCTGGTACCACACCGGCGACCGCGGCTACTTCGACCGCGGCTGGTTCTTCTTCACCGGGCGCAGCACGGATCTCATCAAGACCAGTGGCGCCAACGTCGCGCCGGCTGAAGTCGAGCGCGCGCTGATGGAGCTCGACGGGGTGCGCTCCGCCTTCGTGTTCGGGGTCGCGCACGAGCAACGCGGCCAGGATGTCGTGGCCCTCGTCGTGCCCGACGACAGCGCGGCGCCAACGACACCCGACGTACTGCGCACCCAGCTGCGCGACTGCTTGTCGTCGTACAAGGTCCCCCGCGCGGTCTTCTTCATCCGCGCCGAGGACGTGCCGTACATGACCAGCCAGAAACCCGATCGGCGGATCCTCGCCGCCCTCGCCGACGAGCTGTCCCGCCCGGGACGCTGAGGCGCGCACCTCCGGCGCGAACGCCTATTCCGGCGCGGGCTGCGCGCCGCGCACGAGGCGACCCGGCAACTCCTCGGTGGCCTCGCCCCCGGCGTACACCTCGACGCCGCGCACGAAGGTGTGCACGTAACCGTCGGCCGACTGCATCACCCGTTTCCCGCCGGCAGGCAGGTCGGCGACGATACGCGGACGGTGCACGGCGAGGTTGTCGAAGTCGATCACGTTGAGATCGCCCCGGTGTCCGGGCACGAGCAGGCCTCGATCGAGCAGACCGACCGTCTCCGCAGTGGCGCGCGTCTGGCGCGACACCAGCCACGCGACATCGAGTCGATCCCCGCGGAGGCGGTCGCGACCCCAGTGCGCGAGCAACGTGGTCGGAAAGCTCGCGTCGCTGATGATCGAGACGTGGGCGCCACCGTCGCCCAGACCGGGCACTGCGTACGGATGCGTGAGCATCTTCTCGACCTCGTCGAGGTTGCCGTCCCAGTAGTTGATCACCGGGTAGTAGGCGGGACCGTCGAGCAGCACGTCGTAGAGCACGTCGGCTGCGGTGCGTTGTTCACGCGCGGCGCGCGCGGCCACCGACTGATCGGCACTGGGTTCGTAGTCGGGGATCTCCGCCAGCGGAAACACGCGGTCGAGCGGGAAGCGGATACCGCCCGCCTTCTCGGTCTCCTCAAGAATCCGGCGCTTCACGTCGGCGTTGCGGAGTGCCGCGAAGTCGTCCTCCTCGGCCACGGCGCCGAACGTCGGCGACGCCGCCCACGGGTTCGCCGAGCCGTCGATCGCGATGGTCACACCGATGGCCCGGCTCGCGACCACGCCGACCATCTGCATGCCCTGCTCGTTCGCCTCGGAGATGGCCTCGAGCCGGTGCAGGTGACCGTCGCCCGGCGCGAACTGTCCGACCGACAGTACGAGCGGCCGCCCCGACGCGAGCATCATCTCGTGGAACGTGGTGAGTTCGTCGTCGAAGTCGTCCATGTCGGCGACGACCTGCAACATGCCCTTGCCGGTCGCGCCCACTGCTTCCGCGATACCGACGAGTTCTTCGCGCGCCGCGTCGAGCGAGGCGGTGAACTCGCCCGTGCTGGTCTTGTGGTTCTTCGTGCGCGACGTGCTGAAGCCCAGCGCGCCCGCTTCGATCGCCGCCGCCGCGAGTTCGCCCATCGCTTCGATCTCGGCGGCGGTGGCGCGCTCGCGATCGGCGCCGCGCTGCCCCATGACCCACAGTCGGATCGGGACGTGACACGCCTGCGTCGCGAAGTCGAGGTCGTGGGGCATCTGCTCGAGCGCGTCGAGGTATTCGTCGAAGGTCTCCCACGTCCACGGCAGCCCCTCGCTGAGCACCGTGCCCGGGATGTCCTCGACGCCCTCCATCAACTCGATGAGCGCGCCGTGATCGGCCGGGTGACACGGCGCGAACCCGACGCCGCAGTTGCCCATCACCACGGTCGTCACACCGTGGGCGGACGAGGGCTGGAAGCGAGAGTCCCAAGTGGCCTGGCCGTCGTAGTGAGTGTGGATGTCGACGAAGCCGGGCGTGACCAGTGCACCATCGGCGTCGATCTCCCGCGCCCCGCGTCCGACGCGCCCGACCTCCACGACGATGCCGTCGTCGATCGCGACGTCGGCGGTGAAGGTGGGTTCGCCGGTGCCGTCGGCCACGGTGCCGGCACGGATCACGAGGTCATGGGGCATACCGAGGACGGTACCGCGCGCGGTCAGGCCGCCGCCGCGAGGCTCAACGCACCGGCAACATTCGCGTCGCTCCCGAGCCGCTGCGCCGCAACGGCGTCACCGCTCAGATGGGCCCGGAGGAAGTCGGCGGCCAGCGCGCCGACGTCCGGTTCCTCCGGATCGGTCGTGAACGGACCGAGATGCGAACCGCCGTCGACCGTGACGAGCATCTTCGATCCGGTCGCGTCGTCGAAGAGCTGCTCGCTGCTCGCGAGCGGGTTCACCTCGTCGTCGGTGCCGTGGACCGCGAGCAGAGGCGGCGACTGGGTCGTGAACCACGAGCCGTCGTAGCGCGCTTCGGCGCCCGACAGGATCACGGCCGCCCCGATCCGCGGATCGGCAACCGTCGAGTTGTAGGCCACGGCGGCGGCCGTGACACCCCCATCGGAGTGTCCGACCACACCCACCGGCGTATCGGCGATCGCACCGGACAACAGGTCGGGGACGGTCGACCGGTCGAACAACTCGGTGATCACGAACGACACGTCGGCGGCCTGGTTCGACACGTCGTCCTCGTCGGGTGAGTCGGTGACCGCGCTGCTGGTGAGCGGGAAGTCGGGCGCGGCGACGACGAAGCCCGCCGCCGCGAGCTGGTGCTCGAGCGCGCGGTACGTTTCGGCCGACACGTCGAATCCGTGAGCCAGTACGACGAGCGAGTACTCGCCCACATCGGCGATCTCGTCCTGGACTTCACCGTCGCCCGCAGTGCCCATGACCGGGTAGCGGAGCGTCACCGGGATCGTGCGGCCGCGAGCCGCGTCGACGTACGTCACGTGGGTCACCCCGACTGCATAGGGCGGAGCGGGCAGGCTCCCGACCACGGCCTGCGGCGCCACAGCCGTGAGGCGACGCGAGGTCCGTCGCTTCTTTGCACGCGCCGCCGTTGCGCTTGCCGAACGCAAGGTGAGCGAGGAGGCGGGAGCGACGAATCCGACCGCCACCAGTACGCACATGATCACGGTGAGAACGGTCCCGGTGAGCACCGCAGCGCCGCGTCGTCGTGGTCGGAGAGTCATCTGCACCTGATCCTGACGATTCGGTGCTGTGACCCGGGTAAGGCCGCGCGCCCCGAGCCCTCCCAGCTCACCGTGCTCTCAGGCGCGGGAGCGGCACACCCGGTGACCCCGGTAGTGTGCGCGCCCATGAGCTCACGCAGTCTGTACCTCTACGAGGTCGTCGACATCGTCGGCCAGGGTCAGTACGACTACATGGAGCATCTCTGGAAGGACCCCGTCCTCGTGATGCCCGACATGTACAACCTGCAGGGCAGCTTCTACGTGAACAGCGCGGGTGGCGGCCGCTGGCCGCAGGTCATCAACATCTGGGACGTCGGTGAGCGTGGCTGGGACGCGTGGGCTCTCAACGCAGACCGGCAGAACCTCAAGCGGCGCAAGGCGTTCTACGGAGACTGGTGGGACAAGGCCGCGAAGTGGCGCACCGGCGGGTTCGACCGCCTGTGCGGTGGCGTGCCCGGCTCGCCGACCACGCCCGAGATCCGCGACGCCGGGATCAAGGGCACACTGTTCGTGAACGAGATCCTCACCGTGCGCCCCGGCAGCGCGCTCGACTTCCTCGCTGCGGTGAACGAGCAGCGCAAGCCGCTGATGGCCGAGTACGGCCAACACGCCACCGGCCTCTACGAGGTGCTCAACAACCAGCACGAGGTGGTGATGGTGTGGGCCACCGACATCCCGTCGTACCTCACCTACCGCAAGAACCGCGACACCACCCGCGGCCTCACCGACGACGGCACGGTCGACGACCGCATCGTCGCGTGGGAACGCGTGTCCGCCGAGTTCGTCACCGGAGGGGACCACCACATCATGACGCCGTTGCCGCGCACCGTGTACGGACCCGACGACTGGGAGGACGCCACGCTCGAGGAGTGGCTCCAGGGCAACCAGCCGATCAGTTTGGAGGACCAATGAGCACGAACGGCGAAAACCCGGGAGCGAAGGTCGCGCTGGTCACCGGTGCGAGCCGCGGCCTGGGCAAGGCCACCGCGCTGCACCTCGCGCGCGCGGGCTTCGACGTCGCGGTGAGCGCGCGCACCGAGCGCGAGGGCGAAGGTCGCACCGACCAGAACTCGGTGCGGGCCGAGGCCTCGGTGCCGGTGCCGGGCAGCCTGGAAACGACCGCGGCCGAGATCGAGGCGATCGGACGACGCGCGTTGGTGGTGCGCATGGACCTCGGCGACCGCGACAGTGTGGTCGCCGCGCCGCGCGCGGTGCTCGACGCGTGGGGCCGCATCGACGTGCTGGTGAACAACGCGATCATCGGCGGCGGCGCGTCGATGGACCGCGTCATGGACCTCACCGTCGAGTCGATGACCAAGCTCTTCACCGGAAACTTCGTGCACCAGGTGCTGCTCACGCAGCAGGTGATTCCCGCGATGCTCGAACAGGGCGACGGCGTGATCGTCGACATGGTGTCGGCCTCCGCCCGCATCGACCCGATCGCCGCGGCCGGCGACGGCGGCTGGGGGATCTGCTACTCGGCGTCGAAGGCCGCGTTCGGGCGTTTCGCCGGCGGGGTGAACGCCGAGTTCGGCCCCACGATCCGCGCCTACAACGTCGACCCGGGCAGCGTGGTCACCGAGGCCCGCAAGGCCCGGTCCGCGAGCGAGGGCAAGGCCGACGAGTTCCAGGACCACTACGGCTCCGACTCGCCCGACGCCACGGCAGCCACGATCGCGTGGTTGGCGACGAGCCCCGACGCGACCCGCCTCCTCGGGAAGTGGATCTACGCGCCCAAGCTCGCCGAGGACCGCGGCTTCCTCGACTGAACTCGACGAACCGGCGTCAATTCCTGCCCACTATGGGCTGGGATTGACGCGAGTTGGGATCAGACGACCGACCAGAGCCACTGCTCGATGCGTTCCCACTGATCGTGGCGCGTCGTCGCCATGTTGTGGCAGTGCGCGCTGCCGCGCAGCACGAACAACGTCACGTCGTCGCTGTTGCCGAAGTACTTCGGCTCCTCGTGGGGATCGCGCGACACGTCGACCTCGCCGTACGAGAGGAACACCGGCACCGCGACCGAGTTGGCCGCCTCGATCGCGAACCACGGCACCGTCGACTGCGCGGCGGCGAGCCGCGGCACCACGGTGGTGGTCTGCTCCACGTCGGCGGTGAGCACGTGCTCGGGCACGTCGGGCAGGTGGAACGCGTCGCGCAGGTCGGTGCGGTCGCCGGGCGCATACGGCTCCGCGAAGCTCTGTACGACCGCGTCGATGATCGCGGCACGTGCCTCCGGACCTTGGCCCGCCGCGTCGATCAGCTCGTCGGGCAGCGGGATGATGTCGACGACGCCGAGGGTGGTGCCGAGCACCACGAGCGCGTCGTAGCTCTGCGCGGCGGCCTGCTGCACGATCGCGTGGTAGCCGCCCATCGAGTGACCCACCGCGATGATCGGCGTGCCCGCGGGCACTTCGTCACGGATCACCTCGACCGCGGCCGCAGTCGCGCACGCCTGCTCGGCGAAGCCGGTCTCGTGCTCGGGGTGCGTGCTGGCCCCGGTGCCGAGGCTGTCGAACGCCACGACCACGTAGCCACGTTCGGCCATCCAGCGGGCGAAGCTGTATTCCTCTCCTGGCACCTCGAGATCCCAGTACGCGTGGTCGTAGGTCCCGCCGGGCAGGCACACCAGCACCGCGGCCGGACCCGCGATCTCGTCGACCGCGGCGGGGTGCTCGTACCAGCGACCGAAGAGGACCGTGGACTCGTCGTCCCACACCTCCACCTCGATCTCCAGGTCCTGGACGACCACGCCGTCACTCATGCAGATTCCTCCCGAGATTCATACGGCTGGATTCGCGATCGTCACGACGGGCTTGGGCAGGAGGAAGAGGCCGATCGGCATCACCCCGTAGAGGCGCCGCACCATCTCCGGCAGCTCCTCCACCGTGACCGCCTCCTCGCCGCGTGACCGGAAGGTCTCGCTGACGGTGTAGCCGTCGACGCGGCTGATGGTGTTGCCGTCGATGCGGAGGATCGCGCCGCTCAGCCACCCGGAGTCCGCGCTCGCGAGCCACGCGACGACCGGCGACGCGTTGGCCGGGTCGAGCGGGTGCCACTCGTCACCGCGACCTGCGGCGAGGTCGTCGCCGAACTGCGTGCCCATGGTCATGCGCGTCGCGGCGATCGGCGAGATCGCATTCGCGGTCACGCCGATGTCGGCCATCTCCAACGCAGTCGCGGTCGTCATCCCTGCGATCGCCGCCTTCGCGGTGGAGTAGGCGATGTTGCCGGGCGTGCCCCACAGACCCGCGCCCGACACGGTGTTCACGATCCGGCCGGCCACGGGCGCGCCCGCCTCGGCGCGCGCCCGCCAATACGCGCATGCGTGGCGCGTCACCGTGAACGTGCCCTTCATGTGCGCAGCCAGCATCGTGTCGAAGTCGGCCTCGGCCATCTCGTGCAACGGGCCCATCACGAGCAGGCCCGCATTGTTCACGACCACGTCGAGGCGGCCGCAGCGCTCGACGATGCGGGCGATCAGCGACTCGATCCCCGACCAGTCCGATGCTGACGTGGCGTCGGCCATCGCCTTGCCGCCACGCGCCTCGATCTCGGCGACGACTGCGTCCGCTGGTGCCGACCCCGTGTCCGGCGCGCCCTCCAGCGTGAGGCCGGCGTCGTTCACGATCACGGTCGCGCCGAGCCGGGCCAACTCCAGTGCGTGCGCCCGACCCAGGCCGCGACCGGCTCCCGTGACGAGGACCACCCGTCCGTCGAGAAGTGTCATGGGCGGGAGTCTCGCGTCTCAGCCCGGCGCGAGCACGTCCACGTGGCCGTCGTCCGCTCGCCGGGCGTGCCAGTCCTGCCAGCGGAACCCGGCCACGGCGTCGAGCCCCTCGCCGAGGAGGCACCGGGCGAGCTCGCCCTTCACCGCTTTGGCGTCGTGGCCGACCGCGCGGTCGCCCGCCGCGTTGCGGAACCGCACGTGCACGACGGGCACCACAGCTTCGAGCAGGGACCAGTCGATTGCGGCGGCATGCTCGGCCGGCAACAGGTCGACCACGGTGCGCCGCCGCGCGTGCGCGACCAACGCAGCCGTCACCGTGGGCTTCCAGAAGCGGGCGAGATTGCCGACGCCCGGCAGCACGACCGACAGCTTCAGTCGGTAGTCGGCGATCGGGTCGGCGGCAGTCGTGAGGCCGTACACCGCCGACGGCACGAGCACCCGCTTCGCCTCCGCGCTGCGCCACGGACCCGCGTGGTCCCACACCACGCCCGTGTAACGCTGCCAGGCGGGCAGCACCGGCGCATCACCGCGCACGTAGGCATCCGTGGCCGCACGCGCGCGCACGAGGTTGTCGCCGCGCACCCCGAGCAACTTCTCCGCCTTCGCCACGGACACGCGCCGCAGCCCGCCCGCGAGCGCGCGGCGCACGGAGGCGCGTGCGTCGGCGAGTTCGGCATCGAACGGTCCGGGCGACGCGCCCGGACGCGGCGCTCGCCCGCCGTCGGCCTTGCCCTCCGACGGCGGCAGGAGGAGCAGCTCGCGGCTCACCAGTAGATGTGGTGGCCGTCGCCGGGGTTCGCCGGCGGTTGCACGCCGAACTCGGCGCGCACCTCCGCGAGCGGACGCTCGGCCATCGACAGGTGGTCGACCCAGGCGAAGTCGGCGGTGGTGGCCGCACCCCGGGCCATCTCGCGGCCCAGCAACTCGGCCGCGTACGGGCGTTCGAGGGTGGAGGCCTTGGGCACGATCTCGTCGAACGCGCTGAGCCCCGACTCGTGGAGCACGAGCGGCGAGAAGAACGCGAAGGTGCTCGCCGGGTTGTCGTCCATCGCGATCTGGAACCCACCGAGCGCGATCTCTCCCATCCCGGTGGGGGCGATGCCGCTGATCACGTGGATGTGGTCGTGGTCGAAGTAGAGGTAGGTGTTCCGCGTGATCTCCGAGCCCGGCACCGCGAAGCCGTGCGACGCGTAGAAGTCGGCCAGGCACCACCCCACCGTGTCCTCCGGCAACTCGTGGTAGCGCTCGACGCGGGCCACCAATTCGGGGTCGGGCGCGGGCGGTGCCGCTGCGCTCGCCCGAAAGGCGGGCTCCGAGCGATCGACTGCGTACCCGTCGAAGAAGCGGTCGAAGTCGGCCGCGGCCCGCTTGACGCCTTCGTCGATCTGGCGCCGGAAGATCTCCACCTCGGCCGGCGACGAACCCAACGCCGCGGAATACGCCTCGCAACGGGCGACCTGGGCGTCGGCCATCGGATGACGGCACATCTCGAGCGTGAACATCACTTCGGCGAATCGACGGCGAGCGCCCGGGTCGGTGAGCTTCGACGCGGTCTCCTCGGGCCCGAGCGGGGTGATCGACCCGAGATCGAGGTCGTCCCGCTCGAAGAGATGCGTGGTGACGGCCCGGAGCACGTTCAGTTGCTCGTCGGTGGGTCCACCATCGACATCGACCGCGCCCACGAGCCCGCGGACCACGACCTCGACGTCACCCGGCTTCACGAGTCTCGGCATGCGAGCACGCTACGCGCACCACGTGGCGAGCCCGAACTCCCCGCGCTACGCGCCGGGCGGCACCGGCCGGGGGATGCCGAGCTTGTCGGCGGTGATGCCGACGACGGGGTTGTAGATCGCCATCGCGCCGACGGAAGGGTCACCGGCCTCCTGCGCGAACATCGCCGCGAGGCGGACCATCACCAGGCTGAACTGGAATCCCGCGAGGATCTCGTAGAACGCGACGTTCGTGGCGGCCCGGCCCATGAGCTCCTCCCACAACGCAATCGTCGCGATGCGGTCGAGCATGCCCGGCAGCATCTGCGCGCCACCGGCCTCGAGGCTGTACTCCTGGAGGAACAGCCACCAGCCGAGGTCGCTCTCGCTGTTGCCGAGCGAGACCATCTCCCAGTCGAACACGCCGATGACCTCGGTGTGGTCGGCGCCGCCGTACATCTGGTTGCCCGGTCGGGCATCGCCCCAGCACAGCTCGATGTGGTCGCCGTCGTCGGGCCAATTCGCCACGAGCCACCGCCACGCGTCGTGCAGCACCGGATGGTCCTGATCACCCCACGCCCACTGCAGGTAGTTGTGGAAGTAGTTGCGCCGCTGCTCGGGACCGAGCGCCCCGTGGTGCTGCAGGTCGAGGTGCGCGAAGCCCGCGGCACGCCAGTCGACCTTCGCGACCCGCGTCATCGCCTCGACGCCGTTGCGCGCCCAACGCGCGCGCTGCTCGGGCGTCAGGTCGACGACGAAACCCTCCTGCGTGTACGGCGGGGCATCTGCGGGAACGACGCCGTGCAACCGGTCCATGACGAAGAACGGCCCACCGAGCACCGCCGTGTCGCGCTCGGCCCACCGGACGTGCGCAACGGGCACGTCGGAGTGCTCCCCGAGCAGTTTCATCGAGAGGTACTGCTGGGTGACCAGGTCGATCTCGGGGAAGAGGTGGTGCGTGGCGGGCTGGCTGCGCAACACGAGCTCCGCCGCGATGCGGGTGCCGCCCTCGCTCCATGCGGCGTCGAAGAGGAAGGTCTCGTTGGAGAACCCACTCGACTGCGGTACGACGAGGTTGGTGATCTCCAGGCCCGACGCACCCGGGATCTGCTCGCCGATCCACGTTTCGAGCACGCCCTTGATCTGCTCCGGGTCCCGCTGACCTGCAACCGGCACGTCGATCCCCCCGTGGTTGTGCTCACCCGTCCGTTGACGGGCAGGACCGTAGCCCGCACTCGGCCGAAAATCCCGTGCGGAAAATCCCGTGCCCGCGCATCGCCGACGTGGCAGCGTGGGCCGATGGACAACGAGACAGCACGCCGCTGGGCCGAGCAATGGGTCGACGAGTGGAACCGTCACGACGTCGAGGCGGTGCTCACGCACTTCGCCGACGACATCGAATTCAGCTCTCCGCTCGTAGTGCAGGTGATGGGCCACGCCGACGGCGTGGTGCGCGGCAAAGACGAATTGCGCACCTACTGGACCACCGCGCTCGCGTCCCGGCCCGACCTGCGCTTCGAACTCCTCGACGTGCACGTCGGGGCGGATTGTCTCGTGGTGCACTACCGCAACCAGGCCGGGCGCGTCGCGTCCGAACTCGAGGTGTTCGACGCCGACGGGCTCGACGGAGGCAAGGTGGTGCACGGCTGGGCGCTCTACGGGGGCTGACGTACGCTCGCCCCGTCCCCACGACCCGCCACCGCCACAGGAGCCCAACATGTTCGTGGTCCACAATCGCATCGAAGTCCCCGCCGAGCAGGCCGAGGGGTTCGAGCAGCACTTCGCCGAGCGCATGCGCACGACCCTCGCCGGCGTGTCCGGCCTCCAGCGCAGCGCGCTGCTGAAGCCGAGCGAGCCGGGCAAGCCCTACCTCGCCACGATGGAGTTCGACTCGCGCGAGTCGTTCATGGGCTGGATGCAGTCCGACGCGTTCAAGCACGCGCACGCGGGCACCGCATCGGAAGGTGGCCCCCAGGGCGGCCCGCCCCCGGGCGTCGAGGCCTACAGCGTGATCGAGGACGTGCGCCTCTGAGCGCCTGATCACACCCGATCTCGCCCGAGACAACGAACGAGGCGCCGCCCGTGGGCGGCGCCTCGTCGCGTCAGTCGGTCGGCCGAAGGTGCGTCAGCCGGTGAACTTGGGTGCGATGACCGCCGCGGCCTCGACCTGGTACTCGGCGCCGGTCACCTCGACGGCACCGATGTCGCACCCCAGCAGCTGCGGACGGGTGACGCCCCGCTGATCGGTGCCCACGCCGGCGGCGACGCCGGTCTGGCACGCGGCCACCGGGATCGCGTCGATGAGCGGGCTCGCCGTGCTGTTCGTCTTCGGCGTGAACGGCAGCATCGTCTCGGTCGGGCCGCCGTTGGCACCCAGCGGGTTCAGCAGCGGACTGCCCGCGTTCTGCTTGTCACCCGCCGCCGTGTTCGTGAACCCACACGACGCGTCGTCGGAGAAGTTGTACCCCTGCGACGTGGTGCTGTCGCTGACGTCGCAGTTGGCCGCGCCGATCGGGTCGGCCACGACCGTGCCGAACGAGGTGAGCTCGTTGGTGGAGAGGTTGGCCGGCTGCGGGTCCGCGATGGCCGCGTGCAGTCCCTCGCCGTGACTCGTGAAGTTCGCCGCCGACGCGCTCGCCGCCGTCGACGAAACCGCCGCGTATGTGTTCGCGTCGATGGTGTCGTAGGCGAGCGTGAGGGTCACGCCGGTGTCGCGGGCGTCGATGGCGCCGGCGAAACCGCTCGTGTTCCCGGTGACCGTCGAGTTCTCGTAACGGATCGCCGTAGGCACCGCACCGTCGTTGGTGTACGCCTCGCTGGCGCCGCCGTCCCACGTGGCCGTGTTGTTCGAGATCGTCGAACGGGTCACGGTGAACGACTCGATCGTGTCGGTGAACACCGCGCCACCGCTGCAGTCGCAGTACGCGCTGTCGGCCGTGGCCTGGTTGCCGTTCAGCGTGCTGTCGGTGATCGTGACGATCGCCCCGCGGCCCGCTGCGTGCACCGCTTGGCCCTGCGCGGCATCCAGGAAGAAGCCGGCGTAGGCATAGATCCCACCGCCGTCGGCCTGGCAGTCGTCGGCGCAGGACGCCTGGTTCGACGAGACGTTGGAGCCCGTGACCGCGAGCGTGCCGCCGGTGTAGATCCCGCCGCCGACGTTGTTGCACGTGCCGGTGCAGGCGACCTGGTTGCCGGTCACGTTCGAGCCGGCAACGGTGGTGTCCCCGCCCTGGGACGCGACACCGCCACCGCCGACGCTGTCGGAATCACACTCGTCGCAGCGCGCAATGTTCGACGCGACGGTCGAGTCGGTGACCGTGGAGCCCGAACCGGCGAAGATGCCGCCGCCGAACGCGTACCCGTTCGCGCTCGACACCTGGTTGCCTTCGACGGTGGAGTTGGTGACCTTCACGGTGCCGTCGGCGGATATGCCGCCGCCGGTGTTGATCGCTCGGTTGTTGGTCACGGTGGATCCGTCGACGGTGACGTCGGACCTGCTCGAGATGCCGCCGCCTTCGGACCGGTTGAGACAGTCGGCGTGGACCGACCCGGCTGCGGCCACGGGCGAGGGGCCGCATTTCTCGTTGCCGGTCCAGTTCCCGGTGATGGTCGAGTTGAGCACGATGACCGGGCCGGCGTTGAACACTCCGTTGCCGAACACCGACGGATTCGGCGCGCCCTCGTGCTGGATGGTGATGTTCTGGATGGTGAGGGTTTCGCCACTGCCGTCGTCGAAGACGACCGAGTTCGCGTCACAGGTCTGCGTGAGCGTGAACCCGTGACCGTCGAGCAGCACCGCGCCACCGGTCGTGTTCCGCTCGGGGTAGTAGCTGCAATCGTCGTACTGCGTCAGCGAGATGTCGTTGGCCAGGTCGATCTGCGTGATGCTGGTGTTGGTCCACGCGTCGAAGAACTCGGCATCGGTGTGGACCGTGGCCGTCGTGGCCGCCGAGGCGGTGCCGGCGAACAACACCGGGGTGAGCCCCACGGCCAGCGCCACGGTGGCCACCACGGACCAGGCCCGTCGGATTCGGAATCGCTGCATCGTCTCACCCTCCACACGCGGCGCCATGCCCGGCGCCCAAGTCGGGAACTCTACCCAATTCCGGCAGGTTCCGTCCTGATCCTGGGGCCAACCGGCGTAGCGTGGGCACCCCGCTCCAGACCGGAAGGACCTGAGGCCATGACCGACAAGTCGTTCTTCTCCGACGACGAGTGGAAGGCGCTCTCCGAGGCGCCCCTCGCCGTGACCCTCGCCATGGTGGCCGTGGGCCAGCACGGGCCCATCTCCATGGTGAAGGAGGCGGCCGCCAGCGCCCGCGAGATCACCAAGCCCAGCGACCACGGTGAGGCCAACGAGCTGATCGCCCTCCTGGCCCACGACGCGCAGAGCAAGGAAGCGCGTCACGACGTCGAGGCGGAGAAGGGCGCGTCGATGGAGCAGGAAGTGGAGATCGCGCTCGGCCTGCTGGCCCCCGCGGCCGCGGCGATCGCCAAGCTCCCGCCGGCCGAGGCGGGCGAGGTGCGGGCCTGGCTGCTCGACATCGCGAAGGCCGTCGGCGACGCGTCCAAGGGCACGAGCGACGAAGAGACCGCGACCATCGACCGGATCCGGGTGGCCCTCACCGGGGGCTGATCCGCGGCGGGCCCGATGGCCCGCGGTCGCTACCCCGTGAAACGGGGTTGGATCCGTGGCGCGTTGGCGTCGGCGGGCGACACCGCGAGGCACTGGGTGCCCGCGGCGAGATCGCCGGTGACCGGGTTCGGGAACTCCACGTCGGTCCCTGGCTCGGGAGCTGCGGCCGCGAGACCGACGGGACCCGTGGGACCCGTGGGACCCGTGGGACCCGTGGAACCCGTGGAACCCGTGGAACCCGTGGATCCCGTCGGACCCGTCGGACCCGTCGCACCCGTCACACCCGTCGCACCCGTGGGACCGGTCGGACCCGTCGCACCCGTCACACCCGTGGATCCGGTCGGACCCGTCGGTCCGGTGAGTCCGGTCGGACCGATGACGGTGTCGGGACCAGTG
>Ga0302323_100002607_pt1 | contig 14656 bp, 10 predicted proteins | sample Fen_T0_3_FD_201950 | JGI IMG/M metagenome (GOLD analysis project Ga0302323, IMG submission 201950) | Peat permafrost microbial communities from Stordalen Mire near Abisko, Sweden - Fen_T0_3 | ecosystem: Environmental > Terrestrial > Soil > Wetlands > Permafrost | place: Sweden: Abisko... | reverse complement strand
TCAAGTCCCTCGGCCTGGCGAAGTAAGGAACCACCGATGAAGATCCTCGTTGCCGAGCCCCTTGCCAAGCAGGGGCTCGAGATCCTCCGCGCCCATCACGATGTTGACGAGAAGATCGGGCTCACGCCCGAGCAACTGGCTGAGATCATCGGCGACTACGACGCCCTGCTGGTCCGCAGCCAGGTAAAAGTCACGGCCGATATCCTGGCCCACGCCACGCGCCTGATCGTCATCGGCCGGGCCGGTGTCGGTGTAGACAATGTCGATCTCGAGGCTGCCACCAAGGCCGGCATCGTCGTCGTAAATGCGCCCACCGGCAACACCGTTTCCGCGGCCGAGCAGACGATCACCCTGATGCTCGCCCTGGCCCACAAGACCGCCGCAGCGGACGCGTCGATGCGCCGTGGCGAGTGGAAGCGCAGCTCCTTCACCGGGGTCGAGCTTCGCGGCCGCACCCTCGGCATCATCGGTCTGGGCAAGATCGGCCAGGCTGTGGCCGACCGGGCTCGCGGCCTCGAGATGGAGGTCATCGGCTACGACCCGTTCGTGACCGCGGAACAGGCCGCCCTCCACGGCGTGACCCTCGCGGACGTGGACGAGATCATCGCCACCGCCGACGTGATCACCGTCCACGTTCCCCTCAACAAGGCCACCAGGGGCATCATCAACGCCGAGAACATCGGCAAGCTCAAGCCCGGCGTGATGCTCATCAACGTCGCCCGCGGCGGCGTCTATGACGAAGCGGCACTGGCTCAGGCTCTCAAGGACGGCAAGGTCGCCGGCGCGGCGATCGACGTCTACGAGACCGAGCCGCCGGCGGCGGACAATCCGCTCCTGGCCGCGCCGAACACCGTCCTGACGCCTCATCTGGGCGCCCTTACAGCCGAGGCGCAGCTGCGAGTGGCCGAGGAGGCCTGCGAGCAGGTCATCGACGTCCTGGCGGGCCGGTCCGCTCGGTACGCTGTCAACGCTCCCCTGCTGACTCCGGAGACCTCTCGCGCCATCGCTCCGTACCTGCCGTTGACGGTGATCCTGGGCCGGTTCGCCGCTCAGTACCTCCGCGGCGGGGTCAAGACACTGACCGTCGACGTGGCCGGAGATCTGGCCGAGCACGACGCCTCTCAGCTCACCGCCGCCGCCCTGCGCGGCATCCTCGAGGAAGCGACGACCGAGCGGGTCAACCTCATCAACGCCGGGTTCCTGGCCAAGAACCGCGGCCTGACCGTTGACGAGCGCAAGACCCACGACGCGGGCTCGTTCGCGTCGATGGTCACGCTCACCGTTTCGGGCGACAAGGGCACGACTACAGTCGGTGGGACCATCGCCAACGGCGAGCCGCGGCTCGTGCGCATCGACGACAACTGGCTCGATATGGCCCCGACGCCCCAGATGGTGGTGACACGCCATCAGGACAAGCCCGGAACCATGGGCCGGATCGGGTTGATCCTCGGCGAGGCCGAGGTGAACATCAGCTCCATGACTCTCGCTCGGACCCCCGCCAGCAAGACCGCCCTCATGCTCCTCGCCGTCGACGACGAGGTAACCGACGCGGTCGTTGAGCAGATCAAGAACCACCCGGCGGTGCTGGACGTCTGGTCGATCCACGCCGCCACGGAACGGTGACCTCCCAGTCTCTCGACGCTGAGCGGCCCTCCGGGGCCGCTCAGGTCATTCCCGCCGGCCTTGACGCCGTGCTGGTTCTCCTTCGCCACGGCCAGACCCAGTTCATCGTCGAGAAACGTTTTCAGGGTGCAATGGAGGCACCTCTGACTGCGCTGGGCGAGGAGCAGGCCCGACGCGCCGGACGGCGCCTGGCGGCTCCGGCCGCGGATCCGCCTCTGCCGATCCCCAACGCTTCACCCTTTGCCATCGTCCATTCGCTGCTGGGACGCGCGCGCCGAAGCGCGGAGCTCGCCGTTGCAGAGATGGCCGCGGCGGGACGCCCAACTCCCCCACTACGTGAAGATGCCGGCTTCTCCGAGATCGCCCAGGGCTCGTGGGAGGGTCTGACCGAGCAGGAGATAGCCGCCGGCTTCGGAGACTCGCTGGCCCAGTGGCGGCGGTGGCCGGAGAGGTTCCATGCCCCGGGCGGCGAGACTCTGGCGGACGTGCGTCGCCGCGTCGAGACGGCCCTGTCATCGCTGCTGACCGAAATGGCCGCCGGCACCAGACCCGGGACGTTGGACCGGCACCAGGTCCTCGGCTACGGGGACGGCAGCGCCGACACCCGCCGCTGGTCGCTCATCGTCGGTCACGGCGGCGTCTTCCGCGTCGTCGCCTGCGTCCTGCTGGGACTCCAGCCCGAGCACTTCTGGAACTTCGATTTCGGTCTCGGCTCTATCACCGTGGTGGAGATTCGAGCGGGCCGCGCCGTGCTGAGAGCGATCAACCTGGACTCGCATCTGGGCGAGGACGCAGGGCAGGCCGCCGCGGAGTCGGCCGGAAGGAATGCCGCCGGCGCACTCTAGGCGAACGGAATCTGTGCCGTATCGGCGTCAGGTCCGGGTTCGACCAGATCCGCCCGAGCTTCCGGGTGGACTCTTCTGCACTTTGCGGCGTCCGCGCAGCGTGGGCAGCCGCAATGCCAGGCCAAGCAGCGACTGCCTCACGATCCTGTGCGCCGTGGCCAGAAAGACAAGCCGCTCCGAACTGAGTTGCCGGGCTCCGTAGATCACTTCAACCTGGGCCACGGCCACGATCCCCAGGGACTCCCTGGCCTGCGGCACGATGCCGGCGAGCATGTCGGTGTATTCGAAGACGGTCTGGGTCGGCCGGGGCTTTAGGCCGAGACGGCTGGCGAGCCTGACGACGCTGCGGTAGACGGTGTCGGGGTCCTCGACGCGGCGCGACCGGCGACGCCATGGCACGAACAGGGCCAGGGCGACGAGAAGAGCCAGGGGTGCCGACACCAGCACGACCGGGCCGAGGCCGCTTTCGTCGCCGGACGTTGAGCCGCCACTGCTTGCCGGGGCCGGAGTGGCGGTCGGGCGCAAGTGGGCGCTCGACTCATCCGGGCCCTGAGATACGTCCGGCGTCGGCGTTGCCACAACCGCCTGGCCGGCGGCGAGTGTCGTCGGCAAGCCTACGCCGCCGCCGGTGGGGTCGAATGGGATCCAGCCGTAAGTCGGGAAATAGACCTCGACCCAGGCGTGCTTCTGCTGGTTCGTGACCTGATTGAAAGGTGAGTTCTGCTCCGTTGGGCCCGGCAAATAGCCCAGGACGTAGCGCGCCGGAAAGCCATCCAGCCGCATCAGCATGGTCATCGTCGTGGCGTACTGCTCGCAGAACCCCTGGCGAATGCGCGCAAAGCAGTCCACCGACGACAACCCGACGCATCTCGTCATAAGGGCCGAAATGTCGGTGTCGTACGTGAAATGAGAACCCTTCAGGTAGTCCTGCATTGCCTTGGCCACGTCGTATTCGTTCTTGAAGGCGTTGCCGTTGGCGACTGCGTTTGTGCGGATCTCGCTCAGTAGCGCCCTGCCGTCGGCGCCGATGCTGCCGATTCCCTGGGTGTATCGGGCCAGCAGCCCTTTGGGGAATCCTGTGCCGGCGTGCTGGAGACGCCACTCCGTCAAACCGGTTCCGTCGAGGGCATTGTCCGGGTCGTAGCCGGCGACTGTGTAGTCGGTTGCGTCCGACACGTAACTCGCCACGTTGAGTCCGGACTTGGCGTCGCCGACAAGGTTCTCCTTGACCACGGCGTTGACCGTTCTCGGCTCATTGGAAACGATGAGGTGCTTGACGGAGCTGTCCTGGATTTGGACCGCAACCGAAACCGGCGATCGCCCGGTCATCGCCTGGTCCACAAAGTCCAGCGTTCCGGCTCCGAGCGGCTTGTTAGCGGCAACCTGACCGGCTGCCGGGCCGGCTCCGATAGCCCAGCCCACGGACTGGAAGGTGTCGTAGGACACCAGCCGCCAGTGAGTGGGTGCCGTGCCGATCAATGTGCGAGTCGAGAAAACGTTGCGGCGCGTCTCCCGGAATGACGAGCTGATCTTGGTTGTCGCCCCGAAATCGGCGCTGGCCTGGAGACGGGTGTTTCCACCGCCCGGCAGCAGGCCTTCCAGACCGCCGAGTTGGCCGATGACCTGATCGCCGACGTTTCGCATCACGCCGCCCAACGGGGCAGAACTTGCCACGACGGTCAGGACCAGCGCAGCGACAATCGCCCCGGATGCGAAGACGACGCCGCCCTGGAGATGGGGCGCCTCGAAATCGCGGCCCCTCCAGATGCGGTGGTGAAGCCAGCTCTCGCGCTCGTCGGCCGCATGGGCCAGCAGCAGCAGCAGCAAGGCGGCGGCGCTGAAGATGACGAGGACGAAGAACTGATCGGTCTGGGTCAGCGCCATGTTGGCGATCGTCACGACGCCCACGAGCAGCACGCCGTTGATCGAGCGGTGGTAGCCGAAGATGTCGTACGCGGCCGCCTGGGCAGAGCCCCACACGAGGATCCCCAGGACCAGGCAGAAATGGCCGGCTTGAGTTGTCGTGCTCTGGTGACGCCACGTCAGGTCGAGGTACGCCTGCGTGACCGAATCGGACGTGGCTTGAAACCACCCAATCAGGCCCGGATGCGAGCCAGGCAGTGATGCTCCGACCGCCTCGATAACGACGAACGCACCGATAGCGCAGCCCAGCGCCTGAGCGAGCCACGGAGGAAGTCCAAGGCTTGCACTGACGTAGCCCCAAAGGGCCGCCAGAAGCGCCACCCAGATCAGGAAGGACGTCAGCCCATCCTGTCCGAGAATCCAGCGCGCGTCTGCGAACGACCAGCCCATCGCGCCAACCAGGAGCGCCACCAGAGGCAAGGCCGACAGGCCCTCCTGGGGGATCCACCGGCGCGCGATGCCGGCCAGAACCCCGGCCCCGGTCGAGTTCAATTCCAGATCTCGCGTTGCTGCAGCCATATCATTCGCCGCCGATCGTGGCGCTCACGAGAGCACCGCCCCGAGCTCGTCGTGAGCCCGGACTTCGTAGGCCTTCACGTCGTACTCGGCCAAAGCGAAACGAAGTGCCCGCTGCTCCTGTCCGGCAGCCTCGTCCGACTCGGTGCGCTTTCGGATACGCCCGGCGGCGGCGTAACTTGCGGAGTCAAGGGTCACGACGGCTGCGGCGACGCCACGAGCGCGCAGCGTCGTCAAAGCCCGGACCCAGTGGCGATCACGGGAAGCTGTGACGACGACCGCCGTCATCCCGCGACGCAGTTTGGGCAGACCCGTCAGGAGCACTTCGGCCAGTGGAACGCGGCCGTCTCCCTCCACTGCGGCCAGCATCTGCATGATCTTCTGGCGCTGCCGGGGCCCCCTGTCTGCCGGAATCGACACGAGTCTGTGCCCGCTCGTCGTCAGTCCGACGGCCCGGTTCTCGAGGATCGCGTCATGGGCGATGGATGCCGCTACTCGCATCGCTTCCTCCACGGTGGAAATGTCGCCCTCCCCTGCCTGGACATTCGCATCGAGATCGACAAAAAGCCACAGGTCCGCCGTCTGCTCGAGGTCGAATTCCTTGACCTGGATCTCCCCCAGGCGAGCGGTCGTCCGCCAGTGGATTCGATTGAAGCTATCACCGGGCGCGTAGGGGCGCACCGTTGTGGCCAGCGGCGTCGTCTGCAGCGTTCTCTCCGGGGCGGAGTGCGTGCCCTCCAGGTAGGCGTTTGGGAGCCGCCAGCGCGGCAAGGGCACGACGCGCGGGAAGACGGTCACGACCGTCGGCCGGCCGACCGTCGCCGCGGCCTCGAAGAAGCCGAACGGATCGCCCGTCCTGACCACCATAGGCTCGATCCGGAAGGTCCCGCGGCGCGTCAGAGGCACGATGGCAACCCAGGAGCGTTGCGCGAACGATCGCAGACCCAGCGCCCGGCCGGGCAGCGCCACCGGCAGGTCGGTCGGGTTGTAGACCTCGAGCCAGGGTTTGGGCAGACGGTTGGCGTTGGAGATGCTGTACGTGGTCCGAAGGTCCTCGCCGACGTGAGCCTGACGGTGATCGACGCGGTAGCCGGCCTCGAGGTCGGCCAGGCCAAAGCGGGTCATGATGTAGCTGCCGCCGACGGCGAGAAGGCCCAAGTAGACGATATAGAACAAGAACGGAATGCCGGTCGAGAAGGCGGCGATGAGGAGCGCAGCCGCGACCGTCAGAAACTGGATTCGGCGGATCACTAGATGACCACCTCGGGACCGCTATCGAGCAGGGCTGCCGGCCGCTCCACGCCTGTCCGACGCGGACTGCACCTTCGGCGTGGCATCCCGACGACGCTCCGGTCCGGCCGTCTTCGCCTCGTCGAGCGGCACTGTGTTGAGCAACTCGGCGACCACCTGGCGTGGATCGACGTCGTGCATCGACGAGCTGGTCTTGATGATCAGCCGATGTGCCAACGCCGATTCGGCCAGGGCCTTGATGTCGTCGGGGATGACATAGTCGCGACCGGATAACGCGGCCAGAGCCTGGCCGGTGCGATACAGAGCCAGGGATCCGCGCGGCGACGCGCCCAGATATACGTCGGGGTGCGTGCGGGTGGCGTTGACCAGCCGAACGATGTAGTCCGCCACGGCGGGGTCCACGTAGATCTCGCGGACGGCGCTCTGGAGGTTGCGTAGCTCGGCGACGTCCAGGACCACCTCGAGGCCGTCCAGCGGGTGCGAGATCTTCTGCTCCTGAAGGATGGTCTGTTCGTCCGCGGGCGACGGGTAACCGAGACGAATACGCAGCATGAACCGGTCGAGTTGCGCTTCCGGGAGCGCGAAGGTGCCTTCGTATTCGATCGGGTTCTGGGTCGCGATGACCAGGAACGGCTCCGGCATCGGGTAGGTTGTGCCGTCGATCGTGGCCTGGTGCTCCTCCATGCACTCGAGCAACGACGATTGGGTCTTTGGCGTTGCGCGGTTGATCTCGTCTGCAAGGACGACCTGCGCCATGATCGGCCCCGGCCGGAATTCGAACTCCTGGGTCCGCTGGTTGTAGATGGACAGGCCGGTAACGTCGGAGGGGAGAAGATCCGGCGTGAACTGGATCCTCCGGAAGGTGCAGCCAAGACTGCGGGCGACGGCTTTGGCCAGCATCGTCTTCCCGGTTCCGGGCACGTCCTCGATCAGCAAATGGCCGCGGCACAGCAGCGCAACCAGAGTAAGGCGGACCTCCGCCCGCTTTCCTATGATCACGCGCTCGACGTTCGCTGCGACCTTTTCGCCGGTTTCCTGGATCGTGGTCATGGCTCTCACTTCAACGATGCATTCGGCGGCTGGCGGCCCGCGAGCGTCTCGCCGAGCCCTCATTCGTTACTCCCCCAAGCCCAAACGGCTGAAGGCCAATTCCATACTACGCCGAGACGCAGCCTTCGGTTTCGGTGCGCCCGGTAGATGCTGCCACGGCGAACACCACAGCGAACACCACACCCAAAGCAAGCCTTAGCGCAACCTGAAGCGCTTGACTCCGGGACCTTCCTTGCGGCTACCCTTGCAGCGGTTGGGACCATCAGGCCCCGGCCACGAGTACCAGCGGCCGGACTGTGCCCGGCCTGGACTCGGCGTACGCTTGTCGTGGAGTGTCGTGCCGGCCGCAATCGAGGCCGCACGCAGGACAACGGAGCAACGATGACGGACCTGACCGACTCGTATTGCGAGCGGTGTGGCGCTCGATACGTCTTCAGCCCGCCCGCGCCAAAGACAATGTCGCTCAAGGGAGCCCGTGTCCTGGCCAAGGGTTTGAAGAACTTCGTGCTGAACGACGGTCAATCGATGGCCGACTCGCTCACCATCGCGCGCCACGATGACAGCCACGAGAGTTCGACACGCATAACCGAGGCGTTTCACAGGACCTTCAACTTCTGCATGACGTGCCGCCAGTACGCCTGCGACAACTGCTGGAACAAGAAGGTCGGCGCCTGTCTGTCCTGCTCCCCGGAACCCGGCTTCGAGCCGATGGCGCAGGAGGATCACCTGATCGTCCGTACCCCAGTCGCCCGCTGGGACATGGACTGGTCGCTCTTCCCCGACGGTCCCCTCGTCGAGCCGGTAAACCGTCCTGACCCGCCGCTGCCGTTCAACGCCCCGATCGTCTTCTCGGACTCCGTTCCGGCCGTTGAGACCGAGCGCCCGGCCGACGCGGCATGGCCCCAGATGGATCTCCCTCCGGAAGAGCCGGCCGGACCGGCCGGTCACGTCTCGAAGACCGGCCACCGCACCGCGTCCAAGCACGTCGATGCCGAAGCCGCCAGCTTGTGGCCGCTGGCCGACGAAATCGCCCCGGAGATGACGCTCACCGCCGAGGAACTGGAACTGGTCGAAACGCGGCTCAGTCGCACCGACATCCCGCCCGACGCGGCTGCCGCCGAGACCTCACCGTTGGCAGCGGCCGCCCCGATCGCCGGCGGTGAGCCGGAGCCCGACGTCGCACCCGCGATGCGTCCCACCTGGGCCGGCGCCTTCGCCCCCAAGCCGGAGGCGGCCGCGGCCGGGCGTGAAGCGATGCGAGCCGCAATGTCGGCGACCGATCCGGCTCTCGTCGCTGCTCGCGAACCGGCGATCCAACAGCGCCCCGAGCACATGCCGCGGCAATCGCCGGGCCGGCTTCCCCAGGCAGCCGAACCGGCCCCGGTCCAGGCCACGTTGCCGGCCCCGGCCCCACTGGCGCCCGATCAGATCGCCGAGCAGACGCAGCACAGCAATTTCGTCGGCCGGCTGCTCGGGCACGATCAGGAGAGCGGCGCCGCCGTGCCGAACCGGCCCCGGCACGCGACCAAGCGTTCCGGGCAGACCAGCGTAGATGCCTGGCCGCACGTGACCCCCTGGTCGCAACGACCCGCTGAGGCGCCCGGTTGGCGCGGCGATGAGCATGCAGCAGCCGACGATATCGAGCCGGTTTCGACGGCGGGACATGCCCCGGCCGATCGATCGGAAGTGACGCCGGACGCCCCGCTGGGTGCAGCTCCCTACGCTCCCGCGCCGGCCCCCGCTGCCGCGGCCGGGTTCCCGGTCGTCGATGCCCGCACGGCGGCGGCGGTCCGTCTGTCCGCAGTCCCGGCCGACCCAACTCCAGACCCGGCGGCGGGCCTCGCGACGACGGAAGACCGCGCAGCCCAGACAGCCGCCGGCCCGGTCCCGTTCCTCGAGTCACCGTCATGGGCTCGCGCCGAGGACCCGTCTCTTGCCGAGCCGGATCTCGAAGCCGATCTCGCCGCGGCCCGCGACTCCCTCCGGCCGGCGGGTACGTCTAGCCCCCGCACGGACGCCGCCGCGCCCGGGACGTTCCGGAACGACACTCCCCAGAAGGTTGCGCCACCGGCCCAGGTACCGCCGTCGCCCGTGTCTCAAGCTCCCGCTACGCAGTCACCGGCTCAGGCCGCGCGGCCGCTGGGATCGACATGGCCGGCGCCCCGGGATCCCGCGGCGCCGTGGGCCTCCCCCGACGTACCGAACGTGCCGTCGATACTTTCTGCCGTGGCGGCCCAGCAGTCCGGGCCGGCGAACCTGACCGAGATGTGGGTCCAATCGTCCGAGCAGGTCATGAATCGCGGCACGGTTCGTGTCTGCCATCGCTGCGCACTGCCCGTCTCGACGCAGGCCCGCTTCTGCCGGCGCTGCGGAACCAAGCAGTCCTAGCCCAGATCCTCGAAGAATCCCTGCTGGAAGTCGTCGCCGTGCGTCGTGCTGTGCGGCCGCAGCAGCGATCTAATCTGCGCGCTCCGCACGAAACGACGGTTGCCGAGCTTGATGCTCTGGAGCTGGCCGACTCTCGCCCATCGGCCGATGGTGCCCGGCGTGAACCTGACATTCGAAGCAGCCAGGAGCTCAGCCGCCTCCGATAGGGAAATCCAGTCGGAAGGTGGCTTCGACATCTGTCAGTCGTGGTCTTTCGATGGTGAGTCGGCCGCTGCGACCGCGGCCGCCGGCTTCGACTCGTCTCCGGACGACAGCTCCGAACTACCGCTCGAACCGCCGCTCGAGGCGTCGCCCGAGGCGTCCCCGCTGCTCGCACTCGAGCCCGCGTCCTTGCGATCCGCGCGGCTTGGCTTGCCGGCGCTCGATTTCTCCTTGCGGGCCCAGCCGCTCCCCTTGTAGTGAACTGCCGGGACTCCGATGGCCTTCTTCATCGGGCCACCGCAGACCGGACAAGCAGACGGTCCGTCGGCGTGGACGGAGTGCATGACCTCCACCCGGTGGCCGCAGCTGACGCAGACGTAGTCGTAGGTCGGCATGTGTCTCCAGAACTCGCGCTAGCTGCGGACCATCCGCATGCCGCACTTGGGGCAGTAGAAGGCCCGCTCGAGGCCGGAGCTGAATCCGCAGTGCTGGCACGCCGCTCCGCCGCGGGTGCCGCTGGTCGGCGCCGGGCGCTCGGAGGAGACGGTTCCAACCGCGTGGGTGTCGCCGGCGACGTTGTTGAAGAGTCCGGCGAGAATCCCGGCGGCGTTTCGGTCGGTGTCGCCGCGGACACCCTTGCCGCCCCAGCCGACGACCGCCCGAACGATCAAGTCGCCCGTGATTTCGTCGAAATGCGAGGCCACGCCGCCGACGATGGCGTTGTACTCGGGATAGCCCGTCGTGTCTGTTTCGCCGGAAAGGAGCCCGCACACCAGAGTCTCGAAGACCGGATCGATCGCGTCAACCGATCCCAGCACGACCAGTGCGTGGCGGGTTACCGGCGAGCGCTTGTGGTTGTATTGCAGCCACTGGGCGCTGCCCGGAAGTTGAGCGATAAATGGCGATGCCTGACCGAGCTCCACCGGCAGCGGTTCGACCAGCTCGGACTCACCTTGAACATACCCGGCCAGCATGCTGTGGAGTCGCTGGACCAGACCCGGGCCGGTCTTCAGGCGCACCCCTTCAGAGCTCTTCGCCGAGTACGAGAGTTTGAGCGCGAACTCGTGAGAGCTGACCTCGGCCACGGGCGCCTGAGGAACTTGATCGCGTCCGGATCGATTGCTCTTCCCGAAAAGCGGCACGGTGTCTCCTGAAAGCTAGCGGGGCCTGTGCATATCGTAGCAGCGGCTACGCCAACAGCTGTCCCAACCTGGCCACCAGATCTTCGAGTTCGGCGGCGCGAGCGCGGGCTCCCTCCACCACAGCGGCCGGCGCCTTCGACGTGAAGGACTCGTTTCCGAGTCTCGCCCGAGCCGCCGCGAGCTGAGCCTTCGCCTCGGCCAGATCCTTCTCCATCCGGGCCCGATCACGGCCTTCGGCGGCCTCGTCTTTGGCTTCCGGCCGGACGACGGCCTCGACTTCACCGGCGATGACCGACAGACCGCCCGCCGCGCCGCCACGAATCGCCTCGACGTCCATCCGGCGCTCCAGCGGCCTGGCCCTCGACAAACGCTCAATGGCCGGCCGTACGACTTCGTACGTCGCCCCGAGCGATTCGGGCACGAAGACATCGACGGGCAGCCATGCCGCCGGCTCGACGCGAGCCTCCGCCCGCGCGTTGCGAATTGCCCGAACCAGCTCGATCAGAGCTCCGACCTCGCCGTCGGCGGCAGCGTCGGCATCGCCGGCCTTGACGGTCGGCCAATCGGCCACGATCAAGAGCGCCGGATCGCCAGCCGCTCGTGGAAGCCGCTCCCAGATGGCCTCGGTGATGAACGGCATGATCGGATGCAGTAGCCGCAGGTACGTGTCGAGGGCGGCGACCAGGGTCCACCATGTGGCCTCCCGGTACTCGGCCGGGAGCGATTCGTCGCCGAGCCGGATCTTGGCCAGCTCGACGCCCCAGTCGCAGTACTCGTTCCAGATTGCCTCGTACAACGTCTGGCTGGCATCGCCGAATGCGTAACCGGCCATGGCCCGGTCCACCGCTTCAACGGCAGCCGCGGCTCGAGACAGGATCCAGCGTTCCGCCGGCCCGAGGTGAGCCCGGTCGGGTAGTTCTCGCGACGCGCCGGCGGAGACCGTCGCCGGTCGCGCGCCCAGCACGAACCGTGCGACGTTCCAGAGCTTGTTGGCGAAGTTGCGCGAGTTCTCGAGCTTCTCGGCGCCGAGCCGGGCGTCGTTGCCGGGCGCAGTGCCGTTGACCAGCGCGAACCGCAGCGCGTCCGCGCCAACCTCGTCGATCGTCTCGAGCGGGTCGACCGAGTTGCCCTTCGTCTTGGACATCTTCTGGCCGTACGGATCCCGGATCAGGCCCGACAGATAGACCGTGTGGAACGGCGGTTGGCCGGTGAGGTGGATGCCGAGCATCATCATTCGCGCCACCCAGAAGAAGATGATGTCGTAGGCCGTCTCCATGACCGAGCCCGGGTAGAAGCGCGCCAGGTCGCGGGTCTTCTCCGGCCATCCGAGAGTCGAGAACGGCCACAGGCCCGAGCTGAACCAGGTGTCGAAGATGTCCTCGTCCTGGTGGAGATCGGCGGCAGCGCAGGCGCAGACTGCGCACGCCTTCGGGCCGGCAGGGTCGGCCGTCACCGTCGTGTGGCCGTCCGGGCAGTACCAGGCCGGGATGCGATGACCCCACCACAGCTGGCGGCTGACATTCCAGTCGCGCATCTCGGTCATCCAGTGCTCCCAGACCTTGACGAATCGGTCCGGCAGGATCTGGGTCTTGCCCGAGCGCGTGGCCTCGAGGGCGGCTTCGGCCAGTGGCGCCACGCGGATGAACCACTGCGTCTTGAGCCGCGGTTCCACCACGTCGTCGGAGCGCTGGCAACGGCCCAGCAGCATCTCGTGGGGCTTGATCGAATCCATGTCGCCCCGGGCCTCGAGCGCAGCCACGATCTGGCGGCGAGCCTCGAAGCGGTCCAGGCCGGCGAACTCGGCGCCGTTCTCGTTGATCCGCGCCGCGTCGTCCAACACGGTGATCATGGGCAGGCTGTGGCGCTTGCCCGTGGCGTAGTCGTCGCCGTCATGGGCCGGCGTGATCTTGACCGCCCCGGTGCCGAAGGCTCGATCCACGACGGGGTCGGCGATGATCGGCACGGCGCGCTCGACAAACGGCACGATCGCCTTCCGCCCGATGAGCGCCGTGTAGCGCGGATCATCCGGGTTCACCGCGACCGCGGTGTCGCCCAGAAGCGTCTCGGGACGGGTCGTGGCGACCGAAATCCAGGCGTCCGGGTCGGCCGCGCCGGTCGCTTCGTCGAGCAGGTGGTAGCGCATGGTCCACAGGCTGCCCGTCGTCTCCTTCGGGATCACTTCCAAATCCGAGACGCTGGTCCGGCAGCCCGGGCACCAGTGGATGAGCGCCTCGGTGCGATACGCCAGACCCTCGTTGTATAGGCGGGCGAACGCCTCGCGCACGGCCGCGGCCGAGACTTCGTCCATCGTGAAGCGCAGTCGCGTCATGTCGAGCGAGGCGCCGACGCGGCGCTGCTGGCTGAGAATCGTCTCGCGCGTCGTGCGAACGAACTCCCACATCGCCTCGAGGTACTTCTCGCGGCCGAGACTCTGGCGCGACTCACCCTTCGCCGCGAGCAGCTTGTCGAGGACGTATTGGGCGGCGATCGAGGCGTGATCGAGACCCGGTAGGAAGAGCGCCGGCCGGCGCTGCATCCGGGCGTGCCTCGCCATGAGGTCCTCGACCGTTGAGCGCTGGGCATGGCCCAGATGCAGAGAGCCGGTGACGTTGGGCGGGGGCTGGATAATGACGAACGGCTGCTTGGACCAATCCGCTCGCGACCCCGCACCGTCCGGGTTGAAGACGTCGGCGTCGAGCCAACTCTGGAAGATCGCGCCCTCGAAGTCGACCGGGCGGTATGCCTTGGCCAATTCCGCGCCGACTATGGCACCCGTCGTGCCGGTGTCGCTCGCCGCCTGGCCGGTCCCGGCCGTCTCGCTCATTCGGTCTCTCCGTCGATGAAACGACCCGTTCGTCCAGCGGACGAACGGGTCGTGGTACCACCTGCTGGTTCGGGAGCGTCCGGCTATGCCGGACGCTTTGGGCATTTGGTGCCCAAATGCCCGGAGTGACACGCACATCGCGTGTCGGTCGGCCGGAGCCGGCCCGGGGCGTCCCCTTTGCGGCGCGCTATCGGGCGCCACCCGCACGGCTCGCGAGCTACGTTCGCACCGTGCCGACTGCGGGGCTTTCAGCCACGTATCGTGCCTGGCACGATACGGGCCCCGCTCTCTGAACCGATTGACTCAGCCAATCGGTCTTCGCCGGCCGGCGGCGCTACTCCTCTCGGTCAACGCCTTGAAGGCGCCGATCGTAGCACAGGCCGCCTGCCGCTCAGGGTACGTACAGCTCGGCGGAGCCGCGGATCCCGCCGCCGCCGGCAAGCCCGCCGGCGATGAGAACCTTGCCGTTGAGGAGTTTCGTGGCCGTATTGCCGCCTCGCGAGTACTTGAGGGACCCTGCTCCGACGAACTTGCCGGTCACGAAGTCATACAGCTCGGCTGAGTCGAGCGTGGTTCCGTTGTGCAGGGATCCGCCTTCGATCAGGATGCGGCCGTCTCCCAGCTGAATGGCAGCAAGCGGAATCGACGCCGCGCCTCGGGCATGAGCCATAGACCCGGTCTTGGTGAACTTGCCGGTGGATGGAGTGTAGATCTCAGCCGTTGCCTGAGCGGTGTCGATGCACGGGGTGCCCGGGTAACCGGCGCACTACGAGAAGCCCGCGGCAACCAGTACCCGGCCATCCTTGAGGATCATTACTGCGGCATCGGCCCGGCTCTGGTATAGCGACCCGGTGACGGTGAAATGACCCGTCGATTGGCTGTACAGCTCGGCC
>Ga0302323_100002606_pt1 | contig 14657 bp, 13 predicted proteins | sample Fen_T0_3_FD_201950 | JGI IMG/M metagenome (GOLD analysis project Ga0302323, IMG submission 201950) | Peat permafrost microbial communities from Stordalen Mire near Abisko, Sweden - Fen_T0_3 | ecosystem: Environmental > Terrestrial > Soil > Wetlands > Permafrost | place: Sweden: Abisko... | reverse complement strand
TGGCGGATGCGGAAGCCGGCGAGCGAACCCGGGCCGACCGCCCAGGTGCCGTCGGACGCACCGGTGGGGGCGGCGGCCGCGGCCGGGAGCGCCAGCGGGTCCGGGACGGGTTGCAGCTTCACCGCGCCGGCCGTCCCGGCGAGCAGGAGCACGACCAGGACGGCGAGGCCGATCAGGACGCGGCGCACCCATCGGCGCCGACGTCGTGGCGGCGTGCTGAGAGTGGGGGCGGTCATCGCTGCTCTCCTGTCGTGCGATCGTCGGGGGTCACCCGGAACACCGGGTAGCGGGCGGCGAGGCCGGCGAACGCCTCCAGCGGCGCGTCCGGGCTGAGCGGGACGTGGGGCCGGCCACCGGGAACGGTCTGCAGGTAGCGGCGCAGGATCGGCGGGCGCTGCTCGACGGGGACGCCGACCAGCAGGCACGGGCGGGCCCGCCGCCGGCGCAGGACGGCGTGCCCGGCGGCGGCCCGCACGTTGCGCACCCAGTTGCAGTCCTCACCCAGCATCGACACCAGGTACCACTCGCCCTGCCAGTCGGCCATGCCCAGCGGGAAGCGCCGCACCCGGCCGCTGCTGCGCCCGGTCACCTCGAGCGTCACCCAGCGCCGCGGCATCAGGCCGGCACCGAACACCGCAGCCCACAGGCGGGCCAGCCGCCGGGCGGTGGCGTCGGCGCGACCCGTCGCGTACAGGGCGCGCATCTCCTCGTCGCTCCTCGTGGTCCACCGCATCGAGCTTCTCCTCCGGATCCGTCCGGACGGCGCTCCGGCGCTGCGCCGGTCGCCGCCGGAGCCCATCATCATCGATGTCCTCTTTGGGATACCGAGTCCTAGGTCCGGTGCCGGTGGGGCCGTCTGCCGGTGGGCGGACGCGGGGGCGGGGAGGATCTGCTCGCCGGTGGATGCCCGCGCCGCGCCCGGGCGGGAGGGTGGCGTCCATGCAGATCCTGACGGCGCGCGGGTTGCGCCTGGTCTACGGCTCGGGACCGGGGGCGGCCCGGGCCCTGGACGGCGTCGACCTCGACCTGGGCGCGGAGTCCCTGGCGGTGATGGGCCCCTCCGGGTCGGGCAAGACCACGCTGCTGCACTGCCTGGCCGGGATCCTGCGCCCCGACGAGGGACGCGTCGTGCTCACCCCGCCGGGAGGCGCGCCGATCGAGGTCAGCGCGCTGCCGGACGCCCGCCGCACCCGGCTGCGCCGTTCCCTCGTGGGGGTGGTCTTCCAGTCCGGTGAGCTGCTCGGTGAGCTGCCGGCGCTGGAGAACGTCGCCCTGCCGTTGCTGCTCAGCGGCTTCCCGCGGTCGCGCGCGACGGCCGCGGCGACGGCCGTCCTGGCCAGGCTGGGGCTCGCCGGGCTGGAGGGCCGCCGGCCCGGGGAGCTGTCGGGCGGGCAGGCCCAACGCGTGGCCATCGCCCGCTCCCTGGTCGGCTCGCCCGCGGTCGTCGTGGCCGACGAGCCGACCGGTGCCCTCGATCAGGCGACCGGGGCCGAGGTCATGCAGGTGCTCGTCGGGGCCACCCGTGCCGCCGGCGCGGCCCTCGTCGTCGTCACCCACGACCCCGGCGTCGCCGCCTGGTGCCATCGGACCCTGCACATGCGCGACGGCCGGGCCGTGCCCGCACCCGCGATCACCCCGACGGCCGCGGGCGGGCCGGTCCGGTGACGGCGACCCTCGCCGTCTGGGCGGCGCTGGCCCGCCGGCGCGGCGCCTCGGCCACGGGCGCCGCCGGAGGGGGCGGACTGACGGGCCGGCTGGCCGACCTGCCCGCGGTGCTGGCGGTCCTGGCCTTCGCCACGGCCACCTGGGCGGCGCTCGCGGTGGCCGGCGGGACCGTCGCCTTCGTCCACCGGGCCGACGCGCCCGGCGCCGTGGACGAGGACGGCGTGTACCCGCTGCTGGCGGCGATCTCGTGCGTCCTGCTCGTCGTCCCGGTCGCCACCCTGGGCGGGGCGGCGGCCCGGCTCACCGTCGCCCGCCGCAACGACCGGCTGGCGAAGCTGCGCCTGATGGGGGCGACGGGCCTGCAGGTCGCAGGCCTGGCGGTGCTGGACACCACCCTCGAGGCGGTGACCGGCGCCGGCGCCGGCCTGGCGGTGTGGGCCGTGTCGCTGCCGGCCCTGGCGCGCGTTCGGTTCCAGGGCCGGGCCTTCGCCGTCGCGGAGCTGGTGCCCGACGCGGCGATCCTGCTGGCGGTCCCGGCGGCCGTGCTGCTGATCGCGCTGACGTCCTGCGCGGCGAGCCTGCGCCGGGTCGCGATCACGCCGCTGGGCGTGGCCCGGAGGGTCACCCCGCGCCGGCTGAGCCCTGCCCGGATCCTGCCGCTCCTGGTGCTGGCGGGCGCATTCGTGGCGGTCACCAGGGCGGGGCCGGGCTTCGCCGACAGCGACCGGGCCCGGGCGGTCGCGGCGGCCGTCCTGCTGGCCCTGATCGGTGGCACGTTCGCGGTGTACAACCTGGTCGGCCCGTTGCTCATCGGGCTGCTCGGGCGGCTGCTGGCCCGCACGGCGCGGACCCCCGCCACGCTGCTGGCCGCCCGGCAACTGGTCGACGACCCGCGCAGCGCCTGGCGCGGCGTCGGCGGCGTCGCCCTGGTGACCTTCGTGGCGGGCTGCCTCAGCATCGTGCCCGGCCTGCGGTCCACCCCGGGGAACCAGGACCGGGTGCTGGCCGACATCGGCACCGGAGCCGCCGCCACCCTGGCGATCGCGGCGTTGATGGCCGCGGTCTCCACCGGGGTCACCCAGGCCGCGCGGGTGCTGGACCAGGCCCCGCAGTACCGGGCGCTGCACCTGGGCGGCGCCGACCTGGCGGTCCTGCACGCCGCCCGCTCCCGCCAGACCTGGATCCCGCTCGCGGTCACCATGGGCGGGGCAGGGCTGACGTCCCTGGTCATCGTCAGCCCGGTGGCCGCACTGCTCGCCTCCGCCGGGGTGCGCGGGGTGGCGGTGTTCGTGCTGAGCGCGGTCTCGGGCGCCGGGCTGGTGCTGGTCGCCTCGCGGGCGAGCCGGCCGCTCGTCGTCGCCGTGAGCCGCCCCTGAGACCCGCAGCCGGGTCGGCGGCTCCGCGTCGGCGTCGGCGTCGGGAGCTAGGGTCCTCGGCGTGACGATGCACCTGCTGCGCGACCGGCTCGCGGACGCCGGGTTCCGGCCCGCCGACGTGCGCGCCCCGGGCGAGGGCCTCGCCGCCGTCTCGGGCCTGGTCACGCTCGAGGACGGGAGCCAGGTCTTCGCCAAGACGTTCGCCGCCCACCTGGACGGCGCGGTCTTCGCCGCGGAGGCCGACGGACTGCAGGCGCTGCGCGGGGCGGGACTGGCCACGCCCGACGTCCTGCACCACGGCGAGGACCTGCTCGTCCTGTCGCTGCTGCGACCGCGCCCCGACGGCGAGGCGTTCTGGGAACGGCTCGCGCACGACCTGGCGCGCGTGCACCGGGCGACGGTGACCGACCGCTTCGGCTGGCCGCACGACAACTGGCTCGGGTCGATGCCGCAGCGCAACACCTGGCACGACGACGGGTTCGCGTTCTTCGCCGAGTGCCGGGTCCTGCGCTGGCTGCCCGAGCCGCGGGTGACCGCCAAGCTGGACCGGGCCGATCGCGACGCGCTGGAGCGGCTCTGCGCGGCCCTGCCGGAGCTCATGCCCGCCCGCCCGGCGTGCCTGACGCACGGCGACTTCTGGACCCAGAACGTCCTGGCCGCCCCCGACGGCGCCCCGGCCGTCATCGACCCGGCCGTCTCGTACACGTGGGCCGACGTCGACCTGGCGCACCTGTGGTCGACCCCGCACCCGCCGCAGGCGCAGCGGCTGTTCGCCGTCTACGGCGAGCTCACGGGCGCCGGACCCGGCTGGACCGACCGCCTCACCTACGTGCAGCTGCGCCAGCACCTCGCGCTGATGGCGATGTTCGACGACGACTGGGGGTCCACCGACGCGGTGCGCGCGCTGGTCGCGCCCTTCCGCCGCCGGGCACCGCAGTGACGCGCGGCGGGGGCGGCGGGCGAGGACCGGCGGGTCATCAGGACACGGTCCGCAGGCCCGGCCAGAGCGCCTGCCACGGGGCGCGCAGGCCCGTGCAGACGGACACGGCCTTCCCCTGCTCGCTCGGGGGGAACCCGAGCCGGTCGTGGACCGTGGCGACGACGTGGCAGCCGACGAAGGAGCGGCTCCAGTCGGCGGGCCTCCAGTCCCCGACGTGGACGACGACGGTGCGGTCGGCCGGCGGCGGCCCCCAGTCCCAGAACGCGTTGTGGCCCGAGCGGACCGGCGGCAGGCCGGTGCCGAGCAGCACCAGCGGGCTCGCCTCGCTGTAGTCGTCGGTCAGGACGACGGCGCGGGCCCGCTGGTCGGCGGGCAGCAGGGCCGGGCGGACGTTGGTAATGGGCTGGTCGAGGGCGTGGTGGCCTGCGGCGACGCCGACGTCGTCCTGGAACGCATCGCCGCCCACCGCGCGGCCGGGGCCGACCACGTCGCGGTGGGGCTGCTCACCGCCGACCCGGCCGACGTCCCGATGGAGGGCTACCGCCGGCTCGCCACGGACCTCGGCCTCCGACCCTCGTGACGGCTGCGTGACCGGGCCGGTGCCTCCTGGCTGCTCAGAAGGTGCTCTGGCTGACGGTGACGGTGCCCGGGCCGGTGCCGCCGCTGATCCAGGCCAGGAGCGCGCCCGAACCGAGCGGGGCGCCGCTGACGGCGGCGATCCACGGCGACGCGCCCAGCCGCCCGACCGTGGCCGGGGCCCCCCACCCGGCGGCGGTGTGTACCGCGGCGGTGACGGCGTTGGTGCCGGTGTCGTACCAGCCGGCCACGTCGCGAGCGCCGGAGGGCACGATCGTCAGGTCGGACGGCGACGAGCCGGCGAGGACGGCGACCGGCGGGCTCCAGCCCTGGCCCGCGGCCAGGCCGCTCTCCAGGATCCGGCCCGAGTCGTACCACAGCAGCCGTGCGGTGCCGGTGTCCTCGAGCCCGAGGGCGAGGTTGCTCACCAGGCTGGTGAACGGGAAGGCGGCCGGGGCGTCCCAGGTCCCGTCGGCGCGCTGGGCGGTGACCGAGGTGCGGACGGTGTCGAACGCGGCGGCGGCACGCCCGGCCGGGTCGATGCTGACCAGGAGCTGGTGGAGCTGGTCCTGCAGCGGGCGCAGCGCCCCCATGCCGAGGGTGGTCGGGGCACCGAACGTGCCGCCCGCGGGCCGGGTGATCACGTCGGCGTAGATGTCCCCGGCGGTGCGCGTCCAGCCGACGACGGCGGCTCCCGCGGCGTTGACGGCGAGGGACACCTGACGGATCGCCGTCCCGGTCGGGGTGGCGAGGGTCACCGGCGCCGACCAGGCGCCGCCGACCGGCAGGCCGGCCGCTGCCACGCTCGGGGCGCTGGGCGCGGTGGTCTGACCCCAGACCACCAGGGCCGACCCCGCGGCGTCGACCGCGACCTGCACCCCGCCCACCGACGGCAGGCTCGGGGCGCTGATCACCACGGGGGCGCTCCAGGCGCCGCCCGGGGCCCGCAGCGAGGCCTCGACGACGGCGTCCGCCGAGCGCCGGGCCGCCCAGACCGCGACGAAGGTGCCGTCCGGCCGGACCGCGACGGCGGGGGAGGAGGCCGTCTCGGCCGCGGGCGACAGGGTCGCCGCCCGGGACCAGCTCGCGGACGCCGTGCGGGTGCTCGCGGTGACGCGGCCTCCGGTGGTCCAGACGACCGTGGCGTCGCCGGCGGCGTCACCGGCACTCACCAGCCGCATCGCGGACGTGCCGTCCACCTGCCCCAGGACGACCGGGGTCGACCAGGGCCCCGCCGCCTGTGCCGGGCCCGCGGTCGCCCCGGCGATGACCGCGCTCGCTGCCAGCAGCACCGCCGCCGCCCCTCGCCGGGATCCGGTACCGGCCGTCCGGTTCGTCGACATCGCGATCCCGCCTCCGTCCGTGGGCGGGGCATCGGGGGGCCGCCGCCGCGGACCGCCGCAGCCCCCCTTCCATGAGCATGTCGGGCCCCAGACAATGCCCTGCACGCCGTCGAGCATCCGGGACGAACGACCTGAAAGCCACGGATCGGTGCGAGCCGGGCGACCGACCGGGCGGCGACGGCGGCTCAAGGCCGTGCCGCTGTTGTCGATGGTCAGCGGGTGATGGTGAACCTCGATGGTCCTGCCGGCGCGCAGACGCCCGGCGGCGTCGTCGCCAGGGCCGGTGCACGGCTGCGCCGGGTCCCGGCCGAGGTGCACACGGACCTGCGCAACGCGATGCGGGGCACGAGCCCGAGGAGCGTGACCGCCGTGACCCTCGCGGCGCTCTGGACGACGACGGTCCCGCAACTGGTCATGCTGTGGTCCGCGGACGGCCCCGGGGCCCTGCTGCGGCCGGAGCCCCTGCTGGAGGCGGCCTGCTGCGTCGCCTTCACTCCCCTGCTCCTCCTGCCCGCGCGGGTCAGCCGGTACGTGCAGGCGCTCCTGATCGTCACGGCCGGCCCGCTCATCGACCTCCTCCTCGTCATGGAGTCGCCCACCCAGACCGGCCGCACCTCGACCGCGATCGGGCTCACGATGATCCCCGTGATCGCGTTCATGATGGTGGGGCGCCGGCTGGGGATCCTGGCGACGGTCCTGACCCTGGTCACCGCCAGCCTCCTGAGCGCGATGGAGCTGGTCCCCGGCCGGGTCTCGCTGGTCCTCTGCACAGCGGTCGCGAACAGCGGGCTGCTGCTCGGCTGGGCGGCCCACACCACCGAGCGGGTCGAGCACGACTCGGTGACCGGGCTGGCCAACCGGCACGGCCTGGACCGGCTGCTCGCCCGCCTCCTGCACGACGCCCTGGCCGCGGACCCGGACGGCGACCACGCCGCCCCGGGCGACGCGGACGCCGCGACGTCCTCGCGCTTCCTCGCCGTCCTGGACGTGGACGGGCTCCGCCACCACAGCGAGGTCCTCGGACGCCGGGCCGCGGACGGCGTCCTGCGCCAGGTGGGGTCGACGCTGTCCGACCGGCTCCCGGACCGGGCGCGGGTGTTCCACCTGGGCGCCGGCGAGTTCGCCGTGCTGCTCGTCGGCGGCAGGCAGCAGGTCGTGGAGCAGCTGGCGGCGCTGCGCCAGGCCCCGGCCACGGGGGTCACGCTGTGCGCCGGCCTGGCGGCCCTGACGCTCCCGACGACGCCCGCCCGGCTGCTGAACCAGGCCGAGGCGTCGCTGGCGCGGGCCAAGGCGGCCGGACCGGACGCGATGGACCCGCTCCTGGTCGACGACGTCCTGGTCCACGAGCTGCGCGACGCGATGCAGGACGGGCAGCTGACCGTGCTGTACCAGCCGATCATCGACCTGGGCACCGACCGTACGGTCGGCTGCGAGGCGCTCGTGCGCTGGGACCACCCGACGCGCGGCCGCATCGGCCCCGACCGGTTCATCCCGCTGGCCGAGGAGGGCGGGCTCATCCACGACCTGGGCCGCTTCGTCCTGCGCCAGGCGTGCACCGAGGCCGCCGTCGCCGTCGCCGAGGGCCGGCCGCTGCACCACCTCAGCGTCAACGCCTCGGGCCTGGAGCTGCAACGGCCCGACTACGCCGACGACGTCCTGCAGTCCCTGGTCGAGACGGGTCTGGACCCGCGGCGCCTGGTCCTGGAGGTGACCGAGTCGTCCGTGGCCGGCCAGGACCCCGCGGTGGCCGCCACCCTGACCCGGCTGCGGCAGCGCGGCGTCCGGGTGGCCATCGACGACTTCGGGACCGGCTACTCGTCGTTGAGCCAGCTGGGACGCCTGCCCGTGGACATCCTGAAGATCGACAAGAGCTTCGTCTGGGCCGACGCCACCCCCCTGCGGGACTCGGTCCTGACCGCGATCATCGGCCTCGCCGCCGCCTTCGGGCTGACGACGGTCGCCGAGGGCATCGAGACCGGGGACCACCTGGAGCTCCTGCGGCGCATCGGCTGCACGTTCGGCCAGGGCTACCTGTTCGGGCGTCCGGCCCCCTTCGACGACCTGGAGCTGACCTCGACCCCCGCCGGGACGGGGGCCGAGGCCGGCGCCGGGACGTGCGTCGAGGCCGGCGCCGGGCAGCCCGCCGTCGACCAGGGCTCGTCCGTCTGACGCCGGGGCCGTCAGCCGACGGGCTGCTGCAGCTCGGTGACCCAGGTGGCGGGGTCGGCGTCCATCGGCATGTGCAGGTAGATCTCGCGGGCGGTCCCGGTGCCGCGCTGCCCGGCGTCCTCCACGTGCCGCAACAGGGCCTGCCAGGTGTCGCCGATGGTCTCCATGCCGCCGTGGTGCAGCACGGTGACGGCGCGCGCTGCGGCGTCGAGGGTCTCCAGCTCGACGCCGGCGCCCGCCAGCTCCGGCGTGACCTCGGCGAGGGTCACCGGGAACGCGGCGGCGATCCGCATGCCCTCGCCGCTCGGCCGGTACCAGGCGACGGACGGCTGGTCCAGCGCGATCCCGTTCCCGGCCAGGGCCGCGGCCAGGCGCTGGAACATCGGCCCGATCGTCGGGCCGATGTCGCGCTGGTCGGCCACCGCATCGACGAGCTGGGCGATCCGGACGGCGGGCAGGGACTTCTCCACGAACTCCAGCGTGGACATGGATCCTCCTTCGATCGATCGGAGCCGGCGCTCGATCTCCGCCAGCCGTGCCTGGTCGGCCGCGATCCGCGTGGCGACCTGGGCGCGGCGCAGCGTGAGCATCGCCCGCAGCTCGGCCACCGGCACCTGGGCGTCCAGCACCGGACCGAGCTGGTCCAGGGCGAACCCCAGTTCCTTGAGGGCGACCAGCCGGTTGCCCCGGTCGAACTGGGCGGCGCTGTAGTGCCGGTAGCCCGTGGCCGGGTCCACGTGCGCCGGGACCAGCAGTCCCAGCGCGTCGTAGTGGCGCAGCATCCGCACGCTGACCCCGAGGTAGCGGGCGAACTCACCGATGCTCAACATCTCGGCTCCGAGGTGGTTGTCCTGACAGCGTCCGGTGTAGTGCCTGACACGGTGTGAGGGTCAACGGCCGCCCCGATCCTGCCAGGCGGGCGGGTCGCTCAAGCCCGGCTGTCCGGGTGTCGACCTGGACAGGGTCGATGCCGACGCACAGGCCGATCGAGGTGGACAGGGAGCACGCCCATGCCGGGTCCGGCCAGACCGTTCGTGCTGCTGGTCGCCGCCCAGCAGGACGAGTACGGGTCCCGGATCTGGTCCGGTGCCCGGTCGGTGCTCGAACCCGCCGGACTGTCGCTCGTCGTCCACTTCCAGGGCCGCCCGGACGTGCCGACGCCGCCGACGCTGCGGCGGATCCTGCGGTTCGGCGTCCCGCGGGGCGTGATCCTCACCCCGCTGGTCGACGCCGACGCCGAGGCGGCGGTGATGGACCTGGTGACCTCCCTGCAGGTGCCGGCCGCCGCCGTCGCGTACGCGGGGTTCCCAGGTGCGGGCGTCATGGGCGACAGCGAGACGGCGATGCGGGCGCTCATGCGCCATCTGATCGAGGAGTGCGGGGTCCGCCGTCCCGTCCTGCTGCGGGGCAAGCCGGGCCAGGTCGATGCCGTCGAGCGGGAGCGGATCTTCCGGGAGGAGCTGGGACACCACGGGATCGCGGTGGACGAGGAGTTCGTCCTCGAGGGGATGTTCTGGCACGACACCTCCTACCACGCGCTGCGCCGGTTGCTGCAGCGCCGTCGCGACCTGGACGCGGTCGTCGCGGCCAACGACCTGTCGGCGTTCGGGGCCCTGCAGGCCCTGCGCGAGGAGGGTCTGGACGTGCCGCGGGACGTCCGCCTGACCGGGTTCGACGACCTGGAGCTGGCCCGGGCGACCCTGCCGAACCTGACGACCGTCGCCCAGGACGTCGTCGAGCAGGGCCGGGTCGCCGCGCGGCTGCTCCTGGAGGTGCTGGACGGCGGGACCCGGCGGCGCACCGTCGTCGTCCCGGCCAAGCTCGTGGTGCGGGGATCCACCCGGCCCGACGCCCCCTCGGTCGAGGCGCTGACGTCGATGGCGTTCAAGGCCGAGGGCCAGCTGGCCGAGCTGGGGGCGATCTCCAGCCTCTCCCGGGCGCTGGCCCACGGCCGCACGCTGGAGGAGATGCTGTCCGCGCTGGCCGCCTGCCTGAGCTGGCTGGGCGTGGACCGGTTCTTCGTCGCCGTCCACCGCCCGGACCCCGCGGCGACCGACGCCGAGGACGACGGTCCGGACGACGAGTGCGGCGCCGAGGACCTGGAGCAGGTCAGCAGCCTCGTCGTCTTCGACTACCGGCAGGGGCGGGTGCAGCTGCCGCCGGCCGAGGCGTTCCCCGCGCACCGGATCCTGCCCGACGCGCTGCGCGCCGAGCTCGGCGCGGGCCTGCTGGCGATGCAGCCGCTGGAGATGGCGGGCCGCGAGATCGGGTACATGCTCTTCGACCGCACCCGGGGCACGATCACGACGTCGGAGATCTTCCAGATCAACATCAGCCGGACCGTCGACGCGATCCTGAGCGCCCTGAGCCTGGCCGACCACGCCGCGAACCTGGAGGACCTGGTCACGCGGCGCACCCACGAGCTGGAGGCGGAGGTGCGCACCCGCCGCGTGGCCGAGCAGCAGCTGCAGCGGGCCAACGTCGAGCTGCAGCGCCAGGCCATGGTCGACGGATTGACCGGCCTCGCCAACCGGGCGGCCTTCGAGCAGCACCTGCACCGGTACTGGGAGCTGGGCGTGCGCGAGGGGCGCGGTCTGAGCGTCGTCCTGGTCGACGTCGACTGCTTCAAGGCGTTCAACGACCACTACGGGCACCTGGGCGGCGACCACGCGCTGCGCGTCGTCGCCTCGTGCCTGCAGCGCGCCATCACCGGTCAGGACGACCTGGCCGGCCGGTACGGCGGCGAGGAGTTCATCGCCGTCCTGCCGGACGGCGACCTGGCCGCCGCGACCGCCGTCGCGCAGCGGTTCCGCCGCCTGCTCACCCAGGCGGCGATCCCGCACGCCGCCTCCCCGGTGTCCCCGATCGTCACCGCGAGCATCGGGATCGCCGCCCGCGACGCCGGGGGCGGCACCGCGGTGGGTCTGGTGGGGGCCGCCGACGAGGCCCTGTACCGGGCGAAGGCCGCCGGGCGGGACCGGGTGTGCTCCTCCGACCGCCCCCGGCCGGACCCCACGGGCGCCGGGCAGCAGGTCCCGGCGCCGCGCCGGACGCCCGCTGACCGCTGACCGCTGACCGCTCCGGCGGGTGCTCCGGCGGGTGCGTGCGACACCTCGTCACGCGCGTGCGACCATGCCGCTCCAGCAGTCGGGACCGGACCCGCCCGCCGGGCGTGCAGGGGGGGCCATGAGGGACGTGTACGTCGTCACCCGGCCGGAGGCCACGCCCGACGTCGACGGGCTCGTGGGCGGGTGGTCGGACGCGTCGCTCACCGAGCGGGGGCACCGGCACGCCGCGGACGTCGCGGCGCAGCTGCGGGAGCTCATCCCCGAGGGGACCCCGGCCGAGCTGTTCACGTCCGACCTGCTGCGCGCCCGGCAGACGGCGTGGGCGATCGGCGAGGTGCTGGGGGTGGACCCGGTCCCGTTGCCCGGCCTGCGCGGGCGGGGTCACGGCGTCGCCGACGGGCGCCCCCTGGCCTGGCTCGACGAGCACGCCGTGCCCCCGCCGGGCACGGGCCCCCGGCTGGAGCACGACGAGGGGATCGAGGGTGCGGAGACCCGGCTCGCCTGGGCGACCCGGGTGTACTCCACCCTGGCGCGCATCCTGGCGAGCGGGTGCCCCGCCCAGGTGGTCGTCACGCACGGCGGGTCGCTGTCGTACCTGGTCGCCGCCTGGGTCGACGTCCCGCTCGCCGCCACCGGCAGGCTGTCGCTGCGGTCACGGGCCGGAGGGCTGACGCACCTGCACGAGGACGACCACCTGCACGACCGCCAGGTCGTCACCCTGGACGACGTCTCCCACCTGGGCCGGCGCGAGCCGGGATGGCCGCTGACCTGGCTGCGCTCCGGCGTGCCGGTCCGGGCGACCGTCACCGAGCACCACGGCTCGGGCTTCCTCGTCCGGCTGGACGACTACCGGCCGGTCGGCGCGTCGATCGACCTGGTGCGGCGTGCCGGCGAGCCCGCCGTCCGCCGCCTCGCCGAGCACCTGCCCGAGGTCGGGGCCACGATCGACCTGGTCGTGGCCGAGGTGCACGCCTGGGACGTCGACCCGTGGATCTGGGTCGACCTGACGGCACCTGGCGAGGCCGGTCAGCGGCCGGGGTAGGGGCCGCGCACCAGGGTCACGGTGTCCTGCTCGTCGCGGTGGTCGGTGACCACGACCCGGAAGGCGCTCCCGCCGGGGTCCACCCGCACCACCACGTGCCCGCCCTGGCTCGCGACGGCGCGCAGGCGCGGGCTGAGGACGACGCGGGCGGCGTCGGCGAGCTCGGTCAGGTAGACCTCCCGCGGCCCGGGGTAGAGCCTGCGGTGCAGGAGCCGGTAGAGGGTCGCGTTGCTCGGATGCGAGGCGTGCCAGCTGGAGACCACCCAGACGCGCGGGGCCAGCGCCGCGACCGTCCCCGGGCCGCAGGCGTCGAAGCCGCCGTGGTGCGCCGCCACCGCGACGGACACCCGGCCCGCGGCCCGCGCTGCGGGGGTGCCGGCGTCCATCCAGGGGCGGGTGCCGGCGTCGGCCGAGTCGGTCAGGTCACCGGCGGCGAAGTAGGTGAAGTCGCCGAGGCGCAGCCGGACCGCCGCCGATCCCGCGTTCTCGGTGGGGTAGTCCGCGGGGGCGAGCTGCTCGCGCGGCGGGAAGACGTCGTGCACGCCGTCGCCGGTGCCGCTCCACACCCGGCCGCGGGCGGCGAGGTTGCGCACCTCGACGTCGCCCAGGCGCAGCTGGGTGGCGCTGCCCACGACGAACCGCTCGACCCGCTCGCCACGCTCCACCCGGGCGCCGACGTAGGCGAGGTAGTTGGCGCAGTGGTCCCGGCCCTCGAACGGCGGGTAGCCGTAGTCGGGATGGTCGACGTCGACGAGCCGGTCGATGCCGACGGCCGCGTCGACGTCGCTGATGCCGGTCAGCCGGTACCGGCCACCGGGTTCGCGGACGTCGGAGGCGTCGGCGCCGCCGAAGTGGTCGGGGTGCAGGTGGGTGATCAGCGCCTGGTCCAGGCGTCGCCGTCCGGTCTCGGCCAGCCGCCTGCGGACGTACCGGGCCACCCACTCCCCGGGCCGCCGGGAGGTGTCGGGACGGGCGGGCACCTGGGTGGCGACGTGCTCGGCCACCGCGCCCGCGTCGATGAGCAGGGTCGACCCGTCGGTCCCCACCACCAGGGTGGCGTCGCCCCGGCCGGTGGCGAGGTGGTGCAGGTCCAGGGACCCCGGCCGCCAGGGCTCCAGACGCGCGCCGACCTCGTCCACACCGCGAGTATCGCCCACAGGTGATCGGCTCAGCGGCGCCGGGTCGTGGCCAGGGCGACGACGAACTGCCCGCCGCCGGCGTCGATCCCGGCGGTGACCGGCAGGTCGGGGGCGAGCCGGGAGAAGCGGTCCACCAGCCAGTCCGCGATCCGCTCGGCGTCCGCCCGGTCGGGGCAGCGGGCGACGACCTCCCGGCCGCCCTTGCGGTGCAACCGGTCCGCCACCCCGACCAGGGGTGCCGGGTCGACGACGAGGAGCCGGTCCGGCCAGGGCACGACGGCGGTGACGGCGCCCTTGCGGGTGTTGCAGCTGCGGTGGGCCAACCGTTCGGCGCCGGCGAAGTCCGTGGCGGGCTTCTTGGCCGGCTTGGCGGTCCTGGTGTCGACGCTGGGGCCGCGCGCGTCGTTGACCGACGTCGCCGGGTCGACGGGCTCGTCGCAGACCCAGCAGCGCCAGCCGTCCCGCTCGGCGACGTCCTGGAGCTGGCTCATGCGGTGACCGCGGACCGTGGGGAGGGATGCACCCCGCCACGCTAGCCCGCCGGGCGACCGGCCCGGGCCGGACGCCGACCCGGCACGGTCACCAGCCCCAGGTGCCGGGGGCTCCCTTGAACGGGCCGACGACGTCGTCGGTGATCCAGCCGCCGTAGAAGCCGCCCTCCTGCGGGCGCACGCGCTCGCCGTCGACGAGGCACTCCAACCGCGCCGGGTAGGCGGTGACCGCCCCGGCCAGCGCCGCGAACCCGGCCGTCGGCGACTCGTAGGACCACAGCGCCGCCGCCAGGGCGGGTCGCTCGTCGTCGGGGAGGGCGACGTCCCAGTAGGTCGCCCCGCCCTTCCACTCGCACGTGGTCACGGGAGCCGACGAGGGGCGCAGCAGCCCCGGCGTGACGTCGTCCCGCGGGACGTACCAGGTCGGGGGGTGCGAGGTCTCCAGCACCCGCCAGGCGCGCGTCGTCCGGGCGATCACCGTGGCGCCCAGGCGGATGACGACCTCCCGGTCGCTGCGGACCAGTGCCGGCGGCCGGGGATAGTCCCAGACCGATTCCTGCCCCGGGCCGACGGGGTCGCGCTGCACCATGGGCCGATCATCGCTGTCCGCGACCGTTCGTGCACCCGCAGCCGCCGCGACGCGCCGAGGGCGCCGGATCCGATCGGATCCCGCGCCCCCGGCACCTTCCTCCGGCCGTGGTGTCCGCCACGGCGGTGGTCCTGCTAGCGCTGCAGCGTGAGCACGCCCGGGCGCCAGGGCAGGAGGTCGTAGCTGGCGTTGGAGCTGGGGTTCTTGCCCTGGTAGAGGAGTTGGAGGTTGCAGGGGTCGATGGTCATGGTCTGGTCGG
>Ga0302323_100002604_pt1 | contig 14666 bp, 12 predicted proteins | sample Fen_T0_3_FD_201950 | JGI IMG/M metagenome (GOLD analysis project Ga0302323, IMG submission 201950) | Peat permafrost microbial communities from Stordalen Mire near Abisko, Sweden - Fen_T0_3 | ecosystem: Environmental > Terrestrial > Soil > Wetlands > Permafrost | place: Sweden: Abisko... | reverse complement strand
GCCGGCTAAAGTACCGGCATCGTGGTTGTCCCGTCAGGTCTCGAACCTGAACTCTTCTGATCCAGAATCAGACGTGTTGCCAATTACACCACGGGACATTTTTGCGGAGGCAAATATAAAAAATATTCTCTAAAAAAAGCCCTAACGAGAATAATTCAACAATTTTAGTAATTGTATATCAGGTATGAGGTATGCGGTGCACGGTCACAATTTTTCAAATCGCCTACCCTATACCGCGTACCACACACCCAATTTTTACTTATTAAGTTTAGCCCAGGTATCCTTAAGCTGCACAGTTCTGTTGAAGACCAATTTCGCTGGTTTTGAATCATAATCCACACAAAAATAACCAAGCCTCTGGAACTGAAATTTATCAAGTGGTTTTGCAGATCCGAGTGAAGGCTCAACTTTGCAGCCGGTCAGGACTTTTAATGAATCGGGATTCAGTAATGTACGGTAATCATCACATTTGCTTCCTGCAGGATCTTCATGATTGAAAAGCCGGTCGTATAACCTTACTTCTGCATCAACAGCATGCCGGGCAGACACCCAGTGAAGGGTTCCTTTTACCTTTTTTTCCGAGATATTCCCTCCGCTTCTTGTATCTGGGTCATAGGTGCAATAGACCTCTTCTACGGCACCTGTTGATTCATTCTTTTTAAAACCTTCACATTTAATAATATATGCACCTTTCAGACGCACTTCCATGCCCGGTGCAAGACGGAAAAACTTATGCAGAGGAATCTCCAGAAAATCATCCTGTTCAATATACACCTCGCGGCAGAACGGAACAAGCCTTTTCCCCATTTTTTCGTCCTCAGGATTATTGATCAGTTCAACATTTTCGACTTTCCCTTCCTCATAATTAGTGATAATTACTTTCAGTGGATTCAATACACCAAAAACCCTGGGGGATCTTATATTAAGATCTTCACGGATAGCGTGTTCCAGAAGCGAGACATCATTGATGGCTTCAACTTTAGTGTAGCCGATAAGGTCTACAAACCGTTTTATCGATTCAGGCGTGTAACCCCTTCGCCGCAGACCGCATAAAGTCGGCATTCTCGGATCATCCCATCCGCTTACCTTTCCCTCCTGTACCAGTTCCAGAAGTTTTCTTTTGCTCATCATGGTATATGTCAGGTTCAGCCGGTTGAACTCGATCTGGCGGGGACGGTAATCATCAGTTTTCAGGTGATCGATAAACCAGTCATAGAGAGGACGGTGAACTTCAAATTCCAAGGTGCAAAGTGAATGGGTAACACCTTCAAAATAGTCGCTCTGTCCATGGGCGAAATCATACATGGGATATACGTTCCATTTACTGCCAGTGCGATGATGAGGCGATTTTATTATTCTGTAAATAATAGGATCACGCATATGCATGTTAGGAGAGTTCATATCAACTTTAGCCCTTAAAACATGGCTGCCCTCTTCGAATTCGCCTTTATTCATTCTTCCGAAAAGTTCAATGTTCAGGTCAGCCATCCGGTCTCTGAACGGACTCTCAATTCCGGGCTGGGAAGGTGTTCCCTTCTGGGAAGATATCAGATCAGCAGGCTGATCATCTACATAAGCCAGTCCTTTCTGAATAAGCTCTATGGCAAAATTGTAAAGATTGCCAAAATAGTCAGATGCATAATATTCCCTGTCCTCCCAGTCGAACCCAAGCCAATGTATATCTTCTTTGATTGAGTCTATATATTCAACATCTTCTTTAACTGGATTTGTATCGTCGAACCGGAGATTGCATTTCCCCCCGTGTTTTTGGGCCATGCCGAAATCAAGACATATCGCCTTTGCATGGCCGATATGAAGATATCCGTTAGGTTCTGGAGGGAATCGTGTAATGATTTTGCCTTCATTTTTTCCGGCTTTTAAATCTTCAATAATAAACTGTTCAATAAAACTTATTGAGGGTTTTAATTCTTCTTTTTCCTTTAAAATTTCGTCGTTCATCAATAATCAGGTTAAGAATACAAAAATAGGATGAATTTGAGTTCATCCTATTTTTAAGTAACATATTATTTTTCATCACATTGTTTAAGATAATCCAGATTCTGTTTCTCTCCCCAGTTTGGTTTTAAAACAGAAGTCCTGGCTTCTTTTGTGAACAGTTCTTTAGCCTTTTCAAAAAGCGGCTTTGCAAGTGCCTTTCCCCCTCCATACATTTCAGGTGTGTAAAAAAGTGAAGTGCCTTTGAGATAATAAATTCTTGGGTTGTCGGGATTGATCTTTTCAGCCTTTGACAAATTCTGATTGAAGATACCACCATATTGCGCACCCCTGTTCTGTCCATCAACAGATATCCGGGCATTTGTGATAAGAGCAGCCAGTACCCAGGTTTCATCATTTTGGCTATCAATTGTTTTAACCTTTCCAAAGTATTTTTCTGCTTCATCAAGAAAAAGATCCTTTTTCTTGATGTCCTGAACTATAAATGATGCAATTATTTTTGCATATGCAGCATAATAGTTGGTGCTCCATTCATTTCCCCATTTTGCAGCCAGCATATCAAATTGCGCAGATACGTTCATCATCTCTGACAGATTCTGTACCGAGTCCATTTTCATTAGTGTTTTGCTCAGGCTTTCCTCCATTGTTTGCGCCTTCAGACATATCGGAACGGCGAAAAAAATGAACAGCCCCAATGTTTTGAGTAGTGATTTCATAAGAATTGATTTTGAAGGTTTATAATTCATCTCTGTTAAATTTTGTAAGAGAAAGATTTATTCCAAAAAATATTGTTCTGTATGCAGAAGGAATAACCGGGTATTTGTATGAACCATCCGGAGAATACCTGTAACCCGAAATATTATGCCTGTCAGTTATATTATCTACACTTAAATATATGACAGTGAACATTTTCCATATATTTGTAAGATAACTTATGCTTAGCGACAAATTTTGATAGTCAGGAGCTTTATCTCCAAGAAAAACAACATTACCCGGGTTGTAGTAGGTTCTGCCGGTTGCGTAAAAATAACTTAAGGAAATATTGGTCTGAATTTTATTTATGAAGTATTTTGTGATAATATTCAGATTATGAGGAGATACAAAATCAGGAGTAGCTTTCACCGGATAATTGAGGTAGAAACGTTTTGTATCTATAAAACTGTATGAAATCCAGTACTCACAATTCGGGATACTCTTTTTGTCGCGCAGGAAAACATCAAAACCTTTTGCATATCCACTGCCTGAATTGTCAACAGGGTTGAAATAGAACCTGTACTGGTTAGGGTCATAGGCAAAGCTCTTTTCATGAATAAGCTGGTTGTAGCTTTTGTAATAACCTTCTATCCTGAAAGTCCTGTCGTTTTTAATTCTCTGGAAATTAATGATATAGTGAATTGCCTGTTGAAAGCCTGGTCTGTATCCCATCAGCAGATACTGCGTTGGTGCGCTTTGAAAAAAGATGCCATATGCCGCAGATATCTGACTTTTTTCTCCGGTTTTCACAGCCAGGGATATGCGGGGAGCGAGGTTCCCTTTTGATAATAAATCGCTGTATTCTCCTCTTATGCCAGTTTTAAGACCAAACCATCGTGCAGGTTTCCATTCGGTTTCCATGTAACCTGCAATTTGTGAATCGGTGAATCTGGAGGAGGTTGTATCATTAACTGTCTGGTCGTAATTTATTCGCTGGACTTCAAGACCAGATAATAAAAAGAAACTATGTGAAAATTCATAATTCAATTCTACCCTTCCCTGAACGCGGCTGTCGTGCCGGTACTGAGGATAATTTCCGAACCTGGTGTTATCAGTATTATTGCTGAATGAAAAAGCTGAAAAATATTTCAATTTTTCGCTTGAAATATAGTGGTATGACATATTGAAAAAGGTGTTATCATTCTGATTGCCGAAGTTTATTCTTGCACTGAAATTTTCAGGATCCGGAATCGTGATACCCTGTCGGGCAATACTTTCACTGAAATTCATCTTAAATATTCCTTTGTCCTCCACTTTTGAGACCCATCGTGTTGAAAAGCCACCTCCCTGCGGATTTATATAATAATTATAGTTTGTTTTGGTTATTGCCATGTAAGGGGCCAGATTAAGATATGAACCCGTATATTCAAATGCATTGTTGTCCATAAGCTTTGAACCTGAAACAGAAATGCCTGTCAGGTTCATTCCAATATTCACAGTGCTTTCATTTGGAAGGTCATTTGTCTGCAGGTCAAGCACGGAAGATAAGGCCTGTCCATACCGGCTGCTGTAACCGCCACTGCTGAACGAGGTCCCTTTGAACTGAAATGGATTGAACCGACTTCGTTGGGAGATTCCGGGAACGCTGCTGAAAAAAGCGTTTTGAGAAGTTACCCCGTCTATTATAACCACGCTTTCATTTGCATCACCCCCGCGGACATACAGACCTGTCTGATCCCCCCCATTACGTTGTACACCGGGCAGAGTCTGAATTGCATTGGCTATATCTGCCGCGCCACCCGCAATGGTAACAATATCAAGGGGTTTTAATATCGTAACTTTTCTTTCATTATTTGCCTCAATTGTGCCTGCTGAAATTACGATTTCATCGAGCATATTAGCTGCTTCCTTTAATATAAAACTCAGGTTATACTCTTTATCAGCTAAGGTAACCGGAGAAGAAAGTTGCTCGTAGCCAATAAATGAGACATTTATTACCTGGTTGCCCTGAAGCTTTGTAATAATCTTAAATCTACCCATTGAATCGGTTACGGAACCATCGGTTGAGTTCTTAATAAAAACATTGACATATTCAATGGGAGATCCTTTAGCATCTTTTACGGTTCCCTTTAAAATACTTTGTGCATGGCAGGTAAAAGGAGCACCCAGTATAAGGCAAATCAGAATTTTTGATAAGAATGACTTTCCCGGGAACATTTTATCTGAATTTAAAATTAACAGACAGGTTAAACAAAAAATCGATTACTAACGTCATTTGTACAATTCAATAAGTCTGTTTAATAAAGACCATGAATGGGAATCATCAACATCTCATTCTGGATTCAGGTAGTCTTTAAGTGAATTGATGTATTCACTGAACCTGGTTCTTCCGAGTGATGTTATGCTGCAAAGTGTCTGCGGATAATTGTTTCTGAATTTTTTCGTAATATCAATATACCCGGCCTCTTTAAGTTTGGTCAGTTGGATGCTGAGATTCCCGGCTGTAGACCCGGTTTGTTCCCTTATATAAGTGAACTCCGCTATTTCCGTACTAATAAGTAATGAAATTACAGCGAGACGCAATTGCGAATGCAGTATCGGATCAAGCTCCTTAAATCTTGTCATGATTAATCTTATTTTTTAACATATATCCCGGAATAAGATAGCCGGTGAGTACCGCCAGGGGAGTGCCTAAGAGTGCCAGAGAAGGGCCTGCAAAATGGACAAGAATTGCTATTACCCAAAAGCATATACCACCTGTTATAAGAGGTTTGAATTTTACAATAAATCCGGATAGAAATGTGGGAAGTCCTGCAAGAAGCAGAATGTAGGGAGTTATATTTTCCATTTTGTCGGATTGTACAATAAACAATGCTATTGCAGTAAACAGGAATCCTATCCATGTCCACATATAGAGCATATCTGCATAGGTATGAACCTTTGCTTTCCTGCCATTTACAGCTCCATAGATCACTGATACGAATGACCCTGGGATTACCAGGAACCATACATAATACGGATGAGGATAGCTTGAAAATTTGGTTATAAGCCACTCTGAGAGACTGCAGCCGGTTAGGAGCCATCCCCAGAACAGAAGATGAAAGCTACCCTGGCTGATATTGACTTTGGTTTTGTTTATCATTTCGGTTATTATTCTAAGGCTTTCTTCGCCCGTCATCATTTTTTCCTCGTTTTCCATAATAATGTTTATTTTTATATTTCTGTAATTATGAATGTAAATATGTCACAAATATAAACAAGTTTATAATATAAACCAAATATTTAAAGAATTATTTTTATTTTAGTAATAAAAGTGCCTAAAGTGAGCTAAAGTTTGGAGTACTTAAAGTTGAAAGCAGGAAAGTTCTACCGACACTTTAGGCACTCTAGGCACTCATTTAGGGATATAGTTTAATAAATCGAAAACAGTATGGGACTTATAAAGATCGAAAATATGGAGTTTTACTCCTTTCACGGACATTTCAAAGAAGAACGGATTGTCGGTAATAAGTTTCTTGTTGATCTTACTATTGAAACGAACATGGAGCTCCCTGCGGCTAGCGATAACCTTAAAGATGCCGTGAACTACCAGAGGGTGTACGAGATTGTCAAATCGCAGATGGAAGTAAAATCTCATCTTCTTGAACATATCGCAGGACGTATACTTGATGCTATCTATACCGAGATGAAGGGTATAGAAAAGATCACAGTAAAAGTTTCCAAAATGAATCCGCCAATGGGAGGGAAGATTGGGTCGGTAAGTATACTATTGACCAGGTAACCTGTTTTACAGGAACAGCAGGACAGATGAACCCAGGGTAGTAATAATCACAAAATACCTGTAAGCTTTTTCGGGGAATAGATTTACAATATGGATTCCGAGAAAGATGCCGGAAGCAATTACAGGAACAGCAATCAGATCAAGGGTAAGTGAAGATAAGGTAATGTTTTTCCATACCAGAGCCTGAAGCGGGAGTTTTCCTGTATTCATTATCAGGTAAAGCCATGCACTGGTTCCGATAAATTCCTTCTTTGGAAGTTTCATAGCCAGAAAATAGAGAGTAAATACCGGACCGGCAGAATTGCCTATCATTGTGGCGAATCCGCCAGCAAATCCCATACTTGGTCCAAAATACCTGTTTTCAGGAATCAGACTTTCCTCCTTTTTCCTCAGATCGTTAAAAACCATGAGGATCAGCATTATCCAAACGATAGAAATCATTACAATCCTGAACTGGCTATTATTAATCATATTACCTGTAATGAGGGCAGTGACAATCCCAAGTGTTACCCACGGAAGTATCCTTAGAATATATTTCCATACTGCATTTCTATGGTAGTAAATAACAGCCATTATATCGGCCGTAATAAGCATCGGGAGTATAACCCCGGTTGATTCTTTTGCACCGAAGATCAGAGCCATTACCGGAATAATTGCTAATCCTAAACCGCTCAGACCGGCTTTAGCCATTCCTACAACCAGCGCCACAACAAAAAACAGCAGCAGGAATCCGGGAGTGAGATTCTGATTCAAAGAAAGGATATACGAAATCATTTATAATTCAGAGGATGATATGAAAAAACAAATATATAAAAATGATTCATTTTTCCTCCTTGACTTAGCATAGCCGGTTCAGCCTTCGATCTACATAGTACCTGATCAGCAGGTCCTTCGCCTCACTCAGAAAAGGTTTTTGAGTGGAATCAGTAAACGTGAGAAGGAGATCCCTCGCTAACGCTCGGGATGACAGTGCGTTGGAGGTCAGAAATGGGGTGAAGAAGTGACGATTCGAAAATGTCTTCAATATAACAACTGCTTTTCGAATCGCCACTTCTTCACCCCATTAACCACCTAAATTACCATGTCAATCCCGAACGCAGTGAGGGATCTCCCGGAACTTTCGATAAAGTTGTTAAGTAATCTCCAGTCTCCATACACTGATTTCGATTAAAAACCTTGTTATTATTATCAACACGAGAATCCGGATAACGTTTCAGCGAGACCAGACAGCTGAAACTATCGATATGGAATTTGAAACCCCATAACGGCGGGGAAGCCTCCAGCGTCTTTAAAAATAATAACTGTTTATAAAGGGTAGTAAATCATATTACCGGTAAATTCTATGATATTACCGATTTTTGATTGAATTTCAGGCTTTATTGAATTCCTTTGCAAAATATTTCATTTAAAGATGGATAAAGCCGCTTCAAAAGTCTTAAAAGAAAATATTTCCAGACCGGGTTTATTTGGATTACTGAAACCTTATTCAAGAATGGTGATCATTCTGATTATTATGGCGCTTTTGGGAAGTGGAATTAACATGTTGATACCCAGGATTATTGCTCATGGCATAGATTCATTTACTTCAAACCTGTATCATCTTGAATCTGTTATTCTTCAGTTTCTGGGAGCTGCAATATCGATCTTTGTATTTACTTTCCTTCAGAATATAATCCAGACCTATGCCTCGGAAAGGGTAGGCAAAGATTTGCGAACTAAACTTTCCAATAAAATCTCGCGTCAGAGTTACACTTTTGTTCTTAAATCCAACCCCTCGAAGCTTTTAACAAACCTGACTTCCGATATAGATTCGGTAAAGTTGTTTGTTTCAATGGCTTTTGTTACCATAATTTCTTCAGTTTTTGTTATTGCCGGAATCTCCGTTCTCCTTATTCTCATCAACTGGAAACTGGCTTTGGCGGTCATATCAATTGTTCCGATTATCGGCGGGACTTTTTTTATTGTGTTAAGGAAGGTGAGAGTATTGTTCAAAAGGGGCAGGGAAGTTATAGATGCACTTAACAAAATTATTAATGAAAGTATAATGGGTTCGGCTTTGATCAGGGTACTGAATTCCCAGCAACCGGAAAGCATGAAGTTTCTGGAATCCAATTTAGAATCACGTAATTTAGGTATGTCCATTCTGCGGATGTTTGCCACACTTATCCCAGTAATAATGTTCGTGGCCAACATGGCTGTTGTAACAATCCTTGCCCTGGGCGGACATTTTGTTGTTGCAGGGAGTATGTCGCTGGGAAACTTTGCAGCATTTAACAGCTATCTGTTAATGCTTATATTCCCGATAATTATGATAGGTTTTATGAGCAACGTTATAGCACAGGCCACTGCTTCCTATACAAGAATAAATGACGTACTGGAGGCCCCCGAGACTAATGAGGCAGGAACAATTGACAGCGATATCAAGGGTAATATTGAACTGAAAAATGTATCACTCTTCTACGGTGATAAACCTATATTGAAGAATATTTCATTTTCAATTAAAGCCGGCAGCAAGACTGCAATTATAGGACCAACAGCTGCAGGGAAAAGCCAGTTATTATACCTTCTCACGAACCTTATTACCCCAAATTCCGGTTCAATAGAATTCGACGGGATAAGCACTGAAAGATATACCAAAGAAGTTTTTCACAGTCAGATAGGCTTTGTTTTTCAGGACAGTGTGATTTTTAATATGAGCCTTCGTGAAAATATTGCTTTTAACGATAAGGTAACAAATGAGTCTTTGGAAAAAGCCATATCCACTGCCGAGTTGACGGATTTTATTGAATCGCTTCCCAAAAAACTCGATACAATTGTCTCGGAGCGGGGTACAAGTCTTTCAGGTGGACAGAAACAGCGGATAATGCTGGCACGTGCTCTGGCAGTTAATCCTAAGATTCTTCTGCTGGATGATTTTACATCACGGGTGGATAAGAAAACAGAAAATAAGATCCTGTGTAACCTCGAGAACAATTATCCTGCAATGACCCTTATATCAGTTACACAAAAAATCGCACCTGTAAGGCATTTCGAACAAATAATATTGCTTATGGAAGGTGAAGTCATTGCAACCGGGACACATAAGGAACTAATGGAGAGCTCGCCTGAATACGTCCAGATATACAGTTCGCAACGAAGTACACATCACTATGAACTATAATTTAAATCAGGCATCAGACAAAACGGAGCAAAAAATATCTAATCTTGCTTCGCTCAGGAAACTGATAACTCTTATTGGTGAGGAACGTCGTAACCTGATAATTGCATTTGCCGCTATTTTTTTAAACGCAGGATTAAGTCTTCTCGGTCCCTATTTAATAGGATACACGATCGACAACTATGTGCAGACAAAGCTTTACCACGGAGTGCTGGTATATGCCGGGATTCTGATGGCTGTTTATGTCGTAGCTTTCATCGTAAACTATACCCAGATGCTTATGATGGGAGGAATAGGGCAGCGGATGCTTTACAGTCTGCGTAATGCTGTTTTTAATAAGCTGCAGGAACTGCCCGTTGACTTCTTTAACCAGAACAAGGCCGGTGACCTTATATCGCGAATAAACAATGATACTGATAAGGTAAACCAGTTTTTCTCACAATCGCTGATGCAGTTTATTGGCAGCCTGATTACTATGACCGGTGCCGGTATTATATTGTTATATATAAATCTGCCCTTGGGACTCGCAGCTCTGTCTCCGGCACTCATAGTATGGTTATTTACAAAATTTACTTCCCCCTGGGTAAAACGCAGGAATGCAGCGAGTATGAAAAGCACCGGTTTCCTGAGCGCCGAAATACAGGAAAGCCTTGCTAACTTCAAGGTAATCATAGCCTTTAACCGGAGAGACTATTTCCGGAAACGATTTGAAGAGGCAAACCATGATAATTACACAAAATCAGTCCAGGCAGGTATTGCCAACAATGTTTTTACACCGGTCTATACAATGGCTGCAAATTTAGGTCAGATGATAGTTCTCACATTTGGAATTTATCTGATTATAAAGGGCCATTTCTCACTGGGACTGCTTATCAGTTTTATAGCGTATGTGACTAATTTCTACAACCCGCTCAGGCAGCTGGCTGCTTTGTGGGCTAACTTCCAGGTAGCTATGGCCGGATGGGATCGTATTTCTATGTTATTGGCACTTGAAACTAATCTTCATGTTATGGAAGATCCAAAATGTGAAACAAGCACTTCATATCTTCATTTTGGAGCAGTATCATTTAAGTATCCCAATGGCAAAGAAGTATTGCACAAGGTAAGCTTTGACCTGGAACGTGGCAAGACCTATGCATTTGTTGGTCCTACAGGTGGAGGCAAAACCACAACTGCATCTTTAATAGCAAGACTATATGATGCAACAAAAGGAATTATATTGCTTGATGGCAGGGACATACGTTCATATAAGCCTGAGGAGAGAACCAGGAAAATAGGATTTATCCTTCAGGAACCATTCCTTTTTACAGGAACAATCCAAGATAACATTTTATATGGAAATCCCGAGTATAAGAATTTTTCAAATACACAGCTCACTGAAGCCATTTCTGAAGCCGGGTTAGAAAGCCTGCTGGAGAGATTCGATGAGGGCCTCGATACCAAGGTACAAACTACAGGTGATGGCATGAGCCTGGGACAGAAGCAACTCATTGCATTCATGCGTGCTGTTCTTCGAAAACCTGAACTGCTGATCCTTGATGAGGCCACGGCAAACATCGATACAGTGACCGAACAATTGCTGGACAGCATATTAAAGAAACTTCCGGCATCCACCACCCGTGTTATTATAGCTCATCGATTAAACACAATAGAAAATGCTGATGAGATTTTCTTTGTCAATACCGGCAAGGTTATACTTGCTGGATCTTTCAATGATGCCATTAACCTGCTTCTGCACGGGAAGGTGGAAAGTTAGAATAAAATCAACCCCCGGTGAGATAATCCTAGGTTTTCTGAAAACCATTCAATAAATTTAAACGGGAAAATACATCAGAATAAGCATTCTTTTTTTGTTCCTTTATCTTTATTGCAGATTGGATAAATTAACCTTATAAATAAAATAGTTCACATGGATAATACGACTTCCCCGATTAAAGAAGATCAGTCTGGCACTCAAGTCCAGGCAGCAGTTCAACGGATAGCGTCAATTGACATACTCCGTGCCCTTACCATGATTTTGATGATCTTCGTGAATGATCTATGGTCACTGAAAGATATCCCGGGATGGCTGGAGCATGTTAAACATGGTGTCGATGGCATAGGCCTGGCTGATGTGGTGTTCCCTGCCTTCCTGTTTATTGTAGGATTATCCATTCCTTATGCAATAAATAGCCGGCGGTCAAAGGGAGACACCGACTGGCAACTGGTTAAGCACGTTTTATTAAGAACTGTGGCATTGTTGGTTATGGGTGTATTTCTTGTTAACGGGGAGACATACAATGAAAAAGCAACAGGGATGGCAGAAGTGTTCTGGGATCCGCTTATCTGCTTATCTTTTATTCTGATCTGGAGCAGTTTTTCCACCAACTGGAATAAATACACAGTAATGATTCCAAAGGTTATAGGTATTATCACACTTGTTATTTTAGCTATAATTTACAGGGGAGGTGAAGATGGCAATATTCAGCATTTTGCTCCCCAGTGGTGGGGTATTCTGGGGTTGATCGGATGGGCTTATCTGGCAGGCGGGCTGATCACCATTTTTTCAAAAAACAAATTTTTTCCAATATTGGCAGGCTGGTTATTTTTCTGTATTCTCAGTATGATTTATAAAGCAGGTTTTATTCCCAGGGATAGTATAATCTCATTTATTCCGGGGGCGATACTCGGAGGTACATTAGCAGGTCTCACGATGGGAGGAGTACTTACTTCCATAATATTTCAATATTTTGTTAACCGAAAGGATAACAAGGGTCTGACATTAGTATTTATTGGTTTTTCAGCTCTGCTTATCGGATTGTCAATTATTACCAGGCCTTACTGGGGTTTGGCTAAACTGGGAGCAACGCCTGCCTGGCTTTTTCTTTGCAGCGCGTTTACTATCCTCGCCTTTACCGTTATTTACTGGATTGTGGATGTTAAGGGAAAAGCCAAATGGTTTGACTTTATCAAGCCCGCAGGAACCGCTACCATACTCTGTTATCTGATACCCTATTTTACCAATGCCGCTTCCCGGTTGGTCCATATTCATTTACCGGAAGCTTTGTTAACAGGCGGGGTAGGTTTGATAAAATCATTCCTGGTTGCATTGCTCTGCGTATTTATAACCGGTCTGCTGATCAGGCTGGGAGTCAGGATGAAACTTTAATAGCCTTTTTATCCTATGGTTAATTTTTATTGCCCTACATATAGTTATTGATTCAATTTATTAATATTTAATTGGTTATGAGAATAAAAGTTTTATTCATTATATTGCTTATCAATTTCCGGGTTTTCTCTGGAGAAGCCCGGCATTTGAAGCCTGATTTTAAAATTGTCGGCTATTATTCCATTAGGTCTGCTATGGATGATTATAATAAATTTCCATTCAGCAGATTGACACATGTAAATCTTTCATTTCTTAATCCCGATTCCCTCGGGAATTTCACACGGGATCTTTCAGCCTTGAAGCCATTTATTACTAAAGCTCATAAAAAAAATGTAAAAGTATTATTCTCGATAGCCGGAGGCAGTGTTCACCCATATTACCATACTCTTTTGAAAGAGGAGAACAGAGCCAGATTTATTCAGAATCTTCTCTCTCAGGTACTTAATTATAATTTTGACGGTATTGATGTCGATATTGAAGGCAGCGACATAGATGAAAATTATGAAGTGTTTGTTATGGATCTGGCACGTGAACTGAGGCTACAGCACAAGTTGATAACCTCAGCAATTGCTGTTTATTACAAGGACCAAATTTCTGATAAAGCCATTGCACAATATGATTTTGTGAATGTTATGGTCTATGACCGTACAGGTCCGTGGCGGCCTGATAAACCAGGTCAGCATTCCTCTTATGCCGATGCTGTGGAAGATCTTGAATACTTTGGGACGGCAAGGAATATTCCCGGCGGAAAAATGCTGCTGGGTGTGCCATTTTACGGATATGGATTCGGACCAGAAATATCATCCCCGGTTAAATCAATGGATTATAATGAGATAGTTTCAGCTTTCCCTGGATCTGAATCTGTTGATGAATGGAAAACAGCGGATGGTAATATTATGTATTATAATGGGATGCCGACCATAAAAAAGAAGACTGAGCTTGCCATGGAAAAAGCTTCCGGTATAATGATCTGGCAAGTAGGCGGGGATGCAAAGGGGTCAAAGTCGCTGCTTAAGACTATTTATAAAACAGCTTCAGGAAAGAAGCAGAACCGTATAAAAGGTTAATTTGTCCTTTCTCCTTATCAGTAACAGTTCCCGATTCTCCAGCAAAACAATACTGTAGGTATTTTATTATGTATCTTAGTTTTCTGTTCATATGTTGATTTTTGATTTCTAAAAACATTTAATTTATTCCAATGGATAATGACAAATTAAAAAAAGCTGTAAAACTTTTCATCTTTATTGCTGTTTTTTTCTTTGGATGTAAACGGAATGTTGACCAGCCTTTGAATTTCACTCCAATCGATCTCAGCACTTTCAGTAAAAACCTCAAAGGATTTAATCTCCTTGGGAAATTTGATGTGTCGTGGTCAAATTATGGTTTCTCCGAGGAGGAGTTTATCATAGCTAATGATCTTGGGTTTAACTTTGTCAGGCTTCCTCTCGATTACAGAACTTACACGCAAACAGGAAACTGGGATGTCTTTCTCGAGGATCAGGTTGCTCAGATTGACAAAGCCGTTGAATATGGCAAAAAATATGGGGTGCATATCTGTATCTGTCTTCACCGTGCTCCGGGATACTGCGTAAACGTATCCACGTTACCAGCCAACCAGGATCTGAATCTCTGGACAGATGTTACTGCACAAAATGCTTTTGTCAACCATTGGGCTTATTTTGCCAACCGCTATAAGGATGTGCCATATAGTGAATTAAGCTTTAACCTTGTGAACGAACCCGCCGACATGGACGAAAACACCTACCTAATGGTGATGCAAAAGGCTATTGATAAAATTCAACACATTAATCCTGACCGGGTTATCTTCGTTGATGGACTTAATTACGGACGAAACATTCTGCTTTCTCTAAAGAACACTAAGAATATTATACAGGCTATTCATGTATATGATCCCTTCACCCTGACACATT
>Ga0302323_100002603_pt1 | contig 14670 bp, 12 predicted proteins | sample Fen_T0_3_FD_201950 | JGI IMG/M metagenome (GOLD analysis project Ga0302323, IMG submission 201950) | Peat permafrost microbial communities from Stordalen Mire near Abisko, Sweden - Fen_T0_3 | ecosystem: Environmental > Terrestrial > Soil > Wetlands > Permafrost | place: Sweden: Abisko... | reverse complement strand
ATCATGCACAGTTGAACATCGCCGAACCGCTTCCAGGGCGCTCAACCGTGCATGATCAACTCAACTGTGCATGATCGAGCCTGTCGCATAAGTCCTCCAGGAGCGATCTTGTGGAGGAAAACTCACGCCATAGGTGCAAATCTGCCGACCAAGTGGAGTAGATGCGCCGGTTCTTGGGCTCCAGGGGAGATCAAGTGGGGTCAAGATCTTCGGGAATTGACTTATGCGACAGGCTCGATCAGCGCGGAGGGACGGTGTCGGCGCGAGGGAGGGTGTCGGCGCGGCGGAGGGTGGCCAGCAGGGTGCGGGTGCCGTGGACGAGGTCGTCGGGGGCGGTGCGTTCCGCCGGGGAGTGGCTGACGCCGTCGATGCTCGGTACGAAGATCATGGCGACCGGGGTGAGCGGGGCCAGCACCTGCGTGTCGTGGCCGGCGCCGCTGGGCAGGTCGAGCCGGGTCAGGCCGAGGGAGTCGGCGGCGTCCGTGACGCAGCGGGCGAGCCCGGGATCCATCGCGACGGCGGGCACCTGCGAGCCGGGGACGACACGGACGTCGGTGCCCGTCGCGGCGCCGATCCGCGCGGCGTGCTCGTGCAGGGCCGCGACCGCGGCGTCCACCCGCTCGTCGGACTCGTCGCGCAGGTCGACCCCGACGACCGCCCGACCGGCGACGACGTTCCGCACGCCCGGCTCGGTCCGGACGACGCCCGTCGTCGCGACGCGCACGCCACCGGACGTGGCCAGCTCCTGCACGGCGAGGACGACGTGGGCGGCCGCCACGGCGGCGTCCCGGCGGGCGGGCATGGGCGTCGTCCCGGCGTGGTTGGCGACCCCGGTGACGACGACGTCCAGCGTGACCCGGCCTGTGATCGCGGTGACCACCCCGATCCGCAGGTCGCGATCGGCCAGCACCGGCCCCTGCTCCACGTGCAGCTCCACCCAGCCCGCGAGCGACCCCGGGGCCCAGCGGGCCGAGGCCAGCGCGTCCGGGTCGCCGCCGGAACCGCGGAGGCGCTCCGCGAGCGGCACGCCCTCGTCGTCCGGCGTGGCGAGGTGCAGGGGCGTCAGCCCGCCGACGACGGCGAGCGAGCCCGCCATGCCGGGCGTGCCGCGGGCGCCCTCCTCGTTGCTGAACCCGACGACGAGCAGGTCGTGCGCCAGCCCGCCCGAGGCCGCGAGCACGGTCGCCACCTCGACCGCCGCGACGACGCCGTAGGCGCCGTCGAGCGCGCCGGCCTCGACCACGCTGTCCACGTGGCTGCCGGTGCCGAGCGCACCGGGCAGGCCGGCGTGCCCGGGCAGGCGGCCGAGCACGTTGCCGGCGGCGTCCACCGTGACGTCGAGCCCGGCCTCGCGCAGCCAGCCGGCGACCAGCTCCCGGCCCGCGACGTCCTCGCGCGAGTAGGCCAGCCGGGTCACCCCGCCGGACGCCGTGGCCCCGACCGCGGCCAGCTCGTCGAGGCGGCGCAGCAGCCTGCCGGCGTCGACGTCCGCCTCTGGGGTCACGCCAGGCCCAGCGCGCGGCGGACGGCGTCGGTGCCCGGGTCGTTGGCGGCGAGGAACGCCTGGTACGCGCGGAAGCCACCGATCGCGGTGATGTCGACGACCTTGTCGCCCGCGACCAGGCGGGACGGCACCAGGTGCATGGCGTTGACGGTCGAGCCGTCCTCGAGCTGGATCTCGCCCAGCTCCAGCTCGGCCGGCTCCTCGGGCATGAGCCCCTCGAGGAGGTGCTTCTCGGTCATCTCGTACAGCTCGCCGACGATGCTGCCACCGCCGGACCCCACCGGGAACAGGCCGGGGAACTCGTCCCGCACCGCGAAGAACCGGTAGGCGGCCGCCGTCCGGGCGGGGCCCAGGAAGGTCGCGCCGATGACGGCGCCGTGGTCCTTCTGGCCGCTCATCGCCGTGCCGTTGAGGAACATCCGCCGCATGGTCGTCCTGCCTCCCTCCCCGGCCGGCCCGGGGTCGAGGCAGCGTAGCGACCGGGTGTGTCCGCCGGTTTGCGGCGCCCCGGCGACGCGCGGCGTGTCAGTCCAGGTCGATGAGCGGCGCGTTCGGACCGGCGCGGGCCACCAGCAGCGGCTGCAGCTGGCCGATGCCGCGCAGCTGCCGGGCCCGCTGCGGGACGAGGACCAGGCCGGGCTCCCGCGCCAGCCACACCGCGGTCGACGGGTCGGTGACGACCGTGCCGGGCTGGGCCAGGCTCGTCAGCCGGCTGGCCAGGTTCACCGTGACGCCGTACACGTCGCCCAGGCTGCGCAGCACCGGGCCGTGCGCCAGCCCGACCCGGACGTCGGGCACCACGTCGTCCACGGCCATCTGCTCGGACAGGGACAACGCGATGACGGCGCCGGACGCCGCGTCGTCCGCGGTGAAGAGCACCTCGTCGCCGATCGTCTTGATGACCTTGCCGCCGCCGGCGGTGACGACGTCGGACGCCAGCCCCTCGAACCGTTGCACGAGGATGCCCAGCTCCCGCTGCTGCAGGCGCTGCGCGAGCCGGGTGTAGGAGACCAGGTCGGCGAAGCCCACGGTCAGCTGGCCGGACGCGACTAGGCCGGCGCCGTCCGGGTCGGCAGCGATCCGCGCCACGACGGCGGCGAGCTGGCGGCGCCAGGAGTAGACGAGGAGTTGCTCCAGGTCGTCGACGAGCGCGCCGAGATGGTCGATGACGGCGCCCGGGTGGTCGGCGGCCGTCCCGCCGGCGGCGTCGCGGCCGGCGGCGTCCCGCACGACGGCGTCCCGCCCGGCGGCGAGGTGCTCCATGAGGGCCTCGGTGTGCCAGCTGACCAGGCGATCGGTGGTCTGGCCGAGGGCGCGGGCGAGCGCAATCGCCGTCGGCTCGTCGATGTGCCCCTCCCGGACGAGGGTCACGACCCGGCCGAGCGCGACGGCGTCGCCGTCGGTGAAGGCGACGTCGGCGTCGGTGACGTTGGCGAACCCGAGCGCGCGCCACAGCTTGCGCGCGGACAGCAGCGAGACGCCGACCGCCCGGGCCACCTCCCGGCGGCGCCACCGCCGCGGGCCGCCGAGAAGCTTCAGCTGCAGGTCGGCGGCGGGGCTGCCGCCGGCGGGCTCCAGCAGCCGGGGCAGGGCGAACGAGCCGGTGTGCTCCAGCGGCCGGGGTTCGGCCAGCCCGGAGTCGCCGGGCGCGCGACTCACCGGCGTCGCCTGCCCCAGCGGGACGCGCGGCCGGGTGCGGCGTCGTCGGCGACGTCACCGTCGGCGAGGTCGCCGTCGTCCGGCGCCCGCCGGGCGAGCGGGCGCTGCTCCCCCTCGTCGTCGGCGTCGTCGAGGCCGGGATCGCGGTCGGGCCCGCGGCCGTACCCGCCGGTCGGGACGTCGAGCTGGCGTGCCTCGTCGCTCAGCCGGTACAGCACGCGCTGCACCTGCTCCACCTTCGGGACGTCGGACAGCACGACCTGGCCGCGCTCACCGGCCGACTCCACGGTCAGCGTGCCGCAGCCGATCATGCGCTCGAAAAGGTTGTGCGAGAACGAGACGTCGTTGAGCCGGCTCAGCGGCATGTCGTGCCCGGACCGGGTGAACACCCCGTGCCGCATCACGAGCCGCCGGTTGGTGATCACGTACACGGTGTTCCACCAGGTGATGAACGGCGCGACCGTCCAGCGCAGCAGCACCAGCACCGCCGCCAGCGCGATCAGCCCGCGCACCCACACCTGGGCGGAGCCGCCCGGCACCAGCCCCGCCACGAACGTGGCCAGGGGCGCCACCACGAGGAGCAGCACGACCGGCAGGAACAGCCGCTTGACGTGCGGGCGCAGGAGCATGACGACGGTCTCGTCCTGGCCCAGAAGTTTCTTGGGGAACCCCATGTGTCCGCATCATGCCGCCTTTCCCCGCGTCATGGTCGGCAACCCGGCGACAACCGGCGCGTGGCGCGGCGTCAGGCTCCCGGCCGGACGTGGACGACGTCCCCCGCCGCCAGCGCGTGGTCGGCACCGGCGTCGTCGCGCACCAGGAGGCGGCCGTCGTCGTCCACGCCCTCGGCCGTCCCGACGAGCGGCGGCCCGGCGGGCAGGTGCACCTCGACCCGCCGTCCGATCGTCGTGCAGGCCTCCCGGTAGGCGGCGCCGACACCGCTCGCGCGCGGCCCACCGCCCGCGGCCTCCCAGTCGTGCAGGTCGGCCGCGAACTGCCGCAGGACGGCACGCAGCACGGTGTCGCGGTCGGTGGTGGCCGCGCCGGCCAACCGCAGCGAGGTGGCGGTGGGCACCGGCAGCTCGCCGACGTCCTGGGTCACGTTGATCCCGATCCCGACGACGGCGGCCGGGCCGCCCGGCGTCGGCACCTGCTCGGCGAGGATCCCGCAGACCTTGAACAGCTCGCCGTCGGCACCGACGACCGGCACCAGGACGTCGTTCGGCCACTTCAGGACGGCGGGCAGCCCGGCGACCCGGGTCAGCGCGCGGACGACGGACAGCCCCGCCAGCAGCGGGAGCCAGCCCCAGCCCGCCACCGGCACCCGCGGCGCCACCAGCACCGACACCGCGATCGACGAGCGCGGGGGCACGGTCCACTCCCGGGCCAGCCGGCCGCGCCCGGCGACCTGGTCGTCCGTCGTCAGGACCAGCCCGGCCGGCTCCCCCGCCCGCGCGCGGGCGGCCAGGTCGGCGTTGGTCGACCCGGTCCGCGCGACCACCTCCACCGCCCGCCACGACGGGGCGTCGCCGCCGACGAGGGCCCGCGCCAGCGCCTCCTGGCGCAGCGGCGGGCGGTCGAGGCTGGTCCAGGGGCTCGCGCCGGAGCCGACATCACTCATCCGCCCACGCTACCCACCCCGCCGTGATCATGGACTTCAACGTGATCATGGACTTCCGCGGGTGCACACCGCCGGGTGTGACGTGTGCCGCTGCGCGTGGACTGACCCGCGGGCGGGGGCGCAACTAGGCTCGGCCTCCTCCGGCACGTCGGCCGGTGGCGAGGAGGCTGAGATGTCGCAGGCGGCACGGATCGGGGGCCCGATCGGCGACCCGGTCGGCAGTCGGGCGGGCGGCACCGAGGTGCCCGAGGACATCGACATCCACACCACGGCGGGCAAGATCGCGGACGCCGCCCGCCGCAGCGAGGCGGCGAACCACGCCGGCTCGGCGCGCGCCATCGAGAAGCGTCACGCGCAGGGCCGCAAGACCGCCCGGGAGCGCATCGACGCCCTGCTCGACGACGGGTCGTTCGTCGAGCTCGACAAGCTCGCCCGGCACCGCAGCCGCAACTTCAACCTGCACGAGAACCGGCCCTACGGGGACGGCGTCATCACCGGTCACGGCACGATCGACGGCCGCCAGGTCTGCGTGTTCGCGCAGGACTTCACGGTCTTCGGCGGCAGCCTCGGCGAGGTCTTCGGCGAGAAGATCGTCAAGGTGATGGACCTCGCCATGAAGATCGGCTGCCCGATGATCGGGATCAACGACTCCGGGGGCGCCCGGATCCAGGAGGGCGTCGTCAGCCTGGGGCTCTACGGCGAGATCTTCCTGCGGAACGTGCACGCGTCCGGCGTGATCCCGCAGATCAGCCTGATCATGGGCCCGTGCGCCGGCGGCGCGGTCTACTCCCCGGCCATCACCGATTTCACCGTGATGGTCGACCAGACGTCGCACATGTTCATCACCGGCCCGGACGTCATCCGCACGGTGACCGGCGAGGAGGTCGGCTTCGAGGAGCTGGGCGGCGCCCGCACCCACAACAGCCGGTCCGGCAACGCCCACTACCTGGGAGCCGACGAGGACGACGCGCTCGAGTACGTCAAGGGGCTGCTCTCCTACCTGCCGAGCAACAACCTCACCGACCCGCCGACGTACGACCACGAGGCCGACCTCGAGGTCACCGACGAGGACCGGGAGCTGGACACCATCGTCCCGGACTCCCCGAACCAGCCCTACGACATGCACACCGTCATCGAGCACGTGGTCGACGACGGCGAGTTCCTCGAGGTGCAGCCGCTGTTCGCGCCCAACCTCGTCGTCGGGTTCGGCCGGGTCGAGGGCCGCTCGGTCGGCGTCGTCGCCAACCAGCCGATGCAGTTCGCCGGCACGCTCGACATCGACGCGTCGGAGAAGGCCGCCCGGTTCGTGCGCACCTGCGACGCCTTCAACATCCCGGTGGTGACCTTCGTCGACGTCCCGGGCTTCCTGCCCGGCACCGACCAGGAGTGGAACGGCATCATCCGCCGCGGCGCCAAGCTGATCTACGCCTACGCCGAGGCGACCGTGCCCAAGGTCACCGTCATCACGCGGAAGGCGTACGGCGGCGCGTACGACGTGATGGGGTCCAAGCACCTCGGCGCGGACGTCAACCTCGCCTGGCCCACCGCGCAGATCGCCGTGATGGGGGCCCAGGGCGCCGTCAACATCCTGTACCGGGGCGAGCTCAAGGCGGTGACCGAGTCCGGGGGCGACCTGGACGCCGCCCGTCGCGGCTTCGTCACCGAGTACGAGGACGCCCTGGCGAACCCCTACATCGCTGCCGAGCGCGGCTACGTGGACGGCGTCATCGCACCGTCCACGACCCGCGCCGAGATCGTCCGGTCGCTGCGCATGCTGCGCACCAAGCGGGCGACGCTGCCCCCCAAGAAGCACGGGAACATCCCGCTGTGACCGGCCCCGAGTCCCGACCGGACGCCGACCCCACGGGCGCCGACCCCACGGCCGCCGAGCGCGCGGACGCCGGGCGCGCGGACGGCGGCCGCCCCACGCTGCGGATCATCTCCGGCGACGCCACCGACGAGGAGATCGCCGCGATCCTGGCCCTGGTGTCCGCCCGCGGCGCCGCCGAGATCGCGGAGCAGGCGGCCGCCCGGCCCGCGTCGGTGTGGTCCGCGCCCGCGGGGGTGCTGCGGCGTCCGCGGGCCGCCGGACCCGACCGCCCGGACGGCTGGCGGACGTCGTACTGGCCGCGCTGAAGCCACGGCCGCGCTGAAACCACGGCCTCGCGGTCAGCCGACCGTGGCGTCCGGCTCCGGCGGGACGTAGGGGCACGCCGGGTCCTCGCCGAGCAGGTCACCGGTGGCCGCGAACGCGCGCGCCCGGGAGCCGCCGCACAGGTCCGCGTACGGGCAGCGACCGCAGCGCCCGCCGAACCGCGCCGCCCGGACGTCGACCAGCCGCTCGTCGTCCCGGTAGATCTCGGCCAGGCCGCGCTCGCGCACCGAGCCCAGCGCGAGCGGCAGGAAGCCCGCCGGGTAGACCGTGCCGTCGTGCGCGACGAAGACGATCCCCTTGCCGTCCCGGGTGGCGGCGGTGTGCGCGCTCGGCCGGTGCGACGGCGGCCCGAGCAGCTCGACGAGCCGGGCCGACAACCGCCGGTAGAGGTCGCCGTCCGGAGGGCTGCCGCCGTCCCGGCGCTCGGCGACGACGCGGCGGAAGAACGGCGCCTCGACCGTCCGGACGACGAACCCGTGGTGGGAGGCGTCGTAGAGCAGGTGGCAGACCTCGTCGTGCTCGGCCGGGGTCAGCTCGTCCTCGCCGGTGCCGCGGCCCACGTGCACCAGGAAGAAGACCTCCCAGATGTGCGCACCGGTCCGCGCCACGATCCGGGCGACGTCGGCCAGCTCCTCCACCGTGGCCCGCATGACGGTCGTGTTGACCTGCACGGTCAGCCCGGCGTCGACGAGGCGGCGGATCGCGTCGACGGTCCGTGGGAAGTGCCCGGGCACGCCGCGGACGCCGTCGTGCGTGGCCGACGTCGCGCCGTCCAGGCTGAGCGAGACGGCCTTGACGCCGCTCGCCGCGATCCGGGCGATCGCCTCGTCGGTGAGCGACGGCGTCACCGACGGCGAGAGCGCGGTCGGGATGCCCTGCGCGGTCGCCCGCTCGACGAGCTCCCACAGGTCGGGGCGCAGCAGGCAGTCGCCGCCGGTCAGGACCAGGATCGGGTACGGGCGGCCGAACGCGGCGACCTGGTCGACGAGGTCCGCCCCCTCGGCCGGGGTCAGCTCGCCGGGCAGTGCCTGCAGCGTCGCGCTGGCGCGGCAGTGCCGGCAGGCGAGCCCGCACGCCCGCGTCGTCTCCCAGAAGACCAGCATCGGGCGCTGCGCGAAGTCGACGCGGGCACCGGTGGCCGCGGGCCGGCCGAGCACACCGGGATGCACGCCGGGATGCACGCCGGGGTGGCCGGTCATCGGGCACCCACCGGCTCGCCGGCGCGGCGACGGACGGCGTCGGCGGTGACCGCCGCCTGCGCGAGGCACCCGGAGATGCCGACCCCGCGGTACCCGGCCCCGGTGAGGTGGACGCCGGGGAGCCCGGCGAGGGCCCGGTCCGCGGCGGCGAGCCGGTCCGCGTGGCCGACCGTGTACTGCGGCATCGCGCCCGGCATCCGGCGCACCACGACGTCGACCGGCTCGGCGTGCAGGCCCATCGCCTCGGCGAGCTCGGCCCGGACGGCGGCGACGAGCGCGACGTCGTCCAGCGCCGCCCACGCCTGGTCGCCGTCGCGGCCGACCATCGCCCGGACCAGCACCGGGTCCTGCTGCAGGCCCGAGCGCAGGCCCGAGCGCAGGTGCGGCCACTTGGCGGTCAGCCAGGTGCAGCCGACGAGCAGCCGGCCCTCGACGGGCGGGGTGAGGAAGCCGGTCCCGGCGGGCAGGGGCGGCAGGTCCTGCGGCCGGTACGCCAGCAGGACCGTCGCCACCCCCGCGTACCGGATGGCCTCCAACGCGGCCGTCGCGGCGGGCGCCAGCGGGTGCAGCAGCCGGCCGGCCTCCCCGGCGGGGGTCGCGAGCACGACCTCGTCGGCCTCGAGCGGGTCGAACCCGGTGCCGGTGAGCCGGTAGCCGGCGCCGCCCGGTCCCGGGCCGGCGGCGAGCCGGGTGAGCGACGTGACCCGGGCCCCGGTGCGGACCTGCCCGCCCGCCGCCACCACGGCGTCCCGCAGCGTGTCGACGAGCACCGACAGGCCACCGTCCAGCGTCATCAGGGCGGGCCGGGGGGCCGGGCCGGGGCCCGGTCCACGGCGCGGTCCGGGCTTCGGTTCACGGCCGCGCAGCGCGAGGTAGAGGCTGCGGTGGCCGTCGGCGAGCGCGGCGACCTCCGGCACGGCGCTGCGAGCGGAGAGCCGGCCCGCCCGCCCGGCGTGGACGCCGCCCAGCATCGGCTCGACGAGCCGCTCGAACACCTGCCGGCCGAAGCGCGGCCGCAGCAGCTGCTCGATGGTCGGGTCGCCGCCGGCCGCGCGCCGGGGCAGCACCAGGTCGGCACCGGCCCGGACGAACCCGAGCGGACCCAGCAGGCCCGACCGCAGCAGCGGCCACAGCCGCTGCGGGACGCCGAACACCGAGCCTGGGGGCAGCGGGCGCAGCCGGCCGCGGCTCCACAGGTACGCGCCACCGCCAGCGGGTGCCCGCAGCAACGGGTCCAGCCCGAGCTCCGTCAGCAGCCCGGCGACCGCGGGCGAGCGCACCAGGACGGCGTCCGGCCCGGCGTCCACCCGGGTCCCGGCGACCGTGCGGGTGGCGATCCGGCCACCGAGCTGCGGCGCGCCCTCGAGCACGACGACTTGGACCGGCGCGCCGCCCCCGCGCGGGGCGCCCCCGCGCCGGGCGCCGTCCTCGCCGTCCGCGCCCTCGGACCGCTCGCGCGTCAGGTGGTACGCCGTCGCCAGCCCGCTCACCCCGCCACCGACCACAACGACCCGTCGCTGCGCGACCACGCCCTGCTCCGTTCCCGGTGCCCCGCCGCCCGGCTCGACTGCCCGGCGGGTCCGCCCGCCGGTCGGCTCCAGCCTTGCGCCACGCCCGGCGACCCCGTGGGCCCAACGTCCCGGCGGCGGGCTAGAGTCACTCACCGTGACGACACCTGGGAACGACCTCGGCCCGGACCTGGGCATCGGGCTCGTCGGAACGGGTTTCATGGGCCGGGCACACTCCAACGCGTGGTCGCAGGCGACGCGCTTCTTCGACCCGGCGGTCGTGCCGCGGTTGCGAGCGGTCACCGCGCGGAACGCCGACGCGACGCGCACCTTCGCCCGGCGCTGGGGCTGGGACCGGGCCGTGCCCGACGTCCGGGCCCTGCTCGACGACCCCGGCGTCGGGCTGGTCGACATCTGCACCCCGAACGACGCCCACCGCGACACCGCCGTCGCCGCGCTGGAGAGCGGTCGGCACGTGGCCTGTGAGAAGCCGCTCGCCGGCACCCTGGCCGACGCGCGCGCGATGGCCGCGGCCGCCGCGGCGGCGCCCGGGCGCACGTTCGTCTGGTACAGCTACCGGCGCGTGCCGGCGATCGCGCTGGCCCGACTGCTGGTGGAGCAGGGCCGGATCGGGGCCGTGCGCCAGGTGCGGGCCTGCTACGCCCAGTCCTGGGGCGGCCCGGAGGCGGGCGCGGTGTGGCGGTTCGACGGCGCGGTGGCCGGGTCGGGGGCGAACGGCGACATCAACGCGCACATCGTGGACGCCGTCCGGTTCGTCACCGGCGAGGAGATCGTCGAGGTGAGCGGCGCCCTGGAGAAGACGTTCATCGCCGGTCACACGGTCGACGACCTGGTGATGTTTCTCGGCCGGCTCGCCGGCGGGGGCCTGGCCACCTTCGAGGCGAGCCGGCTGGCGACCGGGTACCACAACCACCACGGGTTCGAGGTCCACGGCGAGCGGGGCGCGCTGCGGTTCTGGTTCGACGAGATGGGCCGGCTGGACTTCTTCGACGCGACCGCCGACCGGCTCGTCCGCGGCTGGACCAGCATCGACGTCACGGACGCCGCCGCCGGGCACCCGTGGCTGGCCGCGTGGTGGCCACCAGGTCACCCGATCGGCTACGAGCACACCTTCGTCAACCAGGCGGCCGACGTCCTCGCGGTCCTGGCGGGCGACCGTCCCGTCGCCCCGCTGCCCGACTTCGCCGACGCGCTCGTCGTCCAGACGGTGCTCGCGGCCGTGACGGAGTCCGCCCGCCGGCGCGCGCCCGTCACGGTGGCCGAGCTGGCCTGAGCCCCCCGACCTGGGCCTGGGCCGGCGACCTTGCGCCACGGTCGCGGACTGGCGTCTACTGGAGCACGCCGGACCGCCGTCGGAGCAGGTCGCGGTCGGCGTCGACGGGGGGCGGTGCACCGGTGAGACCCCCAGGGCCCTGGGCGCCCGGCCCCGCCGCCCGGCACGTGCGCCAGGCGCCCGGTCTGCCGCTCGAGGCTCCAGGCCCGGCCGAGGCCCCGGTCCCGGCCCCGCCGACCCTGTCGCTGATGCTCAGCCGCCGGGCGCGCCGGCAGGCCGCGGAGGCAGCGGCTGCCGCGTCCGTGCGCGACCCCCGGCTCGACGTCATCGAGCGCGTGCTCACCGGCCTGCGCCTGGCGGGCGACGCCGCCGCGCTCGCGCTCTCCGCGGTGGCGTGGGTGTGGGTGGCCGGTCACCGCGCCGCGGGCCCGCTCACCGGTGACGCCACGGCCGACGCCACCGGCGCCGGGCTGGCAGGCGGTCCGGGGGCAGCGGCCGGGGGCGGCGCGAACCCCTTGCTCCACCCGCTCGCCGGCGTCTCCGGGACGTCGCTGCTGCTGGTCATGCTGCTGGCCTGCCTGATGATGGCCCCGTCGGTGAACCCGTTCTACGCGGCACCGCCCGAGGGGCGGCTGCTGCAGCTCAGCCGGACGGCGGCGTTCGCCGTCCTGGCGATCAGCACCGTGGCGGTCGTGACCAACGCCGCCCGCTGAACCTTCGCTCCCCCGGAACCGTTCGATCGGTGGAGGGCGCGACGGGCGGACGGCGGATTCCTCGCGATGAGCGCTCGCGCCACGCACGGCGACCGCCAGGATGGTCGACGCAGCATCCGGTAACTTTCAGTAACTGTCGATCACGAGATTGTGACGGATGCCGCATGCTTGCGCACCACCTGCCACTCTCGGCAGGCGGGGGGCGCTGCCGTCGCCGACGGCACCGATCACGGGGAGTCAGTGGATGGCGGACGACGGCCGGTTCGACGGCAGGTTCGACGGCGCGTGGGCGAGCGCGCCCCAGCCGGGGCCGAGGGCGCCGTCGCCGTACGCCGCCGCCCCGCCCGCGGGCCACGGCCGGTTCGGCCCGCCGACCTACAGCCCGCCGCCCGCGCCCCCGTCCCCGCCGCCCCCGCCGCCCGGGCGGCGACGCCTGCGCGGATTGGTCACCGCGGTGGTGGCCGTGGTGGCGGTCGGCGCCGCGACGGCCGGCGGCCTCGTCCTCCTCCGGAAGGCGGACGACACGCGGAGCCCCGGCGCCGCGGCCGCACCGAAGCCCTCCGCCGCCGCGTCGGCGTCCGCGTCGGCGTCCCCCGGGGGGACCGGCACCGCCGCCGCGGACGCCCCGCCCGTGCTGGGCTGGCTCTCCGGGGCCTCCAGCGACGAGTCGGCCGACGGGCGCTACGGCCGCTGGCGCGGCACCGCGATCGCGATCGGCGGCACCTGGGACAACGGCGACGAGCAGCAGGTCGCGATGCACACGATCTGCCCCGGCGGCCCCTGGGCGAACTGGGACAAGGCCCTCGACGTCGCCATCGGCGCCATCGACGTCAAGAAGGGCGAGACCTGGGCGGCGGCCGCCAAGGGCGCCTACAGCGCGCGCTGGACGAAGAACCTCCAGCGCATCAAGCAGTGCTGGGGCTCGCGCGACCCGGCCAAGCTCTACATCAGGTTCGCGCACGAGATGAACCTCGCCGGCAGCACCTGGCGGGTGCGCGGCGGCGAGGAGGCGAGCTTCGTCAAGGCGATCACGCTGTACTCCACCCTGCGGTACCAGATCCTGCCCACGGCCAAGATCGTGCTCTGCCCGAACGACGGGAGCGAGTACAAGCAGCTCGGCGGGCTCGACATCCGCAAGCTGTGGCCCGGCAAGGACGCCCAGGGACGCCCCGTCGCGGACGTGTACGGCGTCGACTCGTACAACATGAACCCGCACGTCAACACGGTTGCGGACTTCACCAAGAAGATCAACGGCGAGTACTCCAACGGGATGCCGCTCGGGATCGAGAAGCACCGCCAGTTCGCCGCGAGCGTGGGCGCGCCCTTCGCCATCGGCGAGTGGAGCAACAGCGGCGACCCGAACAACGGCGGTGGTGGCGGGGAGTCCCCGCTGTACGTGCAGCAGTTCTTCGCCTGGGCCCGGTCCCACGCGGGGGACCTCGCCCACCCGGCGGCGGGACAGCTCGTCTACGAGGTGCAGTTCAACCTCTGGAACCAGTACGCGTTCTGGCCCAAGACCATGCAGCCGAGGACGGCTGCGGCCTACCGGGCGCTCGCCTGGGGCAAGCCGCCCGCCTGATCGACCGCCGGTGATCGATACGGACGGCGGAACATCCGCCGCCTACCCGGTCCGGAGGAGACCACCGACCCCGATCAGATGAAACCGGCCCGCGGCCGCGCCCCGCTCGTGCGCGCCTGCGGACCGCCACCCCCGACCACGACCGACGATGCTCCCGACACTCGCCGGGGGGCGGTGACCACGGCACCCATCGCTTCGGGAGTGAGCGCATGTCCGGTCGCGCGCGTCGTCCGCTGTCCCCCGCCATCGACCTCGGCACGCGAACCACGTCCGGCGCCGACCGCGTGGCACGACCCGCCCGCGGGCGGCACGCCGTCGGTCGCCGGCGGCGGGAGGCGGTCACCCTCGTCCGGCCGCCGAGCCCGCGCGCCGCGGCTGGTACCCGGGCCTCCGCCCGCCGGGACCCGACGCCGCGCCGGCTCGTCCGGTCGGCGGGCGCCCTCGTGGTGGCACTGGCCGGCGGCCTCGCCTCGGCCGGCAGCGGGCAGGCGCAACCGATCGCCACCGCCGCGCTGGCCCGCGCGACGTACGCGCCGGTCGCCGCCGGCGGCTGGCGCAACGACACCACGCTGGGCCGCACCCCCGGCACCGACCAGTTCGCGCAGGCGCAGGTCAGCGGCCTGACGGACGGCGCGCACGAGGCGGGCTTCCTGCTGCGCTACGCCGACCACGGCAGCCGGGTGCGGGTCAGCGTCTCGGGCACCGGCTGGCGCATCGAGCCGAGCGGGCAGGCCGCCCTCGCCGGCGCCTTCACCGCTGTTCGCTCCACCGGCGGCAGCGGGCTGCTGCGCGTCGAGGCGGTCGGCCGGACCCTGAGCATCCGCTGGAACGGCACGCTCGTGGCCTCGCGCAGCATCGGCGGCACCTTCGCCGGGCGGCACGTCGTCGCGACGGTCCGCCAGCCGCGGGCCGGCGTCGTCCTGCGCTCGCTGCGCGCCGGCACCGCCCGGACGGCGACGCCCCCACCGGCCGCCGTCGGCACCGCCGCCCCGGACCGCGCCCCCGCCGCCGCCTCCGCGCGGACCTGGCTCTCCGGCGCCTCCAGCGACGAGGCGGCGGCCGGCACCTACGGCGCCTGGCGGGGGACGCCGATCCGGATCGGTGGCACCTGGGACGACAGCTACGACGGCCAGATCAACCAGTGGACCGTCTGCGGGGACGGCGTCTGGGGCCACTGGAACGCCCCGCTCGACCTGGCCTTCGGGGGCATTTACCACGCGCGGGGCGAGACGTGGGCCAAGGCGGCGAAGGGCGCCTACGACGCCCGCTGGTCGGCCGCCCTGACCACCATCCGCAGGTGCTGGGGCACGCGCGATCCCGGCCTGCTCTACCTGCGGTTCGCGCACGAGATGAACCTGCCGGGCGACTGGTCGGTGCACCACGGCGAGGAGGCGTCGTTCCTTGCCGCGATCGGCCGGTTCTCCACGCTGCGTTACCG
>Ga0302323_100002602_pt1 | contig 14670 bp, 25 predicted proteins | sample Fen_T0_3_FD_201950 | JGI IMG/M metagenome (GOLD analysis project Ga0302323, IMG submission 201950) | Peat permafrost microbial communities from Stordalen Mire near Abisko, Sweden - Fen_T0_3 | ecosystem: Environmental > Terrestrial > Soil > Wetlands > Permafrost | place: Sweden: Abisko... | reverse complement strand
ACGACGGCAGCACGAACTTGACCTGACGCGGGGCGGCGGGTTCGTGGAGCTACCGGGTGCATTGAGCACCAAATATCCGAACGCCGGTCGCGAATGGTTGTGGCAGTGGGTGTTTCCGGCGACGCGGCAATACAAGGACAAAAGCAGTGGTGAACTGAGGCGCCATCACCTACACGAAACGGTCCTCCAACGGGCCATCCATTCTGCGGTGCAACTGGTCGGCATTACCAAACCGGCGAGCAGCCACAGCTTGCGCCACTCGTTCGCCACAAGACTTCTTGAGGCGGGATACGACATCCGAACGATTCAGGAGCTGCTCGGCCACCAGGACGTCTCGACAACCATGATCTACACTCACGTCCTGAACCGTGGGCCATTCGGCGTCAAGAGTCCCATCGATTGACAGTTTGGTCGCCCCGACAAAGCAGCGGTTATCAACGATGCTAGAACACCATTTACCAGCAAACGCTGCGAGGGATCGTTGAATTTTTGGCTAGGATTTGCATCGCAATTGTGGCCAATATCGAGCAAAGCTGACCAGCGCGTTCGACCAAACGCTGGTCAAGTGAATTGAGTTCGGCAGACTTTCAGACGTCGTCAGGTAAGCGCAGTTTTGACTGCTCCGGTGACGAGCGTTCTGAACAACTACCTGTCAGCTTGGCGGGTTCCGGTCTAGTGGAGGCGAGTCCTTTGGCAATACAGAAGAAGATCTCGCCACGCATGCACCGCAAGCGCGGAGTTTGTGACTATACCAACAGGGGAGATCCCTCTGCAACCGGTGTGCCTAGAGTGGGTCGCTTCGCCGGCTTGATGCCGGTCTACCCGCATACCGACGCTATTTCCTAAGCTATTCCCACTTGGCAGGGACACGCGGGACGGGTTCAATTCCGCCGCGAAGTCTTGACCACGTTCGATCTTGGTCACAAATTCGCCGCTGTGCTAGGTTATCGCCGTGTCGCCAGCAAGACCCCATAAAGTCGTTGTGACGCGCGTCTTTCGCGGCGGCGCCCAGCCGCCAGATGATGATTGGTCACGATCGACGCCAGCGGAGCGCATAGCGGCGGTTTGGGAGCTGACTCGACAATGCCTTCAATGGAACCGCACCAGTACAGATGAACCAAGACTTCAGAGATCTGTTGGCCGAGTTCAACGCTCACCGCGTTGAGTACATCATCGTCGGGGCGCACGCTCTGGCCGCGCATGGCCGTGTTCGCGCCACGAAGGATCTTGATATTTGGATTCGACCTAGCCCAGATAACGCGCAGCGCGCTATGGTCGCCCTTGCTGCCTTTGGCGCACCACTCCATGAACTCTCTGAGTCCGATTTGGCCGTTCCAGGGACGATCTTTCAGATAGGAGTTGCTCCAATCCGAATCGACGTCATCACCTCAATCGATGGTGTTGATTTCGCGACGGCCTGGTCAGCTCGATTGACCGTTCCGTTTGCCGATCAAGTCGTCAACGTCCTGTCGCGTGACGATCTAATCCGAAACAAGAAGACAGCTGCGCGCGAGCAGGACCTGATTGATGTGAAGTGGCTTGAACATCAACCTTCGAATGGCGACTCAGACGATTGAGCCCCACAGAGCTGCCATATCAGGTTTGCACTTGACAAGCGCCTGAAATGTTCGCCCTTGATTTGATACCTCTTGGTGTGGTGCGCTTGAAAGTGAAACCTCATACGTTAGGCAGACGATAGGGTCGAACAGCAGACGTCTGAACCCGAGCTGAGTCGAGGCAACGACCCGCTGCGGGGCGCCCACCCGCTCCGGCCTCCTCCAGCCATGCTAATCAGACGCAGCCAGACAAAGCCCGATCGCGGCTCTTCACGCGAAAATGCCCGCGAGAATGCCACCCCATATACGAACTTGCTTCTGATACCACCCGTGGTATCGTTTATCAGTGAGCAAGATCCGGCGAGGCAACTACGTCTTCGTGACCTGGAAGGGAGACGATAGGTCCCCCGCCATGTTCACGTCTACCGAGACGGCAAGCTCGTGCTGAAGTGGAACCTCGACGATTCTGTTCCAATGAAGGGCAAGCCAGACGCTCGAATTCTCCAACTAATCGCGACCCTGAAGAAAGAAGGTGCCCTATGAAGATCCGACAAGTTGTTGCCAACAATCGCAAAGGGCTCCTCGAGCTGATCGTCCGTTCGGGACAAATGTATCCTTTCCCGTACGCCAAACTCGACCCACGACCATCCGCGAAGAATCGGATCTGCGAAGTCTACGTCGACAAGGAACTCGGAAGCGAGGCAGTGACTTACGTCCTAGAGTCAGGGGTCGACGGAACCGTGCACATTGACCATGCGCTCGAGTACAACCAAGATCCCACGTTCTTGGCAGATCTCCTCAGTCACAAGCTCACAGTCGAAGCGATGCGTCGCTTCAAGCAAGCCGATCTCAGCCATCGGGAATTGGCCAGGCGCCTCCGTACATCAGTACCGCAGCTGTATCGCCTTCTCGACCCGACGAACACGCGCAAGAGCCTGGCGCAACTGATTGCGCTCTTGCACATTCTCGACTGTGACGTTGATTTTGTCGTCACTCATCCGAAACGTGCTGCCTAACTCTGGGCTGAACCTGGCCGCGTTCCGGCTGGGTGCTCGTGTCTGCCGCGCGCCGTGGCGAGTGAAACGCTTGCTTCAATTGTACGGCGCGCGGCTGTCTTCCAACCTGCCGTGTTCAGGTGTACTGTGGAGCGATGCAGGTTAGCCCGCAGGCGTTATCCAGACTGAAGGCGCACACCACGTGAAAGCTAGTGAACTACTACGCATCTATCGCCGTCGTCAATCCGGCCATGAGTCGGGACTTCTGAAATACGGTTTCGATCTCTACGAATGTGTCTGTCGCCTCACTGAACGCCTCGCGCAGCTTCCGCCCGACACGGAAATTCGAATCCAATCCGTCTGTGCACGCACCGTATTTTCCGAGGCCGAAACCGGCACCCCGTTCGCTGCCTTTCCAGAAGAGGCCGCATTCGAAGGGGAAGACGGACAGTAGGTTGGCACGGTGGTATTGCCTGTGATACCATCCGAAGATGCTCGTCGTATTGGATACTTCGGTCCTAGTAGCGGCCTGGCGGTCGCGGACCGGAGCATCTTTTGCGCTGCTTGAGGAATTGCGTGACGAGTCCTTCAATATCGCGCTGTCGGTACCGCTAGTTGTTGAGTATGAATCCGTGTTGCTGCGACATACTGCCCCGCCCAGGCGCCGAGCTGACGTCACGGCGTTGATTGACTACCTTTGCCGAGTAGGCGTGCAGCAGCGCGTATTCTTTCTCTGGCGACCATTATTGCGCGACCCGAACGACGACATGGTTGCCGAAGTGGCGGTAGCCAGTCAGTCACAAGCAATCGTGACTCACAACGTCAAGGACTTTGATGCCATGGCGAAGTTCGGTGTCAAAGTTCTTCCACCAGGCGAGTTTCTCGTCAACCACCTCCGGAGGTCTTGAATGGCAACGCTCAGTCTGCGTCTTCCCGAATCTGTGCACCGCAAACTTGCCGAGCTCGCCCACAACGAGGGCGTCTCGCTCAATCAGTTGATCAGTTCTGCAGCCTCCGAGAAACTTGCTGCCCTAATGACGGAAGAGTACCTTCAGGAAAGGGCGAAGCGAGCATCGAGGGCAAAGTTCGAGGCAGCACTTTCGCGAGTTCCTAGAGGAAAGCCGGTTGAGGGTGACGAACTTCCCTCAGGATATTCTCGTCGCACGAGGCGAAAAGCTGGATAACTCTGGCTTGAACCTGCCGGCATTCCTTGCTTCCAGGGCTTTGTCGCCGCCCACAGTGGCTCGTCGGACTCGCGCCAATTTTACTGTGGGCGGCTGTCTGGCATTTAGAAGCGTTCCCGTGGTACTTTCTGGGCCGCAGGCTAAGCCGAAAGCCGTTCGGCGGACGGGTAACGCCTTGCCTATCAGACACGTTGCCCGATCTCCGGACACTGCATTCGGCAACGCATCACCAGGCTGACAACATCACACCGCTAGGCTCCAGGCAGCCCCACGCGGGTCCGTTCGACCGGGCACCGGTCACGCGGCGTCGATTCCCGCCACTAGGGCCCAACAAGGAAAGTGATGGCTAGCGCTGGCGCCACGACGCGTCGTGAAACGGCCGAGGTATCGTGCCGTTGTGAGGCGTCTGGGCCGCTTCTGGCGGCATCTACCTGCCCTTTGGTGATGTAGTAGTGCGACCCTGTGGTAGACTCCAAGCCAGTCGCGACAATGCCCAAGCCCACCGTCTACGTTGAGACGTCTATCGTCAGCTACCTCACTGCAGTGGGGAGTCGAGACGTGGTTTTGATTGCCCACCAGGAGTTGACCCGAACCTGGTGGGCTTCTCGAGACGAATTCTCCCTGTTCGCCTCGCGATTCGTCCGTGACGAAGCTTCCGCGGGCGATGCCGGTGCCGCGCAAAGGCGCCTTGATGCACTGCGCGGTATCCCCCTTCTGGGAATCACAGAAGACGCTATCGGCCTCGCTAGCCGTCTGGTGTCAGAAGGGGGTCTACCCGCGAAGGCCACGGTCGACGCATTGCATGTGGCCGTCGCCACCGTGCACGGCATGGACTATCTGCTCACATGGAACTGCAAGCATATCGCCAACGCCTCCCTGAGAGGCAAGATCGAAGCCATTTGCAAGGCCGCCGGTTTCCTGCCGACAGTTATCTGTACGCCGTTCGAACTCCCAAAGGATTAACCCGATGCAATCTTCTGATCCCATCATTGACGAACTGCACGCGATTCGCGAAGCCATCGCGGCTGCGGCGGACAACGACATCCGTAAGATCGCGGAGAACGCGCGTTCTCGTGAGAACGACGACGGTGTTGAAGTGGTCAGCTTGCCACCAAAACGGTTTGTGGAGAAGAAGGCCTCCTAGCGTGCGCCAGACCGAGTGTTTCCAGTCAAGGAACGACGCTGAGTCAAACAGCGCTTCCGAGTAGGCGCCGCCGAACTCGTGTTTGCAGTTACCGAAGGCCCGTCGATCCGCTTGTTGCCTTTTTGCGTGCTCAACGCGACGATCCAAGACGCGACGCCAACGCTGGCCTTCGCAACTGAAACACCAGGCGTTCGGCGGACTTTCAGAGATCACGCCAGACTGTCAGGTTCGCGACTCGTGCAATGCGAGCTTGAGAACCTTCGCGTATTGGTGAAAATCCCCATCCGTGGTGTAGATCGCAAGCTTGCGACGCATGGCAGTCGCGCAAATCAAAAAGTCCGTGTTCGAGCCTTGAATACCACGCTCACGACACCGATTGAACGCCGCTGCTGCCTCCTCGTAGTCAGCTGACTCTAGTTCCAGATCTGGAAACGAGCGGAGGTGTTCCCGAAGTAGCTCGTATTGAGCTTTCACCTTTATACCAGACAGCAGCTCCTGCCGAACTGGTCCCAAAAGCACTACTCGACCTTCCCCGATCAGTTCCGCAAGTTCGCGGGGAGCTGCGTCATCGACTCGTTTCGCTCGACGAAGCGCGAGTGACCAGACCGACGTATCAACCAAAACATTCACGGTCGCCGCCGTTGCTTCTTGTAGTCGTACGAAGAGTCGAAGTCGATCTTGCCGAAGAGTTCGACTACCTTTGCTTGTCGCCGGCGCTGAATGTATTCCCGCAACGCTTCGTTCACGGTGTCCTTCTTGGTCCGGTGGCCTCCGACTTTCTGGGCTTCCCCCAGCAAAGCATCGTCGATCGCTAAGTTCGTTGGCATGCGTGGTAGTCTACACATGCGACTGTGTGGGTCAACCGCAGGACGGCAGGTCGAGGTCAAATCAAGCGAATTCCTGCACCTCCTTACGTGTTCGAGGCGTCCTAAAGCGTCCCGGAAAACCCACGTCGCCGCTGTCGAGGTTGTCCGCCATCGATGCTTTGCTTGGCTCGAACACCGCTTGTCACAACGAACGTTGCCGCGGTTCTACTCGCTCTATCTCGACCCGTAGAACAAGCCCAAACGAGACCAACCTCAATCCTCCAGACGGAGCCGCCGAACTCCGGTTTGGATCTGACGGTGGCCCATCGAGCTGAATGTTGCCTTCTTTCGAGTTTGAAGCGATGATTCACCTGCTTGGTTTGTTGCTGGCCACCGCAGCTCAAACCTAAACCTTCGACGGACGCGGCCAGCTCTGGCGCCAATTGATATAGGATGCAAGAGGCAGACCTTCTTATGACGGCAGAAAGGCCTCCTGAAATTCCCGCATGCGAACGAAAGAGCGCCCCTTCGGAATGAAAACCGTCGTGCGGAGAGCGGGCTGTGGATGCCTAGTCGCCTTGCTCGGTCTTTCTGCGCTGGTGCTCGTCGGTATTCGTGCCTGCGACTTCGATCGTCGCTGCATCACAATGACTTACCCCGATCATTGCGAGGGCGCTGTCGCGGTCCAGTGCGAAGGGGGATGGGGTACCATCTTGCCGGTCGTGCGCCGAACGGATTGTCGAAAGGCACTCGGCGGTCCGGGCGTATGCGTGGAACTGCCGCACCCATCGGGTAGCAGCAAGCCCTTCCTCTGGTGCCGTACCTTGTGCGATCCCACGACCTACGTGCCCCGCTGCTACGAGAACATCGCGCTGAATTGCTTGAGTGGGGGAGAGCTCGGCCTGTTCGAGGTCGTCCAGGTATCGTGCAACCCGACCATCGAGCGTTGCGCCCTGCGGACCGATGCGGAGGGCGTCCGAAGAGCGGCGTGCGTCGGCTCGACTGAATCGGTCTCGCCCGACGTGGGTCCCCCGACGCGGTAACGGGGGCGAGGCGGCGCCGTCGAACAAGCGGTTGCTGCGGACGGCCTGACTTCCGAGACCTCATTCGCCAGCGGCAGTCGTGGCTCGCTTCGCTCGCGACAATCGTACGCCTGCCGCTTGCCAGGCGTTCTGGTGAGCGCGTATTCTTGAATCTGAAGCGGCCGCCGCTCAAACGCAAAGTCGTTCGGCGGACAGGGGCGACGTTGCAGTTTGCACCGAGGCGTGTCTTGTCCGCTGGATCGACGGCAACGAGCTCTACGAAGTACTTGCACCCATCGCATCGGTTCAAGTTGAAAGACTCTCTTGGCACGCAACCCGAATACGCGACCTGCCTTCGGCCCCCACATAACCTGCGCCAAATAGCGCAAACCGCGGCGTGATGAATCCCGATTCGGTCGAATGTGGTGCAGTTTCCGTGCGCTCTTGGCGGCGCCATGCCCAAGACCCTGTGCGTCTGAGCACGGCGCCCGTTAGCGTCGTTTCTGGAGCCTAATCCAGAAGGGATCCGCACTTGTCGCGCCCACCAGCAGCACGTGTCGAGTGACATAACATCCAGAGTGCGGACAACTTCTGTCTATTCAGACTGGAATCCTGGGCAGTCTTGGCAGCATCTGGACAGCGAGCGTTAGGGCTATTGTCGTATCGGCGCGCGCACAGCTCTCCTCGCCGTCACGACAAAAGACATTCGAGGCCAGTCTCGAATGGGACTGAGTTTCAACCGAAGTTTGCTCACGGTGCTCCCGGGAGTTCAGACACGGATACAGCGCTTAGTACACCTTGCAGAAGCTCTGTCCGTTGCTCGCATAGCACTCACATCCGGGCACGCAGGGTAACAAACAGTATCGCACGCGGTCGTATGTCAATTCGGAACAGCTAGCCTCACCGATACAGATGCTTGTGTCCGTGCAATAGTCCGAGCACCCGGACCAACCGGTACTTGGGTTGCCAAGGCAGAGGTCACAGTTGTCATTCGTACACGGGCTGCCAAGCGCAACCCGACACAGACTGTTGCTTCCGCAATTACTGGACTGACAGTAGTCGCTGCTAGCGCAAGGTTGTCCGACCCCAACTTTATCAATGCACTTGCCGGCTGCGCCGCAATACTGCGTGTCTGGGCAACCACATTGGTCACAATGGGTGTCATCAACGGCTTTGCATGCTGTACTTACGCCATTGATGCACGCGACTCCCCTGTATTGCTCGCCGCAGTTATTGAAAACACAACCGCGAGAGCCGTCTTGGACGATTCCGCATACCCAATCCGCACTGGTGTATGAGTTTGCGCATTCGGCGTCCGCACTGCAGGATTTCGAACAGTACGAGTAGGGAACCCACCGCGTGCCCAGGTCAGTGCAGAATTCCGAGGGGCCGCAATCGTTGGCTGTGGTGCACGTCGAGCCCACCATACTCTTCTGGTTTTGGCTCGAGGGCGTTCCTCCTGTGTTGCTGCCGCAGCCATACGTAAGAACTAGGCCAAAGGAAAAGGTCATAACTCGGAGTGCGTGGGTCATCACCATGATGCCAAAGTAGTCCCCATCAGGCTATGGAATCAAGCTCAATCAGTACAACACGGAGCCCGCTGACGTGTTGTTGATGACGCGTAAGTGATTCAAACAGGGGGAGGATGGCGTAGAGAATGGAGGATGCGTTCCGTTGCATTAAACCTCGATGCTCGGGTTGAATGCACGGCGGTCCGTGGTGGCAGGTCTGGGCGGCAAGGTGGGGCTCGGATATCGTGCGGACAGGTCAATCACGCCGCATCGGGCGGAGCGTCGCCCCACCCAGCGTTCCGCGAACGTGAGCCGAAAGCGGCGCGAGCGTTGCCCTCAGTCGCCGCCGCTACTGCCGCTGCCCTAGTCCAAGTGCCGTAAAAACCAACAAGGAATCTATGCTGATATTGCCAACGTCAAGTATCAGCGGGTTCGTCAATCTTTGGGACGACTTCGGCGCAGCGTTTCTCGAATGCTTCGCCGGATACCCGCCATCACCTCGCCGCAACTTAGGACAAGCAATGGCGCAGTCGCGGTCCGCACAGCAAAGGGACGTGCCGCCGAACTCACAATTGGATCCAACAAAGGCCTATCAACTCGATTGTTGCCATTTCGCGAATCTGAAGCAATGATGCTTGCCTTGCGGTTGCGCCCGGCCTTTGCGGCTCAATTGTAAGCCGTTGGACGGACATGATGCGACACTGTCGACCTAGGCTGTTGACTGCCGAGGCCTGTTCAGAGCATCCGGACTCGCCTGGCTCGTCGACGAGATCGGTCACTTTCCAAGCCGCGTCGTACCGTGCCGCTACGCCGGACCACGCTTCAGTGGTCGATGACATTGCCCGCTTGCTCGCTACCAACCTGTCACGCCATAATGGGTCGTAGTTCCAATGCCGAAGGTCTATATTGAAACCAGCGTGGTGAGTTACCTAACGTCGCAGCCAAGTCATGACATCGTCTTAGCGGCCACCAGCAGATCACTCACTCATGGTGGGCAACACGCACTCGATTTGACCTCTACGTCTCTGAGGCCGTACTTACTGAGGCCGGAGGTGGCGATCCCTCTGCCGCCGCGCGGAAAATGGCTATCCTTGCATCGCTACCCGTCCTTAGCATCACTTACAAAGTCGCGGGTGTGGCCAATCACTTCATTGCGGTTGGCGCACTCCCCCAGAAAGCATTCGTGGACGCCGTGCACGTGGCTGCGGCCGCCACGCATGGGATGGACTTCCTGCTGACTTGGAACTGCAAGCACATAGCTAACGCCGTAATCCGTGGTAGATTGGAAGCGTTATGTCGAACTCGGAACCTGCAACCGCCAATGATCTGCACTCCGGAGGAACTGCAGGAATGACCGACGACGGCGATCCTATTGTGGACGAAGTGCGCGCAATCCGAGAGGCGTATGCTGAGTCGCTCGGCAACGAGCCAGCAGCCATCATCGCCGACTTGCGCGAGCGGCAGTTGCAGCACGTTGATCGGCTTGTCTCACTGTCACCGAACAATTTGTCGAAATAGAGAAGTCCTGCCAACATAGAACGTGTGCCGCCGAACAAGCGTTTGTATCCGGCAGCTCAGCTTCGCTGTTTGGGTCTTGGCTAGTGCCAGCCGTGGCTGCGCGACCATTTTACGGCTGGCACCTGTTGTGGCATTCTGCTGTCTCTTGCCGAGCCTTGCTCGGCTGCGGCTGAAACGCAGAATCGTTGGACTGACCTTATAATTGACAGCGACGCGCGACGCAGGCATTCGTCGTACCCCTTGCACGCCGAATCCGGACGAAGAACTGAACAATCAGGTAACGAAGAAAGATGTGACCATCATACGCGTAGACGCCCGGTCACCAGTTGCACATAATCATTCGAGGCGGATAGGTCCATTGATGCAAAACATATCCTCAGGCGAATCGTATCTTTTGACGTTGCTGATGGCGTGGGGTTGCGCTCGTCCGGCACCCGTCGCCGCGGACAGCGGGCGTAGTCCGAACGAGGTGATTGCCGTGGCGCTCGTGGGCTCGCACGTCGTGGCACGCACCGAGGCGTATCGTGTTCGGGTTTGGAATCTCGAAACGAATTCGGTAAGCGAACTTGACCGTGAACACGTGGTCGGCATAGCGAGCGACGGTTCCGTGGCGGTCTCGGTCAATCCATCCGGAAAGAACGGGCGACTCGTCGAAGCTTGGAATCCCCTGAGCCTGCGGAGTCTTGGCACCCAGCGCTTCGAGCATGGCGCACAGGTTCTCGCCGTCTCGGACACGCAGGTACTCATCGACGCCGCCTACCCCGCCCTCACCCCAGGGCAACTCGCACAGCAGGTGCTTCCTCCTCGTTCGCACCTCATTCGCTGGGATCTTGCATCCGGTAAGCCCTTCGAACTTGGCCACTGGGAGTGTTCGTATCCGCTCATTTCGAGCAAGGGGAACCGCGTGAGCTGTAACCTTCAGGTTAGGGATACCAAAACGGGCCAGCAATTCTACGCGCCCGCAATTGCCCCAGATTGGAAGCCCCGCCAGCAACTTCACTGCGAGAACCCCAAATGCTCCCCTTTACCGTTTCCAGAGTATCACATCAATTCTTCGCTATTCTCCCCTGACGAGAGTGCCGTCTACTTCACGTACTCCGGACGGCCCGAGCATTCGCAGTCGCGCCTCGAGCGCTTGACCATCGAGTCATCCGAAAACCATCTGGAGCGGCTCGCTGCGACTGAAGCGCGAGTCTATTGGTCGATCTTGACCGTGTCCCACGATCAACGGACGATCGTGCTTGGAGGGCTTCGTCAACCACTGCAATTGCTCCGCGCTCCCAATTATGCCCCTAAGCCACTTGCAGTGGGTTCGGCCAACGCAGCGACGTTCTCCGCAGACGACACGCTGCTGCTCACGGGGCACGAGGACGGCCACATGCGTCTGTGGATTGCGAAAACACTCGAACTGATACGTGTGTCGCCGTGAACATCGGCGCGATTGTCGCAAGCGCTATGGATACGAAGTTCAACGATTCGCTGGCCAACGAGCTCGACGAGAAGCGCAGGAAACTCGAACGTGTCGCCGAGCGCATCGTGCAGCGGCATCGCGAGCGTGACGAGCAGGAGCAGAAGAGCACCGCCGCCGCTGAACGAAGGTAATCGCCGATAGTGGCTTTCACAGCAACGTGGTGGTGGCGGCTGTGGAGGCAACCGGCGCTGACGCATACATTTCGGACCGAGACTACCGTAAGCGAGAACCAGCGTTTGCGGGAGCGTCACGATTTCGAAGCCCGGGCACGATGTTGACTCCGTTGGCGTCGTGCTTCGATCGCAATGGGCATTTCTGGCTCTGAATCGCGACATTGCCGGGCCGGGTGCATTGCCGTACCAGAGCTGGTTCGAAGATTTCGTCGCTTGTGGTAGTGTTGCAACTCGCCCGGCGATTTCCATGCCATCCCAACGCCTGTACATCGAGACCTCGGTTATCAGCTACTTGACCGCGAACGCAAGTCGAGACGTTGTGGTTGCTGGTCAGCAGCAGATTACGCGCGAGTGGTGGAACAGCCGAGAGCGATTTGAGTTGTTCGCTTCTGATGCGGTGATCTCGGAAGCTGGTCGGGGCGATCCCAACGCTGCAGCGCGAAGGCTGGAAGCGCTTTTCGGGATACCGTTGCTCGAGGCGACGCAGGAAGCGCAATCGCTCGCCAGTGAAATACTGCACACCGCGACAATGCCACCCAAGGCCGCGGTGGATGCTGCCCACGTGGCAATCGCTACCGTCCACGGTCTGGATTTCCTGCTTACCTGGAACTGCACACATATTGCCAACGCGGCGAATCGGCCTCGAATTGAGAAGGTCTGTCGTGCCTTCGGGTACCAGGCACCGATAATCTGCACTCCGTTTGAATTGCTGGAGGACGAACCATGACCCGTGATCCAATCCTGGACGAAGTCCGGACAATCCGCGAAGGCATCGCGAAAGAACATGACTACGATCTGAATTCTATCTTCGAAATGTTCCGACAGAATGCCGCAAATTCAGACCGTACCCATGTCAATCTTTCGGCCTCAGCAAACAGCCACGCCGTGGCAGCAGCCCATATCGGCGTTGCAGCGGACGAGGCTTCGCCTCGCCGCTGAACGCCCAAACCTTGTGCGGAGCCGTGCAAAAGACTCACGTGAGTGTCGTCGTTCACCGCACCACTACTGACGGATCGTGTGAGCATAGAAGCTCGGATGGTATGTGGCTCTTTACGGCGTGCCACAGCGCCCGAGCCCGGCACAAGCAGCCGTCTCGAATGCAAGCTTTCCGTTGCAAGGATCCTTGGCAACTTCCTTCATGCAACTCTCGTAGTCCGCCACCGTCGCCGTGCAGGTCGTCACCATACTTGATAGACAGGTAGAAAGATCCGGGGCCGCGTAGTAGGCGAGCTCCAGATCCGGGCAAGTTTCTCGATGTCCGTAGCCCCCAAGTAACGCCGAGACCCAAACACAAATTTGGGTATCTTCGGCAACGGTCAATTGGGACAGCTGCCTGGTTGGACTTGCGCCGGAGCTCGTTGGCTGGGCTTCGCCGGCACTATCGTCACTACAGCCGAAACAGCAGACGCTCACCACAATGCCCAACCCAAGAACGAACCGATACGCGAATTTCTTCTCCATTGCCTCTCCAGGGCGCGTGTCTTCTCAAGAAGTATACGATCTGGAATCATAGTGCGTCAGAAAACTTCGTGCCGAGCAAGTTTGCGCGACCAAGACAACCGAACCTCTCCGCCAATCTTAGGGATCCACTCAGACGCGAAGACTTCAAACTAGCGCCCCCATTGAGTCTCGCCGTTGACCGCGCCGCTAGATGACGGACCTCTGAGGCCACGACGTTCAAACCCGAATACGATTGCAGCGACGGGTTGACGAAGGCCTGCCTTGCCACCTGTTGCCTTCTGCCTCTATTGGATCGATGATTGAAACCTTGAGGATATCGTCGACCTTCGCAGCTCAACCGCAAACCCGTTAGGCATCCTGAACCTGTGACGTCGATATCCGTTTGCCAGCGTTCTGTCGCTTACCTAAAGCCGAGTCTCTCAGACGGCGAGGTGCCAACAACGTTCCAACTTGACCAAGCCGATTCTCCGGTCATCAAAGACCTCCAGAACGGGTTGCTCGTGCTGTACTTGGTCGACGAAGGCGAAAAGTTCGCTTACGTTCAGGGTAGGCACCTAGCCGAAGCCCGGATGGCGCCGGATGAATTGAATTCAATCGCGCTTGCCAAGCTGGCGCGCCTGGCACAGGGAAGGTGCGGGTAACGCCATATGGTTCTGTTATAGCTGTCTCTCTCGACGGCAATTTCGATGCTAGCCTCATTCTTCTCGATGAATTATGGAATGGACCGCTCGCGCATTTTGTCGAGTCCGGGTTCGTCGCGGCTGTGCCTTCCCGCGATGTTCTTGCATTTTGCGATCGCGATTCTGATGCTGGGCGAAATGAACTGCGTGGTGTTATTTCGCGCGTCATGTCCGGTGGCGATCGTCTGATTGCTGAGCGCCTGTACGCTAGAAGCGGAGAACGCTGAATGCCACTCGCAGATGCCTAATTGCCGTTCGTATCTGTGTCCGCGATCGTTGTGTTTACAACTTGTGGCTGCTATGCTTCGGTACCGTTCGCAGCCATGAAGAAGGACGATGCCATTCAGGAGTTTCGGGCGTGTGTTCTTGACGCTTATCGCCCCTTACTTGAGCACGCTGCGTTCCGTGAAATGCCGAAACGCTCGGTCGACTACGTGAATGATTATTCGGTCCGTATCGGGAATTCAACAACCGTAATCGAGATTGAAGGCATTCACTACGGTAAGGCCGCGTGGTTGAAGCTCTTCCGAGCCACTGAGGCTGATGCTGACCATTATGGTTTGCCCATTGGGCAACTCTTAGCCCTCAGAATTTCTCGACGCAAAGTCAAAGGTAGCAAGCTCGAGGGACAGCTGGCACAGATTCGCCAGGATGCGGAAGACATCTTGCAGTACGCGCAAGATGTTCTCGCGGGCGACTTTTCGGCGCTCGACGATTTGGTGAAAGTGCAGAATCAACTTGATGAGGAGCGTCGTGCGAGAATGCCTTCTCCAGCACAGCGAGCAGCCGATGCCGCTTGCGCAGCGGCTGGACACGCATTCAAACAGGGCGACCACCGCAAAGTCGTGGAGTTGCTGACGCCTCACCTCGACCTGCTTTCCCCATTACAAATGAAACGCTTCGAGACTTCCAAAGTGCTAATCACAGATGCCTAGCGCATTGCAGCAGACTGTGCCTTCGCTTACTCTCAGTCCCGTCAGCTGAATGCTAAACGTTGGACGGACTGATACACCCCTGGGAACATTTTGCTGCCGTAATTGTCTGGCTGTGGCACGATGAGTATCTCCATAGACGCCCATCCCGAAGTGCTTGCCGTCACGTGCAATCTCAGACCAAGTGCATATGATGATTTCGAGAATCACTGGGCTA
>Ga0302323_100002599_pt1 | contig 14673 bp, 14 predicted proteins | sample Fen_T0_3_FD_201950 | JGI IMG/M metagenome (GOLD analysis project Ga0302323, IMG submission 201950) | Peat permafrost microbial communities from Stordalen Mire near Abisko, Sweden - Fen_T0_3 | ecosystem: Environmental > Terrestrial > Soil > Wetlands > Permafrost | place: Sweden: Abisko... | reverse complement strand
CGAGAACTTGGGGTGAGACAGTTGGACGCATTTCCTGAACCTGCTTAAAATCTGCCACCCGTGCTGATTGATGAGGTTCAATACGGGCCCGATTGGATACCGGAACCAGATTTGAAAACCTCCGCAACCACATGGATACTTGCCGGGGGTGCCCACCATACGGCGATCAGCCGCGCTCTTACGCCAGAGCATCTCGAAGATTTTGCCGAGATGGCTGGCGTTGAATTCTTATTGATCGACAGCAACACGAAGGTTGCAGATTTCAAAAAAGAACTGCGGCGGAACGACCTGTACTACTACCTGGCGCAGAGCTTTTAACGCTCCGTTCGCCTTGTGTATGATGTCCGCGCTCCCCATGGATTTTTGTCGATTGTAAGTTCCGAAATATTCGAGTGGTAATTTTGAAGGCCGGCCGGTTTTCGGAAAGTGAAATCGAGGGAACCGCTCTCCCTACAACTCCAGCATTAGCAGATTCGCTTGCCCACGTTTCCCTGGCGCGACATCGCCGAAGGTTCACTTGTTTGAGCAAGGGCCGTAGAACGGCGGAGCACCAGGCTGGTAATTAGTTCGTGTTCCTTGCGTTCGCGCGACGGTGCGTCTTGCTGCACTTCACTCAACAACGCCTGGAATGCAATCTTGGCTAGTTCCCCTTGTGACATTTGCACTGTGGTCAACGGAGGAGTCGTAAACTCCGCCAGGCGGATGTCGTCGAATCCAATTACCGAAAGATCCCGCGGTATCTCGATGCCCTGGTCATACGCCTCCCGCATGACTCCAATCGCGGTCATGTCGTTGGAGCACAGCACTGCGGTTGGCCGGTGACTCAGTTGACTAAATTCCAGCACGGCACGCATTCCGCCATCCATGCTGTGGTCGCCTTCCACGACCAGATCGGGGTTCAAACCGATTTCTGCCATGGACGTCTTGAAAGCATCCTTTCGAGCTGCTGCCGATTTCAGATGCGACGGACCTGAAACAAACGCGATGCGGGTGTGTCGCAATGCAGCCAAATGTTGTACGGCCTGGCGAATTCCATTTAGATAGTTGATCCGGATATTCACGATACCAGGTGCATTTGGGCCCACGTCAACGAACACCAGGGGCACTTTGCGAAATCGAAGATGGTCCAGGAGCGTGTCTTCCATACCAAACGTTAGTATGGCGACTCCATCGACACGTCGTTCGATCATGCGCCGTACCGAAGATTCCATCCGCTTCGGATCGTGCACCGTCGAAGTCAGCAGGATCTCGTAATTGTTTTCAACCGCCAGGTTCTCAAAGGTCTGCACGATTTCGGGGAAAAAAGGGTTGGTGATCTCGGAAACGATCAGGCCGAAAATCCGGCTCCTGCCCGAAACCAGCGCGCGCGCCTGGGTGTTCGGGTAGTAGCCCAGTTCGTCGGCAATCTTCCATACTCGTTTGGCAAGCTGCGGATCGACGGAGGGAATACGATTGAGGGCTCTGGAAACCGTCGCTGTCGAGACTTTCGCTCTACGTGCGATTTCACGAATATCCATGAGAAATTGGTTGGAAATCCTGATCGTGACAGGCGAAGTCTACCATACCCACAACGCTATACCCCCAGAACGCGATCACCTCAGCGGTCCCTTTAACCCTCCGCCGAGCGCAAGAAGTCGCGGAGAATACCGCAGTTCCGGATGGCGCTCGAAACTCGAAAAGGAAACGGATGAGGAGACGCTGTATCTCGCGAAAGGAGTGCCGCGAGAGTGGATCACTTCAGGAAAGGAAGTTCGAATCAAGAAAGTACCGACTCGTTGGGGACGATCAGCTTCGACTTGTGCGTGAAGTCGGGGACGAAGGTGTTCAAGTCCCACATCGTGCTAAGGCGACATTGCATATTTATGCCTAAAATACTCGTTACTGTCATTAATGCTTCTCGGTAGCTGCTACCTTAAAAGGATAACGATTGCCTTTTTCATCGGGATGGTCTCAAAGCTTATTCATAAGACAATGACAGGGGGAATCCTATGAATAACGGAGTGCGACGTCGAGTTCGCGTAATCGATTCTCATACCGGGGGCGAACCAACTCGGGTCGTTGTCAGCGGCGGGCCTGATCTCGGCGCTGGTTCTCTGGCGGAGCGTCTCGATCGCTTTCGCCAGTTCCACGACGATTTCCGCTCGGCGGTCGTCAATGAACCCCGGGGCTCCGACGTCATGGTGGGGGCGCTTCTTTGCGATCCGGTTGATCTGGAGTCCCTGGCGGGAGTGATTTTCTTCAACAACGTGGGCTACCTCGGCATGTGCGGACATGGCACGATTGGTCTGGTGACCACACTCGCGCACTTGGGCAGAATGGGAGTCGGTTCTTACAACATCGAAACGCCCGTTGGGACTGTGCAGGTTAGTCTCAATGAAGACGGCGAGACTACGGTCACCAACGTTGCAAGCTATCGCAGTGCCGCCAACGTTCCCGTGAACGTGCCCGGTTATGGTTGTGTGCGGGGAGACGTGGCTTGGGGAGGGAACTGGTTCTTCCTGGTAAACGATCACCAGGAGCAACTGACGCTTGGTAATCTGGAGCGGCTCACGCAGTTTACCTGGGCGATTCGGAAGGCGTTGCGCGATTCCGGGATTGCTGGGGACGACGGGAAAGAGATCGACCACGTGGAACTTTTCGGGCCATCACAAACTCCCAACATTAACAGTAGAAACTTCGTGCTCTGTCCCGGCAAAGCCTATGACCGATCTCCGTGTGGTACGGGAACCAGCGCGAAGCTTGCCTGCCTCTATGCCGATGGAAAGATTCGCGAAGGCGAAATCTGGCGACAGGAAAGCATTATCGGCAGTGTGTTCGAAGGAAATGTTTGGGTTCGCGATGGGAAGATTTATCCGAGTATCCGCGGCGCTGCTTTTCTGAGCGCAGAATCCGATCTCGTGCTTGACCCCCGCGATCCGTTCTGCATGGGAATTCGCGCATGAGCCTGGACGGATATGACGTTGTTGTCGTCGGTGCCGGAATCGTTGGTGCCGCCTGCGCGTATGAACTCGCTCGCCGCAATTTGAAGGTCGCAATCCTTGACCGTGAGATGGTAGGAGGAGGAGCGACCGCGGCGGGAATGGGTCACATCGTGGTGATGGACGACTCAGAAGCGCAGTTTGCACTGACTCGTTACTCGCAGACTCTCTGGCAGAATCTCCGCTCTGCACTCCCCGAAGATGTGGAATACGATCAGTGCGGCACGATTTGGGTCGCGACCGACGATCAAGAAATGTCCGAAGTGCGGCGCAAGCACGAATATTACGGGAAGCGCGGAGTTCCGACGGAAGTTCTTGATTCGCGGTCGCTGCAGAAGCTTGAGCCTAATCTGCGCCGGATGGCAGGCGGCCTCCTGGTATCCGAAGATGCTGTGCTGTATCCACCTTGCGCGGCTCAGTTCTTGATCGAGCAGGCCCAAGAGCACGGCGCCACCCTCATCCTCGGAAATCAGGTAGCGCAAATGGGAGACGGCAAGGTCGAATTTGCCGATGGCTCGCGACTAACGGCGAAATTCGTAGTGAATGCAACCGGGGCTTGGTCTCCGCAGCTAACGCCAGGGCTTGAGGTAAGGAAGAGAAAAGGGCATCTGGTGATTACCGATCGCTACCCCGGTTTCGTTCGGCACCAGCTCGTCGAACTGGGCTATCTGAAAAGCGCGCACGCATTTAATACGGATTCGGTGGCCTTCAATGTCCAGCCTCGTCGGACCGGCCAGCTTCTCATCGGATCTTCACGGCAGTTCGGAGCCGAACATCAGGAAGTGGATCATGAAATTCTTTCCCGCATGCTGATGCGCGCTCAGGAATACATGCCCGGTCTGGCTCAAGTCTCGTCCGTTCGCACATGGACGGGATTCCGGGCCGCAGCACCCGACAAGCTTCCCTTGATTGGTCCGTGGCCCGGCGACGAGTCTCTGTATTTGGCGACTGGGCACGAGGGGCTTGGCATCACAACTTCGCTGGCAACCGGCGTTCTGCTCGCCGACCAGATCACGGGCGTGAAATCACAGATCGCCATAGATCCGTACCTTCCGTCTCGTGTGGCTGAAGCGGTGTTGCATGCCAGGTGAAATTGCAGTAACGGTGAATGGAACTCGAGTCGTAGTTCCAGAGGGATCGAGTGTTGCCGCAGCCATTTTGCAGGCTGGCGCGGCGTGCCGAACCTCGGTCTCAGGTGAGCCGCGTGGTCCGCTGTGCGGAATGGGAACATGCTTCGAATGTCGCGCCTCGGTGGATGGAATTCCGCACGTACGTAGCTGCAGAACGCTGTGTGTGCCGGGGATGGAAGTCCGAACCGATGAGTAGGGAAGTGCGCCACCAATTCGAAATTCTCGTCGTCGGCGGAGGCCCCGCCGGTTTGGCAGCGGCTGTGCGGGCAGCAGAAGCCGGTGCTCGTGTTGGAATCGTAGACGACAATCCGAAACCCGGGGGACAGATTTGGAGGGGCGCGGAGCGAGACCAGGTAAAGACCGACGCTTCCACGTGGTTGGCGCGCCTGAAAGCCAAAGGCGTAACCGTGATTGGTGGGGCGTATGTTTTTGATCAGCCCCAGCCCGGCGTTCTCCTTGCGGAGGACCAAGCCGCTTTACACATTCTGGCCTATGGCAAGTTGATTCTCGCAACGGGAGCGCGCGAACGATTCCTGCCTTTTCCCGGCTGGACCTTGCCGAATGTTGTCGGAGTCGGTGGTTTGCAGGCAATGGTGAAATCAGGTCTTCCGATTCGCGGTAAGCGCGTTGTGATTGCCGGGACCGGCCCATTGCTGCTGGCGGTCGCTGCCCATCTTCGCGCGCATGGAGCGAAGATCCTGGCTATTTGCGAGCAAGCTTCGTGGACGAACCTGCTTGGCTTTGGACGTTCGTTGTTGCGGCAGCCCAGCAAGATCGGTCAAGGCCTTCAATTGCGGCGGCAACTTCTCGGCGTGAAATTCTCAACGGATGCTTGGGTTGTGAGTGCTCATGGGGACACTACGTTGTCTAATGTCGTGATCCGGCATAAGAGTGACACCAAGGCAATTCCGTGTGATTACCTGGCATGCGGTTTTCATCTCGTTCCCAATCTCGAATTGGCGATGCTGCTAGGTTGCCAGATTCGCAATGGTTGCGTCGAAGTTGACGATCTGCAACAAACCGGGATTCCCAACGTCTTCTGCGCTGGCGAGCCGACGGGCGTTGGAGGTGTCGAGTTATCCGTCGTGGAGGGCGAGATTGCAGGTCTTGCCGCTGTGGGGCGTGTCGACGAGGCCAGGAAACGATTTCGGGATCGTGCTAAGCACCGGGCATTTGCAGAAGCACTCGATCATGCTTTTCGTCTCCGCCCTGAACTCGCGTCGCTCCCATCTCCAGATACGATCGTCTGCCGTTGCGAAGATGTGCGGTATTCCCGCCTTGATCGCTACACCTCGTGGCGCTCGGCGAAACTGCACACGCGCTGTGGCATGGGTCCTTGTCAGGGCCGGGTTTGTGGCCCCGCGGTGCAGTTTCTCTTTAATTGGAACTCCGAGTCTGTTCGTCCGCCGATCTTCCCGGTACGAATGGAGAGCCTGGCGGCTTCTTCATCAGGACCACAGCCGGAATATGCTGAAAGTTTAGGAGGTTCTAAATGAACTGGAAGGGTGTGATACCCGCAATTACAACCAGTTTTACGAGTGACCTGAAGGTTGATTACGAATTCATGGCGGGCCATTGCCGTTGGCTGCTGGACAACGGGTGTGCGGGGATTGTGGCGCTGGGTTCACTTGGCGAGGGCGCAACTCTCTCATTCGACGAAAAACTTGAGGTCCTGCGCACCTGCGTAAGTTCTGTTCGCGGCCGTGGAGTAGTCGTGGCGGCGATCTCCGCTTTAAGCACGGCCGAAGCAGTCGCACTGGCGGAAAAGGCCGCTTCCATCGGCTGTGACGGCCTCATGGTGTTGCCTCCGTATGTCTATCAAGGTAACTGGCGTGAGATGAAAGCACACGTCGGCGCGGTTTTTGCGGCGACACCGCTATCTTGCATGCTTTACAACAACCCAGTTGCTTATGGAACCGACTTCCTACCCGAACAGATTCGTGAACTAGCCGAAGACTACGAAAACCTCGAAGCCGTGAAGGAGTCGAGTACCGATGTGCGGCGTGTAACCGCAATCCGTGCACTTCTGGATCGCCGTCTGGAGATTTCGGTCGGTGTGGATGACGCTGTGATCGAGGCTATTGGAGTCGGCGCGACGGGTTGGGTTGCGGGCCTTGCCAACGCTCTGCCGCGCGAATCTGTTGATCTATTCAACTACGGCATTAACGGAGAAGCTGACAAAGCCTTTCAGCTCTATCGCTGGTTTCTGCCGCTGCTTCGCTTGGATACGGTCCCCAATTTTGTGCAGCTCATCAAACTTGTTCAAGCTGAGTTCGGCATGGGCAGTGCTTTCGTGCGCCCACCGCGGCTTGAGTTAGTTGGTAAGGAACTGGAAGAGAACCTCAAGATTATTCGCGCGGCCGCAAAGACTCGTCCACAAGTTCAAAGTAGCGCTTACGCCTTACACAATGGAAAGTGATGTTGATCGCATATGGGAAATCTGACAGGTAGATCGATCATCGGTATGAAAAACGGTACCGGGGTTGCGGAACCGTTTTATGCGACGAATCCAGCGACAGGTGGATCTCTGCAGCCGGGATTTGTTACGGCGACCGAAGAAGAAATTGAGACTGCCGTGCGACTCGCCGCGGAAGCGTTCCCGGTTTTTAGTCGGACGTCCGGCAAAGACAAGGCCGCCTTTCTGCGCAAGATTGCTGAAAAAATCGAAGCCGCAGCCAGCGCCATCATTGAAAGAGCCGAGGCCGAAACCGCGCTACCCAAGGCTCGATTGCAGGGTGAGACTGCGCGCACCTGCGGTCAGCTTCGGCTCTTCGCCCAAGTCGTTGAAGAAGGCTCGTGGTTGGCAGCGCGGATCGACCGCGCCGACTCAGACCGCAAGCCCCTTCCCAAGCCCGATGTACGTTCGCTCTTGCGGCCCCTGGGGCCAGTGGTGGTGTTCGGAGCCAGCAACTTTCCCTTGGCGTTTTCCGTTGCTGGCGGCGACACTGCGTCGGCTTTCGCGGCGGGGAATCCAGTGATCGTTAAATGTCACGCCGCACATCCGGGCACCGGCGAACTCGTCGGACAAGCCGTGCGGGAAAGTGTTCGCGAATGCGGATTGCCCGAGGGCGTCTTTTCGCTTCTGTTCGGTCCGGGTTCCCGTATAGGCTCTGCGCTGGTGAAGCATCCTCTGGTGAAGGCCGGTGGTTTTACGGGTTCTCGTGCTGCCGGCAGAGCGCTGATGGATCTCTGTTCGTCTCGGCCGGAACCGATTCCGTTTTACGCCGAGATGAGCAGCACCAATCCCGTATTCGTTCTTCCCTATGCATTGCGTGAACGCGGAAAGGTCATCGCCGAAGGGTTGCACGGATCTTTTACTCTTGGAGCGGGCCAGTTCTGCACGAAGCCGGGTATGGTTTTCCTCCCGCACGGGAATGACGATGAGCCGTTCCGGAATCGCCTGCTGGAACTTGTCACAGCCTCTCCCGAGTTCAAACTTCTGACTGCTGCCATTCACTCGTCCTACCAGTCTTCGGTGAAGAGTCGTAGTTCAGGGACTGTTGCGATTGTCGCGGAAGCTCCCGAGCCTACTCCGAGCCCTGCATTTTCCGCCGCGTCAGTGCTGTTCGAAACAAATGCCGTCGCTTTCCTCCAGAACCCAGACTTGGAAGCGGAGATATTCGGGCCGACTACGCTCCTCGTGCGCGAGTCGAATCACGACGCAATGCTTGCGATCGCCCGAGGCCTCGAAGGACACCTTACAGCAACGATTCACGGAACCGACGAGGACCTGCGTGAGTTTTCGGACCTGATTGCGATTCTTGAAGGCAAGGTCGGTCGTCTTGTCCTGAATGCCTTTCCCACCGGCGTGGAAGTGTGCCATTCCATGGTTCATGGCGGCCCGTATCCTTCCACCTCGGACGGCCGTTCGACTTCGGTCGGAAGCCGGGCGATCTTTCGTTTCACACGCGCTGTTTGTTACCAGGGATTCCCAAATGACTCGTTGCCAGAGGAATTGAGAGACGACAATCCGCTCGGCATCTGGCGCATGGTTGATGGTCAGATGACACGAGAGGCCATCACTCGAAAGCAATAAGAAAGAAGAGTCCCAACATGCGCACGGAATCGCGTTTTGCCTTAAACATTCTTCACCGCGTTCTCGCATCGGTTGGCTTGGCGGCTGCCTTTTGTTCGGGAATCCTTGCCCAATAAGAAAACCTGTGCTCATGGAAAGGCTAAGTTGAAAAGAGCACGGAACCGATAGCAATTCGCACGAGGCGCGGGGACCGATGAGATGGGACAGGCGCACTCAAAAGTAGTGGGGCTGGCATTGGGCCGACCGGCTTAACTGATTGCGTTGGTGATTGCAGACTTGCTAAGCCATTGAAAGAATGGCTCCTCAGGTAGGACTCGAACCTACAACCCTCCGGTTAACAGCCGGGGAGCATATGTTGGAATAAACGTACTCTCAACGACTTAGGTGGAGCACTCCGGCGTCTTTGGAGTGCTTTCGGCGATAAACGGTTCCAAAAACGGTTCCAAGTTTGGTCGCGGAGAACCGTTAGTGTGACCTGAAGGTTTCGATTCTCTCGGCGCCGTTGGATACCTTTCGCGTTATGGCTATCCATGGTGCTTCGAGCATGTCGACAACTCCCTGGGCTTGCGTCTAAGGTATAGCAACTTCGGAAAACCGAACAGGGGAGACCGGCACGTTGAGCGAACAAACCTGTTCCTCACTACATGGCTTCACTTCGACGATACGACATGGGTTCCGAAAGACGAACAATTGAAGCGCACGCTCGTGATCGTTACGTTTGACGAGTCGGAGGGAAATATCAAACCGGAACGAATCTTCGCGGCTTACAACCATTACAGTGTTTTGCGAACGATCGAGGAGAATTTCGGGCTCGACCCAATTCACAAAGAATCAGGAGACGGCACTGCGTCGGTGATCACCGGCGTCTGGAAGTAGTCAACTGCCGGCTTCGTCGAAGTGAGAATCGACAGCTTGCGTCTGACAGATGAGCAATGTTGGCGATTCTCCAACAAGAATCTTCGTGAGCCACCACCACACGCTCTCATTAACTTTCCTGAAGTGCTGCAAATTCGTTTCTCTAAATGTGAGCGGTTTGGAACAGACACCCGGATTCTTTCCCAACTAGGATGGGGATGGTTTCACCTGGACGCTCCAAGTTCTCAAGCCGGAGCCCGAAAGCCGCGGGGCTCGACGTCGGAATCGGAAGCTGAATCAAATCCCAAGCGAAATTCCAGACCGCCGTAAAGGCGAGAACCTTTTGGAGGCTTCCATGAAGAGAGCATTCCTGCTGATCGTTATACCGGCCCTGGTGCTTGCGCTCGGCTTTTCACAAACTCCCACGCCGAGTGTCAATACAGATCAGACCAATATTAAGGGCTGCCTGGGCGGCTCGGATGGGAACTACACGGTTTCCGAAGACGGCACAGGCCGCACTTTTAAGATCACAACCAGCGGTGTTGATCTCAAGCAGCATCTGGGCCATGACGTAACGCTGATCGGGCACAGAGCAAGTGGGACAAGTTCCGCCGCTGCTGACAACAGCTTTGCCGTCACAGAACTCACCATGATCTCCGAGCACTGCGCCCCCGCGGCTGCACCCACTGTGGCGGTCAACACAACTTCGGAAACTGCCAGCACACCAGCCGCGCCCCCTGCACCAGCGGCTGCTGTCTCCTCCGCTGCCGCTCCCACAACTAGCACCAGCACGCTTCCCGAAACTGCGATCACACCCGCAGCGGACGCCGGTGCCGGCGCAATGGCTGCGACTGTCACCACACCAGCGGAGCCGACTCTAACACCCGTTCCATTGGCCACTCCACCAGCGGAAACTACCGTCACCCCGACCGTTGCTCCCGCTACGACTGCCAGCACCCCTTGGGACAAACCTGCGGCGGACGCTGCTCCCCCAACGCGACGCGCAGAGCGTTCTCGGAGCGTCTCGGCACCAGCTGTTGCGGTCGCGGGTGCACCCGCCGTGACTGCCAGCAAGTCCTCGGAGCCTGCCAGTACACCCGACGTAGCGGCTACTACACCGGCCACGAACGACAACTCTTCGGAGACTGTCACAACACCCGGTGCAGTCCCCACTAAACCCCCTGTGCCCGCCCGCCATGGCGCCTTATGGCTCCTGATTGCGTTTGTCGTGCTCGTAATTGCTCTTGGGACATTCGTCCCGTTCCTCAACAGGTGGAGAAAGCAGAAAAGTATGGCGCGGATTGACGCCCCAAATCTCTCTTTTACCCGCGAAGCGAGCACCGACCAAGACAAGAAGGACTCGCAAGAACCACGCAAAGCAGCCTAGTCTGAGCGGAGGGTACTAATACCGGAAGCAGTCAGTGGATACCGCTGTGCAACCTGATGAGAAGCAGCAGCGCCAATCCAATCGCGGCGATGCTGTTGGCCCGAATCACCCGATAGCTCGCCGCCCAAGGGAACATCAGGACATCAAAGAGTGGCATCAGCTTGTCCGGCCAAATCAGCCCAGCCATTCCAAATGCCAAACACAATTGGACAATAAGGCACAGCCCCGCCGTATTCATGACTACGACTCCAATGTTTGCATTGGAACTCGCGGGAGGCATTGAGAGGAAATTACGAAGGTTACCTCGTTCGGCGGAAACAAGCGGCAGCTGAGTTCTTGATACGGCCCGAGCATCCCTCACGAGGCTCGGCTTTGTAAGCCGGTCGCTACAGAAGATTGTTTTCGGTCCCTCCAGAACTGACTCGTAGAGTAGTCCTGAAAACAGACTAAGCTCGCATCGAGAGGTTCGGCATAATGCTGCACATAGCGATGGCGTCCACTTACTAACTTGGTTTTGCTTGGACCTCACCCTCAGAGACTGGGGGCATACGGCCCGCATGCAGGTGTGGGGTTGGCTCTGTTGGCTGGCGGTCGTGGCGGATTTGTAATAAACAGATTGCACTCATCGAGAATTGGCCGGTCCGGGTCGATGAGTCTAAAAAGGGAGTGTTACGACAAGTACCGGCATCATCGCCTTGATTGTGGATGCGTCGAAGCTAGGCGTATCAGGCTGAATGGCGCTGCTTGAATTCGTCAATCTTTTCGTTGGCTTTCTCCTTGGCATTTTGAACCGACCGGTTGATCTTGTTCCGCCGCTCGTGCGCCTTGTCGGTGGCGGTATTCTTGCGTGACTGTTGCGCTTCGTTGGCAGCATTCTTAGCGTTTCCCCAAGTCTCCTTTGCCGCACCTTTGGCTTGATCCACCACTCCCTGATTGGCTAGTCTTTCGCTGCCGATGGTTTCTCCAATACTTTGCTTTACCTTCCCTACAGCCTGCTCAACCTTGCCCGAAACTTGATCCTTATTCACTAGCATTCTCCTTAGTCGCCGCGATTGCGGCCTTCGCTTTTGCGTGAAGTACGGAAACGACCTTATTCAGCAATGGGCACGACGCCGTTTTCTCCTGTGAACACCTGCTATGACAGCGGGGCCGTTTGGGTAAGCGCGGCCACTAGGATCAGCAACAACGTCACGAAAATCACGGAGCCGCTAACCAGAAGCAGGATTTCGCTCGCCACATCGGGGTTCATCAGATCTTCTGGGTGCATTTGCGTGTTCCTCTCTCAATCGGGCTCGGTACTGTGTCTAGAGCCGCTCCTCAGGAGGGCATGCCGTCCGAATTTGGCCGGGGCCACTGCCCCCTGTGGAACACCAATAGGGTCGCTCATTTTCCTCGGCAATACTGTGCAAAACGGCTCACTCCACGAGGCGATGGTGGTAAGCGCTGTCCTTGTCGTAATTGCGGCACCCATGAGCATGACAGTATTTGTGCCCAGAAAATGAATTGGCTGCGCCCAGCCGCTCCCAATCGTTTTTGCGAAAGTGAGCAATTGGGAGCAGTTTTCTAATACGAAGCCTGCAAAATAGCTGATAGGTCCCTATGCCCATCACGTTTCAACCAGCCGTCAACGACGGACTAGTCCTGTGCATCGACGACGACCCAGCAATATTGGAGTGTGAGAAGAGGTTTCTCGAAGCCTTCGGGTATAAGGTCCTTACCGCCCCGAGCGGTGGCAAAGGACTAGAACTCGCTTCCATCCATTCAGTGGATGTCGTGATCGTTGACTATTGCATGCCCGGAATGAACGGACACGAAGTTGCGATCGAGATCAAACGCCTGAGGCCGCATGCTCCTATCATCATGCTTTCGAGCTCAAACGATATTCCGGGGAAAGCCTTGAAACTAGTGGACGCCTTTGTACCCAAAGACCGCCTGAGTAGTCAGTTATTGCCGGTGATCGCTGCGTTACACAAAGGCGCCCCTTCGCCAGCTCCGCGGTCGCCCATTTACGACTAACGGATTCTGCTCGAATGTAGTATCTGCTTGCTGTCGCCTCTCTTTTCACTCATTGACCAGCTTTAAGCGAAGACCTGTTCTGAAGCAAACGATGACTTGCTACCAGAGGTGGCTCGATTTGAGACTGCCCTCGAATTTTCCGCGAGAGAGAGCAATATGAAACAGCCTCCTGGCTCCATGACTCCTAAGCTCTCGGGAGGAGATAAAACCATGCCCTTATCCGAAGACGTCCGACCCCTGCTCGTCGCTCGCGCTGCTACTGATCCGAACGCCGCAAGGCTACTGCAGATGTTCAAAAAAGCCGATGAGATTGTGAGCGAACATTCGAAAGAGCGGATTGTGGCTGTCCCACTGCCTAGGCTCGCACCAGTGCCCTCGGGTTCTTATCCTAGAGTCCCGAACGCCCACTTCACCAACAATCGACCACATGGCCCTTCCTTGGCCCTCCTTGGGGACTCTTCAGTGAAGGTAGACGTCTGACGGAACCTTCGCCTGCTGGTCGCAGCAGTCATTGTGAGCATAACTGCTCAGCGGAGGTGCGTCCTGGTCCCCCACAATTGAAGTGGTGACAGAACTCCAGTTAGGACGGCTCCAGTGAAGCAAATCTCGGCTGCGAAGAAGAAAACGGACTTCAGTGCCCGTACCTTTCTTTCAACGATTGGAAAGGGCAGGAACATGGTGTCTTTTCAAAAGAAGCAAACTATCTTTTCTCAAGGTGCTCCGACGGACGGGCTGTTTTTTGTCCAGGCGGGGAAGGTGCAGCTCAGTGTTGTATCGGAAGCCGGGAAAGAAGCAACTCTGGGCATTTTGAGCGAAGGCGATTTCTTTGGAGAAGGTGGCCTTGCTGGTCAGCTTCATCGCATGTCGTCTGCCGTCGCAATGACAGATTGCGTCCTTCTGCATGTCGAGAGGAAAGCGATGATGCTGGCAATGAGCCGTGAACCGAAATTGTCGGCAATGTTTGTCAAATACCTACTGAAACGGAACATCCGATATCAGGATGATCTGGTGGATCAGCTTTTTAATTCCAGCGAAAAGCGACTGGCGCGAGTTCTTCTGCTGATGGCGCAGTTTGGCAAAGAGGGAGTATCGGAAATGTCGGTTCCACGATTGAGTCAAGAGACCCTGGCAGAGATGGTAGGAACGACACGCTCGCGGGTAAGCTTCTTCATGAACCGGTTTAGGAAGCTTGGTTTTATCAACTATGATGTCGGAGATAACCTACATGTGCACAGTTCACTGCTTAACGTTGTTCTTCATGACGATGATGGAATAGGCGTGACCGCGGGAGCTAGGAACACCAATCCAAATGTCCGCAAGGGTTCAGAACCGCCCCCGGAACCCGGTGAGGCTCCTGACAAGGACCGTGCCCGGAGGCCACATCTCTCCAGCGTTGCACGACGCCGTTTGAACCCCAAGTAGCCAAAACCCACTTTACTGGGTTTTCTCTAGGTCGATCCTTGTTGATGTTGGGAAAAACTGAGGTTGACTTTCGGGGAAGTGTAGGCCCAGTAAAACAGGCAAAGGCAACTGGAATCTCGCTCGGCGTTCAGTCGTGTGGCAGGACTGGCCAAAGTTGCTCACATGCGCATGGTTAGCGTGCCGCTCTTTTAAGCGACGCACACCAGACGACCCTAGCTCTCAGTTGAGTCCGCTCTGAGGCACGATCTCCCCACGGCGCATCACAGGTTTCGAATCGGAAGCATAGCTTGGGACTGCAGAGGAGCGGTCTCTTTCCTCACGCGGATTGGGAAAACGCAGCACATCTGGAAATTGGATGTGGATGATTCCGTTCCTTACCGCGTATAACACCAACTCAGCAATCGAATGAAGCCCGAGCTTACGCAAGATATTGCTGCGATGGGTCTCGGCTGTTCCCAATGTCACGTTCAAGATCGTTGCGACCTCTTTGGAAGCCTTACCCTCACTCACCAACTGCACCACCTCGCGCTCTCGCGGTGACAACTTAGGCAGGTTACCGCCTGATGGGCTAACGTTGTGCCGTTTGTACCTGTCCATCATCAGATCTGAAACTCGCGAACTAAAGACGCTGTTGTGCCGTTGCATCGCCTCGACCGCGGTGATCAGGTCCTCGGTTCCGTCGGATTTGAAGACCCATCCGCGAATACCCGCTTCCAAGCAGTCTCTGACTACCTGTTCGGAATCGACGGAGGTAAGGATCAATATCGCCTGGTTAGGATTGTGTTTCAGAATTTGCCGAGCCGCGTCCACGCCGTTGAGCTCCGGTCGGCAAATATCTAAAATGAGAAG
>Ga0302323_100002598_pt1 | contig 14673 bp, 15 predicted proteins | sample Fen_T0_3_FD_201950 | JGI IMG/M metagenome (GOLD analysis project Ga0302323, IMG submission 201950) | Peat permafrost microbial communities from Stordalen Mire near Abisko, Sweden - Fen_T0_3 | ecosystem: Environmental > Terrestrial > Soil > Wetlands > Permafrost | place: Sweden: Abisko... | reverse complement strand
AGCGCGGTGCGCTGTGCGATCGGGGGGTAGTACGGCCGCAGGGCTGGCGCTCAGAGCGGGCGACGCCCTTCCAGCGCGCGGTTCAGGGTCAGGTCGTCGGCGTATTCCAGATCGGCACCGATGGAACGGGTCCCCCTCCGCGATCGACGAGCGCAGCGAGGAGGAGCGGGAGCACAGCGCGGTGCGCTGTGCGATCGGGGGGTAGTTCGGCCGAAGGGCTGGCGCTCAGAGCGGGCGACGCCCCTCCAGCGCCCGGTTCAGGGTCAGATCATCGGCGTATTCCAGATCGGCGCCGATGGGCAGGCCCAATCCGATCCGCGTGATCTTGAGGCCCAGGGGTTCCAGCACCCGCGCCAGCCATGCGGCCGTCGCCTCGCCGTCGAGGGTGGGATTGGTGGCCAGGATGATTTCCTCGATGCGGTGATCCTCCAGGCGCTTGAGCAGCTCCCGGGTGCGCAGCTGGTCGGGGCCCACGCCCCGGAGCGGAGAGATGAGCCCACCCAGCACGTGGTAGCGCCCATGGAACTGGCCGCTGCGCTCGAAGGAAAATACGTTGGAGGCCTCGGCCACCACCACCAGCACCCGGGCGTCCCGCTGGGAATCCGAGCAGACCGCGCACACGGGGCGGTCGGTGAAGGCGCCGCAGACCTCGCAGAAACACACGCCCTCGGCGGCCTGGCGCAGCAGGTCCCCCAGGTGCTCCATGGCCTGAGGCCCCTCCTTCAGGAGGTGCAGCGCCATACGCTGGGCGGACTTGGAGCCCACCCCCGGCAGGTGCTGCAGGGCTTCCACCACGGCTTCCAGGGGCGCGGGCAGCTTCACGACTACATCTTCAGGCCGGGGATATTGAGTCCCCCGCCCAGACCGCCACTCACCTTGGACATGGCCTCTTCGGCCTTGCTGGAGGCATCCTTGAAGGCAGCCACGATCAGGTCCTCGAGCATGCCCGGATCCTCGGGATCCATGGCGTCCTTGCTGATCGAGATGCCCACCAGTTCTTTGGCGCCGTTGAGGGTGACCTTGACGCTCTCGCCCCCGGAGGTGCCTTCGGCGCGCAGGGCCTGCTGGGCGTCCAGCAGCTTCTGCTGCATGGCCTGGGCCTGTTTCATGAGGAAGCGCATATCCATGGGGTTCTCCTAGGCCTTTCTTCAACAGTCAACATTAAGATATTTGCGAACGAGGCATAAGTGTCTAGTGGGAAGAATCGTGGGAGCAGGAAGGATGGTGAAGATGGGGCAAATGCAGGCGCCGGAGGTTCTGGGCGATTTTCAGCATGCACAGATAGCCCACGAACAGGCCCAGCAGGGAGAGCACCATCCCCCCCAGCAGGTACGGGGCCAGCACCGGCTTGAACATGTGAATCATGTGCTGAAACCCGCCCCGGGTGAGGACGCTGCGCCAGCCCAGGGAACCCCAGTAGATGCCCGAGAGATCCAGGTGCCAACCCCGTCCCAGCATGAGATTGCCCAGATAGGCGCTGGCCGTGGCGATGGGCACCATGGTCCAGGGATTGTTGATGAAGGCAGCCATCAGGGTGAGGGGGCGGTGCAGTCGGCAGAAGATCACGCAGAGCAGGATCACCAGCCAGGTGTGGAAGCCCAACAGCGGGTTCAGAGCGATAGCGAGGCCGACCCCGAAGCTCCAAGCCACGTCGCTGGCAGACTTTTCCGGATGAAGGATGTGCTGCTTGAAGGAACCCAGGATGCCCGTTTTTTTGACTGGCTCAAGTGGCTGCTTTGCGGGGAGGGTCTCGGTCATGGATTCTCGAAGTGGTCGTAGCTCTGGTCAGGGAGAGGCAGCAGCGCATCTTCATCATAGATGAGAAGGGGCGATTCGCCGCGCGCCACGGCTTCCCCTACACAACGTATCGACATCCCGAGCCGCTTCTCCAGCTCTCCTTGCGCGAGGGACGAGGCAAAACACCGGGCGTAGTCCTCGCCCCCGGCGATCTCCTCCGGTTCCAGGCCGGATTCCAGCACGATGCTCAGGGCCGAGGCCTCGGCGAGCATGCGCAGATCCTTGCTGAGCCCATCCGAGAGATCGATGCAGGCATGCACCTCGGCCATGGCCGCCAGGCGGACGCCCAATCCCAGATTTGGCCGTGGATCCAGGTGGGCGGCCAGTTCCGCATCCGGCGCCGCCGCGTCCCAGCGCTGCCCGGCCTGGAGCTTGTGCAGGCCGCGCAGGCTGCGGCCCAGAGGCTGATCCACGAATAGCCGATCCCCCACGCGCAACCCGTCCCGCTTGAGCCAGCGCGAAGCCGCGCCGAAGGCCGTGATGCCTAGGCCCAGTCCAGCGGAGCGGCCCACGGTGTCACCCCCGATGACGGGAATCCCCCGTTCCCGGGCGGCCCCGGCCAGTCCCGCCAGGAAGGCCTGCAGCCAGAGGGAATCCAGATCCCTGCCCAGGGCCAGGGTCAGGGTGAAGCCCAGAGGCACCGCCCCGCTGGCGTCCAGATCCGAGAGGTTGACCATCAGCAACTTGCGCCCCAGCATCTCCGGCGGATGCCAGGCCTGGCGGAAGTGCTGGCCCTCCTCCATGAGATCCGTGGTCACCAGAAGGCGCTGCCCTGGCCCTGGTTCGGGGATGCAGCCGCAGTCATCGAATAGAGTCTCACCACCGAGGAACAGTTCTCGGATGCGGGCAAGGATGTGGGATTCGCTCAGCTTGGTCATGGCTTAAGCACAAGTCTGGCACATCCCGTAACAGAGCTGCGCCGCTGTCGTCCAAAGTGTTAACGTGAACGGGCGTGCCTCAAAGGCCCAAGATACCCAAGGAGACAAAATGGCCATCAAGACCGTGTGGATCGAGGAAGGTTGCATCATGTGCAACGCCTGCGATGCCGAGTGCCCGGACGTGTTCCTGGTGACAGATACCACCTGCGTGATCCGAGCCGATGTCCGCGAGGATGGCAACGAATCAGAGAACCGCGACGAGAAGGCTGCCCTGAAGGATGATCTCCAGGCCTCCCTGGAAGCCAGCATCGAAGCCGCCGCCGCCGGCTGCCCGGTGGAAGTGATCAAGTTCGAAAAGGCGTGATTCCCCATTGCTAAGGGAATGCCTGTAAGTCGTTAGTCGCCCTGACGCCCGGCAATGAAGCGGCGAAGCGCCCTCCGGGCGCAGGGCAAGAAGGCGAAGCGCCCCGCGGGCGCAGGCGAAGGGGATTGGTTGCCTTCGCCGGCCCGCGCAGCGGGCTTCGCCTTGGCCGCAGGCCCTTTCCCTGTCCGCGCAGCGGACTTCGCCCCAACCAAGCCTCCGGCCCGCCCCACAGCGTCAGGCTGGCTGCCGGCTCAGTCTTCCCGCAGACCGACGTTGACTTCGAAGTCGCCGAACAGGGTGGTGAAGGGGATGGCGATGCAGGGGATATCCCCGGTGCGGCTGATCTTGTGGCCGGAGCCGATGACCACGGTGGGGATCGAGATACTCAGGGAGTGCCCTTCCTGGATGAGGGCGCGCCGGGCATCCCCCACCACGATGTTGCCGATCTCGCCGATGGCGTCCTCCACCGACTTGTTGAGGGTCAGGATCTCTTCCATCAACATGTTCGACGCCACCTTGCAGGCCAGCGCCGCCGGCATGCTGATGATGATGGAGCCGGAGGTTTCCCCGGTCAGGCCGATGATCGCCGAAATATCAAAGGTGGTGATGAGGTCTTCCTTGAGGGCGAGCCCCGTCTTATCGGCCTTGATCCCCGCCATCATGTCGAGGCTGCGCAGGGTGGACTCGATAAAGGGATTTACGTAAGCGACATTCATGGGTTGGGGCTCCCGTTTCACTCAGCACAGTATCCCATCGGCCAGACCCATGGAAAGCTGATTTCTTGATCCAAAGATTGTGGGGCAAGCATTTCAAGGGCAGGATAAAGGGTCAAGCCAATACCGGAGCCCCTCCATGCTGGACCGCCTGCAAGCCGATCTGAAAGCCTCCATGCTGGCCAAGAACGCCAGCCGCACCCAGGTGCTGCGCATGGCCCTGGCGGCCTACAAGAACGAGGCCGTGGCCAAGGGCCTGAGTCCCCAGGGCGTCCTGGAGGAGGCCGATGCCATAACGGTCGTCAAGCGGCTAGTCAAATCCCGCGAAGACAGCGTGGAGCAGTTCCTCAAGGCCGGCTATGCCGATCGCGCCGCCCTGGAGCAGGGCGAGATCGAGATCCTCAAGGCCTACCTGCCCGCCATGCTCGAGGGCCCGGCCCTGGAAAACGCGGTCAAGGAGGCGATCACCGCCTCCGGAGCGGCCAGCAAGAAGGACATGGGCAAGGTCATGAAGGAACTCCAGGCCAGGCACGGCAGCTCGTACGACGGCAAGGTCGCCAGCCAGCTGGTGCAGTCCCTGCTGGCCTAAAAAGCAAAAACACTCGCAGAGGTATGGGAGACAGCGGAGAAAAGAGGAGAAAAACCGATCCAGTTCTTTTTCTCTGCGCCCCTCCGCTATCTCCGCCCCCTCTGCGAGTTCTTTTCTAGTGAGACCCAATGAAACAATCCAAACTCCTGATCCAGACCCTCCGGGAAGTGCCCCGGGACGCCGACGTGGTGAGCCAGCAGCTCATGATGCGGGCCGGCATGATCCAGAAACTGGCCGCGGGCATCTACAACTACCTGCCCCTGGCCTTCCGCTCGATCCGCAAGTTCGAGGAGATCGTCCGGGAAGAACTGGCCAAGGACGGTTGCCAGGAACTGCTGATGCCCATGGTGCAGCCCTCCGAGCTGTGGGTGGAGAGCGGCCGCTGGGACTTCTACGGCAAGGAGCTGCTGCGCTTCCGGGATCGCAAGGATACCTTCTTCTGCCTGGGCCCCACCCACGAGGAGGTCATCACCGATATCGTGCGGCGCAACGTGCGCAGCTACAAACAACTGCCCATGAACCTGTTCCAGATCCAGGGCAAGTTCCGCGACGAGATCCGGCCCCGCTTCGGGCTCATGCGCGGCCGCGAGTTCATCATGAAGGACGCTTACTCCTTCCACGTGGACGACGCCGACGCCGATCGCGAGTACTGGGTGATGTTCAATGCCTACAAGCGCATTTTCTCCCGCCTGGGCGTGAAGTTCCGCCCCGTGGAGGCCGATAGCGGCGCCATCGGCGGCAGCTTCACCCACGAGTTCCACGTGCTGGCCGGCAGCGGCGAGGACGCGATCCTCTCCTGCGACGGCTGCGACTACACCAGCAACATCGAGAAGACCGAGGCGATCGGCCTGCCCGCAGGCGCCCATGGGGAAACCCTGGAGCTGATGCCGGAGCACTTTGCCACGCCGGGCATCATCTCCACCCCGGAGCAGGTGGCGGCCTTCAAGGACGCCGAGCACACCGGTCTGCCCCTGAGCCAGGCCACCAAGTTCTATCTTCTGAAGGTCACCCGTGCGGTCACCGAGCCCAACGCGATCGGCGACGCCGCCGAGACCATCGGGCTGGTGATCCGGGCCGATCACGAGCCGAATCTGGTAAAGCTGCGCAATCATCTGGGCGCCGAGGCCCTGGAGCTGCTGGAACTGGACAAGGCCGAGGCCTTGGCGGGTTGCAAATCGGGCTTCATCGGTCCGATCGGCCTGCAGGTGACGATGTACGTGGACGCCAGCCTGCGCGGCGCGGTGAATCTCACCTGCGGCGCCAACAAGACCGACTTCCATCACTTCGGCTTTTGCCCCGAGCGGGATCTGAAGAGCCCCGTCTTCGGCGACTTCCGCATGGCCCAGGAGGGCGACACCTGCCCCCGCTGCGAAGGCGCCGGCCGCACCGGCAAGTACCAGGCCTTCCGAGGCATCGAGGTGGGCCAGGTGTTCAAGCTGGGCACCAAGTATTCCTCCAAGATGGCCTGCAACTACCTGGACGCCGAAGGCAAGGAGCACCCCATGGTCATGGGCTGCTACGGCATCGGGGTCACCCGCACCGTGGCCGCGGCCATCGAGCAGAACTACGACGCCGATGGCATCCTCTGGCCCTGGCCCATCGCCCCCTACCACGTGCACCTGCTGAACCTGGATCCCGCCAATGCGGAGGTGTCCGAGGTCGCCAATCGCCTGGAGAAGGAGCTGGAGGCCGCGGGCTTCGAGGTGCTCCACGACGAGCGCGAGGGCCTCAGCCCCGGCGCCAAGTTCAAGGACGCCGATCTGCTCGGCTTCCCCCTGCGCGCCATGGTGGGCTCCAAGGGCCTTAAGGAAGGTCTGGTCGAATTAAAGGACCGGCGCACCAAGGAGGTGCGGAAGTTCAAGCCCGAGGCCATGGTGGCCGAAGTAATCCAAGCAAGAGACCGCATCATGAAGGAACTGCAAGAATCCGGGGGGAGATAGCCATGCCCGAGGGTCCGGTCTACCTGACCACCTTCATTGAAGGCGTGCTGGTGCACGGCTCCTCGACCCCCTTCGTACTGCTGGTGCCCACGCCGCACTCGCCCCATCGGGGCCTGCTGATGCCGCCCCAGCTGCCCTGGTCCCCGGGCTTCCTGCCCCCTGCCCTGCTCCAGTCCCAGATCGATCAGAAGTGGGGGATCCCCTTCCGCTTCGTGGACTCCTCCAAACTGCCCGTGGTCTTCGATGAGCGCACCTCGCGCCTGCCCACCCCGTGGCTGCTCCGCCTGGAGGGCCTGGAGGGCCAGCAGCGGCTCTACCTCACCCACCTGCTGCGCACCAAAGTGCCCGATGATCAATTGCCCCATCCGCCCGAGGGCGGCCAATGGGTCAGCGAAAAGGCCTTGGCCACCATGGACCTCATGCCGGGCGTGCGGCGCCTGTGCCAGTCCGCGATCTCGGCGATCAAGGATTTGTGAGACCAAGTTGCCGTCTGTCGTAGAGGAATCACTCAGGCGAAGTCCGCTGCGCGGACAGGGGAAGGGGCCTTCGACCCCAGGCGAAGCTCGCTCCGCGGGCAGGCGAAGATATCCATACCCCCCTTCGCCTGGAGCCGCAACGCGGCGACTTCCCCTGGGCCGCAAAGCGGCCCTTCCCCTGCACCAAAGGTGCTTCGCCCTTCTGAGCGAAAACGCTACCGCTGGCAGCAAGTCGGTATGAACCCACCCAGCCGCCTTCAGCAGACCTTCCGGGCCTTGCGGCACCGGGATTTCGCGCTCTTCTGGTCCGGTCAGTGGATCTCGGTCACCGGCACCTGGATGCAGAGCATGGCGCTCTCCTGGCTGATCTACCGGCTGACCAATTCACCCCTGGCCCTGGGCTTCCTGGTGGTGGCGCGGCTGGGGCCTTCCATGGTGGGCGCCCCCTTCGCCGGCGTCCTGGCCGATCGCTTCCCCCGCCGGCCTCTGGTGATCCTGACCCAGGCCACGAGCCTGGTGCTGGCCGCGCTCCTCGCCACCCTGACCCTGGGTGGCCATATCCAGGTCTGGCACATCCTGGCCCTGTCCCTGGCCCAGGGCTGCGTGGATACGGTGGATATGACCGTGCGCCAGACCTTCCAGATGGATATCGTCGGCCCCGAGGACCTGCAGAGCGCGGTCTCTCTCAATTCCGCGGCGTTCAACGCCGGCCGCATGGTCGGCCCGATGCTGGCGGGCTTCGCGTTGCATTTCTGGAGCGAGGGCGTGTGCTTTGTCTTCAACGCCGTTAGCTACCTGGCGGTGCTGCTCTCCCTGTTCCTGATCCGCAGCCGTCCGCAGGTCCGCAAACCCGCCACGGCCTCAGTGATGGAGGAGATTGGCGAGGGTCTGCGCTACGTGTGGACCACCCGTATTCTTCGCGACAAGATCCTGGCCATCGGCGTCACCGCGGTGGTGGGGCTGTCGTTCACCACCCTGCTGCCGGCCCTCGCCCGGGACGTGCTTCACGCCGGCTCCAGGGGCTTCGGCTGGCTCGGCTCCGGCTCCGGGGTGGGAGCCATGATCGGGGCGCTGCTGGCCGCGGCCGGCTCGGGTAAATCGCCGGGACGGCTCACCCACGTGGCAGGGCTGATGGTCATGGGCCTGGGCCTGACCGCCTTGGGCTTCAGCCGGAGCCTGCCGCTCTCGGTGCTGCTGATGACGGTGATCGGTCTCTCCATCGCCATCCAGCTGGCGGGCACCAACGCCTTTCTGCAGACCTCGGCCCCTGGCCGCCTGCGCGGGCGCGTGATCTCCATCTACATGTGGGTGTTCACGGGTTTCACCCCCATCGGTGGGCTAGCCGCCGGCTGGGCTGGGCAGCACCTGGGCGTGCCGCGCACCGCCGAGGCGGCGGGCCTCCTGTGCCTACTGGCGGGCCTGGCGTTCCTGCAGGTCGACGGCCGGGCCGGTCAGAAAAGGTCAAACGCGCTGAAGAAGTAGCGGATCTCCCGGTCGGCGGAGGTGGGGGAATCCGAGCCGTGCACGGCGTTCCGGGTGAAGCTATCGGAGAAGCGCTGGCGAAGGGTGCCCGGGGCGGCCTTGGAGGGATCCGTGGCGCCCATGAGATCGCGCCATTTGCCGATGGCGTTGTCGGCCTCCAGGACCAGCAGCACCAGCGGCCCTTCGGTCATGAAGGCCTCCAGCTCGGGGAAGAAGGGCTTGGCCAGGTGCTCGGTGTAGAAGCCCCGGACGATGGCGCTGCTCAGGTGGGCCAAGCGCAGCCCGCGGATGCTGAAACCCGCGCCCTCGATGGCGCTGAGGACCTCGCCCATATGCTTGTTCTGAACCACGTTCGGTTTGATGATCCCGAATGTTCGCTCGATGGCCATGGGCCCTCCTGGGGTCTAGCGGAAACCAACATGGGCAGGCCTGTCAACAGATAAATGCTCTGCTCGGCCGGCAGCTGCCCTATACAGCTTTCAGATGGCCCCAGGGGCCCGCTTTGTTACGGACAAATGCGGGGCGCGTCCTACCAAGTTGCCGTGTGTCGTGCAGGAACCCGCGGGGGAAGGCCGCTGCGCGGCCAGGTGAAGGATCCCTCCGGGATCCAGGCGAAGCTCGCTACGCGAGCAGGCGAAGCGACCCAACCCCCCTTTCGCCTGCGCCCAACGGGCGCTTCCCCTTTTCCCCTGCGCCCAAAGGGCGCTTCGCCCATTCTGCGAAAAACTCTACGGCTGCCAGCAAGGGGGTATCAGATCTCCACCGGCGTCACCAGGTACTTGCCCTTGGCATCCCGGCTCACGGTGCCCGCGGGCACCTCGGGGTCGTGCTCGAAGACCAGCACGGTGTCGGTGCCCGTGACCTCGTCCAGCAGGCGCAGGCGCTCGTCCACGGTGCGGACCACGTCCAGGTCGTAGCCCATGACCCAGGCGGGCTGGATGTGATGGGCGGTGGGGATGAGATCCGCGGGGTAGATCAGTTTGCGGCCGTCCCCCTGCACCACCACCATCTGCAGCCCCTTGATATGGCCCGGGGTCAGGCGCACGGACAGGCCCGGCAGGAGCTCCTGGTCGCCCTCGATGGTCTCAAGCAGTCCCGCCGCTTCCAGGGGCTGCCAGTCCTGGGGCAGGTAGCTGGCCTTCACCCGCAAGTGGGGATGCCGGGCATCCTCCAGATCCTGCCGCTGCACGAGCACCCGCGCGTTGGGGAAGCTGGGCACGGCCTCGCCCGCGGGCCCCAGCCGGGTGGCGCCGCCGGCGTGATCGAAGTGGAAGTGGGTGAGCACGAGCAGGGTCACGTCCTCGGGCCGCACCCCCTCCCGGGCCAGGCTGGCCTCCAGGATGCCCGGGCCCTCGATGGCGTAGCGCTGGCGCAGGACTTCGTCCCACTTGTCGCCGTTGCCGGTATCCACCAGGACCACGTGCCGGCGCCCATCCAGCTCGGCCCGCAGCAGCAGGCAGTTGGTGGCCTGGAGCACCCGATTGTCCGCGTCCGGCGGCGCGAGCCGGGACCAGATCGCCCGCGGCACCACCCCGAAGCAGGCGCCGCCGTCGAGGCGGAAGGTGCCCCCCGAGACGACGCGCAGATCCCATTCCCCGAGACGCATGGCATGGACTCCTAGGGTCTAGTGCCCGTTCAGCCCCTGGACGCGCCGCCACTCATCCAGGGATTGCTGGATGGGTCCGGTGACCGAGCCCAAGGCATTCTGGCTCTTGGCCACCTTCAGGGCCTTCTCCAGGGTGGTCAGGGCCGGTCCCAGGTGTCCCAGCTCGCGCTGCAGGCGGCCCTTTACGAACAGGTTGGTGGGATTCTCCTGGATGCGGATGGATTTCTCGGCCCAGGACAGGGCCTGCTCCAGCTGGGTGTTCTGTTCCAGGTAGTAGAGCGCCGCGTCGGCGTAGAGCTTCCAGTCGCCGGGGCCAGCCTTGGCGATGGCCCGCTTCATCTGGGTGGCAACCAGGCTATCCACGTCCACCTCCACCAGAAAACTCACCCGCAACTTTTCCCAGAGGAAGTCCACGTAGGCGCTGGAACGGCTCGCCGGCTCGATCTCATAGCTGAGCCATTCGGTGAAGCTGGACAGGGTCCTGGGCTTGGCCTGGAAGCGCAGCACGTCGTCCTTGGCCTGGTACTCGTAGGCCCCCAGCTGGCGCCATCGCTTGTTCAGGATCACTACCCACTGCTCCGGGCCGGGAATGGTGAACAGTGCGTAGGTGCCTGCGGGCACCGGCGAGCCGTTCACCTTCACGGCGTCAGAGAAGCGGATGGTGGTGGCCTCGTTGGCACCGGTACGCCAGACCTGGCCGTAGGGCACGAGATCGCCCCAGATTTTGCGGCCCCGGACCCCCGGGCGGTGGAAGTCCACCGAGACCGTGGTGGTGCCGATGGTCTGGCTCACACAGCCGTGGGGGCTCAGCTTGGGAAAAATGGACGACTCCTGGGCCGCCAGGGGCGCGCCAAAGAGCAGGAGGGCAGCGAGCAGAAGGGGTTTCATCCGTATCGACCAGACGCAAGTGTACTGGGGTTTAGCAGCCACCGCTCAAGAACCCACCTCCGATCCTCACCAAGGAAAAGGCCCATAACCAGGATGCAGGGGATGCACTCCCAGCGTCTTGCATATCTCCATGTGTACCCTGTGTATCAGTGGCTCAATTGTGATTCGATGATTTGGCAAGAGCGTGCAATCCGTAGATCACCCCTCCTTCTTCTCATCGCTGTTTATCGCTGTCCATCGCTGGCTCAAATCGCTTTTGCCAGGGGATCGCGCCAAAATGGATTTGCGAATGGCCTCTGCCAACCCTTATGCTTTCGGCTCGAAAAAAGGACTTCAGCCAGCGATAAACAGCGATGGACAGCGATAAAAAAGCTCCCCCTTCGGCTTGATGACGCCTTCGGGCCTCTCCGCAAATCCCGGATGAGCCTTATTTTTTCGGTGCGGCCTTGGCGGTCCACTCCTCGCGGGTCTTCTCCAGGCCTACCACGTATTCCTTGGGCGACTTCTCCCGCCCCAGAGTGAGGGCGCGATCCAGCATGGCGATGGCTTCGGTGGTCTTGCCGGCCTTGTCCAGCAGGCGCGCCTTGCACTCCAGGTTGCGAGAATTTTCTTCGGCCTTGATGCTGGCGTCGATCCAGGTCATGGCCTTGACCGGCTCGATGCCCTGTTCGAGGCAGTAGCGGGCCGCCTGGTACCAGGGCTGCCAGCTGGTGGCGCTGGCCTTGGCCAGGGAATCCTCCAGGTACTTCCAGTAGATGCCCTTGCTATCCACATCCATGTTGAAACCCACCGTGAGCTTCTCCCAGGCCAGCTCCAGGCGCACCCGCTCCGGGCTCTCCACCTGCAGGTCGAACTTCAGGTACTCCTGGTGCGGGATGGCGCTGGGCTTGACCTCCAGGCGCAGCACGTCCTGGTCGGCCTTATAGTTGTAGGCTCCCCACTGCTTGCCCTGGCTATTGAGCACCAGGGTCCACTGCTCCTTGCCAGGAATGGCGAAGAGGGCATAGCTCCCCGCGGGCACCGCATGGCCGGAGATCTTGACCGGATCGCTGAGGGTGAGCAGCGTGGCCTCGTTGGCCCCGGCCCGCCAGACCTGGCCGAAGGGCACCAGGCCGCCCCAGATGGCCCGGCCCTTGACGGAGGGCCGGTGGTAGTCGACTCGGAAAGTGCTGATGCCCAGTTCCTGGGTCACCGAGGCGGCCGGACTGGGCTGGATGACTTTCAGCTGGGCGTCCTGGGCCGCGAGGGCCGCGGGCAGCAGGGCGAAGACAGAAAAGGATTTCAGGTAATGCATGGTGCCTCCGGAAATATCCCATTGGATGCCTGGCGGGCTGGATTATCCGCCGCAATATGATCCCATGATCCAGGATGAGACGCGGATGACCACCGCCCGGGCCCACATGGTCGAGACCCAGATCGCGGCCCGGGGCGTAACTGACCTCCGGGTGCTGGAGGCCATGCGGGAAGTCCCGCGCCATCGCTTCGTACCCCCGGGCGCCCTGGACCAGGCCCACGCGGATCACCCCCTGCCCATCGGCGCCGGCCAGACCATTTCGCAGCCCTACATCGTGGCCTACATCGCCGAGACCCTGGCCCTGCATGGCCACGAGCGCGTGCTGGAGGTGGGCTCCGGATCCGGCTACATGGCCGCGGTGCTATCCCTGCTCGCCAAGGAGGTGTGCGCCGTGGAACTGGAAGCCGCGCTCACCGAGCGGGCCCGAGGGATCCTCACCGATCTGGGTTACGAGAACGTGCACCTGCGCACCGGGGATGGCGCCCTGGGCTGGCCAGAGCAAGCTCCCTTCGATGCCATTCTCCTCAGCTGCGCCGCGCCAAGCGTGCCAGAACCCCTCTGGGATCAGCTGAACATGAACGGAATCCTGCTGCTGCCCCTGGGGCCGCCCCTGGGCTTCCAGATCCTGGTCAAGTTCCAGAAAACCCCCCAGGGCCTCCGGCGCCAGGACCTGCTGGCGGTGAGCTTCGTGCCCCTGCGGTAAATACGGGGCGAAGCCCCTAAATACTGGGCGAAGCCCCTGCGGGGCAGGCGAAGCAGCCTGCGGCTGCAGGGGAAGCGCCCGTTGGGCGCAGGCGAAAGGGCGGTGCTGGTATCTTCGCCTGCTCGCGCAGCGAGCTTCGCCTGGGCCGCAGGCCCTTACCCTGCCCCGCAGGGGCTTCGCCCTTCCCACGCCAGTATCAGGGCAATCTAGGTTGCGCCTCACCGACCCTGCCGACGGCGAATAAAGTTACTTTAGCCAGTTCTCCAGCATGGCCTTCAAGCTCTCCAGACGCAGGGGCTTGGGCAAGTAATCGTTCATCCCGGCCTGCAGGCAGCGCTCCCGATCCCCCGCCATGGCATTGGCGGTGAGGGCCACGATGGCCACCTTGGCCAGGTCGTCGCTCCGCTCGCGGATGTGGCGGGTGGCCTCGAAGCCATCCATTTCCGGCATCTGGCAATCCATGAGCACCAGACGATAGGCATTGCGATCCAAGGCGTCCAGGGCCTCCCGGCCACTGGCGGCCACGTCCGCCCGGTAGCCCATCTTCTTGAGCATGGCCACCGCCAGCTTCTGGTTCACGGGGTTGTCCTCGGCCAGCAGGATCAGGGGCTGGCTACCCGCGTCCAGCTCGGTGACGCTGTGCCGGGTAATGAGTTCCTTGGCCTCCCCGGCCGAACTCAGCACCGCGGACAGAACGCCCTGGACCTGGTGCTGGCGCAGGGGACGCGTCAGGTAGGCGGCGAACCCGGCCTCCCTGGCCTCCTTGCCGTGCCCGCTGCGGCCCATGTGGGTGAACATCACCAGGGGCAGGCTGTGCAGCTCGGGATCGGCCTGGATCACCCTGACCGCATCAAAGGTGGGCCAGGCGTTCTGATCCTCCAGAGTGAGGATGGCAGCATGGAAGGGACGCTGATCGTCGAGGGCCTGCCGCAGCAGGTGCGGCACTTCGGTGGTGGTTTCCACGCGCACCACCGCCACCCCCAGATGCTCCAGGATGGCTTCCAGAGACTTGAGGCTGGTGAGCGAGAAGCCCTGGAGCAGGACCCTGCGGCCTTCCAGGGAGGGAGTCTTGGGCGCCTCCAGGCGCGAGCAGGCTTCGAAGAGGCGCACGGTGAAACTGAAGGTGCTGCCCTTGCCGGCCTCGCTCTGCACATCCAATTGGCCGCCCATGAGGGTCACCAGCCGCTGGCAAATGGCCAGCCCCAGGCCGGTGCCGCCGAATTTCCGGGCGTGGGAGCTATCCGCCTGGATGAACGGCTGGAAGATTCGATCCAGTTGCTCGGGTGGGATGCCGATGCCCGTGTCCTGGATCTCGAAGCGCAGCAGCACCGACGCGCCTTCACTGGAGACCAGCCGCACCCGCACCAGGATTTCCCCCGCCTTGGTGAACTTCAGAGCATTGCCCACCAGGTTCACCAGCACCTGGCGGATGCGCCCAGGATCCCCCGCCACCCAGGCGGGCACATCCGGCGCGAACAGGGCGCACAGATCCAGTTCCTTGTCCCGGACCTGGACGCCCATGGCCTCCATGACGCTCTCCACCATGCTGCGCGGATCGAAGCCAAGGCTCTCCAGTTCCAGTTTGCCCGCCTCCACCTTGGAGAAGTCGAGGATATCGTTGACGATGGCCAGCAAGGCCTCGGCGGAGGTCTGCACGGTCTGGGCGAAGTTGCGCTGCTCGGCATCCAGGGGGGTATCCAGCAGCAGGGCCGCCATGCCGATCACGCCGTTCATGGGGGTGCGGATCTCGTGGCTCATGGTGGCCAGGAATTCGTCCTTGGCCCGGCTGGCGGCTTCCAATCGCACCAGGGTCTGCTCCAGTTCCTCGGTGCGAGCGCGCACCAGTTCCCCGAGACGATTGCGGTGATCGTGCAGTTCCTCGTCCCGGACCTGGATCTGGGCCAGCATGCCGTTGAAGTCCTCCATCAGCAGGCCCAGTTCGT
>Ga0302323_100002595_pt1 | contig 14680 bp, 12 predicted proteins | sample Fen_T0_3_FD_201950 | JGI IMG/M metagenome (GOLD analysis project Ga0302323, IMG submission 201950) | Peat permafrost microbial communities from Stordalen Mire near Abisko, Sweden - Fen_T0_3 | ecosystem: Environmental > Terrestrial > Soil > Wetlands > Permafrost | place: Sweden: Abisko... | reverse complement strand
TCGTGGAATTCTTCATCACAAGGGGCGGAATATCGGTTAGACTTCGTTCATCCTCGTCCCGGGAAGCGCCATGAAGATCACCATTCGAACGAAAGTCTTGTCTGCCTTCGGCATTGCGGCGCTGGCTGTTGCGTTTTTCGTCGCCATCACGGTGCAGAACAGCGTCAGCAATGAGCGCGAAATCCAGCGCATGAACGAAATCGACCAAGTGCGCAGTGCGTTCCAAGACCTGCAACTCCAAGTGTCCACGGTCTGGCAGTACCTCACGGACGCCAGCCTGACCCGGAACATGGACAGCATGACAGTGTTCGGCAACCGGGCCCTGGTCACCGCCAAGGCCGACCTCAAGGCCATCTCGACCTACGACGTCCTACCCAACCAGGCGGCCATGACCTCGGCCATCGAATCGTCTCTTCTGGAGTTCTGGACCAGCGGCTCCGCCACGGTGGCTGCCTACGGCCGGACCAAGGCCGACGGTGACGAGGCTATGCACGCCTTCGACGCCGCCGGGGAGACGCTGCAAACCAGGATCAAGGAATTCGACGCCCCCCTGTCCCAGCTGCGCCAGGCCACCGACGACACGTTCACGGCGAACCTGGCCGCCGACTTGTGGAACTTCTCGGTGGTAGGGGCCATCACCCTGGTCCTCTTGGTGGTCCTGGGGCTGGTCCTGACCCGGGTCCTGTCCCGCCCCATCCGCGCTGCCTCCGGGGCGTTGCGGATGCTGGCCGACAGCCAAGGAGACCTGACGGTGAGGCTCAGGGTATCGGGTCGGGACGAAACCGCCGACTTGGCCCAAAGCGTGAACGATTTCCTCGACAAGCTCCAGGCCATCCTGGTGGCCGTTGACGAAATGGTCCACAAGAACCAAAACCTTGCCTCGAGCCTGAACCAAAGCTCCCGGGAGTCGGCGTCGGCGGTCTCGGCCCTGGGCGGCCGGGTCAACCAGCTCAAGAAAAGCATCGCTTCCCTCGATCTCGACATCGCCGGGGCCTCGGCAGCCATTGAAGAAATTCTGGCCAACATCGCCTCGTTGGCCAAGCAAATTGCGAACCAGGACGAGATGGTCGGCAAGTCGGGGGCGGCGGTTCAAAAGATGATGGCCTCGATCACAGGGGTGTCCGAAATGGCCGATTCCCGGGTGGCCTCGGTGGCCACCCTCGTCGCCCTCACCCGCCAGGGCGGGGAACGGGTCAAGAAGACCAATCTTGTCATCGGCAAGGTGGCCACGAATGCCAATGCCATGCTCGCCCTCATCGACCTGATCAACGACATCTCCGACAGGACGAACCTGCTGGCCATGAACGCCAGCATCGAGGCGGCCCACGCGGGAATGGCGGGTCGGGGCTTCGCTGTGGTCGCCAACGAAATCCGCAAGTTGGCCGTGGACACCGGGGCGAACGCCCAGAAGATCGGCGAGTCGCTGAAGGATTCCGGGGCCCACATCCGTCAGGCCCAGGACGACAGCCTGGCCACCCAAGAGGCGTTCGCCCTCCTGGAGAAGGAAGTAACCGAGTTTGCGTCGGCCATGCACGAGGTCTCCACCTCGATGGCGGCCCTAGGCGAGGGCGGCATCGAGATCCTGGGCGCCACCGCCGAGCTCATTCAGACAAGCCAGGTGATCAGCAACTCTTCCCAAGAGATGAACTTCGGCGCCCAGGAAATTCTCACTGCCGTCCATCACGTGAGGCAGGTCTCGGCAGAGTCCCGGACCCAGGTGGACGAGGTCGACGGCCTGGCTGGGGCCCTGAACCGCGTGGCCCTGCGGGTGTCGGCGTTCGGTAATCAGAACCGCTACAACAACTCCGTGCTCACCGGGGAGGTGGGCAAGTTCAAGCTGGGAATCGACCCCGCGACCCGGACCGAAGCGGTGGCCCTGGGCATCGATTGGAGCGACATGCTCTCGGTGGGCATCGAGGCCATGGACGACGAGCACAAGGAGCTGTTCCGCCGGATCAACGCCCTCTTGGTGGCCCTCCTGGGTCCCGAGAACCAGGGCGATACCAAGGCCCTCGTGGCCGCCATCCGGGAATACACCGTGTTCCACTTCGACGACGAGCAGAAGCTCATGCAATCCAAGGGGTACCCGCGGTACGAACAGCACCTAGCTCTCCACACCTCCTTCCTCAAGGAATTCCAGTCCATCGAGGACCAGTTGCTGTCCCAGGGCTTGTCGGCGGAGCTCGTCATCCGTTTACAGGACAAGGTGGTGACGTGGCTCCTGGACCACATCGCCAAAGTAGACCATGACTATGGCGAGTTTATGGGGTCGTTGGGGCTCTCGCCCCACTCCCACTAGGGCTCGGACCTCGCCGTTTTGGCTTCGCCTCGGGACTTCGCCCGTCCTCGGCGTACTTCCAGTACGCCTGCGGGTGGCTCAGCCCCTCGCCTTTGCCAAAACGACGACTTCCTTCGCCCAATTCTATGCGGTCTTCGCTGCGCTCGACGGCAGGTCATGCTTTTTGGCAGTGGCGCGTAGCGCGCCACGAGCGCGGCCACATTCTTCTGGTGAATTGGCCCTAGGGTTTGTTCTTCACGATGCCCTCGATGGTCTTCATGACTCCGGCATCGATCTTGTCGACAAAATCGATGGCTTTGAGGTTCTCGGCCAGCTGCTCGGGCTTGCTGGCGCCCAGGATGGTGGTCGACACGTGGGGATTCTTGAGCGTCCAGGCTAGCGCCAATTGACTCAGGGTGGCCCCCAGGTCTTTTGCCAGCTTGCCTAGCGCCTCGACCTTGGCGAAGGTGTCGGGGGTCAACAGCTTGTTGTCTTCGGCGATTTTGCGTATCCACTCTTCCCGACCGAACCGGCTGTCGGCAGGAATGCCCTTGTTGTACTTACCCGAGAGCACGCCCGAGGCCAGGGGGCTCCAGATCGTGGTGCCGTAGCCGTATTTCTCGTACAAGGGAGCGTACTCCTTTTCAAACCGATCCCGGACCAACAGGTTGTACTGCGGTTGTTCCATCACCGGGGCGATGGCGTGGTAGCTGTGGGCAAACTCGATGGCCTGGGCGATTTGCTCGGCGCTCCACTCGCTGGTGCCCCAGTAGAGCGTCTGGCCGGTGCGGACTAGGTAATCCATGGCCAGCACGGTTTCCTCGATGGGAGTCTTGGGGTCGGGGCGGTGGCAAAACAGCAGGTCGACGTAATCGAGTTGGAGGCGCTTGAGGCTGTTGCGGGTGCCTTCGACCAGGTGCTTGCGGCTGAGTCCGGTCTGGTTGGGGCCCGACCCTCCCCAGAAGATCTTCGTGCTGACCACCAGGTCTTCCCGGCGGTAAGACTTCAGCGCCACCCCCATCAGAGACTCGCTCATTCCCGAGGCGTAGGCCTCGGCGTTGTCCAGAAAGTTGACCCCGGCGTCCACGGCCTGGCGAATGAGCTTCTTCGAGCCTTCGACGTCGAGCTGGGACCCGAAGGTCACCCACGATCCGAACGAAAGCTCCGAAACTTCGAGCCCCGACCTTCCCAATTTACGATAGTTCATGTGTATCTCCCTTCCGGAAGTTAGGCAGGAACCTCGGGAGAGGCAAGGGCCTGGCGGGTCCGAAACTGGTTGGTTTCGACCTCGAGGGCCTCGATCTGTTTCTTGGTAGAATCGGCCAGCACGTTGGTCTTGTCGACGATGCCGGCAATCTCCTGGGTCTTGACCAGCACCGCGTCGTTGTTTTCATTGACCTGGGTGTTCTGCCGGGCCAGGTCCTGGGTCCGTTCCAAGATCTCGGCCTCGCCGCGCTGGAGTTCCTCGACGGCCGAGCCGACCTGGTCGTTGATGCGGTTGAGCTGGTGCAGGCCCTCCAGAACCAGGGTGCCACCCCGGGTCTGTTCGCCCATGGCCGTCTGCACCTCTTGAAGGATGGAGCCGACCAGGCCTGTCTGGGTCACGATCTTGCCGAACACTTCTACGGCCATGGTCGTGGCCTTGTCGATCTGGTCGATGTTTTCGTTCACCACGGCCAGGTCTTTGGCGATCTGTTTGGCCTGGGACGCGGCCTGCTCGGCGAGCTTGCGAATCTCGGTCGCCACGACCCCGAAACCCCGGCCTGAGTTCCCGGCGTGGGCCGCCTCGATGCTGGCGTTCATCGCCAAGAGGTTAGTCTTGTCGGCAATGTCGTCGATGATGGCCGTCACCTGGACGAGGTTTTCCGACGGCCTCGCGATTTCCTTCACCGCCCGGGCCACCAAATCGAGTTTGGCCTGCCCCTCCCTGGAGACCTCCCCGAGGATCTTCGTCGAGACCCCCAGGTCCCGGGCAGAAACCACCCCCTCGGCCACAGCCCGGGTCTGGTCCCCGAGCTGACGCCGGGAGCTCTCCAGGGTGGCGGTGATGTGGTCCACGGCCCCGGCCGTCTCCTCCATCCTCTGGGTGAGGTCGGTGCCCAATACCTTCAGAGACACCACCTGCCCCTGCACCTGGCCCAGCAACCGATTCAACGAGTCGAGGAGAGAGTTCACGGTGTTCGTAATTTCGGCAACCTCGTCGGACCCTTGAACGGGCAAATATTCGGAAAAGTCCCCCTGGCTGACGGGAATCAGATGCTTCTGCATTTGTTTCACCCGGCGGGAAATCGAGGTGCCCAACAGCAACGAGATCGAGACCAGGGCGAAAAAGACGATGGCCGAGATCACCAGGGCCAGGAGCAGGCTCTGGTCCCGGATCTTTGCCGTCTCGTCGGCGATGACTTCGACCTGGCTCTGGATGGTGTCCGACACCCCGGCCAGGGTCTCGGTCAGTCCGTTGATTGTCGTGATCAGGGCATCGATCTTCGCAAACACGTCCTCAAGGTTGTTTTGGGACCGGGTTCTTTCGTTGGTGTAGAACAGGCGCACCGTGGTGCTGTTGGATTCGAGGAAGTATTTCTCCAACTCGGGCTGGAACCCGGTGTACTGGGCTTCCAGGCTTTTCAGGTCATCGGTCATGAGGGCCCGCATGTTGCCGATGATCTCGAAGGCCTTCTTGAGTTCGTCGTTCATCGAAGCCAGCAACTGAACTCCGCCCAGGGCGTCGAAGGCCTTGTCGGACTGGGACAGCGCCTCGTGAAGCTTGTTGTTCACGTTTCGATATTGGGCCGAATCGAGGGAGTTCACGACGATGGACAGGTTGCGGATCGAGTCCGCCAGCCTGGTAAGCGTTGCCTTCTCGCCGTCGATCTTCACAAGGGAAGCCAGGGCCGACGAAAACAGGAACGTCACCAACGCAATGCTCAGTCCCACAGCGAGGGACAGAATCAGGAGCCGTGTTCGGATGGACATTTGTTGTCCTCCTGACAACAAAGTGTACGCTACATCCGGTCACGGCGCCAGGATCTTTTCAGGTCACCGGCTTGGGAAGGGTCACCGCCGGTCGCTTCTTCCGCGACTCGAAGAACCGCTGAAGCAGGCAGAACAGGAACACCAGCAGTCCGATGACGATCCGTGTCCACCACGAGTTCAAGGTGCCTTGGAACATGATGAGCACCTGGATGCTACCGTAGACGAAGACGCCGAACACCGTACCAATGATGCTTCCCACACCGCCTGTGAGCAACGTACCACCGATGACCACCGAGGCTATGGTGTCGAGCTCCATCCCCTTGCCGTCGAGGGCGTACCCCGACAGGGTGTAGAACGTGAACACGATGCCAGCCAGGGCCGAGCAGAAACCGCTGAAGGCGTAGATGGAAATCTTCGTGCTGTGGACGGGCAGGCCCATGAGCAGGGCTGACTGTTCGTTGCCACCGATGGCGAACACCGTACGCCCGAACTTCGTGTACCGGGAAACATACCAGCCCACCAGCACCACGACGATGGCTATGGTCGCCCCGGTAGACAGAAAGGCGTCGTCGGCCAGCGGCAGCTGAAAGTGGGCGATGGCGTTGTAGGTCTCGTCCTTGATCGCGATGGTGTCAATGCTCACCACGTAGCACAATCCCCGGGCCAGGTAGAGCCCCGCCAGCGTGACGATGAACGGCGGCAGCTCGAACTCCTGAATGAGGTAGCCCATGAACAGCCCCATGAGCGTACCGATGAGCACAACGATGAGGATGACTGCCACGGGGTTCCAGTGGGACCTTTCCAGCAGACTGGAAGAGATCATGGTCGACAGCGCCAGCATGGAGCCCACCGACAGGTCGATGCCCCCGGAGACGATGACGAAGGTCATGCCCACCCCGAGGATGAGCAGATACGCGTTGTCGATGAACAGGTTCAGGAAGTTCTGCAACGAAAAGAACCCTGGAAAGGCCACCGACCCGACGCCGAACATCACAAGGAAGAGACCCACGGTGACGAGGATGGGCAGGTTGCGGGTGTCGAAGCCGAATTTCTTAGTCATGGGCGAGCTCCTTGCGTCCCCACAGGGAGGTCACTTTCGACCTGAACTTGGGCGACTGCAACAGGCAGACGGCGTAGACCACGATGGCCTTCACCACCTGGGAGATCTCGGGCGGCACGTTGAAGGCGTAGATGGTGGTCGTCAGAGTCTGGATGATCAGGGCGCCCACAATGCTTCCCACCAGGTAGAACTTGCCGCCGTTGAGCGACGTCCCGCCCAGCACCACCGCCAGGATGGCGTCGAGCTCGAAGAGGTTGCCCGCGTTGTTGCCGTCGGCGCTCTTCACGTTCGCGCAGACGATGAGACCCGCGATGCCGGCGCAGAACCCGCTGAAGGCGTACACGCCCATGAGAATGTTTTTGGCGTTAATCCCCGAGAACCGGGTGGCCGTGGGGTTGATGCCCACCGACTCGATGAACAGGCCCACCGACGTCCGCCGGGCCACAATGGCGGTGACCAGAAGCACCGCCATCACCAGGAAGATGGGGAACGGCAAACCAAGGAGGTAGCCCGACCCCACGAAGAAGAAGTCCTTGTTGTACAGCCAGATGATCTGGGCGTTCGTGAGCACCATGGCGATACCCCGGCCCGCGACGAACAAAATGAGGGTGGCGATGATGGGCTGCATCCCCACCCGCGAGACCAACATTCCATTCCAGACTCCAGCCAAGGTGGCGACAATGACGGCGGTGATCATGGCCAGGGCGATGGGCACCTGGGGAACGCCGTTGAAGTCGCCACCAATCATGATGGCCACCACCCCTGCCGAGATGGCCACCACCGAGCCCACCGAGATGTCGATGCCCTTGGTCGCGATGACCAGCGTCAGGCCTATGGCCAACAGCATGATAGGCGACGAGTTCTTCAGGATGTCGATGAGGTTGCCGTAGAGGTGTCCCTCCTTGATTTCCATCCGGAAGAAATTCGGGGTAAATAAGAGGTTGAACAAGAGCAGAAATCCCAAGGCCACCAACGGCCAGAGGATACGGCTCCTCAAAAATTTTCGCCAGACTTCCATGGCTACTTGCCTCCCGCGATGGTACGCATGATGTGGGTTTCGGTGCGGTCTGCCCCGGTGAGTTCGGCGATCTTCACTTTGTCCTTGAGCACGGCGATCCGCTGGCTGCACCTGACCACCTCTTCAAATTCCGAGGAGATAAACAGCATGGCCATACCCTGCTTGCTGAGGTTGAGGATGAGTTCCATGATTTCGAATTTGGCGCCCACGTCGATGCCTCGGGTGGGCTCGTCGAGGATGAGCAGGGATGGGTTGGTCGCCAGCCATCGGGCCAAGAGTACCTTTTGTTGGTTGCCGCCGCTGAGGCGTTTGACCTCGGTGTTGGCGCTGGGGGTCTTGATCTTCAACGATTTGATGAACCCGTCGGCGATTTCGAGCTGCTTTTTCGGGGTAAGGTAGGCCAGAACGCCCTGCCGGCCCTGGAGGGCCAGAATGATGTTCTCCCGCACCGTGAGGTCACCCAGGATGCCCTCGGCCTTGCGGTCCTCGGAACAGAAGCCCATGCCGGCCATCATGGCGTGCCGGGGGCTGTGGATCTTCGTTTTCTTTCCCTTTACGGTGACCTCACCGGTGTCGGCCTGGTCGATGCCGAAGATAAGCCGGGCCATTTCGGTACGGCCCGAACCCAGCAGCCCGGCCAGCCCTACCACGTCGCCGGCCAACAGCTCGAGGTCGAAGGGGGCAATGGCCCCGTGGAGCCCCAGCCCCTTGACCCCTAGGACGGACTCCCGGACGGCGGCCGAACGTCCCTCGTCCTGTTCCTTGTGGGCGCTGAACTCGGAGAGCTCCTTGCCTAGCATCCGGGTGACAAGATCGATCTTGGGGAGGTCGGAGGTCTTGTATTCGCCTTCAAACACCCCGTTGCGCAGGATGGTCACCCTGTCGGCGATGCGGTACATCTGGTCGAGGAAGTGGGTGATGAACAAGATCGCCAGCCCCTCGTTCTTGAGTTTGCCGATCACTTGGAAAAGTTGGTCCACCTCGCCCTCGTCGAGGCTGGAGGTGGGTTCGTCCAAAATTAGGATGCGCGACTGGGTGCCCAGGGCCCGGGCGATGGCTACCATCTGCTGGATGGCGATGGAACAAGAGGAGAGGGTTTGTTTGCCGTCGATGGTGATGTTCAGGCCCTTCATCACCTCTTCCGCCCGGCGGTTCATGGTCCGCCAATCGATACCCCCGATGGTCCGGGGCTGTTTGCCGATGAAAATGTTTTCGGCCACCGATAGGTTGGGGCAGAGGTTCACCTCTTGGTAGACCGTGCTAATGCCCAGCTTCTGGGCCGCCAGCGGCGAATCGGGGTGGATGGCCTTGCCCCCCAGAAGGATTTCGCCCGTGTCAGGCCTGTGCACCCCCGTCAGGACTTTGACCAGGGTGGATTTTCCGGCGCCGTTCTGCCCCATGACGGCGTGGACTTCACCAGGAAACATGCGGAAGTTCACTTCCGACAGGGCCCTCACACCCGGAAAGGCCCTGCTAATTTTCTTCATTTCGAGGATAGGGATGTCGGACAAGTGATGCCTCCTCTTCGTCCTGCGCAAAAAAAGCCACCCCGGGCGATCCGGGGTGGCTTTTAGGATAGATCAGTATTGGCGGGTGGGGAGAGCGGCCGCCGCGTTGGTCTGGTCGAAGATGCCTTCTTGGGTCCAGATCCGGGCGGGGAGCTTCTTACCAGCCATATAGTCCTTCACAGCCTGGAGGGCCTGGGGACCGAGGAGGGGGCTACACTCGATGGAGGCGTTCTGCTCACCGGCAACCATGGCCTGGAAGGCACCCTTCACGCCGTCGACGCCGATGACGATGATGTCTTTTCCGGGCTTCAGGCCGGCTTCCTTGATCGCCTGGATGGCGCCCAGGGCCATGCCGTCGTTGTGAGCGTACAACACCTGGATGGTCTTGTCGGCCTTCAGGAAGGCTTCCATGACGGCCTTGCCGCCGTCGACGGTGAAGTCGCCGGTCTGGCTGCGGGTGATCTTCCAGTTCGCGTGGGTCTTCAGGACGTTGGCGAAACCTGTGGCCCGGTCGATGGCGGGGGCCGAACCCGTGGTGCCTTCGATCTGGACGATGTTGATGGGCTGGCTGTCCATGCCCTTGCTCTTCAGATAGTCGGCCAGCCAGTTGCCGGCCTTCTCGCCTTCCTTGACGAAGTCCGATCCCATGATGGTGAGCCGGTACTGGCGGTCGGCGGCGGCGACGTCGCGGTCGATCATGATGACAGGAATCTTGGCCTTCTGGGCTTCGGCGAGGACGGGGCCGTAACCGGTTTCTACCAGGGCGGTGAACAGAATCACGTCAACCTTGCGGGCAATGAACGACCGCAGGGCCTTGATCTGGTTTTCTTGCTTCTGCTGGGCGTCGGAATAGATGAGCGTCACGTCCGGATCATCCAGGAAGGTGTTTTGCATGGAGACGGTGTTGGCGTTTCTCCATTCGCTTTCCGAACCGATCTGACTGAAACCAACGACGATCTTTGGGGCGGCGTACGCGCCGACGGCCAAGGCCAGCATGGCCAAAACGACCAGCGACTTCTTGAACAACTTCATACAGGACTCCTTTTCTCATTTTCAGCGCCCTAGGGGCACCGTTTTATTTCGAATTACGATTTGGATACACCTTCGGTATTGCTTGTCTATAAGCGCCCTCCTGAGTGGAAAAGATGCGAATGGACGGGAAGCGGCCTACTTGCCGGTGTTCAAATATTTGTAGAGGTTGCTTCCTGCGAAAACCTTCTGAACTTCAAAGTTCAGAGGTCCGATGACGGTGGTGACCGCTCCGTTGGGAAACATGAGGTTTAGCGTGTTGTTGATGCCGATGATTTTGACCTTGCCCTTGATGTCCAAAACGTCACCGTACTGAATGTCCTTGTCGGAGGTGTCGGGGCTAGCCCTGTAGATTTGCCGACCCATGACCTGGGCTACCACAAGTTTGTCTTTGAAAGCAGGGTCGGTCTTGGCGCTCTTCTTGGGGAAGGCCACGGTGCGGCTTTTGCCCTTGAGGATGTCTGTCACCTTGACGACAAGGTCGCCCTTGTCGGTGCCTTCGAGGTCGAAGACCTGGTTGGGGTTGGTCGTCGGGGTCAGCTCGATCCAGTCGCGGTCGACATTGATCTTGATTTCAGCTCCGGCGGGGATGACGTCGCCCAGCTTGATCACCACCCAGTTGGCCTTGGCCACCCGGTAGCTGATGTTTCCCTCTCCGGTTTCGGACATCAGGCCGACGCAGGTCAGACTGCCAGCCTTGGCGTCGGCGGCGGCCAATCCCTGGGGCAAGGTGACCGTCAGTACCAGTAAAATCCATAGGGCGGGTTTCAAACTTTTCATGCTACTCTCCATCCGGAGATGATTGTCCACCCACTTTCCAAAAACCGTCTTTGCACGATTCGGCCAAGTTGGCGCTTTTTACAACACGAACGGCGCCCCGTGAGCGACAACCACGACCAGGGGAAGAACACAACCCCTAGCTCGGGTCCTGGCGGAGGGAAGGGGGTCTTCCGCATGCCTTCTTAATGCTCCAGACCCCCTTCCCTCCGCCACCCGAGGAGCAACTGCGTCCTTCCCCTGGTCGCTTCGCTTCAGGGGGGCGCCATTCGTGCTTGTTGCTGGGGGGAGGAGACTGGAATCGCGCTGCAACCCCGGGGGTGTTCAATCTCGGGAATTGTTGCTTCGGCGGTATAGCAATGGTATAGTTACAACTCAATGGACTTTGAATTCGATCCGAACAAGAGTCAGTTGAACCGACAGAAACATGGACTCGACTTTGTGGATGCCCAAAACCTCTGGCTCGATGATGCCCGGGTGATCATCCCTGCCAAAACGACAGACGAACCACGCTTTGCGATCATCGCCCAGTGGGATGGCCGACTCTGGACCGGGATCTTCACCATGCGGAACCAACGGATCCGGTTGATTTCGGTTCGTCGAGCCAGAGTTGAAGAAAAGGAACTGTATGAAAGCCCAGCAATTTGACGAAACTTTCGAAGAGGACACCCCCATCCTCGATCAGCTCGACCTCGCCAAGGCCGAGCGCCCCGGCATGGTGGCCCGGCGGGTCAACGTCGACTTTCCCGAATGGATGTTGAAGGCCCTCGATGAAGAGGCGACTCGGGTTGGGGTGGCCCGACAGGCCCTGATTAAGGTGTGGCTGGCCGAACGCATCGAGCAGGTGCGCGGCCGCTGACCCAAATGGCGCCCCGAGAGCGGCAACCATGACCAGGGGAAGGACTCAAACCCTAGCTCGGGTCCTGTCGGAGGGAAGGGGGGCCTTCAGCATGCCTGCGTAATGCTTCTGGCCCCCCTTCCCTCCGCCACCCGAGGAGCAACTGCGGCCCAACCCGAGGCCTGGGATACCAAACCACCCAGGCCTGGTGGTTTGGTGCGCCCAACGATGGAGCTTAGTAGTACTTCCCGAACGACGCTGGGGTGAAGTTCCCCAGTTCTTCGTCCCGATGTTCGTGGATTTTCTTCACCCAGTCGGGGTCTTGGAGGAGGGACCGGCCCACGGCCACCAGGTCGAAATCGCCCCTCTCGTACCGGCGGACTAGTTCGGTCAATCCCGTGGCGGTGGAGCTTTCTCCAGCAAAGGCCCCCATCACCTCACCCGACAGCCCCACCGAACCCACGGCAATGATGGGCAGCCCGGTGATCTTCTTGGCCCAGCCGGCCACCCCCAGATCGGACCCTTCGAACTCGGGTACCCAGAACCGCCGGGCCGACATGTGGAGCACATCGGCCCCGGCTTCGGCCAAGGGTAGTAGCCACTCCTCCATTTCCTGGGGCGTCCGGGCGATCTGGAAGTCATAGTCGTCGCTCTTCCACTGGGAGAGCCGCAGGATCACCACCATTTCGGGGCCTACGGCCCGGCGGATGGACTTCAGCAGATCCACGGCGAACCGGTTACGGTCCCCAATGGTCTTGCCGCCGTACTCGTCGTTCCGGGTGTTCGTAACCCGGCTGAAGAACTGGTCGATGAGGTAGCCGTGGGCTCCGTGGAGCTCAATAGCGTCAAACCCGAGGTTTTGGGCGTCCAGGGCCGCCTGGGTGAACGCAGAGATGGTCTTTTGGATGTCGTCGGCCGTCATCGTCCCGGGACCCTCCAGGGCCACACCGGGAACCTGATGACCGTCGGGGCCGGGGGTCTGGAGGCCCACGTGCCACAGTTGGGGCGCTATCTTGCCGCCGTGGCTGTGGACCGCGTCGACCACCCGCTTCCAGCCGTCCAGGGCGGCGGCCTGGTAGATCTGGGGAACGTCGCGCTGGTGTTGGCTGCCCGGCCGCCCGATGGAGGTCCCTTCGGTGAGGATGAGGCCCACCTCTCCTTGGGCCCGGCGGACGTAGTAGTCGACGTTGTCTTGGTTGGGCACGTTGTTCACCGAGTGCTGGCGGGTCATGGGGGCCATGACAAACCGGTTCCTCAGGACAAGATTCTTGACTTGAAAGGGCCGAAACAGCCCCTCGGTATTCACGCTCACGGCAGATTTCTCCACGCTTTTCTCCTCTCTCGGAAGAGAAGATCGTTCGAAAACCGTGGACGATAAAGCGCTCATCGTCCAGATATCCGGTCCAAAGCACCAAATCCCCTGTCCCTGCCTGTCGGAATGGACTAACATTCAAACCAAGGAGGCGACGATGGACCTTTTGACCGATGTGATGGCCCAGCTCAGAACCCAGGGAGAGAGCTACGGCTGCCTCGACCTTGCTGCACCGTTCGCCTTTCGATTCCCCGTGGAAGTCGGGCACTTCCTCATCGTGACCCGGGGAGCGTGCTTCCTCGAGGTGGAGGACGGCCCCCTGGTGACCCTGACCATGGGTGACTTCGTGTTCTTACCCACCTACAGGCCTTTTGTCGTCAAAAGTTCCCCCGACCTCCAGGGGTCCCGACCCTTCACCCCCACGGAAGCCGACGAGTATCGACGCACCGAGAGGTTGATTCACCAAGGCGGAGGGGGACTCCCGGTCACCCTGCTCTCGGGGTGCTTCACGTTCTCGGCCCCCGAGAGCCGCCTGGTCATCGAGCACCTGCCCCCCGTCCTGCTTTTGCCTAAAAGCGACCTTCCTTGGGACCAGAACCTCGTTCAGCTCATCGCCCACGAAATTGCCCACCAGGGCGCCGGGTTTAGGCTGGCCGTCGACCGCCTTTCCGAGGTGCTGTTCGTCCACACCCTCAGGGACTATTTCGACCACTCGTGCCAGGACCGGGGCCCCAGTTGGATCAGGGCCTTGAAGGACAAACAGATCGGTGCGGCCCTTCGCAAGATCCACGCCGACCCGGGGCATCCCTGGACCGTGGAGGAGCTGGCCCTGACAGTGGCCATGTCACGGTCGGCGTTCGCCGCGAAGTTCAAGGCCGAGGTAGGGGTCACTCCCCTGGAACACCTGACCCGGTGGCGGATGGCCCGGGCCGCCCGGTTGTTGGGGGACGCCTCCCCGCCGAAACTTGAGTCCGTCGCGGCCCAGGTCGGCTACCAGTCGGAGAGCTCGTTCCGAAAGGCTTTCCACAAGACCATGGGGGTCTCCCCTTCCCACTACCGGGAAGTCCGACCCCGAAAGAACTAAGGCTCGGATCTCGCCGTTTTGGCTTCGTCTCGGGCGGGCTCCAGTCCTCGGCGTACAGGGAGTACGCCTGCGGGTGTCGCCCACCCTCGACTTCGCCAAAACGACGAACTCCTTCGCCGAGGTTTCCGTGGTCCTCGCTTCGCTCGACGGCGTTTCGCGATTTTGCTGTAGTGCGGTGTCGCCGGGATCCGAGCCCTCGCCCTTACTTCCCGTGGGCCTTGGCCGACACCTCCTTGTTTTTTTCCCAGGAGGCCAGTTTCTCGCCGTAGGTGTACTGGGTCCAGGGGAGGCCTAGCTTGCCCAAGAACAGGCGGAGAGGAGGCTGGTCGGCGTCGACGACGTTCAGGATGGCCTCGACGGTGGCATGGGGGTCGCCGATGTTCTCTTCCTTGAGGCCGTCTCCCGAGGCGAAGTCCGACTTCACCTGGGCGTAGGCCGGCAGGGCGGCGCTTTGGACGGCCGAGGTGCCGAAGAAGTCGGTCTGGAACGAGTTGGGCTCGATGAGCGTGACCTTGATGCCGAAGTCCTTCACCTCTGCCTGGAGGGCCTCGCTGAAGCCCTCGACCGCGAATTTGGTGGCGCTGTAGAGCCCCATGGTGGGAAGCGAGTTGATCCCCAACACGCTCGAAAGTTGGACGATGTGGCCCCTCCCCTGGGCCCGGAAGCCGGGGAGCACGGCCTGGGTCATCCAGAGCGCTCCGAACACATTGACCTCGAACTGGTCCCGGGCTTCCTGTTCGCTATTCTCTTCAATGGCGCCGAACAGACTGTACCCCGCGTTGTTGATCAACACGTCGAGGGCA
>Ga0302323_100002594_pt1 | contig 14680 bp, 10 predicted proteins | sample Fen_T0_3_FD_201950 | JGI IMG/M metagenome (GOLD analysis project Ga0302323, IMG submission 201950) | Peat permafrost microbial communities from Stordalen Mire near Abisko, Sweden - Fen_T0_3 | ecosystem: Environmental > Terrestrial > Soil > Wetlands > Permafrost | place: Sweden: Abisko... | reverse complement strand
CTATGAAGTCCGCACGTTCCTTGACGCCGCCGAGATCGACGCCGTTCTCATGTACGACATGGCGCATGTCCTCGGGCTCGTGGGCCCGTACTTCCAGCAGCCGTTCAAGGAGGGCGCCGACATCGTCACCGCTTCGACGCACAAGACGTTCTTCGGCACGCAGCGCGGCGTCATCGGCGGACGCTGGCAGGAACCGGAGGAGAAGTGGGAGCTCTGGGAGGCCATCGAGCGGCGCGCCTTCCCCGGCTCCGTAAGCAACCACCATCTGGGCACCCTCCTGGGCCTGCTCATGGCGACCTACGAGATGAGTCACTTCAAGGACGCGTACCAGCAGGCCGTGATCGGCAACGCCAAGGCCTTCGCCGTCGCCCTCAAGGAGGCCGGGCTGGACGTGGCCGGCGACCCGGCCGTCGACTACACCGAGACGCACCAGGTGATCGTCAACGTCGGGTACGGCCGCGGACCTGAGGTCGCCGGACGGCTCGAAGCGGACGGCATCCTGTGCAACTACCAGGCGGCGCCCGACGAGGAGGGCTTCACGGCCGCGGGCGCCCTGCGCCTCGGCGTGGCCGAGATGACGCGCTTCGGCATGAGGCCGGCGGACTTCGCGGAGGTCGCCGGCCTGCTGGCGGCGTCGATCGCCGGCCGCGACGGCACGGCCGACGCCGTGAAGGAGCTACGCTCCCGATTCACCGATCTCGGCTTCTGCTTCAAGGGTCCGGAGTTCGAGCCGCTGGTGCAGCGGCTGCACGGGCTTATCTGAGGGCTTCCCGAGAGCGACCGGCGCCGACGTCCATGCGGCGCGATCCCGGTTCCGACTTCCGATGCCTGTCGACAAGCACGAAGACGAGCGCGACGCCTCCCGACGCCACACCCGCGGACGCTGCTCTCAAAGCGAGGGCAGCTGGTAGTTGGTGCCCAGTCTCACCTGGTCGGTGATAGTCGTTGCCGCCGGGCCAGGAGTCACCACATGCATGATCCCCAACTCCGCGTAGGTCATCTCGCGGTTGGAGACGTTGGCGGTGTCCTGCCGGAAGGCTAGGACACCGTCCAGCCACACTTCGACGAGCCCCGGAGAGCTGGAGTCAGGGCTGTTCCTGACGTGCAGCTGCAGCCAGTGCCACGTGTCGAACGGGACCCCGCTCGCGACGAGAGGCTCGACACCGTTTTGGCCTGGCTCCCGGCTGAAGTAGATATTGCCGACTGACTTCCAGTCGACGCGTAGCGCGAACGACGTCGGGGACTCGGCGAAGGCGCTGACACGTGCCTGGGACAGGTTGTAGTACTGGTCGAGCCGCATCAGCCCTACGCTCTCGTCGGGCGCCCAATCCTGTTCGCCAGGTACGAAGACGTAGGCTGACAAGAAGAAATCCGTGCCCGAGATCGCGTAGTAGACGTCCGCATTGTCCTTTTCGGGGTCCGTCGTGGTGACGTTCGACCAGAACGCCCCGTCGCGGGGGCCTCCGCTGAGCGTCGGCGAGGGCACGATCCCGTAGCTGTTCCCCGGGTCCGCTCGCACCGTGAACCAAGGGCCGCTGATAGGGAGGTCTGTGGTGATCAGGCCCGATGGCCGGTTGAAGTCGTCCTGCAGGGACGACGTCGTGTTGGGTCCCAGTGTCGTCCCGACGAAGGCAGCGCGGCCGGGCGCGGCCATCGTTCTGCCCCGCAGGTCTGTGAGGCCGGACGCCGTGACGGTGTACGCGAGCGCATTGGCCTGCACGCTGGTCGTGAGCAGGATGGCGTAACCGCCGTCCGCCGACTCGGCCGACTCCACCGCCAGCTCAGGGCTGACAGCGTAGTGAGAAGGGTCTGTTGCTGTCGGCACCAGCGGCCCATTGAACGTGAGCTTCACCGCGGTCGAGCTGAGAACCGAGGCGCCGAGCAGCCGGACGGGCGGCGACTTTCGCGCGGGCGCCGGGCCTGCCAGAAGCAACGCGGCGAAGACCCCGATGGCCAGCGCGGCGGACAAGTATGTATGTCTCGCGGTCATCATGTCGACTCGCATAGTAATGTACACCCCGCGGTGGGTGCAGATTCTTCATCCCTTGCTACCCCAAGCTCCAAACGCCGGCCGGGAACTCGGTGCCGGTGCCGAAGATTCTTCGGCGCTGCGCACGGACTAGACCCTCGGGTCTGCTTGGCAGACCAAGAGCCGCAGAATATCCTTCGCATTGGTTGACGCAGCGGATGTTCTGCGGCCAGAGTGGTCGCAGGGCGAATCACCCCGGAGGTGTCATGGACGCTCTCGATCGCGATATCCTGATTGCCCTTCAACGGGATGGGCGCCAGACCAACGCCCATCTCGCTGAGACCCTGGAGCTCTCGCCGTCAGCGATGCTGGAGCGCGTGCGCCGGCTCGAGCGTGACGGAGCGATCAGGGGCTACCGGGCCGAGGTGGTACCGCAGGCGCTGGGCGTCGGCCTCCAGGCATTCGTCGCGGCCGAGCTCAACGCCCACAGCCGCGATCATATCGAGAGCTTCGAGCGCGGCATCGCCCACGTCTCGGGAGTGCGGACCTGCTACCACGTCACCGGCCGCTTCGACTATCTGCTGCACGTCGCCGTACAGGACCTGGAGCACCTCGGGAGGCTCATCAAGACCGACATCGCGGCCGTCCCGGGAGTCGCGAAGCTCGAGACACTACTGGTGCTCACCGAGGTCAAGGCCGACGAGGGCTGGCCCGCGTTCGAGACCGACGAGTAGCGCGGGTCTGCGCCCGCCAAGGAGGTACGACATGCCGAAGAAGGGCGTCCTCGAGCTTCAGAAGATGAAGTATGCGGGCGAGAAGATCGCTTGGCTCACCGCCTACGACTACCCCACGGCGACGTTCGAAGAAGCCGCCGGCATCGACATGATCCTGGTCGGCGACTCCCTCGGGATGTGCGTTTACGGCTACCCGGGCACCGTCCCGGTCACCATGGACCAGTGCATCGTCCACTGCGAGGCCGTGCGCCGCGGCGCGCCGAACACCTTCGTCGTCGGCGACATGCCATTCGGCAGCTACCAGGTCTCGGACGAGGAGGCGGTGCGAAACGCCGCCCGCTTTCTCAAAGAGGCGGCGGTCGAAGCCGTCAAGCTCGAGGGCGGCGTGCGCGTGCTCGGCCGCGTCAAGGCGATCCTCGACGCCGGCATCGTCGTCTGCGGCCATATCGGTCTGACGCCACAGAGCTCCGGCCAGCTCGGCGGGCACAAGGCCCAGGGCCGCACGCTCGATACGGCCAAGATCGTCGTCGAAGACGCCCGTGCCCTTTGCGAGGCGGGCGTCCAGCTCCTGTTGCTCGAGGCCGTCCCGCCGGAAGTCGCCGCGTTCATCGCCGCCGAGCTGCCGATCCCCGTGCTGGGCATCGGCGCCGGCGAGGAGGTCGACGGGCAGCTGCTCATCGTCAGCGACGTGCTCGGCACCTTCCAGGCCTTCACGCCCAAGTTCGTCAAAAAGTACGCCGACCTCGCCGGCGTCTCCACGGCGGCGCTCGGCGACTACGTCAAGGACGTGCGCGCCGGCGCCTTCCCCGAAGAAGCTCACTGCTATCGCATGCTCGATGGCGAGCACGACAAGTTCGCCGCCTGGACCAAGGAGAACCGATGACCGCCACGACCGCGCCCGACGACCGCTCCGCACTACGCGCGCGGCTGCGCATCCAGGCTGCCGACCTCGAGGCGGTCAACGAGCTGCTCTGCAGCGATCAGAACCGCCTCGTCGACAGTCTGCTCGACCTGGTCGAGAAATACGGCGGCGTCGACAGCGTCAACCGCGCCGCCGCCGACGCGGGTCGCCTCGAGAACCGGCTCGCGCGCCTGGCGGCTGAGGACTCGCCGTACCTAGCCGGCCTCGAATGGCTCGCCGAGCAGCGCGACCGCGGCGCCTTCGTCGGCATCGAGGAGTATCGGCGTTCCGTCCTCGGCGCCGGCGGCGCGGCGCGCGTCGACGAAGCCAACGCTGTCACCCTCGAGATCAGCGCGCTGCAGTACTTCCCCTGGCTGATCGCCGAGGCCGAACGTGCAATCTCGCGGCGTGAGCTGATGCCGGGCCGCTACATCCGCGTGCGCAACATGGCCGAGCAGAGCGCCCCAGGAGGCGATATCCTCGCCGTCGCCGCGGCGATGCAGATCCTCGGCGCCAGTCACGTGGAGACACTCGACACACGCGGCATCGACGGCAGCAACGTGCACCTCGGCGGACCCGACACCATCACCGGCTACTTCGGCGGCATCGGCCAGCCCAACGGCTACCCGCTCAAGTGGGCCGACGAGTACCTCCACTACCTCACCGAGTACGGCGTCCGCCAGGTGCTCAACGTCAACAGCGGCACGATCCTCGTCTCCCTGCTGCTCAACAAGCTGGGCGTGCGCAACGAGTTCAAGGTCTCGGTGTTCATGGGCGTCGACAACCCCTGGTCGGTGATGTGGCTGCTGATGGAAGCCCGGCTGCTGGCCGGGGAGGATGGGTCCACGAGCATGGCCGGCCTCAACCTCTCGAACTCCGCCGAGGTCGACACGTTGCTGGCCTGCGCCGATGTGCGCGAGGCCCTGGGCCTGAGGGACGCGGTGCGTTTCGAACACCACGTGACCGAGGCCTACAAGAGCATCGTGCGGCAGCCCTACGACCGCCGCGCCGACATCGTACAAGCCGCGGCCACGGTGCCCAACATCAGTGCCAAGCACGAGGGCGGCGACCCGGCCGTCGAGGCCGGCCGCGACCACCCGAGCGACATCTTCGACTACTTCATGCCGCTCGAAGAGATCGAGCGTCGCGGCCTCATGCCGGTGCTCGAGGCCAACTACCTGGACAAGCACGCGGCCGTGAACCGCACCGCCGCGGCCCTCACCGCCGCGGGCGTCGCCGTGAAACCGGCGGCGCTGCTCCACGTTCGGGCCGGCGAGCGCTCAGCGACGGCGGCCTGACCCGCCGGCTCCCGCGCGAACGCTATCAAGGCGCGGTGTGCTCTCGCGCACCGCGCCTTGATCCCACGGCGTCGGTCAATCCGCGTCGATCTCCTCGTCCGTCGCGCCGCTCTCGCTGACGACCATCCGGGCGATGGCGCTGACGACATCGCCCTCACGCATGTTCATCACCTTCACGCCCTGCGTGGCACGGCCGTAGCGGCTGATGCCGTCGGCGCGCATCCGGATGACGACGCCGTCGCGACTTTGGAGCACGATCTCGTGGTTCTCGCGCACGACCTTGACACCGACCAGATAGCCCTTGCGATCGGTGAGCGCGATCGTCCTCACGCCCAGGCCGCCACGCGCGGTGATGCGGTACTCCCCGATGGGCGTGCGCTTGCCGAAGCCGTTCTCCGTGATCACGAAGAGGTCGCTGTCGTCGCGCGCGATGTCCATGCTGATGACCGCGTCGCCCTTGCGCAGCCGCATGCCGTGCACACCCGATGCGCTGCGGCCTGTCGGCCGCACGTCGGACTCGTGGAAGCGGATGGCCTGTCCCAGATGCGAGATCATCATGACGTCGTCGTCACCCGAGGTGTGGCGCACGGCCAGCAGTTCGTCGTCCTCGCGGATCTTGATGGCGATGATCCCGTCGGCCTTGAGCTTGGTGTTGTAGGAAGCGAACAGCGTCTTCTTGACGATGCCTTTGCGCGTGCCGAGGATCAGGAACTTGCCCTCGCTGATGTCGAAGTTGCGCGTGTTGATGACGGCGCAGATCTTCTCGTCCTGGCGCAGCGGCAGCAGGTTGACGATGTGTTTGCCCTTGGCGTTGCGCCCGGCCAGCGGTAGCTCGTGGACCTTGAGCCGGTACACCTTGCCGACGCTCGTGAAGAAGAGCAGGAAGTTGTGCGTGCTGGTGATGAAGAGGTGCTCGACCTCGTCCTCTTCCTTGAGGTCCATGCCGGCCACGCCGATGCCGCCACGCTTCTGCTGGCGGTAGGTGGCGACCGGGATGCGTTTCACGTACCCGGTCTTCGTGATGGTGATCGCCATCTGCTCCTCGGCGATGAGATCCTCGAGATCGAGCTCGCCCATGTCGGGGACGATCTCGGTGCGACGGTCGTCGTTGTAGAGACGCTTGATCTCCTGCAACTCGGTCTTGATGACGCCGTAGACGCTGGCCTCGTCGCCCAGCAGATCGCGGAGCTCCTTGATGCGCGCCAGAAGCCCGCGGTGCTCTTCGGTGACCTTGTCGCGCTCGAGGCTGGTGAGTTTCTGGAGCCGCAGGTCGAGGATCGCCTGCGCCTGCGGCCGCGTGAGCTCGAAGGTGTCCATGAGGGCGTCGCGGGCGGAGTCCACGTCGGGGGCCTTGCGGATGATGCTGATCACCTGGTCGAGGTTGTCGAGCGCGACGAGCAGACCCTCGAGGATGTGGGCGCGCGTCTCGGCCTTGTCGAGCTCGAACTTGGTGCGCCGGATGATGATCTCTTTCTGGAAGGCGATGTACGCCTTGAGCATCTCCGGCAGGGTGAGCGTGCGCGGCACGCCGCCGACGAGGGCGATGTTGATGATCCCGAAGGTGGTCTGCATCTGCGTGTGCTTGTAGAGCTTGTTGAGCACCACCATGGGGATGGCCTCGCGCTTGAGCTCGATCACCAGGCGCATGCCCGCGCGATCTGACTCGTTGCGCAGGTCGCTGATCTCCGTGATCTTCTTGGTCTTGACCAGGTCGACGATGTTGTCGATGAGTGAAGCGCGGTTGACCTGGTACGGAAGCTCCGTGACGATGATCGCCGAGCGGTTGCCCTTGAGCTGCTCCGTGTGGGCCTTGGCGCGCACGCGCACGCGGCCGCGGCCGGTGCGATAGGCCTCCTTGAAGCCCGCGGTGCCGAGGATGACACCGCCGGTGGGGAAATCGGGCCCCTTGATGAACTCCATGAGGTCGTCGGGCGTGGCCTCGGGGTTGTCGATGACGTGCATGGTGGCGTCGACCACTTCGCCCAGGTTATGAGGCGGGATGTTGGTGGCCATGCCGACGGCGATCCCGGATGCGCCGTTGACCATGAGGTTGGGCATGCGGCTGGGCAGGACCGTGGGCTCGCGCCGCGTCTCGTCGTAGTTGGGCATCCAGTCGACGGTGTTGGCGTCGATGTCGCGCATCATCTCGACGGCGATCTTGCTGAAGCGGGCCTCCGTATAGCGCATGGCCGCCGGAGAGTCGCCTTCGACCGAGCCGAAGTTGCCCTGGCCGTCGACCAGCGTGTAGCGCATGTTGAAGTCCTGCGCCATGCGCACGAGCGTCGGGTAGATGACCGCCTCGCCGTGGGGGTGGTAGTTACCGGACGTGTCGCCGGCGATCTTGGCGCACTTCCGGTGCGCCTTGTTGGGCGCCAGACCGAGGTCGTTCATGGCCACGAGGACGCGACGCTGGCTGGGCTTGAGACCGTCGCGCACGTCGGGCAGCGCGCGATCGGTGATCACGCTCATCGCGTAGTCGATGAACGATGAGCGCATCTCGTCTTCGAGCTCGATGGGCTCGATCTTGCCTTCCAGAGTCTGCAGATTGTCAGACATCGAGGAACCGCACTTCCTTCGCGTTCTTCTCGATGAACTGGCGGCGGGGCTCGACCTTGTCGCCCATCAGCATCGTAAAGACCTCGTCGGCCGCCTGGATGTCTTCCATCGACACGAGCTGGAGCGTGCGCGTCATGGGGTTCATCGTGGTGTCCCAGAGCTGGTCGGGGTTCATCTCGCCGAGTCCCTTGAAGCGCTGCAACTGGATACCCTCCTTGGCGAGCTCCACGATCTCCACACGGAGCTCCTCGTAACTCTGCGCCTCGGCCTTGCGATTGCCGAGGTGCAGCACGAACGGCGGCCTGCCGACCATCTCCCGAACGCGCACGTGGACGCGCTTGAGTGCCTGGAACTCGCGCCCGGCGACGGCCGCGTAGGGGATGCGCAGGTTCGCGGCCAGACCGGTGCGTCGTTCGACCAGGCGTGTGTCGGCGACGCGCTCCTCTTCGTCGATCCCGAGGACATCGATGACGTAGCGCTTGTCGATGTCCTCTTTGAGGGCCTGGACGAGAGCGTCGAAGGTCGGCAGCTCCGCTTCGACCATGGGGCCGTTCTTGAGCCAGTCGATGAGCTCGCCGCCCCACTGGCTCTTGAGCTTCTTGACCCAGCCTTCGTACTCGCTGAAGAGCTTGAGGAAGCGCTGGTACTTGGTATCGCTGAAGGTGAAGCCGGTGTCGGTGTTATCGACACGGATCTGCTCGAGCCGCCCGCGAAGCAGGATCTCCTCGAGCTGGCTCTCCTTGTGGATGTAGGTCTCCTGGTTGCCCTGCTTGAGACGGTAGAGCGGCGGCTGCGCGATGTAGATGTAACCCGCCTCGACAAGCGGCTTCATGTGGCGGAAGAGGAAGGTCAGGATGAGCGTGCGGATGTGCGAGCCGTCTACGTCGGCGTCCGTCATGATGATGATCTTGTGGTAGCGCGCCTGCGTGACGTCGAACTCGTCGTCACCGAACCCGGCGCCGATGGCGCTGATCATCGTGAGGATCTCGTTGTTGGCGAGCATCTTGTCGACGCGCGCCTTCTCGACGTTGATGATCTTGCCGCGCAGCGGCAGGATGGCCTGGAAGCTGCGGTCGCGCGCCTGCTTGGCCGAGCCACCGGCTGAATCGCCCTCCACCAGGTAGATCTCGCTGAGCGCCGGATCCTTAATGGAGCAGTCGGCCAGTTTGCCGGGCAGGGTGCTGCCCTCGAGCAGGCCCTTGCGCCGCGTGAGGTCGCGCGCCTTGCGCGCCGCGTTGCGCGCCCGGGCCGCGTTGACGGCCTTGTCGACGATCTGCCGGCCCTCGGACGGGTTCTCTTCGAGGAACTCGGCCAGTTTCGCGTTGAGCGTGGTCTGGACCAGAGCCTGGATCTCGGTGTTGCCCAGCTTGGTCTTGGTCTGGCCCTCGAACTGCGGGTTCTTGAGCTTGACCGAGATGAGAGCCGTGAGGCCTTCGCGGACGTCCTCGCCGGAGAGGTTGTCCTCCTTCTCCTTGAGGAAACCCTTCTGGCGGGCGTAGCCGTTGATGGTGCCGGTGAGCGCAGACCGGAAGCCGGTGAGATGCGAGCCACCCTCGGTGGTGTTGATGTTGTTGGCGAACGTGAAGATGGATTCGTTGTACGAGGAGTTCCACTGCATGGCGATCTCCACGGCGCCGTCTTCGGTCTCGTTCTCGAGGAAGATGATGCTGCGGTGGATGGCGTCCTTGTCGCGGTTGATGTAGGCGACGAAGTCCTTGATGCCGCCGTCGTACTGGAACACCACGTTCTCGCCCTCGGCGCGCTCGTCGTTGAGCTCGATGCGCAGGCCCCTGGTGAGGAAGGCCGTCTCGCGCAGACGCTGGGCGAGTACGCGGAAGTCGTAGTCTACGTCCTCGAAGATGTCGGGGTCGGCCATGAACGACACCGTGGTGCCGGTGGGCGCATCCTTGCCGAGCTTCTCCTTCTTCTCGAGCGTGCCGACCGGCACGCCGCGCTCGAACCGCTCGTGCCAGTGGTAGCCCTCGACATAGATGTCGAGTTCGAGCCACTCGGAGAGGGCGTTGACGACCGAGACGCCGACGCCGTGCAGACCACCGGAGACCTTGTAGCCGGCGCCGCCGAACTTGCCGCCGGCATGCAGCATGGTGAGCACGATCTCGGCGGCGGGCCTGTTGTACTTGTCCATGATCCCGACGGGGATGCCGCGGCCGTCGTCGGCGATGGTCATGGAGTTGTCGGGGTTGATGGTGACGACGAGGCCGCTGCAGTAGCCGGCCAGAGCTTCGTCGACGGAGTTGTCGACCACCTCGTAGACGAGATGATGAAGGCCGCGCGGGCCGGTGGAGCCGATGTACATGCCGGGCCGTTCGCGGACCGGCTCGAGGCCTTCGAGGACCTGGATATCCTGGGCGTCGTAGTGTGGCTTTTTCACTCAACCTCGCAGTGCGCCGAGGGGCAGGACAGGAGTAGAAAAGGCAGGCCTGACCTGCCTGCGTGAGTATACCAAACGATGAGGCTCAGAGCGAACTTGAAGACGCCGCAAAACCGCCGCAAAACAGCTGTTTTCGTCAACCTCGCGGGGTGCCGTCGCCGGGAGTCTCCTGGGACTCCGTGGACGACGCGTGCAACGCGGCCTCGATGGCCGCCCGGAGCCGCTCGTCGCGCACTCCCTCCGCCTGCGCCCGGGCCCCGCCGAGATCCGGCGGCGCGGGCCTCTCGTGGCGCCTTTCGTGCTTCGCCGCGGGAGGCTCTTCTTCCTGCTTCGGCGCGGCGCGCTCGACCACGAAGCGGAAGCGCTTCACCGGGTGCCCGGGCGCGATCTCATCCATTCGCCTGAGGATCTGGCTGCCGAGGTAGGTGAGCTCGTTGGCCCACACCGACGAGCTGCATTCCACGGTGAGCAGGCCACGGCCGAAGTGCCTCGGGCGAGCTCCGCTCGCCACCTGTTCTCCGGCGGCGCGCGCCCAGGCCCCGTAGGCCCGCGCCTGCTCGCTCGTGGCCAGACGGTCGAGGGCCGGGTTGAGGATATCGCCGAGCCGTTGGGGCTCGCGGCTGGGGCCTTCGGGAACTTCGCGGCGGCGGTCGCTCACAGCGCGTCCGTCGCCGGTGGGGCCGGCCCTACTTCGTCGGCCGGCGGCGCCGCCGCTCCGGCCGCCAGCGACCCACCGAGCGGCAGCTCTATCACCGTCGCCTCGGCTAGCTCCCGCTCCGTGAAGTAATGCCTGTCGGTCGTGGTGATGATGGACTGCCCCGCGGAAGCAAGAATGCGCACGAGCAGCCTGCGGCGCCCGTCGTCGAGTTCGCTCATCACGTCGTCAAGGAACAGCGTGCCGTGCTGCCCGGTGCGCGCCGCCGCCAGCTGCTGCTCCGCGAGCAGCAGGGCGAGCACGGCGGCACGCTGCTCGCCCTGCGAGCCGAAGAGCCGCAGGTCGCGGCCGCCGCTGGGCAGCTCTACAGGCCCGCAGGAGAGGGCGACTGTCGCGCGCACGCGCTCGGATGCGCCGGAGATCGGCGTCTCGTCACCTTGGGAACGCGGACTTGCCGCGGACTCCGGATCGTCCGCGGCGGCCAGCTCCAGGAATCTCAAGTCGTCGCGCTGGGGGCCGAATGTGGACAGCCCGCGACGGGTCTCACCGAGCCGTCGGGAACGCAGCTCATCGAGCATCCCCGCTTCGTCGTAGCCCACCCCCGCGAGCTGGCTCACCAGCCGGATGGTGAAGCGCTCGCCCTCCGGCGCTAGAGCGGTCGCCGTGACGGCGAAGCGCTCCGCCAGCTCCGCCACCAGGTCGCGGCGGCGGCGGCCCAGCTCAGCGGCGGCGTGGGCGAACTGCGCATCCCAGGGGTCCAGCGCGGTCGGTGAAGCGCCGTGCTTGACGGCCAGGAGCTGGGCGTTTCGCTGCCGCAGGACGCCCTGTAGATCGCGCGCGGCGGCGGCGTACGACGGATCGAGAGCGGCGGCGAAGGTGTCGATGTGGGCGCGCCGCCGCGCCGGGCTGCCCTTTACGAGCAAGAGGCTCTCGGGGACGAAGATGAACACCTGGCTGCGGCCGCGAAGCTCGTCCAGCGAGGCGATCTCCGCCCCGTTCCAGCGCACGCGCTTGCCCTGCCCGGGGGCGTAGCCGACCTCTACGGCCTGAGGGCCTGCGGCCGGGCCGTCCAGCGCCAGCTCGACGCGCGCGAAGCGCTCCCCCCAGGTGATGAGCTTCTCCTCGCGGCGCGTGCGCGGCGAGCCGCCGTGGAGGGCGAACCAGGCACCTTCGAGCAGGTTGGTCTTTCCGCTCGCGTTCTGCCCGACGACGACATTGAGTCCGCTGCCAAAGCCGACCGTCGCGTCACAGTAAGAACGGAAGTTGATGAGCCTCAGGGTGGAGACGAACACACGCGATACTCCTCACCGCCGGTGGCCACCACGTCGCCCGGCTGAAGCATGCGCCCACGGCTGGTCTCGGGCTCACCGTTCACCGCCACCTCCCCGCCCTGGACGATCATCTTCGCGTGACCTCCGGTCCCTGCGGCGCCGGCAAGCTTGAGAAAGGCGCCCAGGGGGAGCGGCCCACTGACGACGATATCGTTCAGTTGTTCAAGCGGATCGGCATGATGAGATAGACGAACTTGCCGTCGCCGTCGTTGGCGCCGCTCACGAGCCCGGGGCGCAGCGGGCTGGTGAAACGCAGTCGCACCCCGGCGTCCTCGATCGCGTCGATGCCATCGACGAGATACGCCGGGCTGAACCCAATCTCGAAGGCCTCACCGTCGAACTCGATGTCCAGAGACTCCTCCGCATGGCCAACGTCTTGGGTGAGCGCCTTGAGGGTGAGCTTGTTGTCGGCGAAAGAGAGCCGCAGGGGCGCGCTCTTCTGCGCCAGCAAGCTGACGCGCCGCGCGGCCGCCATGAAGTCGTCCTTGTCCAAGATGACCTCATGGTCGAACGTCTCCGGAAGGAGCTGCTTGTAGTTGGGAAACTGCCCGTCGATGAGCCGTGAGGCAATCCACACATCGCCGGCCGCGCCGGTGAGTTTGAAGAGCGCCTGGTTCTCGCCGATAGCGACCTCCAGGTCGCCCTCGGACATGCCTGACGCCAGGCGCGCGACTTCACCAAGAGCCCTCACGGGGACGATGGCTTGCACGTCCGCCTCGAGCACCGTCTCCAGCTTGGTCTCTTTGACGGCCAACCGGTAGCTGTCGGTGGCCACCATCTTAAGGGTATCGCCCTGGATGGTCATGAGTACGCCGGTAAGGATGGGCCGCGTCTCGTCGCGTGAAGCGGCGCGGCCCACCTTCCCCAGCGTCTCCATAAAAGGCTCTCTGCCCATGACGAAGGCGCCGCTGGCGTCGAAGGTCGAAGTCTGCGGGAAGTCGTTGGCGGACCAGATGTTGAGTGAGAAACCGGCGCGGCCGGCAGTGACCGCGACCGTCGCCTCGCCGGCCTCGATGACCACGTGCTCCTCAGGCAGGTTCCGTACCACATCCGTGAACAAACGAGCTGGAACGACGATCTCGCCGGGTTGCTCGACGGTGGTGGAGAGACTCGCCTTGATCGAAAGCTCCATATCTGTGGAGTACATGTCGAGCCGTCCGTCCTGCGCCTGCAGCATGATGCCGGACAATACCGGCAGAGCGCTGCGCGTGGAGACGCCGCGAGCCAGGATCGCGAGTTTGTCGACCAACGCGGAGCGATCACATGTGAGCTTCATCCCGACTCCTTATTACAATAAAGAGAAGACGTTCTCTCCTCGTCATCGTCATAGCGCCTGTTGACGATGTGGAGAGCGGCAGTTCTTCCTGCACGGCGGGGTAAGGGCCTCTGCACAGTGCTGTGGACGGCGTGTGCAGAACCGGCTACCCCTTCCGTGATGACACGGGCCACACCGTGAAGCATAGCCGATTTGGCCGCCGGTAGGGAGAACGTCCACCGCTCGCGCAGAGGGTTGTCAACAACCCCTGTGCAAAGACGCTCGCGTGGTTGGGCGGGGGTCCGGGTGCCTGGATCAGCGAGCGGACTTGAGACGCGCGCCGATGAGCTCGATGAGGTCGTGCAGCTGCGGGTCGTGGCCGTCCTTGAGCTGCCTCTCCACCTTGTCTACGGCGTGGATCACCGTGGTGTGGTGGCGCCCGCCGAAGCGCGCGCCGATCTGGGGCAGAGAGGTCTCCGTGAGATCCCGCGCGAGATACATGGCCACGTGACGCGCATAGGCTACATCCTGGGTGCGGCGGTTCCCGCGCAGATCGTTCACATGCATGCCGAACTGGCGCGCGACCTCGGCCTGCACCATCTCGACCGTCACGGGATGCTGATAGACCTTGGGGAGGATGTCCTTGAGGGCTTCCTTGGTGACCTCGAGCGTCACGTCTGTGCCGCGGATGGAAGCGAAGCTCACGGCGCGGGTCAGCGCCCCGTACAGCTCGCGGATGTTGGAGGTCACGCGCGCGGCGATCCACTCGAGCACCTCGGGTTCGGCGATCTGGAAGTTCTCCCACTTGACTTGCTTGCGCAAAATGGCGATGCGTGTCTCCAGGTCGGGGTGGCTGATGTCGACCACGACGCCCTGTCCGAAGCGCGAGCGCAGGCGCTCCTCGAGGGCCTCCAGCTCCCGTGGCGGCCGGTCGCTGGTGATCACGATCTGCTTGCCGGCCTCGTACAGGGCGTTGAAGGTGTGAAAGAACTCGACCTGCGTCTGTTGCTTCTCGACGAGGAACTGCACGTCGTCGATGAGCAGCACGTCGTTCTCTCGGTACGTCTGCTTGAAGCCATCGATGCGGTTCTTGTCGGTGACGGCGTTGATGAAGTCGTCGGTGAAGCGCTCCACGGTGACGTACTTGATCTGCAGCTCCGGATGCTGCTCCAGGGTCGCGTGAGCGATGGCCTGGATCAGGTGGGTCTTGCCCAGGCCCGTGTCGGCGTACATGAACACCGGGTTGTAGGCGGTGGCCGGCGACTCGGCCACGCTGTGCGCCACGGCCGCCGCGTATTCGTTGTGGGGGCCGGTGACGAAGCGCTCAAACACGTACCGCGGGTTGAGCTCCGCGGCGGTCCGCGCCGCGCGAGCGACGGTCGCGCCGCGGCGCTTCTTCGTCGGCGCGGAGATCGGCTTCGGGGGCTCGCCTTCGCCGACCGCCTCGGCCACCACGCTCTGCTGAGGCAGCTCCGCGGCGCGCTCGTCGACCACGACGCGCACCTCGACGGCGTCACCCAGCACCTGGCCGAGCGCCGCGGCGACCTGAGCGGCGAAGCGCTTCTCGATCCACTCGCGGGCGAAGTCGT
>Ga0302323_100002590_pt1 | contig 14689 bp, 10 predicted proteins | sample Fen_T0_3_FD_201950 | JGI IMG/M metagenome (GOLD analysis project Ga0302323, IMG submission 201950) | Peat permafrost microbial communities from Stordalen Mire near Abisko, Sweden - Fen_T0_3 | ecosystem: Environmental > Terrestrial > Soil > Wetlands > Permafrost | place: Sweden: Abisko... | reverse complement strand
ATCCGTGCCGTGGATGCCCATCTCAATAACAGCGCTCGCGTACAGCGCGCTTCGACTGACGCCAACATTCCCTTATCCCTGGGACGTCCCGCCATCGCCATCGGAGCCGGCGGCAGCGGAGGCGGAGCCCACACCTTAAACGAATGGTACGACCCTGCGGGCCGCGATCTGGGCCTGAAACGAATCCTCCTGCTGACCCTGGCACTGTCCGGAGTTCCCCAACAATGAAATTGCTCGCCTGCACTTCCCTTTTGGTTGCAACATTCATGATTACCACTCTGGCGATGTCAGAAGACGCCAAAGCTCCTGACGCAGTTTTTGTCCACGGAGACATCTACACGCAAGCTACGCCGGCGCGGGCACAGGCGATCGCGGTGCGAGACGGACGCATCGTGGCTGTCGGAAGCGACGCCGAGATCCTCAAGCTGAAAGGGAGCCAGACGAAAGTCGTTGACCTCGGCGGACACTTCGTCATGCCGGGATTCAACGATGCCCACGTACACCTCGCGTCCGGCGGCTTCGAGAAGATGAACGCGAACCTCACCGGCACGAAGTCACTGCAGGAAATGCAGCACCGAATCGGATTGAAGGTGAATAGCGCTGAGCCTGGAGTGTGGATCATCGGCCGCGGTTGGGACCACACGATGTGGCTGGGCCAGACGCTGCCCACCCGGCAAGACCTCGACCTGATCACAAACGGCCACCCTGCGATCTTCGTGCGTGTTGATGGCCACATCGCCATCGCCAACACCGCCGCGCTCCAGGCCGCCGGCGTTTCCGGCAAGACGCAGGCGCCGCAGGGCGGCAAAATCGATCTCGACGCCAAGGGCGAGCCCACAGGAATCCTCCGGGAAGGCGCCCAGGAACTTGTGTTCACCAAGGTTCCGTCGCCGACGCAGGCGCAGCACCGCGAGGCCGCGGAGTTAGCCCTTGCCAACGCCAGCCGCTGGGGCGTCACCTCGGCACAGGACAACTCTTCCTGGAACGACTTCCTGGTTTACGAAGACCTGGAGCGTGACGGCAAACTCACCGTGCGCATCAGCGAATGGCTGACTTTCGGCGATCCCGTCAGCGAACTCATCGAGCATCGCGCGCATCACCCGGCCAGCGACCCCATGCTGCATACCACCATGCTGAAGGGATATATGGATGGCTCCCTCGGTTCGGGCACGGCCGCGTTGCTGGCTCCTTATGCCCACGACCCCAAGAACTCGGGACTGCCTCAGTACCAACAGGAAGCGCTGAACAAAATGGCTGTCGAGCGCGTGGATGCCGGCTTTCAGCTAGGCTTTCACGCCATCGGCGATCGCGCCGCTCAAATGGCGCTGGACGCATTCGCCGTCGCCGAAGCCAGCCCCAAAGCCCACGCCGCCGCCGGAGCGACCTCGCCCCGCGACTTCCGTTTCCGCATCGAACACGATCAGGTCATCGCACCCAGCCAGTTCGTGCAGTACAAAAAGCTCGGCGTCATCGCCTCGGTGCAGCCATCTCACCTGCTGACCGATATGAATTGGGCCGAAGATCGCATCGGGCCCGAGCGCGCCAAGACGTCCTATCCCTGGAAGCAGTTCCTCGACGCCGGCGTGCCCCTGGCATTCGGCACCGACTACCCCGTTGAACCCATCACGCCATTTCGCGGAATTTACGCCGCCGTGACCCGCCAGAACGAGGCCGGTACTAAGCAGTATTATCCCGAGCAAAAGCTCACGATCGAGCAGGCCCTGGCCTCCTACACCACCGGCTCTGCCTATGCCGAATTCGCTGAGAAAGAGAAAGGCACCCTCGCTCCCGGAATGTTGGCGGACTTCGTCGTGCTCGATCGCGACCTGACCAAAGTTAGTCCGCCACAGATTCTAAAGACTGAGGTCCTCCGCACCGTGGTAGGAGGAAAGACGGTGTTTGAAGTACCAAATTAAGCAGGACTTACCCCGATCTGCCTCATCTGGTGACAAATCTTGCCCTTGGGCCGTCTATAACTCCGTCAAACACTCACCGCGCTAGTTCCCCTGACAATCGGCGGTTCCTAATAGCAACGTATAATTTAAGTTTGGGTTTCATGGTGGAGGAGATGCAATGGATCGTCAATCAGTGAGTTTCAGGGAGAGGCTCAAGTCAAACCGTTTCGCCTCAACCCTGGTAGTCCTGGCGACCCTGTCGCTGGGGATCCTGATAGGCACGGTAGTGTCGTCGGGAGTCAAGGGCAAGGAGAAGGCGGCTTCGTCGTCTGATGCGACTCCGCTTCAGGTGCCATCGCCACAGCAGTTATCAAACCAGTTTGCTCAAATCGCCCGCCAGCTGGAGCCTGCGGTAGTGAACATCAGCAGCGAAATCACCGTCAAGAACCCGCATGGGCGCGGTGGCAAGCAAACTCCGGGTGACGACGGCAGCGACGACAACTCCATGCAGGACTTCTTCAACCGCTTCTTCGGAGGTCAGGGTGGCCAGGGTGGTCAAGGCGGAGGCCAAATGCCGGGGGGACCGGGCGGCGAAGACATGCGGGAACGCGCCACTGGTTCCGGCATAATTGTCGATCCCAAGGGCTACATCGTCACCAATGCGCACGTCGTCGACAAGGCCGAGCGCATCAAGGTGAAGCTGATGTCTGACCCTGCCACAGTGACCTACGATGCCACGGTGATCGGAACCGACAAGGAAACCGACCTCGCAGTGATCAAGATTGACGCCAAGAACCCATTACCCGCCGCTAAGATGGGCAACTCTGACAGCATGCAGGTCGGTGACTGGGTTCTGGCCATCGGCAGCCCGTTTGGGTTGGAAGAAACCGTAACTGCCGGAATCGTATCGGCACGCGGCCGCAATATCGTTCCCCAGCGTCAGTTCCAGTCGTTTATCCAGACCGACGCCGCCATCAATCCCGGCAATTCCGGTGGCCCGCTCGTCAACATGAACGGCGAAGTCATCGGCATTAATACCGCCATCTTCACGAGCGGCGGAGGCTACCAGGGCGTAGGCTTTGCAATGCCGTCGAACACCGTGGTTTCGGTTTACAACCAGTTAATCGGCCCCAACCACAAGGTTTCGCGCGGCTCCATCGGCGTGGAATTCAATGCCGTCCCCAATCCGGCAGTGCAGCGTGTCTACGGTGTGTCCAGCGGAGTGACCGTCGCCAATGTCACGCCTAACGGCCCCGCAGCGAAAGCTGGACTCCTCACCGGTGACACCATCGTTTCTGTCAACGGCAAGACCGTTGCTTCCGGCGATGAACTGGTGTCTGAGATTTCGGCCATCAAGCCCGGCACCACCGCCAAAATCGGCTACGTTCGCAATGGCAAGCCCAGCACCGCCGACGTCACCATCGCCGACCGTCAAAAACTCTTTGCCACGCGACTCGGTGGCGACGACGAAGGCGGCGAGGAAGCGCAGCCCCAGGAGAGCAAACTTGGCGTGAACGTCCACGACCTCACACCAGATATTGCCGAACGCATGAAGTTACCTAACTCCAAGGGCGTCCTGGTACAGGACGTGAAGCCCGGCGGCTTTGGCGACAATGTCGGTCTAAGCCGGGGCGACGTGGTCCTGGAGATCAACAAGCAACCGGTGAACAGTGAGGCTGACTTCCGCAAGGTGGAGTCGAGCCTGAAGGGTGGGCAAGACGTCGTCTTCCTGGTCAGGCCGCGCGGACTCGGTCCCAACGCAGGCACCATCTTCATGGGTGGGACTCTGCCATAAACTGACCTGGCGATTCGTTCGAGTCAGGAAAGGGCTCCCGTGACTCCCCACGTGCGCCCTTCCCGTTTTGGAACTCTCCCCTCGAATTGTGGGTAACACCCTGTTCATTTTCCTGTTCTTTTTTCATGAATACTTGTTTACAATCGAACCGTTCTATAGGAATTCATAGATTCCCCCAGAGGTGCCGATTTTGCGCTTTAATCTACGAATTCTCCGGCCGCTGTTAGTTGCTGCGGTCTCGCTGCTAATTTCGGGCGTGGCAAACGCAACGACAACGTCTCACTCCACCAAGTCTTCTTCCAATTCCCATAAGTCCTCAAAATCATCAAAATCTTCGAAATCTGGGAAGACAACAAGCAGCAAGTCCGCGAAGAAGAAGTCTGGGAAATCCACGGCTCACGGACAGCGCGGCATCGACCAGTCGCGAACCACGCAAATTCAGGAAGCCCTGATTCGCGAGCACTATCTCACGGGAGAGCCGACGGGTAACTGGGACCAGTCCACGAAAGATGCCTTGGCCCGGTTCCAGGGAACCAACGGCTGGCAGACCAAGTCCGTTCCCGACTCTCGCGCGCTGATCAAATTGGGTCTGGGCCCCGACAAGTCAGCTTTGCTGAATCCCGACACGGCCGTAATGATGTCCCCGCACGAATTGGGTACGCCCCACGATGTACAGCCAGGCGGCGCGTCTCAGCAATAGGAACACGTCATCCCTCGCCGAAAATTGCGGAACTGGCTATTGTGGAGTTGCCGCAGAACCTCGCGAAACCGCCCGTCCCGGCCGGGACACAATATCTAAGCCCAGTGCTTCAGCACTGGGAAGGCTTCATCACAATCAGCGAGCCCGGGAGGGCGGTGTATCCAAGCGCGGGTCCCGGTCCAACCCGGTTTGGTTGGGCGGGCTTTTCGCGGTTATGGGATGGCCACGCTTCAGCGCCGCGCCCCGCTTGCCTCCCGATCTGTTATCCCGTGCAGCATCCAGGCCGCGGGGAATCTATTTTCGTATCGACCGGCGCTGAAACGTGCCGTCCAAAATACGACTAGCTAGTGTTCGTATATGTCGTAATGGCCGAGCGTTTAACTCCAGGTGAGCGAAACCACTCTCGCGGACTGTGATCAAGAGCTGGTCCGCTGCGGCGGACTGCCGAAGGATTTCTAGATTGCTCACGCCAGCCTCGCGGACTAAAGTTCGCTCGGCGGGTGGAAAATTAACGGCTTAGACGCTGGCCTGAAGGCCGCGCTATCCAAAATGGACAGATGACGGAACTTTCTACCCAGCGGGAGTGAAATACTAGTGGAATCGACAGCAGATTTACCGCCGAGGTGGCGTTGCTAGCCGAGCATACCGACGAACAGCTCCTGCAAATGGCGCTGGACAAGAACGAAGACGCCTTTACCGCCCTCTACCGGCGGAGGCAGGGGCCTGTCTATCGGTTTGCTTTGCACATGAGCGGTTCTCCGCAGGTGGCGGAGGAAGTGGTGCAGGAGGTGTTCATCTTCCTGCTGCAACGCGGGCGCAGCTTCGATCCGGAGCGCGCGGCGTTGGGAGCTTACCTGTTTGGCGTGGCACGGAACTATGTGAGGCGCGCGATGGAGAAGAGCTACTCGGAGGCGATGAACACCGTTCCGGCGGAGGACGATGATCCGGCGCTGGTGACGGACTTCGATCCTGTGCGGGACATTGCGCGAGTGCAGACGACCCAAGCGGTGTGGAAGGCGGTGCTGTCGCTGCCGGAACATTATCGGGAAGTTGTGGTGTTGTGCGATTTGCAAGACCAGTCATACGCCGATGCGGCGGTCGCGCTGGGATGCGCGCTGGGAACGGTGCGATCACGTCTGCATCGCGCGCACGACATGCTGCAAAAGAAACTGAAGAACACTGCCCCGACACTGACGGGGTTGTCGAGTAATGCCGCGAGGTGCCTGTCATGACCTGTCGAGAATTTATGGATGCCGCTGAATTGCTGACGCCGTCGCAGTTGTTGCGTTTGCCGGCGGAAGAACAGCTGCTCTCCGCACATGCGAGCGAGTGTGGCTCGTGCCGCGAGTGGCTGGAATCGCATCGCGCGCTGGGCAATGCGTTCCACGCGTTGAGTTCTGAAACGGCGGAGCAGCAAGCCGGTCCGCAGGTGGAACAGGTTGTGTTGCAGGCGTTCCGAAATCACGACTTCGCGCAGCCAATGGCGGTTATGCCGCAACGGGCGACCTCTCCGCTCTGGACGCTGAGCCGGGTGTTTGAGTACGGCGCATATGCCGCGGTGGCGGCGGCGCTCATCGTGGGCGTGTTCCTGGGCGTGCGGGTTCTGCGGGACACACAGAGCAAGGTGACTGCGACGCAGGCCACCGTCACCGCGCCGCAAAGCGGAGGATCGACGACTTCTTCGACGGAGAGCAAGAGCGGAGCGACGGCACAGGCGACGGCTGATGTGGCTGAGAAGGTTGCAGGAGACGCTAGTGGTGAGACTGCGGTGGTTGCGGTGAAGCGTTCGGTCCCGGTGGAAGCCAAAACAGCGGCGCGGACCAGCGAGAGTGCTGAGTATGTACCGCTGATGTTGTGCGACCCGCTGATCTGCTCGGGTGACGAACAGGTGATCCGCATGGAGTTGCCGGCGACGGGTTCGGCCTCTGCGGATGGAAGTGTCGGCCAGACCGTGCTGGCTGATGTGGTCATCGGAGAAGATGGATTGGTTCGCGGGATGAGAATCGTGAATTGAGTTGGTTGGGCTACGAGGTGGAACGATGAATTCTAAATATCGCGTTACTTCTTTCTTATGGTTGCTGGTCGCGACTCTGCTGATCGCGGCCGCTGGAGCACAAGAGCTACCTCCTCCGCCGTCGCACGACATGATGGGCGGGCCCGGAGTTATGGGTGGACCGGGTCCGATGGTCGGGCCGATGGACGACTTTGGCGCAGGCAAGACCGTTAAGGGCGTACCTCTGAGCGGCGAGATTGTAACCACTCGCGACACCACGCTGGGCGACGGCAACAAGATCCACAACGAGTCGCAATCGAAGGTGTATCGCGATGCCGAAGGGCGGGTACGCCGCGAGTTGGGCGTGGACCTGGCGATGCCGTCCACCGGAAAGATCAAGCGCAACCTGATTGTCATTACCGATCCGGTGGCGGGTACTCGATACATGCTGAATCCGGACAACAAGACGGCGCACCAGGCGCCGTTAATCGGTCCCAAACACGCAGGCCCCGATCACGAGGCCCACGCGCACGCCATGGGCATGATGGGTGGATCGGGAGCGGTGAATCGGGAAACGCTGGGGACGAAAGCGATCAATGGAGTCCAGGCGGAAGGAATTCGCGTAACCCGCACGATTCCGGCCGGAGCGATGGGCAACGAGAAGGCCATTACAGTCTCTACCGAGCGGTGGTATTCGCCGGAATTGCGGATCGCAGTGATGACCGTCCACACCGACCCGATGATGGGTACGGTGACGACCAAGCTGGTGAATGTCACACAGGGCGCGCCGGATGCGTCGTTGTTCCAGGTGCCGTCGGACTACAAAGTTGAGGCGGCGAAACCCGGCGACCCGATGTACGTACCGATGAAACCGTAGCGCCATGCACTGGACGGCTCGGCGTGAGTGTTTGTCGCAAATAGTTGACAATCAACGGCAGCGAACCGGCGTACAATTTTTCCACAGAGCGACGGTAGGTTCCGCCCTGAACTACATGCTGCGGATTCGATCTATTCATCTCGCGCTCGGTTGCCTACTAGCGGTTCCGCTGTGGAGCGCGGGACAAATGCCTACCGGCCGCGGAACCAACGCACAAATCATGGTTCGAGTTACGTTCGAGAACGAACGGCCGGCAGGCGACCGCATTCGGGTCGAGCTATTGACCGGCGGGGGTGTACGTGTCGCCGATACGTTTACCAATGCGGAAGGCAGGGTAACGTTCACGGTCACCTTTCCAGGGGACTACCAGCTGCAGGTGTCGGGTAGCACCCTGGAAGGGTCCACTACGGCCACGTTTCACGTCGATGACCAGGACAAAAGCAATACCGTCTTCGTGAAGGTGAAACCGAAAGTCGATCAGACTGGTGCAACCTCTAAGCCGAATACGCCTGCCACAACTTCGGCTACCGAGTTGCGTATTCCTCCGGACGCGCAAAAGGCCTTTCACAAGGGGATGGATGCGTGGGAGCATCGCGATTTTCAGAAAGCGGCAGATTACTTTGAGAAAGCGATCGCGATTTACCCTGCCTACGATACGGCCTACAACAACCTTGGAGTGATGTACTTCCAGACGAACCAAGCGGAAAAGGCCAGAGCGGCGTTTGAGAAGTCGGTCGCTTTGAATGAGAAGAATGCGGATGCGGATCGAAACCTGGCAAGAATCCTGATTAACGACGGAACCTTCACCCGAGCGCAGGACCTGCTCAAGAAGTCGCTGCTCGTGGAGCCGCTGAATCCGGTGACGTTGACGCTGTTGTGTGTGGCGCAGGCCCAGTCTGGTGACGCTGACGGTGCGCTGGCGACGGCCCGGAAGACCCATCAGCTCCCGCACGAAGGCTACCCGCTGGTGCATTACATCGCGGGCCGGGCGCTGGAACAGAAGGGCAATCCGCAGCAGGCTTACACAGAGTACGAGACCTACCTGAGTGAGTCTCCCAACGGAGCTGAAGCGCAGCAAGTACGAAGCGCGCTAGCGCATCTCACGGCCGCAAGCACGCCGGCATCGCAATAGTCTAGTGCTTACGTCCGCGCGGCTGCCTCGTCAAACCTGCAGTATCCTAAATCAACTGCCATGATGATCAAAGTGTGGTTTGCTCTCCTTGTGATGGGTATTGCCTCCGCCTCTTTCTCCGCCGACAACGCCGCCACCATACACGGTGGTAATGGGATCGTGTTGCCGCCTCCGCTGCCGACAAAGGCCGAGCCGGTTACCGAGACCATTCATGGAACCGCCGTCACGGACCCCTACCGCTGGCTGGAGGACTCGAAGAGTCCCGCCACGCGAGAGTGGCTGAATACGCAAATCAAGTACACCGAAGACTACCTATCGCAGGTGAAGGTGCGTCCGGAGATCAAGAAGCGACTGACGGAACTGGTGCGGGTCGAGAGCTACAGCCTCCCGATTGAGCGCGGGGAAAAATACTACTTCAAGAAGCGCCTGCCGGAAGAGAACCAGGGATCAATCTATGTGCGCACCGGCCTGAAGGGCAGCGACGAAAAGTTAGTGGACGCCACGGGGCTGAGTGCCGACCAGAATACGTCGATCAACATCGCCGATATCTCGAAAGATGGGAATCTGCTGGTGTACGAAGTGCGCGTGGGCGGCGCTGATGAGCAATCGATCCACTTGCTCGATCTGAAGACGCGAAAGGAATTGGTGGACGTGTTCCCTCCGGCGCGATATGGCGGAGTCTCGCTGAGCCCGGATGAAAAGGGACTTTACTACTCGAAGTTTGAGCAGTCTGGTTCGCTAGTGTACTACCACCAGATCGGAACACCCGTTTCATCGGACGCGATGATCTTCGGCAAGACCTTTGGCGGCGATACGCTGGGGCCGATGGACCTGATTTACCCGCAGGTCACGGAGAACGGCCGGTACCTGCTGATTCACGTTAGCCATGGCGTACCTGCCAAGCGGGTGGACATCTACGTGAAGGACTTGCGTTCCGCGAATGCTCCGATTGTGCCGGTGATTCGCGGGATCGACAGCCAGTTTCGTCCGGAGAACTACGGCGACTCGCTGTATGTTCTGACGGACTACCAGGCGGAGAACTACCGGATCATCGAAATCAATCTCGGTTCCCCCGCACCGGACAAATGGCGAACGATCATCCCCGAAGGCAAGGACGTGATCGAGGCGATGTCGATCGTTGGCGGCAAGCTCTTTGTGACGCGGCTGCATGACGTCATTACGCAAACCGAGATCTATACGTTGGATGGCAAGTCGGCGGGGAAGATTGGGTATCCGACACTGGGGGCGGCATCGGCGGTCTATGGGCTACAGGGTTCGAACAGCGGGTTCTACAACTTTGAGTCGTTCACGATTCCTCCGGCGATTTACCACTACGAAGTGGCCACCGGAAAGACAGAGGTCTTCGCCAAGCCGCAGGTGCCGTTTGCGTCGGACGAGTACGAGGTGTCGCAGGTGTTCTGCACTTCCAAGGACGGCACGCGCGTGCCGATGTTTGTCTCCGGAAAGAAGGGGCTCAAGCGGAACGGACAGACTCCCACGCTGATGTTTGCCTATGGCGGCTTTACCGTGAACATGGTGCCACACTGGGACCCGGAGTACGCGTGGTGGATGGAGCAGGGCGGGTACTATGCGCAGCCGAACCTTCGCGGCGGCGGCGAGTATGGCGAAGCCTGGCACAAGGCCGGCATGTTCGAGAAGAAACAGAACGTGTTCGACGATTATTTCGCCGCGGCGCAGTACCTGGTGGACAAGCAGTACACCTCTCCGGCACACCTGGCGGTCCGCGGGCGCTCCAACGGTGGACTGCTGATGGGCGTAGCGATGACGCAGCATCCGGAAATGTTCGGCGCCATCTGGTGCGGCTATCCGCTGCTCGATATGTTGCGCTACCAGAACTTCCTCGTCGGCCGCTGGTGGACCACGGAGTATGGATCCGCCGAGAACGCCGAGCAATTCCCTTACCTGATGAAGTATTCTCCTTACCACAATGTGAAAAAGGGGCTGAAGTACCCGGCGATCATGTTCAACACCGGCGATGCGGATACGAGGGTCGATCCGCTCCATGCCCGCAAGATGACGGCGCTGATGCAGGCCGATAGCGGAAGTGACAGGCCTATCCTACTGCACTATGAGCTCAAGGCCGGACACAGCTCCGGAGTATCAATCACGCAGCTGGTGAACGACACGGCGGATGAGTTGGCGTTTTTGTGGAATGAGACGGGCGGGAAATAAAGAGAGTTTGGCAAGGAAACGGCCGAGGCTAAAGCCTGTTGTTTGACGATGCGTTGTCACCGGGCTAAAGCCCGGTGCTTCCAGCAGCAGATTCGCTCGCTGGCAATGCACCGAAATTTGGTCGAGTTACGAAAGTAACATTTGTTTCAATTTGGAAATCAATCCCCGTTTCTTGCCGTGCGTGTGCGTTATCACCTGCCCACGTGACCGCTCTCACAGAGTTCCTTACCAAAATAGAACAAGCTGACGATAACAGGAGATGGGCGGCTCATTGCGAACCGCCCCATCACTTCTGAGCCGTTGTACGGGCCGAATAACGGCCCAGTGCTGGTCCTCTGGCGAAAGGAGCACCGAAGCACATGTCAGCATTGCCGACACTCCCTGATGGCGGCGAACAAGCCTTCATCGATCAGACCGTCACCCGTAACCTGGGCCGACCGGGCGCGTTGCTGGGAATCCTTGAAGCCATCCAGGAACACCATCCTCACAAGTATCTTTCAGCCGAGGTGCTGCGCTACGTGGCGGCCAAACTGGATATTCCGCTGGCGCGGATTTACAGTTTCGCGACGTTCTACGCGCTGTTCAACCTGGATCCGCAGGGCGATCACACCGTCTGCATCTGCCGCGGAACAGCATGTCACACGCGAAACTCGCGAAACCTGCTGGAGAGCATACGCTTGGAGTTGGGGCTCGGCTTGAATGACGACGACGCCAGCGGCGAGGCCGACAAACTCTCACTCACAACGAAGGACGGGAAGTTCACGGTGCGTACGGTGGCTTGCTTCGGCCAGTGCGCGTTGGCGCCGGTGGTGGAGATCAACCACCGCATCTGCGGACACGTAAATGAGCGCACGCTGCAACGCGAAGTGCGAGCACTGGAACGGGAGGCTGAATAATGCCCCGCATCGAGGATATCGGCGTATTCAACAGCGTTCGCGAGACTGGAATGGGCAAGCTGGTGCCGACGGTTCCACGCATTGCGGTGGGCATGGGCACCTGCGGACGAGGCAACGGCGCGGAAGGCCTGTACCACGCTTTCGCGGAGGCGATCGACCATAGTGGCGAGAACTTCTTCCTGACCTCCGTGGGTTGCTTTGGCGCTTGCTGCCAGGAGCCGCTGGTCAATGTGCGTGTTCCCGGTCAACCGCTGCTGATCTTGCGCCAGGTGCAGGCCAGCGATGCCGGGAGGATCGTCCATGACGTGATTGCCGGGAACATCACCCCTGATTTGGTCTATTGCAAGGTTGAAGAATGGGACCACATCACGGGGGTAATTCGCTACGGTCACGGTTACCCGGAAGTGCCGGCGTGGAGCGAGGTTCCCTTCTTCAAAGGGCAGAAGAAGATCGTGCTGCGCAATTGCGGCCTGATTAACCCTGACGACATTGAGGAGTACATCGCGGTTGGCGGCTACCAGGCGCTTTACAAGACGCTGATCGACGCCAAGCCGGAAGCCATCGTTGAGCAGATTAAGGCGGCCAAGCTGCGCGGCCGCGGCGGGGCCGGCTACCTGACGGGTAATAAGTGGGAATTCCTGCGGAAAGCCGTGGCGGACCAGAAGTTCCTCATCTGCAATGCCGACGAGGGCGACCCCGGCGCCTACATGAACCGGAACGAGATCGAGAGCGATCCGCACTCGATGATCGAGGGAATGATCATTGGTGGATACGTGACAGGGGCGACGCAGGGCATCATTTATGTCCGCGCTGAGTATCCGCTGGCGGTGCATCGCCTTCGCAAAGCGATTGAGCAGGCACACGAGTACGGCATCCTGGGCGAGAACATCCTGGGACGCGGCTTCAAATTCGACATTGAATTAGTCGAGGGAGCGGGCGCGTTCGTCTGCGGTGAAGAGACCGCTTTGATCGCTTCTCTGGAAGGCGAAGCGGGACGACCGCGTCCAAGGCCACCCTTCCCTGCGCAGAAGGGGCTATGGGGCAAGCCGAGCAACATCAACAACGTGGAAACCTGGTACAACATCGCTCCTATCGTGACCAAAGGACCGGCGTGGTTTACGGAAACCGGCAGCGCGAAGAGTCCGGGGACGAAAGTGTTTTCGCTGGTGGGCAAGGTGCACAGCACTGGACTAGTTGAGATGCCCCTAGGCACCACGTTGAAGACGTTTGTTTACGACATCGGCGAAGGCGGCGTAGGCGGCAGGACCATCAAGTCAGTACAGACGGGAGGGCCGTCGGGGGGATGCATTCCTCACGAGATGTTCGATACGCCGGTGGACTACGAGAGCCTGGCGCAATTGGGGTCGATCATGGGTTCGGGCGGCATGGTTGTGATGGACGAAGACAACTGCATGGTGGATGTCGCCCGTTACTTCATCGAGTTCACCAATTCCGAGTCGTGCGGCAAATGCGTGCCGTGCCGGGTGGGCCTGAATAAGTCTTTGCGCATCCTGAACCGCATCACAACCGGCGGCGGACGCATGCAGCACATGGAGACGATGGAGGAGTTGAGCCGGTACATCCGTGATTGCTCGCTGTGCGGCCTGGGACAGTCAGCTCCGAACCCGGTAATGACAACGATGCGGCACTTCCGCCACGAGTTCGAAGACCACATCGTGGCGCAGCGCTGCCAGGCAGGGGTCTGCACGGAACTGGCGCTGTCACCGTGCGAGAACAGTTGCCCGCTGCACATGAACATTCCACGGTTCCTGCAGTTGTACAAGGAAGAGCGGCTGGACGAGGCATTCGATTCGGTCATCCTCGACAATCCACTGCCGGCGTCGACAGGCAGGGTGTGCCAGCATCCGTGCGATGAACGCTGCCGCCGGCTGACGATGGATGCCTCGGTCAACATGCGAGAGGTGCACCGGTTCATCGCGGATAGCGTGTTGCTCACTGATCGCTTTGAGGCAGCCGCCGAACGGCTCGCCAAACGCGCGTTGGAGCACACGGGCCGCAAGGTCGCGATCGCGGGTGCCGGCCCGGCCGGACTGACGGCTGCGTTTTACCTGGCGCTGCTGGGGCATGACGTGACGGTATTCGATCCACTGCCGGAAGCCGGGGGCATGTTGCGCTTTGCGCTTCCTGAATATCGACTGCCCAAACCGGCGCTACGCCGCGAGGTTGAACTGATCGAGCGTTTGGGCGTGAAGTTCGCGCTCAATACCCGCGTCGGCACCGACATCTCACTGAACGAACTGGACGAGCGATTCGATGCCGCGTTCCTGGCTATCGGGACGTGGAAAGAATCGTGGGTCTATCTCCCCGGAACGGAGTTAAAGGGGGTCTATCCGGCGCTTCCGCTGTTGGAGTCGGTAGCCAAGGGCGAGGCGGTAAATCTTGGTCGCAAGGTAACGGTCATTGGAGGCGGCAACGCTGCCATCGATTCGGCGCGAACAGCGTTACGAAAGGGCGCCGAGGTTGTGGTGGTATACCGCCGCGAGCGAAAGGACATGCCGGCGATCGAGGAGGAGACGGAGGCGGCCGAGAAGGAAGGTGCGCGCATCGTTTTCCTGTCGGCGCCACACCGCATCATCAGCGACGCCAAGGGCAATGTGAAAGCGCTGGAAGTAGTGAAGACGCGGCTGGGAGAGTACGACAAGTCAGGCCGCCGCAAGCCAGTGCTGACCGAAGAAGTGCAGCGCATTGAATGCGACTCCGTTGTGCTGGCCGTGGGAGAAACGGTCGACCTGGATTTCTGCAAGGCATCGGGCCTGCAGATCAAGAGCGACGGCACCATCGAGGTGGACCGCTATCGGCTGGAATCGAGCCGGCCGCGATTCTTTGCCGGGGGAGACCTGGTGACGGGTGCGTCTAATGTGTCGAACGCTATGGCGTTCGGCAAGCGCGCCGCACGCGCTATCGATGAGCAACTCATGGACTCTGACGTGGGCCGGTGGGCCAGCCTGTTCCCGAAGATGCAGTATGAACAGACTCCGCCGAAAGACGTAAGCGAAAGCGGCCGCCATACGCCGCACGAGATGACGGTGCGAGAGCGCATGCAGTCTTCCGCAGAGGTGTTTATGGGTTTGTCGGCGGAAGATTCGCATGAAGAAGCCTGCCGGTGCCTGCGTTGCGACATTAAGGTGACAGCGTCGCGATAGAAGAGGAGGTTGGATTTTGCCGCAGAAGAAAGTCTCACTCCGCA
>Ga0302323_100002589_pt1 | contig 14692 bp, 9 predicted proteins | sample Fen_T0_3_FD_201950 | JGI IMG/M metagenome (GOLD analysis project Ga0302323, IMG submission 201950) | Peat permafrost microbial communities from Stordalen Mire near Abisko, Sweden - Fen_T0_3 | ecosystem: Environmental > Terrestrial > Soil > Wetlands > Permafrost | place: Sweden: Abisko... | reverse complement strand
CCAAAAAATCCTGATTTTTTATGCGCTGCTGTATCAGTTTTTAAAACAGGTTTACTGATTAAAAAATACCTCTGCACCAGTAAAATATTCCGGTTTTTTAAAATGCTGTTTGCTAAATTCAGGGCACCAAGATTTGTCCTGACATCACGTGTATTAGAAAGGGTCAGATCATTTACACTGACTATCCCACCGTTTTCAAAAGATGTAATATTGTTTACTCCGATTGAAAAGTATGCTTTGTATTGATCTCCTGTATAAGAAGAATAGAGAGTGAATGTTTTAGCCACTGCTCTCTGGTAATTATACTGTCCGAGATCGAATACAATGTCATAAATTGCTCCGAAATTCAAAAACCTGTTAACATTTTGAGAATGCCTCACCCTGAATGTTTGTTCTGAAGTTTCCTTTGGTCCCGCAAAGGTCCAGTCAAGTTCAGTAAAAGGAACCTGGGTATTCATAAAAAGTGATTTTGATGGCAAGCGCATCAGCGGGTAATAATATGCATATAGGAATTTATCCGGATCTGTTATCCTGTCAAAAAAACTCAGCTGGTAAGAAGGCAGGCCATAATTGCCCAGGCTTGCATTTACCGGCGAGTATTTGTCAGCCGCTCTGAATCTGTTAGACAATGAGAAAACTGTATCGATCGGTATGCTTACCTCTTCAGTATAATCGGATGAAAGAGTCCATTCTTTAAGTATCCGTGGTTTTTTTATAGTATCCTGTTTATGAGTATTTGATCTTCCCGGAAATTTTGTAGAATCCTGTTTAAACCCTTTTATTCCAGTAGGAACAGGATGTTGTTTCTGGGCATAAATACCTGAAGATATTGCAAGAAGCAGTATTATAAAAATGTTTCTGATCATCAGGTGCAAATATAGAGATTATGAATAAAATTAAACCTCAAAGATGCAAAGGTTTCCGGGAAGAATGTAAAGAATACAATTTCCTGTTTTAAGAGGAACGGAATTATGACAATCAAATTATATGAATTAGGGCGAAGTTGCAACCTTCGCCCGGATGAGAACCTGCACAAAATTGCACAAAGAATCACAGAATATTAAGGATCGCTCTCTGGCGCTTTGCCCTGTGCCATGTGCCCTGTGCTATCTAATCTACATTATCATTCAGATACGCATTGTTCTCTCTTAAAACAGGTTCGTCATTATCATCGGAAGTTAATGTGAACTTTGACAGCTTGCTATCAGCTCCGCTTTCAGGTGCAGTTAGGGACATGTTTCTTCTTACGTAGGCAGGAACATCTTCGAAAGTGTCGATATTCTCTTTCATGGTCTTATTTGAAAGGCCTTCCCTTTTAAGGAGGTTTTGCATATGTTTCACTTTCCTCAAAGTCGCCTCAGGTTTTTCTGAGGGTTCATCATTTTCTACTGTCCGTCTGCTCCTGATCTCATCCAGCTCGAGGCTGTTCGTATGACTGAAGTCAATAACACCCTGGGATTCTTCTTCAAAATCGGTAATAATTGACTTTTTGCCTTTTTCGTGGACAGAAAAAACATCATCGCCGGTTTCAGGTATTATTCTCGGGGGAATTGCATTCTTATTTGGCATTAATTCAACCTTACTCGGTTTTTTTGGCTTATATGGCTGGAAAATGCTGTTTGATTCAAACCCTGTGGCGATGACGGTCACACTGATCTCATCCTTAAGATTTTCATCCTTCGATAATCCTCTGATTATAAGAGAATCGTCGGAAGCGCAATCATACATATAATCAGTTATTTCACCTAGCTCATCCATTGTGATCTCATGTTCACCAATACCTGAAGAGATATTAATAAGAATGCTTTTTGCACCGGTGATATCATTAGAATTCAGCAAAGGAGAAGAAAGAGCATCCTCAATAGCTCTGGTGGCTCTGTTTTCCCCAGCTGCTTTACCCATACCCATTATTGATACACCTGAATTTTTCATTACGGTCTCCACATCCGCAAAATCAACGTTTATATAACCTGTGACTGTAATAATCTCCGCAATTCCTTTTACAGCTGTGGTCAGAATGTCATCAGCCTTTGCAAATGCAACTGAAACCGACTGGTTTCCATATATTTCCCTCAGCTTCTCATTATTTATCACCAGAAGGGAATCCACATAATCCTTAAGTTCTGTTACCCCGTCAATTGCCTGTCTGATACGCACCTTCCCCTCAGATTTAAAAGGGATTGTTACAACTGCAATTGTAAGCAGTCCGGCTTCCTTGCATGCCTTTGCAATAACCGGTGTGGCTCCGGTGCCTGTTCCTCCTCCCATTCCGGTGGTTATGAAAACCATCTTGGTATTTCCCGACAGAGCATCCATGACGTCACTTATGTTCTCAACGGCTGCCTGCCGCCCAATTTCCGGTCTGCTACCTGCTCCTCTTCCTTCAGTGAGTGATTCCCCGATCTGCACTTTTATAGGTACCTGGCTTTTTATCAAAGCCTGGTGGTCAGTATTACAAATCACAAAATTCACATCCGTGATGCCCTTTTCAAACATGTGATTGACAGCATTATTGCCGCCACCGCCTATTCCGAGAACTTTTATAATCGACGACCTCTCAACGGGCAGATCAAAGTTCATTATATCGTCTGACATAGCATATTTATTTAATTGATTATGAACAGCATATATTTAAAAAATAACCATATTTATTTGTTAATAGGCTGATCTTCAACCTCAAACATCTTTGAAAGCATAATTTTGAGTTTATCAGTGAATGAGACCTTCTCCTCCTCATGAACCGGAGGCATTGATGCTTCAATTGCCACTTCGGATTCTTCTGTTTTATCTTTCTTAATGTTCGGGTCAGTGATCAGGCTGCGAGGCTGAACAAATTCATCAGAATTCCCGGCATTGAATGTCTTCTTATAGGTTTCAAGATAATCAAAGCCCCTCATTATCAACCCTACACTGGTTGCATACATCGGCTGGTTAATTTCATTTTTTGCTGAACCGGCAAGATGCTCATTAGGAAAGCCGATTCTTACATCCATGGCAGTTTTGAATTTCATCAGCTGCGGAAGATGTTTCAGCATGGCTCCACCACCTGTAATAACTACACCAGCAGCCAGTTTGTCTGCATAACCCGAATTCTGGATTTCAAAATTTACCGCATCGATAATCTCTTCCATCCTCGACTGGATAATATAAGCCAGACTCTTGAATGATATTTCTTTAGGTTCTCTTCCGCTTATACCGGGAATCGATACAACCTTATCCTCGGGAGCAATATCTCCGAGCGCTGAGCCGTACTGTATTTTAAGTTGTTCTGCATGCCGCTGCAAAATTGCACAACCCTCCTTAATATCTTTGGTTACTACATTTCCTCCAAACGGTATAACAGCGGTGTGACGGATAATGTTATCATAATAAACAGCGACATCTGTAGTTCCTCCACCGATATCCACCAGCACAACCCCAGCCTCTTTTTCGTCCTCGGTAAGAACAGCATCAGAAGATGCAAGTGGCTCAAGGATCATATCCTTAACTATCAGATTTGCTTTCCTGATACATTTTTCAATGTTTTTTGCTGCGGCAACCTGACCGATTACTATATGAAAATTAGCTTCCAGCCTTCTGCCGCACATGCCAATAGGACTCTTGACGCCAGTCTCATTGTCAACAATGAAATTCTGAGGAATAACATGAATTATCTCTTCTCCTATATCAATATGTATTTTATGCATATCTTCAATAAGTTTGAAGACCTCCTCTTTCTGAATTTCATCATCGTAGGCTTCCCGAATTATATAGCCTCTGTTTTTCATACTTTTGATATGTTGACCAGCTATCCCGACGAAGACCTCTGAAAACATAATTCCAGACCTTTTCTGTACATCCAATACGGTTGTCTGAATGGCGTTGACAGTCTCTTCGATATTAAGAACAACGCCTCTCTTTACTCCTTTTGAAAGAGCTTTACTGAGTCCAAGAATTTCAATTTTTCCATTCTCGTTTTTCTTACCGACAATAGCCACAATTTTTGTGGTTCCTATGTCGATGGCTGCTACATACTGTTCCTTTTTGTTCATAATTGTCATATGGTTATTTCTGATTATCTCTTCTTTTACAAACTATCTGATCTTTAAATTCAAGATTTATTACTGAATATTTGTCCCAGCCTACCACAGGCAGGACCTTATCATAGAAAGTCTCAAGGTTCCTGAGTTTGCCTTCATAGTTTTCGGTTGACCCAAGATGTATCACCTGGTTGCCGGTTCGTGGGATGAGATCAATTTCATCGTTTCCGTCAACGTAGATCTGGTCGATCTGTGCTGACCAGAAATTATCATCATTAATATAATTCACCAGTGGATATATGTCTTTAAGTATCGAGTGCTTGATGCTTGTGTCAAGTACACTCACTCCGTTAAGCATAGCCGAGCTTATATTTACATTTCCTTCAACTATATGCAGTCTCGGGTTATATAGATTTCTTCTTCTGACAACAACCCCTTCTTCATCCACAAAAAAGTCTCCGCCGTCACCCGGCATGACTCTCATGACTGGGGTACGTTGTTCAAGATAAACATGAACAACTCCGTCGATTGATATATATACTTCAGCCTTTTTCAATTCATGTAATCCATTGATCCTGTTCTCAATTGCCGATATCGATACTTCCTTAACCGGCTTTCCTGCAATTCTCGAAGAATTTCCGTATGCAAGACTTAGAATTTGCTTTTTTGTAACAAAATGATAATCAGACGAATCACTAATCTCAATAACGATTCCTCCGCATGGTCTGGAATTTGCAGAGCTTGCAAGAAAAACCGGTATTATAATAAGGTATAATACAGGCACAATCAGCAATATTTTCAGAAACTTCCTCATCCTCCTCTCTCCCTCCTGAGTTTTTCTTCAATTGGTGCAACGAGCAAATCAATATCACCTGCTCCGATAGTCAGTAAAACATCAATTTTAGCTGAATCAAGATGACCGGGAATATCAGATTTTTCCAGCAACCTCTTGTTGGTGGATTTCATCTTATTGAAAATCATCCCTGAAGTAACTCCATCTATAGGTTTTTCCCGTGCCGGATAAATCGGAAGAAGTATTACTTCATCAAGCTGATCGAGAATTTCAGCGAACCCTGCAGCATGATCGCGGGTACGTGAAAAAAGATGCGGCTGAAATATACCCGTTATTTTACGACCTGAGAAATACTCCTTGATACATGTGATGCATGCCCTGATCTCTTCAGGGTGATGTGCGTAGTCATCAACAAAAGCCAGCCCAGGGATATTAATCCTTATATCAAACCTGCGTCTAACCCCCTGGAACAGCATGACTCCTTTTCTTATTTCCTGTTCAGTAACTCCGCACATTAGTGCGACGGCAATTGCCGCAGTAAAATTTTCAATATTAACTATACCCGGGAATGCGAAATGCAGATCTTCAATAATTGCTGTTGGTGATCTAAAACTGAAACTGTAATAATCCTTGTTATGTTTTATGTTGTATGATATGAAATCTGCATTGTTGTCAAGACTGTAGGTATGACATGTAACTCCTTCAGGAACAATAATATCTTTTCTGATTTTTTTGTTAACAACAAGGTCGCCTCCATGTCTGATTTTTCCGCAAAACTCATTGTACGCCTTTATCATTGTGACCTGGTCTCCGTAGATATCGAGATGGTCAGCATCAAGAGAGGTCACAACTGCTATAAGAGGACTGAGTCTGTGGAATGACCGGTCAAATTCATCAGCTTCCATTACAGTAAATCTGCTGGCTCCCAGGAGAAGATTTGAGTTGTAGTTCTTTGAAATTCCTCCCAGGAAAGCCGAACAATCGATGTGTGACTGCTTCAGCAAATGAGCTATCATAGTCGAAACTGTTGTTTTGCCATGCGTTCCGGCGACGGCAAGAGTGTCGGTGTTCCGTGATATCTCACCAAGTATCTCTGAGCGTTTGTAAATGGTATAATTGTTATTCCTGAAGAAAGACAATATCCTGCTTTCTGCAGGAATGGCCGGAGTATAAACTATTATAATCTTACTTTTTTCAGTCGTGTCGCTGAACAGAGCAGGGAGCTCATTAACATCATCCTTATATACTACTGAACATCCGTTTTCAGTTAATGATTGTGTAATACTGCTTTCTGATCTGTCATATCCTGCGATCGTAAAACCTCCTTTAGCAAAATAAAGAGCAAGAGCACTCATCCCGATACCTCCGATACCGACAAAATAGATCCCCTCTGTATTTTTAAAATCAATCATTTCCCAATAAGTTTAAATACCTCTTCAGCAATCCGTATATCTGCATCCCTTTCGGCCATTTTCAGTATATTTTCAGAATAAGTATTTCTTCTCGCCTTTTCTGAGATAAGTTTTATTGCTTCATCTACCAGAGTTTTAACAGCCTGACTATCTGTTATCAGCATTGCAGCATGATGTTTTGACAAAGCTTCAGCATTCCTGGTCTGGTGATCTTCCGCTACGTTTGGGGAAGGAATCAGGATAACCGGTTTCCCAACCAGGCATAATTCTGAAATAGTTCCGGCGCCGGCTCTGGAAACAATAACATCAGCTGCAGCATAGGCATAGTCCATACGGTTAATAAATCCATGTACTGAGATATTTCCGCTGAATGATAAGGAGACGAGTGCCTTAACGTTTTCAAAGTAATATTTCCCTGTCTGCCAGATCCACTGGCATTCGGAGTCTCTGAGTTTATTTATGCTTGCTGAAAGATTGTTATTGATTGCTCCGGCACCAAGAGATCCTCCGAGGACAAGTACTACAGGAAATTCCTTCTTCAGATTGAAAAAAGAAAGCGCTTCATCCTTTATCTTTCCCAGGTTGTCGAAATTCTGACGGACAGGATTACCGGTTTTTACTATTTTTTCTTCGGGAAAATATTTTCCCATGCCGTCATAGGCTACACAAATTTTTGCGGCTCTTTTTGCAAGAAGTCTGTTAGTCACACCTGCATAACTGTTTTGTTCCTGTATGAGGGTTGGAATTCCCATCCTGCCTGCCTGTCTGAGAACCGGACCGCTTGCATATCCACCTACACCAACAACTACATCGGGCTCAAATTCTTTTATTACCTTCCTGGCTTTGTTCAGACTTTTTAAAAGCTTTACCAGTACTGAAAAATTCTTTAGCGTAAAACTCCTGTATAAACCTGCTACAGGTAATCCTATTATCCTGTAACCTGCGGCAGGAATCTTTTCCATTTCCATTCTCCCTTCGGCACCAACAAAAAGGATCTCCGTCTCAGGATCAATTTTTCTGAGAGCGTTGGCGATTGATATAGCAGGGAAGATATGTCCTCCGGTACCACCGCCACTGATTATCACCCTTTTATGTCTTTGCAGGCTCATATATTTTTTCTCCTTCATCGGAAATTTCTTCTTCAGGCAATTCCTCTTTTTTTATTCTAGCATTTACTACCCGGCTGACACTCAGAATTGCTCCAATCGAAAAACTCATTACAAGAATGGAGGTTCTTCCCCAGCTAACCATGGGGAGTGTCTGGCCTGTCACAGGGAAGAGGCCTACTGCAACCATCATATTGATCATAGCCTGAATGACAATCATGACAATCAGGCCCAGAACCAGGAAGGCAGGAAAAGCCGTTTCGCATTTTTTAGCTATAGTAATTCCCCTGAAAAGCAATATCATATATGCCAGAATAAGAGGTAAAGCGCCAAATAAAAGTCCGTATTCTTCTATGATAATTGCAAAAATGAAGTCTGAGTTTGATTGTGGCAGCATATTCCTCTGTGTGCTCTTTCCGGGAGCTTTTCCGAATAACCCTCCTGTTGAAATCGCAATCTTCGCCTGGTTTGACTGGTAATCTCCATCTTCATCCCCTTTGGATGAGAAAAAATGCTCGATTCTGTTTTTCCAGACCTGAACCCTGTTATTATCCTTTTTAATCACTGTGAGAAGCATGGCAAAAATTATAACCCCTGCCATTCCTATTCCTATATAAGAGAGAATGAATTTCAGTGGCACTCTGCCTATGAACATAATAATCATGCTCATTCCAAATACCATAACTGCTGTAGAGAGGTTCTCCGGCATTATAAGTCCGCAGATTACACCAACCGGCAAAATAAAATACTTTGATACAAGCATGAAATTGTTCAGTTCTTTCTGGTATTTAGCGAGTGATCGTGCCAGGTATAAAACAAGAGCCACTTTTGCCACATCCGAAGTCTGAAGCCTGAATCCCGTTCCCGGAATGACAATAGACCGCATTGCCTCATTTACCCGTGAACCAAGAGCAAAGGTGAGCACCAGCAATCCTGCCGAAAAAATAAGTATTAGTCCGGCCATAGAAAAGTATATTCTGTATGGCAGGTAATGAACTACAACTATAATTGCAAGACTTAAAGCCAACATAAGAAACTGACTCTTAAGAAAGTATGTTGTATTGCCACCGTACTTCATAAAAGCTACGCCTACCGAAGAGCTGTAAACAGCCAAAAGGGAATAGACCATAAAAAGAGCCACAAGGCCCCATATTGCCTTGTCTCCTTTAAATGTCTTTGTAAGCCAGCCCTGTTGCATTAACTCAATTGTTTATTATAGATTTCTGACAGCCTGTTTAAACTGACGCCCCCTGTCTTCATAATTCTTAAACAGATCAAAGCTTGCACAGGCGGGTGAGAGCAATACTGTTTCACCCTTCTTTGCAAGGTAATACGATGATCTTACAGCCTCTTCCATGGATGTAGTTTCAACTATTGTCGGAATTTTATCTTTAAAAGCTTCAATTATTTTTTTGTTATCCTTACCGAGACAGACAATAGCTTTTACCTTCTTTATAACTACAGGAAAAAGCTCTGAATAATCATTCCCCTTATCAACACCTCCCACGATCCAGATGATTTCATTTTCCATACACTCAAGTGCATACCATGTTGAATTGACATTTGTCGCTTTTGAATCGTTTATGAAATTAATGCCACAGACAGTGATAACCGGTTCCAGACGGTGCTCAACTCCCTGGAAATCAGCCAGACTCTCCCTGATTACCTCCTTACGGATATTTAGAATTTTACCTGCAATGGCAGCTGCCATTGAGTTGTAGGTGTTGTGACGACCTTTAAGAGCAAAATCATGAATGGTCATAAGGTTGGTTTTATTTTGGTAATCAATTATCAAATCGTTGTTTTCGATATAAGCAGCCATGCCTTCCTTTATTTCATCGGAAAAAGGCATAAGAGTCATTTCATATATTTTTTTGGACAATTCAGATTTTATAACCGGATCTCCTTCCCAGTAAATCAGAAAATCATCTTTCTTCATGTTTTGGGTAACTCTGAATTTTGAATCAATATAATTTTGAAAATTATGATCGTACCTGTCAAGATGATCGGGAGTTATGTTCATTAATACAGCTATATCAGCTTTGAAATCATACATCCCGTCAAGCTGAAAGCTGCTCAGTTCAATTACATAATAATCATATGTGCCTTCTGCAACTGCCATGGCGAAACTATTTCCTACATTTCCGGTCATTGCTGCTTTCTTTCCGGCTTTATTAAGAATATGGTAGATAAGATTTGTAACAGTTGTCTTACCATTGCTGCCTGTAATACAAATCTTTACACCTTCACAATATCTGCCCGCGAATTCAATTTCGGAGATTACAGGAATGCCTTTCTCATGGATCATTTTTATTATCGGTGCATTTTCCGGTATTCCCGGACTCTTTATAATCTCATCAGCGGAAAGGATAATTGCTTCGCTGTGATTACCTTCTTCCCATTTAATATTATGTTTTTCAAGGATTTCCCGGAAATTCTCTTTTATCTGACCTTTATCAGAAACAAAGACCTCGAATCCATGTTTTTGTGCAAGTACCGCTGAACCTGCACCACTTTCCCCTGCTCCCAGTATTACAATCTTCTTATTCATTTTGCTATCTTAACTTAAGCGTCACAATACTTAATACAGCCAATAATATCGCTACAATCCAGAACCGGATAACAATCTTCGATTCTGGAAAGCCTTTTTTCTGATAATGGTGATGAAGAGGCGCCATTAGGAATATCCTTCTTCCTTCTCCATATTTTTTTCTTGTTCTTTTAAACCAACTGACCTGCAACACCACAGAAAGGTTCTCAATCAGAAAGATCCCGCAAAGCAAAGGGATCAAAAGTTCTTTTCTGATAATAATTGCGAAAACAGCTATAATGCCGCCTAGAGAAAGGCTGCCTGTATCCCCCATAAAGACCTGTGCAGGATATGAGTTGTACCAAAGGAACCCGATAGTAGCCCCGATAAACGCACTTGCAAAAACTACAAGCTCTTCTGATCCGGGGATATACATTATCTGGAGATATTTAGCATAGATGATATTACTTGAAACGTAGGCGAGTATCGCCAGGGCAGTACCAATTATTGCAGATACTCCAGTTGCCAGTCCGTCAAGACCATCCGTCAGGTTTGAACCATTTGAAACGGAGGTGACAATGAATATTACTATTATTACGAATACAATCCAGGTAAAAGGCCGCCTTATATCTTCCTTAATAAATGAAACAAGCCATGCATAATCGAACTCATTGTTTTTTACAAAAGGTATTGTCGTTTTGGTAGATTTTCTATCCATCGTAATCTCCCCTTTTTCTGGAATCTTTACAGAAGGATCAATAAACTCATGCCTCTCTTTTAAAGTAAGATTAGCTACATTAACTTTTTCAACTATTCTGACCTCACTACTAAAAAACAGGGTCAGCCCTACGAGTATTCCCAAAACTATCTGACCTGCAATCTTGAATCGTCCGGCTAGTCCTTCTTTGTTCTTTCTAAATATTTTTATATAGTCGTCGAGGAAACCGATAAGTCCCAGCCAGATAGTTGTTATCAGCATCAGGATTATATACACATTTCCAAGTTTGCCAAACAGAAGAGTGGGAATGATTATTGAAGCAAGTATGATAATTCCGCCCATCGATGGGGTACCTTGTTTCTTGTATTGACCTTCAAGGCCCAGATTTCTTACGACCTCACCAACCTGTTTTTTCTGCAGATACTGAATGATCCTTTTACCTATCAGAAGTGAAATAATCAGTGAAGTAATAACTGCTGCCGCTGACCTGAAGGAAATGAAAGTAAATAACCTGGCTCCGGGGAAATTAAGTGAATCAAGATATTGAAATAAGTAATAAAGCATCTTCCTCTGTTTTATTTAAGTAACAATGCATTTTTTAATTCTTCCCTGTCGTCAAAGTGATGTTTAACACCCATAATTTCCTGATATGTCTCATGGCCTTTACCTGCTATGAGTATAACGTCTCCGGGGTTTGCGAGCATCACTGCTGTCTTTATTGCTTCATGCCTGTCGGCTATTCTGAGAGTTTTTCTTCTCAAATCGGGAGTTATTCCCGTTTCCATTTCGTCAAGAATCATTTCCGGATTCTCACTCCTTGGATTATCCGATGTCAGAATAACTTTATCGCTTCCTTCAGCGGATATTGCTGCCATTTTCGGACGTTTGGTGCGGTCGCGGTCTCCTCCTGCACCAACAATGGTAATCAGCTTAACACGCCCCTCTCTGATTTTATTAATAGTATCGATCACATTTAAAAGAGCATCAGGAGTATGTGCATAATCAACAATACCGGAAATACCTGCAGGAGATTTGATAACTTCAAGTCTTCCTGAGACAGAATGCAAATCGCTCAGAATCGTAAGTATCTCTTTTTTAGCTGCTCCCAGAAGTTCGGATGCTGCATAGACAGCCAGCAGATTCGATGCATTAAATTCACCAATAAATCTGGTCCATACCTCCTCACCCTGAATTTTTAATGCCATCCCTTCAAAGCCCTGTTCAATAATGTTGCAGCGGTAATCGGCCATTCCCCTGATTGAAAAGGTATAAGGTCTTGCCTTGCAATTCTGAAGCATGACCCGTCCATTGCGGTCATCAACATTTACCAGGGCAAAAGCTTCAGCTGGAAGAGTGTCAAAGAAGCTTTTTTTTGCAACCAGGTAATTTTCAAATGTTTTATGATAATCGAGATGATCGTGTGTAAGATTTGTGAAGATTCCTCCGGCAAACCTGAGTCCTGCTATTCGTTTCTGATCGGCAGCATGAGAGCTTACTTCCATGAATGCGAAGTCGCAGCCTTCCCCGACCATGCGTGCTAAAATACTGTTAAGCTGTACAGGATCGGGAGTTGTATGGGTTGCTTCCAGTTCCTTTTCGTTAATATAGTTACAAACCGTTGAGAATAATCCGCACTTATAACCTAACCCGATAAACATCCTGTAAAGCAGCGATGCGATTGTTGTTTTTCCGTTTGTGCCTGTAACACCAACCAGTCTTAGAGAATAAGAAGGGTTTCCATAGAAGTTTGATGCAGCCAATCCGAGAGCTTTCGCAGAGTCTGTTGTTTTTATCCAGCAAATATTTCTGGCCGGTTTTTCAGGAAGTATTTCACAAATAATTGCTGTTGCACCCAACTTAATAGCAGAACTGATGAAATCGTGTCCGTCTGACTTATATCCTTTTACTGCAACAAAAAGAGAATCCTGTACGACCTTCCTGGAATCAAATTCAATCGCGCATATGACTTTATCTTTAGTCCCTGATACAGAAACAATTTCTATTCCTTTTAATATTTCATCAATTCTAATCATATCACATATTCATCTCAAGAGAAACGACGGTTCCGTCACTATACCTTGCACCATGTTCGGGAGATTGCCTCTGGACTCTGCCCTTTCCGCTGTACTTCACCCTTATTCCTGAGTTCTCGAGCAGAAATACTGCATCACGGAGACTCATCCCTCTTACATCAGGCACCAGACCCTGCTGAAGTTTTATTCCGGCAAGCCGTACTGTATCACCACTCTCACGAGTGGCCACCCAGTCATCATCGGCAGTTCTTTTATATCTCACATCAATGTTTTTAAGAACTTCATTAATATCTCCCCTGTAACCATTACCAATATCAGGAGCTGATGGTTTTATATCATCTTTATTTTCAGGTTTATAATCTCTGAAGAACCTGGTTGCGTAAACCTTGTCAGAAATCTCCTTGAAGACAGTACCGGCAACTACATTCCCGAAATAGACTCCATTTGAGGGTGAATTAACCACAACTATACAGGAGTAAAGGGGATTTTCAGCCGGAAAATAACCTACAAAAGAGGCTGAATATGACATGCGTCCACCGGTTTTGTAGCCATATTTATCCCGTGCTATCTGAGCAGTTCCTGTTTTACCTGCAATTTTATAATTTGGATTTCTGAGGTTCATTGCGGTGCCTCTTTCGACAACACCTTCCATCATTTTTTTTGCTTTTCTTATGGTTGAGCGTGATGCTATTGAGTTGATTATGACCTCCGGTTCATATCTGGTTAAGACGCTGCCGTTTCTCATTATTGCTGATACAAAAAGAGGACGCATCATTTTTCCCTCATTTGCTACCGCATTATAAAAAGTCAGTATCTGTAATGGAGTAAGCTGCACTTCATAACCATGCGACATCATGGGAAGCGATAGTCCCGACCATAGCTTATCTCCGGGATATCTGATCAGGGGTTCTCCTTCACCCTTTAATTGCAGCTCAAGGGGTTTATTCAGTCTCATTGCGTACAGACGATTCACAAAATCTTTTGGATGATCTTTGTAATGTTCGTAGATCAGTTTTGAAGTTCCGACGTTTGATGATTCTTCAAACACCTGATTCACAGTAATTATTCCATGTTCTTTTGTATCCCTTATAATCTTGTCGTAGTATTTAACTGTTCCTGTGCCGGTATTGACAAGATCACCTGTATCTATAACACCATCTTCAATTGCCGCCATGAGAGAGGGAAGTTTAAAAGTTGATCCAGGTTCGGTACTCTCGCCGATAGCATAATTATATGTTTCGTGATAATCACCATCATCCTGTAGACCCAGGTTTACTATGGCTTTAACATTTCCGGTGGATACTTCCATCAGGACTGCACATCCATGGTCGGCATCATTTTTCCTTAGCTGATTCAAAAGGGCAGTGGTTGCAACATCCTGAAGGTCGAGGTCAAGGGTGGTCATTACATCATTTCCGTCTCTCGATTCCACGCTGTTCGGACCATCAACAATGATCCAGTCGCCTCCTGTCAGTCTTTGTTTCATGGCAACCCCGTTTTTTCCGGCCAGATCCTTATCAAATGCACCCTCTACTCCTACTTCATTTCCCTCGCTTCCAAGGTTGAGATAACCTATTGTTCTTGCAGCCAGGTCGCTGTTAGGAAGTATTCTGCGATTCTCAGCCTGGGCAACCATACCACCTTTATACTGACCCTCTTTGAATATTGGCAGTTCTTTGAGTTTCTTCAGCGTTTCATAATTGACTTTGCGTTGTATCAGGAAATACCTGTCCCCCTTTTTCCGGGCATCGGTAATAAGTGATCGCCAACCGGCTGCCGACCTTACTCCTAAATACTGAGCCAAACCGGAAGACAGACCGCTAATGCCATTGGACCAGGTGGATGATGACATTCCGCTGCTGCGTGTATCCATATATATTGTATAATATGGAACAGAGCTTGCAAGAAGACGTCCATCGCTTGTAAGTATATCACCCCTGTTTGCAGGCATTTCCGCAGTTTTATAGACAAATTTCTCACTCATATCAGCCCATTTGCCACGCTGAACATATTGAAGAATAAGGATCCGCACCAGCAACACGACTGCTAATAAGCCAATCGCAAAATATACAAGAGCCCCG
>Ga0302323_100002588_pt1 | contig 14695 bp, 14 predicted proteins | sample Fen_T0_3_FD_201950 | JGI IMG/M metagenome (GOLD analysis project Ga0302323, IMG submission 201950) | Peat permafrost microbial communities from Stordalen Mire near Abisko, Sweden - Fen_T0_3 | ecosystem: Environmental > Terrestrial > Soil > Wetlands > Permafrost | place: Sweden: Abisko... | reverse complement strand
CAACTGCCCCCGTGGGTCACGATCCCGCCGCGACCATCGCACTGAACGCGCTCGCCCTGGGTCTCGTCAACGCCCAGGATTGGATCACGAATAAGGCGCCGCTGAAGCAATCAGCTGCAGCAACGGGCCAAAGAGCAGGCAGACCAGCACGAAGCCCTGAAAGGCAAGAAGTCGAGCAAGCCGCGGTCGAAGTCGGGCCCGACTGAGCAGCTTGCTCTGCCGATCGATGAGAAAGTGTTCGAGCTCGACGAGCCGGACCGTGCCTGCCCCGCGTGTGGCGAGCGACTCAAGCCGATGGCTGAGCAGTTCGAGGAGTCCGAGCTGATCGACTTCGTCGAGATCAGCTACCGCCTCGTGCACGTGAAGCAGCAAAAGTACGTTTGCCGCTGCGGTGGTTGCGTGGAGACAGCGCCCGGTCCCGAGCGAGCAATCAAGGGCGGACGCTACTCGCTTGAGTTCGCGATCAAAGTCGCCCTCGACAAGTACCTCGACCACATTCCGCTCGCTCGGCAGCAGCGCATCCTCGCGCGCCACGGTGTTGTCGTTACGCCGCAAACGCTTTGGGATCAGGTCTTCGCGCTCGGCAAGCGGCTGACGCCCACGGCCGAGGCGCTGTTTCAGCACGCGCTTTCGCATTCCGTGATTGGCCTCGATCAAACAGGCTGCCCGAAGCTCGAGGGGAAAGACGAGAAGCCTTGGCAGGTGTGGTGCGTCACGGCTCCCGGCATCGTGTGTCACAAGATCCGCGATGACAAAGGCGCCGACACATTCAGGGACTTGGTCGGCAAGTACCGCGGGGTGATTGTCTGCGATGCCCTAAAAACTCACGAGGCCGGCGCTCGCGGAAACGAGCACATACAACTCGCCGGGTGCTGGGCGCATTATCCTGAGCGTGCCGTTACCCGGAGTGTCGGCATTTCGTCGGAACATGCCGGGTAGCGTTGCCCTCGCGGCTCTGGATAATCACCGCAGGGTTTACAAGGACGCGAGGAAGCGAAGGAGTTCAGGTTTCGGTTTCCAAGGCCCTTTCTGATCGCGAACGAGCCCTGCCCGTTTCCAGAACGCGTCGAGGACGTCGCGCTTCATCTGCAAGTTGCTCGTCACGTATCGGCTGGTTGTGGCGACGCTAGCGTGCCCCAGATAGTCGCGGATGACGGTGACGTCGACACCGGCTTGCAGCAAGGCGACGGCGCAGCTGTGTCGAAGCACGTGGGGGCCGATACGGGACCGCCGCAGAACGGGATGAGCGCGCGAGGCACGACGGACGTACTTCGCGAGCAGGTACGTGACGCCGTCGCGCGAGAGCTGGTTGCCACGGCGGCTGCGGAAGACGCCCACGTCATCGTCGGTGGGCACGAGCGGTGCGAGGGCCAGGGCGGTCTCAGGCCACAGTGGGCAGAGCCGTTCCTTGCCACCCTTTCCGTGGAGCCGCACGTGGTGTGGGCGCGTGAGCTGGAGGTCGCGGCGGCGAACCGCGACGGCCTCGCTAACGCGCGCGCCCGTGTTGTAGAGGAAGAGCAGCAGTGCGTGATCGCGCGCGCCGAACGTCGTTGCGCGGTCAGGCTCCGCAAGAATTGCCGCGACGACTTCGGGCTCCCAATAGGTCACGGGGCGATGCCTGGTCTTCTTCGAAGGAATTGCGATGATGCGTTGGTACTGCGCGGCCCGTGCGATGTCGTGGCGAAGCAAATGGGCAACGAAGCCGCGGATCGCCGCCAATCTGCAGTTGCGCGAAGCCGATGTGTTGTGGCGCACGGTTTCGACATGGTCGAGAAACGCGAGCACAGCGTCAGCCTGCACGTCGTCGACGCTGAGCTCGGCGATCGAACGGCGAAGCCGACCGGCGAGAAAGATGAAGAACAGTCGCAATGCGTGAGCGTAGGCGCGCAGGGTGTGCCGGCTGGCACCCCGAACGCGCCGCAGATGATCATCGAAGTAGGACTCGACGAGCCGGAGCAGCGGGTCCTTCGTTGTGTGCGTCATGGTTTCTCGCGTTTGCGTCGTGCCAGGTGCCGCTCGAAGCGCAGGCTGGCGATCGCGAGTAGCTCGGGCGTGGCGGTGAGGTAGGTCTCGGTGCCGAGGATGTCGTTGTGCCCCATGTACGCGGACAGCCAAGGCAAGCGCGCGTTGATGTCGACTCCAGCGCGATACCATCGGGTGAGTCGATGCACTGCAAACGTGTGGCGGAAGTCGTACGGCCTCGGTCCGACGCGACCCACGGGTGGCTTGAGACCGGCCGCTCGCAGCAGCGCACGGACGGTATCCGAGGCGGTCTTGGTCCTCAGCGGACCGCCTGCGGGATCGATGAAGAACAGATCATCGGGAGCGCCAGCGGCGACCGCGCGGCGCGCGGCGATGTATCGGGCGAGCTCGCGCCCCAGCGATCGGTCAAACGGAACCCACCGTGAGCGGCCTTTGCTTTCCGCAATGAAGAGCAGGCCGCCGCTGGCATCAACGTCCTTCATCCGCAGGCGCAACGCCTCGCCAAAGCGCAGGCCTGTGCAGTACAGCACGAGCAGCAGTAGGCGAAACACCACGCCGCGCAATTTTGACCCGTCGAGCGCTGTCGCCCGTTGCAGGAGCTCGCGAACCTGCGTGCTGGTGAAGACAAACGGCAGGAACTCGGACTTGGTGGATTGCGGAGCCCAGACGCGCCCCGGAACAAACGCGGCCGGGTCGCGACGGCGACGGTGCAAGCAGAACTGGCGCACGGCGCCAAGATCGACGGTGACCGTGACCGGCTTTCGGTCTTTTCTCTTGCTTGCAAGCCAGCCCAGGATCGCATCGTCCAGCCGAAACGGATGGTGACGACGCGAGTAGCTGAGTACGAAGCGATCGAAGCTACGAAGGGTAAACTCGGCGCGCACGTACGGGCTGCCCAGCGTGCGTTTGAAGGCCAGGAACTCATCGAACTCGGCGGCGAGATGACTGACGAAGCGAGTCATGTCGGGACCGGCAAGGCGAGACCGCGGAGTCGGTCAACTGCGACGCGAACGTACGCCGACGTTGACGACGGGCGGCGGTGCCCGAGGATGTCACTCACGACCTTTGGCGGGGCGCCACTCTCGATCTGGCGGCAAGCATGGGAATGCCGCAGAACGTGGATACCGAGAAACTTCGCGGTCAATCCCGCAGCCGCTGCATGCTTGACGAGACGGTGGCAGATTGCGGAAGAGGCAGTCAAACGGGCGTAGGGCATGTTGTGCGAGACGAAGATCTCGCGTGCGACTGCGTGCGTCGGTCGCTCGTGGCGCAGGTATTCGGCAAGCGCCCGCGCGATGGGATCGAGTAGCGGCAACACGATCGCGGCCTCGGTCTTGGGTCGCCGCACATGAAGGGTGCGGGCCTTCCAATCGACATCGGTTACCCGAAGGCCGAGGACCTCACCGGCGCCCATTCCGTACGTCGCCATAGTCAGCAGCATCGCGAAATCGCGGCGACCCAGTGAGGCGCGCACGTCGATCGCGCGCAGTAGCCGCTGGACATCTTTCCACGGCATCGCGCGTGGCGGGCGATCGGCCGAACGGATTCGCGGCCCCACGACTGAGGACGCGAGATCGTGACGGAGTCGGCCGACGGCAAGACGGAATCGGAGGAAAGCGCGGAGCGAACTGCAAACGCCTGCGACCGTTTTGCGCGCCATGCGTGAGGAGCACGCGGTGATGAAGGCGTCGATGTCGACAATGCGGACAGCATCCGGTCGCCGGCCGCGCTCGCGCAGGAACGTGATGAACCCCGACACGTAGCCCACCTCGCTCGGCACGGTCGAAGGCGAGATGCCGCTGTGCTTCAGGCGATACTCGACGAATTGCGCGAGTATCGGCGTCAGACGCCGCGGTTTCTCCGGCTCAACCCAGGGGGGCACGGCGAAGCCGAGACAACCAAGTGCATACGACCATGCCCGCAACGCATTGCGCGCGCCATACCGTGCTGTTTCGGGCGAGCAGCCCCGCGGCCCGACGTACGCAGCAGCGAAGGCATCAACCTGTGCGCGCGTAAGCATCGCACAATCGCCAGCCGCGTCGAAACGTTGGTGAAAGCGCCGCACCCACAACAGGTACTGGTGGATCGTGCCTGGCGTACGACCGCCGGCCCGCCAGAGCTTTGCGACTCTGTTGTAGAGAACCTCCGGGACTGCGCGCATCGCGTCCATATGTCGTCGCGAGCAGCAGGAGTGTGACGCACTTTTATCTGGAGCGATTCACACGCCTACGACCTGCAATCACCGCGATCGACCGCCGGGCTCCGGATAACGGCACGCTCAGGATAATGGGCCTTATCCGGTGCGCCGGATAAGGCCCACGTGTTCAGGAAGTTCGAGGAGGCGCTCCCGAATCATCCCGATGCGCAGCTCGCTCTCGACTGGATCGGAAAACTTTACGCTATCGATGAGCGCGCTGGGCCAGACACCGAAAACAAGGCCAAGTTACGAAAGACGGAGTCGGCAGCCGTACTTGCTGAGCTGAAGACATGGCTCTGGAGCCAAGCTGTGCTCAAGACCCTGTCAATTGGCAAGGCGGCTGCGTACACAATCGCGAACTGGGACCGTCTGAGCCGCTTCACCAGCGATCCGCAGATTCCGCTCGACAAGAACGCGACCGAGCGTGCGATCAGAGGTCCGGTCGTGGGCCGCAAGAATCACTACGGCTCGAAGTCACGCGCAGGAACTCAGATCGCCGCAACGCTGTACACGCTCGTCGAGACGGCCAAGCTGCACCGCGTGCCGCCGACCCGCTATCTGCTCGAAGCGGTGCGCGCCGCCGACCGCGGCGAAGTGCTCATGCCCTGGCAGCTCACGGCGGTTGAGCCAGATCCGGCGCCGGCGCCCTAGCTCACGTAGTTCACGGCGTCAGGACGGGGCACGGAGAAAGGCTACGCTGGTCCGCGCTGTGCTATCTTCCTATCTTCCTATCTTCCTATCTTCCTATCTTCCCATCTTCCGTCCCAGTAAGGTGCTGCAAGGTGGATCCGTCTGAATTTCCCGCGGACCGCGCGGGCGGGCCCCGTTGACTAAGGGCCCACGAATGGCTAGGGCGCTCGAAGATCGCGCGCCGGGATCGCGAGGCGCGACGAATGGGTACTGCGGGTATGCAACTGAGGAGCAACGACGCCAGCCGGGATGGCTCGGGCACGAGATCGAGCGACTTAGCCATTCGCGAGGCCTAAGTGCAGCCACGAAAGGCTTTCGGGTCCAGGCGCGACGCTTTGAGCCAGCGGTACAACTGAGAGCGATGCATCTCCATCGCGCGCGCGACTCCCGCCACATTTCCACGTTCTCGTTCAAGATGTGCGATCAGCTCGTCGCGCCGTGGAAAGGCGCTGGGCGCGGCGTCGACATCGTTCGGGACTATCCTACTCTCCGTAGGCGAACGATGTGTCACCGCCGCAGGAAGGTGGGCCGCGCGGAGCGCACCCCCTTCCGCGAGCACTGATCCCAGGGTCAGAACGCCTGCGAGCTCACGAACGTTCTGGGGCCATCGGTACTGCAGGAGCGCCCACGCCGCGGACGGATCGATAGAGGCAATGGGGGGGCACAGCGGTAGCAAGTCCGCCAAGAGCAGACCGAGATCGCCGCGCCGGTCGCGGAGCGGGGGCAGGTGAAAGCTGAATCCCTCGAGCCTTGCTTGGAGGTCTTCTCGAAAAAAACCCTTCGAAACCAGCTCCGCAAGGGATTCGTGTGTTGCGCTCACGACTCGAAACGTCACGTGATGTGATTCCCTGCTGCCCACGGGCATGACCTCTCGTTCCTGTAGAACGCGCAGCAGCGCTGGCTGTGCTACGAGTGGAAGATCGGCAATCTCATCGAGAAAGAGCGTTCCGTGATTTGCGGCGCGTATAAAGCCAAGCTCGTCACGGATGGCTCCCGAAAAAGCGCCGCGCACGTGTCCAAAGAGCTGGCTCTCGACAAGGTCTCGTGGAATTGCTCCGCAGTTCACAGCAATCAGCGGACCGCCTTTAGAAGCGAGTTCATGAACTGCGCGCGCCAATAGCTCTTTTCCAGTGCCAGTTTCGCCACTCAGATGCACGGCCACCCCGGCTTGAACCACCTTCTTCATCAGGGCGAATTGGGTGGCGAGCGCCGGCGTCAAAGTGCGCATCCCCATTCGCTCGGGGATGAGGTTCGATGCATCAATTGTGGTCGATGTTCCATCCGGTGTTGGCAGGCCGGTGCGTAATAGGAAAAAGGTGTGCCCAACTTGAATTAAGTCCCGATCCTGAAGGACGGCGCGCTTGACTAGTCGCCCATTCACCAGCGCGCCGTTGCGCGAGTGCAGATCTTCGAATATCCAACGGTCGCCCGACCATACGAGGCGAGCATGCGTCGCGGACATACGCCGATCGGGAATTGAGATGGACAACTGGCGTATCCGGCCGACCACTTTCCGGGCTGTCTCGCGTTGGGCGCCTCGGCGAAGGACAATTTCAAAATAGCCATCGACTGAGTAACGCGCACCTCCCGCTAGCGGACGTTCTCCCTCCAGCACGATGAACAAGTGCGCCTCGCGCACCACACTTGGCTCGAGTGTGACGCTGACTGGTTCCTCGAATGTGCCGTCTGAAACGTCGTCCCCTTGCATTTTCTGGCAATAGCACAGCGCGGGCGTTGGCGCGCACGCTTCCACCTGCCAGTGTCTCGCCCCGCGCCGTCACCAGCGGGCCCCCGCGGTGATCGATATGCACGGTTTCACCCTGACTATTGTGGTTCACCCGTTTGAACTTCTTGAGCGCCAGCACACCACCGTGAGACGGACGCGCTCACGCACTTCTGACCAAGAAGCGTCCTCTACCGACTGAGCGTTAGCGTCTCGTTGTATCGCTCTCGTACGGCGAGTGTCCCTCGTTGCTCGGCGGCGTCAATGCTTCGCTCGCGGTCACCGGAGCCGCGTAACCGTGGCCGGGTGGCTCATGTCAGCTTCCGCCGGTAGCGCTTTCCCAGCCCGTTTGGTAAGGCAATCCGAAGTGGCCGAAACCGCGCAGCCCGTTTCCGAACCCCAGCCCGAAGTTCCATCCGTGGGGGCGGTGATCGGCGAAAAGTACCAGGTCGAGAGAGTGCTCGGCAATGGTGCGATGGGCATTGTCGTGGCCGCACGGCATGTGTTGCTCGGACACGCCGTCGCGATCAAGCTTCTCGCCGGGCCGCACGAAGCTCGACCGGCCTCGTTGAAGCGGTTCTTGCGCGAAGCGCGAGCGATTGCCGCGTTGGCGAGCGACCACGTGGTGCGCTTATTCGACTTCGGGACCTCCTCGAACGGCGCTCCGTTCATCGTCATGCAATACTTGGCCGGCCGAGATCTCGAGGCAGAAGTGCGCGCGCGCGGCGGGCCACTATCGCCCACAGATGCGGTCGACTTCGTGATCCAGGCGTGTGCGGGGCTGGCAGCGGCACACGCCCAAGGCATCGTCCATCGCGACATAAAGCCAAGCAATCTGTTCCTAACGCGGCGTTCTGATGGCTCTCCCCTCGTCGTCGTCATCGATTTCGGAATTTCTAAAATGGCAACCTGGTTGGTTGAGGACGGCAACCTGACGAGCTCACAGACGACGCTCGGGTCGCCGTTGTACATGTCACCCGAGCAGATAAGGGACGCGAAGGCCGTTGATCTTCGTACCGATATTTGGTCGCTTGGCGCAGTGTTGTGGTTCTTGCTCAGCGGGAAGCCAGCGTTCGCCGCAGGTGACGCCAGCGCGACCATCGCATCCGTGATCGCAGATGAGCTTATGCCCTTACGCAGGGATGCGCCGAACGTTAGCCAAGCACTCGAAGAGATTGTCGCGCGCTGCCTGCAAAAGAAAGCCGACTTCCGTTACCCAAGCGGAGCAGACCTCGCTCGCGCACTCGCACCGCACGCTTCGACAAGGGGTCGTGAACTGGCGGCTGCGATCGGCCTAGAGACGAACCGAGGTCTGCATCCTCGCAACTTCCACCGCGAGGATACCAGTTTGGAGTTGCAGCCACCGGGCGCGACGTTCGCGACAACGACACGCGGCCTTGTGAATGACACCGCTTCAGATCGTTACGCGCGCCGGGCAACGTTTCGAGTCGCTGCCACATTATTGGGCGTCGCCGCAGTAGCTGCCCTCGGTTTCGTCTTCGCGCGGGTTCGGTTCGCGGCGGAATCGATAAAGATTCCAGTCGGTGCGAGAACGGAAACGTCGCAGGGCAGCACGGCAGTCATACCCGCAATGAGCGCGCCTTTGAGGATCGTCTCGCCATCAATCGGCGGACAACCCGCGGAACGTCTAGTTGAACAGAGTAACTCGACGGTACGCGCCCGGCCGCACTCCTTGAGTGGCTACTCTGCCCCTAAGGTTGCTGCGCCCGCCATGCGTTCGCCAGGACTATCCCGAGACACAAGCGCAGACGCGGCGGGACCGTCCGGAACCTCCGATCCGTTGGACATGGCGAAATAGCGAACCGCTAGAAGCTGCTCACGACCGTAACGGTCGAGGCTCCAAATTCGATGCGGGGCACGAAGCGCGTCGGTTGATTCCTTGCATCAGATCCCTTGTGGCTTGTGATTAGGAACGCAAACCCGGAGCCGATCGCAGCCAGGCCGATGGCTCCGATCGCCGTCGCGGCGGTAGCCATCGAGCGCGCATGCTCGTACTGAGCGCTCTTCCCCGGACAAATGCGATCGCCGCAGGTGGCGGCGGTTCGCTCACTGAGCGCGCTTAAGCCGGCGTAGGCGGAGACGCCGATGGCAGCGGCCCCGACACCGATTGCGAGCCGGGCGAGCACAAGACGCTTACTCGAGCTGTGCGAATCGCCGTCGTGATGCGTGACGATCGGAGCCCGTCCGGGTTTCGACTTAGTCGGCGCGGGCATGGGGTCGACGTTCGGAACGTCGAGTCGCTGAGCGGTTTGCACGAGCCCAACGTGTACTGTCACCTGCCAGACACATTTTCCGGCGGCCTCTGCGCGGACAACGTAGTCACCCGGGTCGACGGGAATCGGGACATTGTAGCGGCTGGGCTCCCACGGCGCATCATTGAGACGAACGTGGACCCCAGTCGGCGCTACGATCGTGAGCGTAGACACGGTTCGTTCGAGTTGAGCGATGTGAGTGTGCGCGAGCGAAACGCGATCCGGTCGATTCGATGCCTCTGCGACCACCAACGCGTCGCGAAACTCGGCAAGCGCAGCAACAAGTTGACCGTCCTTCTCGTGGCAAACGGCTAGCGCCAAGGCGGCGCCGCCGCCCTTGCCGATGCGTTTGGCTAGCGCGAATTTCGGACAGGCAAAATGTACGTACCCTTCGGCCATGAGCGCCTTGCCCTCGCGGAACAGTTCCTCAGCTTGTGCTTCGTCGGCTGGGGTCACCGCTTGCGCCGAAAGAGCTTCTGCATCGGAATGTCCAGCAGAAGCAGTAAGCATGAGCGCGAGCGCCACGCCAGACAGAACACTAAAACTCGGCGCGGTCATTTGCTTGGCTAGCTCCCTTTAGAGACGCTCGGTACATTCCGAGTGACTACATTGATGCCCGAGCAGCGTCGCGTTCGGGAATCAGGATCTTGTCTACACCGAAGAAGAAGCTGGCGGACGAGTTGACGCAGAGACGAGAAGCTCTCGTCGGCACGGCGACGGTTTGCCACGAGCACTGGACCCGACCGGGCGTCATGGTGGCCGCCTCGGCGGCCGTCGGCTTACCGACCAAGCGTCTTCGAGGCGGTAAACGAGGTTGCACCCGAAGCCGATGGATTAAGAACCCACTGACGGGGTGGGCTTGGAACGGGCACGAGCGCGTCGCGAGCGCCTGGTCGTCGAGCCGGCGCGGACACGACCGCGTGGCACAGGTAGCGGAAACGCGCCAACCGAGACATGCCCGTGCCGTTGACCCGCGAGCGTCGCGCGTGCCAATGAGTACGCCCCGCAACTCCAGTCTAGGCCTCCCGGCTGACCGCCATTGATCGTCGCGACGAGCGGTCGCGTCGCACGCTGCCCTTCATTGTGTGTCTCGACGTGATCCGGTCGGCCGGGCGGCTGAATCGAAAGGCGGGATTGGTCGCTTGCCAAAGGCAAAGCCAACGTCGAGGCCGGCGTGCTCATCGCCCGGCGCTAGATCCTCGCGCGCCTCGCATTCGCTCCTTCTTTTCGCTCGCGGAGCAGAATATTGCCATCGCGGAGCAGGTCGAAGGACTCGACACGCGGCGCCTTCAGAAACTGCCACGAACCAGACGGGAGGCGCTCGAGTCGCTCGATCGGCGGCGAATTAAGGCTCTACTGTCACTGCGCTTCGAGTCCGCGGCGCAAAAGACGCGCGCCAACGTCGACTACCACGTTGAGTTCGATGAGCGCTTGCATAGCTTGCCCTTCAAGCTGCGTAGAGAGGTCATCGAGGTGCGTGCTACGCCGAGCGTCGTTGACTGCTTCACAGTGGCGTACGTGCTGCTTCCCATCGGCGCAAGCTACGCACGCCCTGGCACCGCGGTGACCAATGCTAAGCACCGACCTCTCGAGCACAAGGACTATAGCGAGTGGGCGCCCGAGCGGGCAGGCAAATTCGGGGCCGCATGTTGCAGAGGTCGCGCGACGCACCCCCAGTACCCGCAGCCCGAGATGGGCTTCCGGCCCGTGCTCGGCATCATCCGCGTCGCCGACAAGCATGGCGCGATAACGCTGGATGCTGCGTGCCAGCGCGCTCTCGCGGTGGCCGGCCAGAGCGCGCAGCATCGCCGCCATATCGAAGCGGTGCTAGGTAGCTGAAATAGTCCTCGGCCACTGGATGATGGAACCAGCGCGTTCGAAGGCCGCACGGGGCTATGCATGCACAAACCGATGCGCGTACGTCTATGTCTATGTGAACAACGATCCGGTACTGCACACCAAGAATCATGAGCGAGCCCCCATTCGCCTCGCGTGCGGCGTGAAGTTGGGCGCCCGTCGGATCCCGATTCGCCAATTCGGAGTGCCTTTGCGGCGCCGATGGCGCGCGCTGGGACGGTCTGAGGATTCATCGTTACTCGTGCGAATGGCGTCCCAAAGAAAATTGCGTAATTCGCGGGCGTTGGGCCGAGGGCAGCGACGCAAGAAGGGCTATGAACTCCGACGAGAGGCGCGGTTCGCCGGCGGGTGCGAGGAAACGCTTGGCCAGCGCGGCTTCCGTTCGCGCCAGCGTGCGCAACTCGTGCGGTCGAAGAGCAGAATATCCTCGGGAGATGCAGCAAGGCACGCATCTATGTTCGTCGCAACTCGCTGCCACACCTCTTCGCCAGCTCGCAGCTCTTTGTCTGTTGTAGACAAAATGCTGACTCCCCAGCACCAATGTCCTCGGGTACCTGTGTCGCAGCTCGGCATGTGCCGAGGTTTCTCAACCGACAGGAATCCAGAAAAAAAATGTTCAACAAGCAATTTGCGAAGCGTTCTTTCAAGCGGGTCGGCTCAGCTCTTCTGGCGAGTGCACTCGCTTTGGGCGTTTGCTTGGCCCCCAACACCGCCCTAGCTCAATCCAAATCACCCACCGCAGTGCCCACCAAAGTGGCCGCTCGGGACGTCGAACGTATATATTGCACTTAGCAACGTTGGATATGAAGCATATACCTCCGGTCAACCCGACGGCTGCCCCGTCGTCAGTGCCGATACCCTCAAACTATGGACGAGTTTCGCGCAGAGTGCTCTCCTCGGAGGGAAGACGATCTTCATGCGCTATACCGATTGTGGTGGCCTGCACCTGATCGATACTATCGATCTCAATCAGTGAGGGGACACGTCGACACCGGGTCAGAGGCGCATCTTTACGGCGTGACCAATCAGCGAAGCCGGGATGCGAAGCGCGAAGAATCGTGCTGACCACTAGGCGAGCGTTTTCTTGAAGGCAGCGGGGGTCAGCGCTTCGAGCGGGAGGTTGAACAGGTCGCGATGGGTGCCAAGCCGCTCGAAAGCCCAAACGAGGTAAGCCTGGGCGGGCACCCGCAGTGCACGGCAGGTCGCGATGATGCCGAGCAGGACGCAGGCGCGGTGGGCACCTTCTGTGCTTCCGGCGAAGAGCATGTTTAGGCGCAGCTTGGCGACGTTCTGGAACTCGCGCTCGGTGGGCGAGTTGTCGATGGGCACGAGCGGATCGTCGACGAAGCGGAAGAGCGCAGTGCCGTGGTTCTTGTAGTAGGCAATCCCGGCCGGCTGCGGCTCGGAAGGGAGAAGCGTGGGTTTGACCGCGTCGAGCCAGCGCTTGAAGTCGAGAACGATTGGACGGATGTGTTGCTGTCGATGATCACGGAGAGCGTCACCGCTGAGCCCAGGTTTTGTGCCTTTTCTTCCTCTCCATACATGGCACCAAGGAACGCGCCGCCTTCGGCCGCGAGCACGGGCTGAGTGTCTTCGGCGTCGCGGAACTTGCGGCGTCCGTGCGCGTTGCAGCCAGCTTCAAGCACGCGGCCTGAAGCGAAGACGTCGTTGAATCGATGCTCAGCGCCGGCGGTGAGGGTGCCCCGAAACGGACGGAGCTTCGCGGCGACGACATCGCCGCTCTTGTCGGGCTCGTACTGAAAGACTGCGAGCTCGTCGTTGCGATAAAGCTCGAGGTAGCCGTTGTGCGCGGCGGGGAGCTTGGGGACGATGACCTTGAGCCCTGTACCGTCGGTGGCCATCCAGGCGCTTGCGAGCAGCTGCTTCCAGTGCAACCCATCAACCCCCGAGAGCAAGTCCGCAGCGCGCTCGATGAAGGAGACGAGCGTGCTCATGGCGATCGGAATCTCGCGCTCGGCGAGATCGCGACGAATGCGGTCGAGCGGCGTGAGCAGCCAGAACTTCTGGTAAACGAGCCAGGCGAGCCACTCGCAAGTGACTTTAGAACGCTCGTAAGGAGCCGGCAGCGAGCGGAGCGTGGTGCGCTCACCGCACGCTCTGCAGCGGCACGTGTAGCGCCGCACGACGCGGCGGCGCTGGTGCTCCTTGACGACGTGGAGCTTCTCTTCGACGAGCTCGTCGGCAACGTCCAGGGCATGCCCGCCTCAGGCTGCACAGGACTCGGGCCGTAGCTCGTGCTCCTCGGCCTCGAGGTGGCGAGGAAGCGGCTTGCGCCCAGTAGGCTTGGTCTTCGTCTTCGCCGTGCGCTCGGCCACGGGCTTGTCGGGCGCCTTGGGGCGCTCTTCGAACGCGCGCTGCTGCTCCCCTTCCACAACGGGCGGTGGCACGGGAGGCGGCAGCGCGACTGTCGCGCGAGCCTTACGTTGCTTGCGCTGCGCTACGGCGAGAAGCTCGGCAACGCGCTCGTTGAGACGCGCGAGCTGCTCGAAAAGTGCGCGAGTTGGCCACGAAGCGCTGCATTCTCCTTTCGCAGCGCTTTCAGCTCGTCCACAGACGAGTACAGATCACACTTGGGGATCTGTGTCGATCGTCTTGTCTATTTTTTCGAGCCGAGGGCGCCGGTACCAGCCGCGCCGCGCCGCCATGAAGTCGATGCCGGCCAACAGCGAAGCGAAGGCGGAGCCGTCGATCGCGATCTGAGGCTTGCCACCGTCGAACGGCGGCAGCTGAAAACTGCCGGCTTCGAGGCGTTTCGCTAACAGGCACCAGCCTGATCCATCGAACCACAGGGCCTTGGCGAGTCGACGGCGTTTGTTGAAGAAGAGGTAAAGGTGCCCGTCGACAGGGTCGAGGCCGATCCGCCGCACGGCCCCAGCGATGGCGTCGAACGAGCCGCGCATGTCGAAAGGCTCGACGGCCACGAACACGCGTACCGTGGGAGGAAGGCTCAGCATGACCGCAGTGCCTCGAACACGCAGCGCAGCGTTGCCACGGACACATCGTCGCCGAACTCGACGCGCGCGGCGCCGACGACCAGGACATATCGCCGCGCACCGTCGCACTCTAGAACAGGCGCTGCGGGAACGAGCTCGACCAAAGCGAGCTCTGCTCGCTTCGATTTGGCACTCGCTTTCCGCCGACGTGCCGGCACGCCCCGCCGCGCGATGGCGATTCGCCAGGCATGTAGCGAGCGACCATCAATGCCATGTGCCCGCGCCCATTCGCCCACCGTCAGCCCAGCATGTCCAACCTTACGCAGGCATTGAAGCGCGTCGCGCTCATCCTCGATCTTCCGTCCAACTGCCAATCGCAACCTCCTTGTTGCGATCCAGCTTGATTGCGGCCCTTCCTGAGATCATCCCGCCGTCGCTGATGGGTCACCGTGTGACTTCGTTGGATTGTTTGATCTGCGCCGAGCGCTTCAGCGATGCGTGCGTGCGGTTCCCGTCAGCTCGGTCGCTCGAATCACGGAACGCACTCCGCTGGCTTCACGTCGATCGTTCCCAAGGCGTTGCGATCGCGGTCCAGATAGGAAAAACGCATCGTGACACCTTGCCTGGGAAAATCTGGGCCAGCCGAACTGCCGCAAACCAATTTGACCGTTTGCTGCTTTAGCGTCGCTAGCATCTTGCCAGAGTCGACTTCAGATGCCGTGATATTGACGAGTCGGTAAGTGTAACTAAATACGCCACTGAGGCCCTCTGTCGCGACCAATTCTGTATCATTGTCGACCGAGATTGGCAGATTCTTGTTTGTACGTGCTGCCATCTCAGCCAACACTGCCTGAGAACGAGGATCCTCCGCGGGTGCGAACGCTGCCATGCTGCGACCGAGGACGGTGAGAGCGAGCAGTGCGATGGCACCAATCCATGCTGCTCTAGTCACGCTGGGCCTCGCTGGCCTCGACCGCGGCGCGCTAGGCGTTTCGAGTGGATCGGGGCCGTATTGGTT